>Ga0209512_1000523_pt1 | contig 61673 bp, 55 predicted proteins | sample frozenSSSSmetaG_FD_184142 | JGI IMG/M metagenome (GOLD analysis project Ga0209512, IMG submission 184142) | Glacier valley bacterial and archeal communities from Borup Fiord, Nunavut, Canada, to study Microbial Dark Matter (Phase II) -... | ecosystem: Environmental > Aquatic > Freshwater > Ice >...
ACCCGCTGCATGGACACCACCCGAGAACTGCTGGTGGACCTGCTGCCCAGCGCGATGTTCGATCCGTTGGAAGGCGGGGTATTCTCGTCCCGCCGCGGGAACTCGTGGGCACTGCCGGTTTTCTATCGGGACTGCGGCGTACAGGCCCGTGCGTCGGTCGCGCTGCTGAACGCCTATCGGGCTACGGGCGAGAAGAAGGCGTTGGACAAGGCACTCGGTCTGATTGCCTTTACGGAAAAGAATTTCACCACTCCCGAAGGCTTGTTCGCCGTGGGCATGACCCGGGAAACGGATCAGGCGCTGTGGCTCTGGAGCGTGGAGGAGGTGGAAAAGGAACTCACGCCCGAGGAGGCGGCTTGGTGGATCAAGGCGACCGGCATGAAGGGCCTCGGCAATCTGCCGTCCGAAGCCGATCCGCGGCGCGAGTTTTTCCGTGCGAACAGTCTGGGGATGTCAAAATCCGTGGCTGAACTGGCGGCAGAGCTGGATCAGCCGGTCGAGGTTTTCGCCCCGAAATATGAAATCGTGCGGAAAAAGCTCCTGAAAGCCCGCAATCTCCGTCTCGGCGAAATGCCCCGCGACCTTTCGCCGCATGCGGCAGTCACGCTCCGAATGGTTTCATCCTATGCGGGAGCGTTCGGCGCCACGGGCGATTACGTTTACCGCGACAAGGCGGAGGCACTGCTCAAGAAGGCGCGGAAAGCGTTCTGCGTCGGCCCGAAATTGCGGCTCTTTGCCGAAGATACGCCGAAATCCATCGGAGAAGGGCGTGCGTTTCTCTACGGGCTGGCGCTCCAGGCGGCGCTCGATGTGGCGGTCATCACTTCGGACAAAGACCCGCTCAACTGGTCCGAGGATCTTGCCACCACGGCTGCGGAAAAGTTCACGGATGCCGAATTTCTCAAGGAATGCCCGGACGATGCAAAAATCATCGATCTCCCGATCACCGATCTCGTCATGCTGTTTGATGATTCCACCGCCGGCATGATTTCCTTCGCCGAGTGCCGCCTGGCGGAGCAGGGGAGACCGCTGGTCCGGAGCTTCAGCGAACTCGCCACCCCGCTGCCGACCTACTCGGTTGACAGGCCCATTCTTCACACCGACCTATTGCAGGCCACCCTAGCCCGCCATTTCAAAGTCACCGTCGTCGCCGGAGCCGGACTTTCACCCGAACTGAAGCTCGCCACCGAGCAGCTGCCGATGCGGATGATCCAGCGCCGCCCGGCGAAGACCGATGATCAGATCCCGGCGGGTTCGGTGAAAATCATCTTCGCCCATGGGGAAAATCACATCATATCGACTCCGGAGGGGTTGCAAGAAGTGCTCTTGCCCTCTCCAGAAAAATCATAAAGTCTCCTTTACCACCTCACCCGTTTTCCCATTCATGAAAAAAGCCCCATTCATCGCCACTCTCAGTCTCTGGACGGTTGCCTTGCCCTGCATGGCGGATACCTTCACTCTCAAGGATGGAACAGTGCTGGAAGCGACGGTTCTCAAGGAAGATGCGGAATCCTACACGCTTGAAGTCCAGGTGACCAAGAGCATCAAGGATGAGCGGAAAATCGCGAAGGCGGACGTCCAGAAGGTGGATGTGCCGAAGCCGGATCTCGTCGCCTTCGAGCCGATCTCCAAGCTCCTGCCGACTCCGGATTTCCTCCCCACGGAAGAATATGCCGCGAAAATTTCGGCCGTGAACAAGTTCCTCGAAGCAAACCTCGGCAGTTCGAAAACCAAGGACGCCAAGGCGATTCTCGAAACTCTCAAGGCCGAAGCCGCCACCGTCGCCGCCGGGGGACTGAAGATGAACGGCAAGGTCGTCACCTCCGCCGAATATCAGGCAAACCAATACGACATCGATGCTCGCATTCAGGAGGCGAAGATCCGCGCGATGGTGGCCAACAATGACACGCTCCAGGCGTTGCGCGCGTTTGCGGATTTTGACAGGGACTACCGGACCACGCTTTCCTACGGATCGCTCGGTCCGTTCATCAGCCAGGTGATCAAGAGCTACGTGGCGGAGCTGAAGCAATCGCTCCTCGGTCTGGATGCCCGCGTCAAGGAGCGCGAGCAGGGCCTCCAGCGGATGGCACCCGTTGACCGTTCCGGCACCGAAGCTGCCATCAAGGAGGAAAACGACGCCATCGAGGCGCGCTATCAGGCGGAGAAAACGGCCAAACAGAACTGGCCGACCATCAGCCCCTATCACAAGGCCTCGATGGAGGATTCCATCCGTTTCGGCGAGCTGGAAATCACCCGTATCGCCGCCGTGAAGACCGCGCTCGGCGTGGATGGTGGAAAAGCCTACCGGGAACTCTACTCCGCCGTGAAAAGCGGTGCCAACACCACTACCGTCACCGCCGCCCTCACCGCTGCGAAGACGGCCCTTGTGGCTCCCCGCTACATCGAGCCGCTCGACGCCATCGTGAAGGCGTCCGGCAGGAAGTGACCGGTTTTTCTCAAACAGATTCATGTCCAAGCCCCGCACCTCCACCCGCCACCGGAAGACGGCGGAGACACAAATCGAGCTCTCGTTGACAATCGACGGCTCCGGAGTCTCCACCATCGATACCGGCGTTCCGTTTTTCGATCACATGCTCACGCTGTTTTCGAAACACGGACTGTTCGATCTCAACGTGAAAACCGTCGGCGACATCGAGGTGGACCATCATCACACCATTGAGGACACCGGCATCGTCATCGGCGAGTGCCTGCGCGAGGCACTCGGCACCAAGGAAGGCATCCGCCGCTACGGCTGCTGCTACCTGCCGATGGACGAGACGCTCGCCCGCGTCGTTGTCGATCTCTCGAACCGTCCGCACTTGGAATTCCGCGCTCCGGCCGGGACGCCATCCGCGCCTAACATGCCGTTCACCCTCGTCGAGGAATTCTGCCGCGCCGTCGCCTCGAACCTGCGGGCGAACATCCACGTCGAGCTGTTGTACGGCCGCGACGGACACCACATCGCCGAAGCCATTTTCAAAGGACTCGCCCGCGCCCTTCGCGATGCGTGTGAAAAAGATCCCCGCGTCATCGGCATTCCCAGCACCAAGGACGCGCTGTGAAGACCGGCATCATCGATTACGGCGGCGGCAATCTCCGCAGCGTCGCCAACGCACTGCGTTCGCTCGGCGAGGATCCCGTGATCATCGCCAGCCCGGACGAGGTGGGGGACACGACGCACCTGCTGCTCCCGGGCCAGGGCGAGTTCGGCGACACCATGAGGCGCCTCGAACAACGTGGGCTCGCAGCGTTTCTCAAAAACTGGATCACGGCCGACAAACCTTACTTCGGGATCTGCGTCGGCTATCAGATTTTGTTTGATTCCAGCGAGGAAGCGCCCGAAACCGCCGGGCTCGGCATCGTTCCTGGAACTGTCCGCCGATTCCAGAACGAACCGGGCCTGAAAATCCCGCACATGGGCTGGAATTCCGCCACCGCCACCCGCAGCGAGACCCGCGTCTGGCAGGGCCTCGGCGAGGAGCCGTATTTCTACTACATCCACTCGTTTTTCCCCGAACCATCCGATCCGTCGGACGTCGTCGCGGAAACCACCTACGGCACCCAGACCTTCGCCGGCGCCGTCGAGCGCGGGAACCTGTTCGCCTGCCAGTTCCACCCGGAAAAAAGCCAGGAAGCCGGACTCAGGCTGATGCGGAATTTCCTCGGCATCTGATCATTCCCCGACGTGACACAGGCATTCCTGCCTGCTCTTCGATCTCCACGCGGCATTGAAACCGCTTCAATTTCACCCCCGCCAGCCCGCCGGACGCCCGAAATCGAATCAATTTCAGCCCCGCCAGCCACCCGGACGCCCGAAATTGAATCAATTTCAGCCCACCAGCCACCCGTATCCCCGAAATCGAATCAATTTCACCCTACCTGCCCTCCGGATCCGCCAAATAGAACCAATTTCAGCCCGCCAGCCACCCGGACGCCAGAAATCGAATCAATTTCACCCTACCTGCCCTCCGGATCCGCCAAATAGAACCAATTTCAGCCCACTATCCGCCGACCAGCAGAAATTCACCCGTTTCGCTCCAAAAGCCGCAAAAGTGACAGAATTTCCCTAACTATTATCTTGCCGGCCAACGGATTATCTGGTCAAAACGCGTCACTTCCAAAACAACCACAATCATGATCGACTCCCTCCCTTACTATCTCCTCCAGGCCGAAGAACTCGAAACCTGCGGCGAGCGTATCGTCACCCTCGTCATCGAGTCCCTCCCTGCCGAGCCCGTCATCCAGCCCATCCTCCCCCTCATCACCAAGGACCGCGCCGCCCTTCAAAAAGCCCTGTCAAACTCGCGCGGCAGCACCCTCACGAAGAAAATCGCCACCGCCGATGAGATCCGGGACGACGCCTTCGTTTCCTTCCGCAGCGTTTGCGAAAATGCCACCCGCCGCCGGTCGAAGCCGGATTTCATCGCCGCCGGAGAACTGCTCATGCGCCTCATCCTCGCCCAAGGCTACACGCTCCAGGACTTTGGAAACTCCAGCGAAACCGGCGCACTCAACGCCCTTTTCAAGTCCCTTCTTGATCCAGCGCCCACCGCCGCCCTCACCCTCATCGACGCGGACGAATACCTCACCGAACTCAAGGAAGCCCAAACCCAGTTCGAGCAAATCCTCAACTCCCGCACCGACGAGCAAGCCGCCAAGGACTACCCGCTGCTCGCCACCACCAAGGCAGCCCTCGGCAAGCGCCTGCAACTCCTCCTCGGCTTCGTTTCCACCCTCGATGACGCGGACATCACCGGCACACGCCCTGAGTTGGACCTCCTCATCGCCCGCCTCAACGACACCCTCACGGAAATCCTCACCCCCGCCCGCGCCCGCCGCTCCCGCGCCACCACGCCAGACGAAGTGCCGCCACCAGCCGTATCCTAATTCAGTGAATGGGGTCATGTGAATGGGGGCAGGCCTCGCCGTTTCACCGATAACACAAAAATGGGGTTATTTGCCCACGGATTCACCAAAAGCTTGCCCGCTTGGAGAACACGCATTGCCATTCAGGTCAGTCTTTCCCTTCTGCAATAATGTTAATCCGAGAGCAATGACCCCATTCACCGGGAGCGCCACAAGTTAGGCGCGGAATACACCCCGCGCTCCTACGTCGAGCGCCTCATCCGCCCCACCATCATTGAGCCGCTGCGCGACGAGTGGGACGCCGTCCGCATCTCCGCCGCTAATCTCCACCGCCAACCTCCGCGCCATCAGGATCGTCCCACTCGTTGGGGCAATCGCGCGCTCTTGAGGGTTAAAACCGCCGGACTGGAGACCTTGTCAGGCTTTGATTTGACCAAATGAACAGTTGAGCTTGCCGATTCAGATTCAGATTATTTAATCACGCCCATGCAAGAACTCCCCGATCTCACCGTCGCAGAATATTTCGCCGGAATTGGATTGATGAGGCTCGGACTCGATCAGGCCGGTTGGCGAACGACTTTTGCAAATGACATCGACGAGAAAAAACACCGCATGTATTGCGACCACTTTGGTGAATCGCCCGAATTCGTTCTAGGAGATGTTCATGCCGTCAAGGCATCAAGCGTGCCGACCACACTACTCGCAACCGCTTCGTTTCCGTGTAACGACCTATCACTCGCCGGTGCTCGCAAAGGACTTGCGGGGCAACACTCTTCCGCATTCTGGGGATTCATCACGATTCTTGAAAAGATGGGTTCGCGCCGCCCGCCGATGATCCTTCTTGAAAATGTCACTGGATTTCTCACATCCCAAGGAGGCGCTGATTTCCATGAAGCCCTCTCAGCCCTCAACCGACTCGGCTACTCGGTCGACGCATTCATCATCGATGCCGCGCGTTTTGTTCCGCAAAGTCGCCAACGACTCTTTGTCGTTGGACAACGTGAAGATACATGTCGCGTTGAGGAAACGCCATCATTGTTACAAAGTGACCTTCGTCCGGCAGCACTTGCTGACTTTATTCTTTGGCATCCCGACATCCGCTGGAATCTTCGGACACTTCCTTCGCTACCAAGGCATGCGATAAGGCTGGATGACATCATCGAAGAGTTGTCTCCGAACTCGGCCGCATGGTGGAGCAAGGAGCGGTGCGAATATTTGTTAAATCAGATGAGCCCGAAGCACCGGGATTTGGCGGACAAGATGATCGCTTCCACCAAGCCGTCTTACGCCACCGTTTTTCGCCGAGTTCGCGCTACAGGCTCGATGGCTGAGCTACGAACTGATGGAATAGCAGGTTGTCTGCGTACTCCGCGTGGCGGAAGTGGTCGCCAAATCTTGTTCTGTGCCGGTCGTGGAAAATACTCAGTGCGTCTTCTCACTGCCCGGGAGTGCTCACGTCTCATGGGGGCTCCCGACTTCCGTTTGAATGTGCCATTGAATCAGGCCCTTTTCGGGTTTGGTGATGCTGTTTGTGTCCCTGCCATCCAATGGATTGCGGACAATTACCTGACTCTTCTCGCTCTTGAACGTTATGTCGAATTCCAAGAAAAACCAGCCAAGCACCGCTCCGTCAGATATGGCAAAAGCGGGAAAGTCCCGCAAAGAGTCTCCAGCGCGACCCGAAGTTGAGGGACAACCCGGTGACGTTGCTGCAATTCGTGCACAAATTCAAAGCTTCCTGCGCACATCCAACGACGGAGGCAATACTATTGGTGGCGCGCCGTGTGGCGTGTACGCTTTTTACGACTATGATGGAGAACCGATTTATATCGGTCAGACCTATGAAGGATTGGGTGCGCGTATTGGAAGGCATCTGACTAATCAACGCACGGACGCAGTGGCAATGAATGTGCTCGATCCATTCGAGGTGGCAGAAATCTGCGTCTGGCCACTGCATCTAGCCGGATTATCGCGGGATGAGAAGAAAGCTGAACTTAATCGGGCAGAATACACCCTGTATCTGAAAGTCATTGCCGAATCCTCATTCAAAGCAGTCCTCAACGAGAAAAAACCGGCTGTGACCGATCTAATAGATCTTCCGCAGTCCTATCGAGGTAGGATTATTCCCGATGATATCTTCCCCCAGCGAAAACATCCCGATGTCAGACTTGCCCGCCGGGCCAACACCATCGCCGCACTCGCACGGGTTATCAGCGAACGCAAAGTGACCAAGGCACTAAGAACCACTCTTCTTACCCAAGCACAAAGACTAGAACGACTGGCAGCACAGCGTCTCGCAGAGTTTGCCAGCACGCCCGACGACGCGATCGATCAGCTTGAAAGTGATGATTAATCAAATCGGGCGAGCAAAATCAAAGCAGGATTGCTCGATTCACACCGCAAGCGCCAGCAGGAGCAGCATCCCGGCCTCACGCTCACCGGCATTTACAACGTGCTCGAAAAGCTCCGCAGCGGCGAACCGCTCACCGCCAAGGAAAAGCAAATCCACGACCAAGGCCTCGTCACCGTCCTCCGCCAGATCCACGACGAGCTGGATGAAGCCGTGTTAGAAGCGTATGGGTGGGGCGATCTAAGGAGTCGCGACATTCCTGTCGCGAATAAGGAGGCACCACATTCCTGTGGTGCTGGCGAAAGCGCAGCCGATGCACCGCGCGAAGCTCTTTCCCCATCGGCCTCGCTTTCGCCCTCGCGACAGGAATGTCGCGACTCCTTAGTGCCGCCCGCAGGGCGGGAGAGATTTGAAGAAGAACTTCTCACCCGCCTCGTCGCCCTCAACCACGCCCGCGCCGCCGAAGAAAAGCGCGGCCTCATCCGCTGGCTGCGTCCGGAGTATCAGCGTGGCGGCGATCACCGGTCGCCCAGCCCGCCGGAGGCAATCCAAGAAAACCTCGCCGGTACCGAAGCCTCTGATCATTCAAAATCCAACATTCAAAATTCAACCTCCGCCATCTGGCCCGACCGCCTGCCGGACCAAGTCGCCATTCTCCGCAAGCTCATCACCACCGGCGACAGGAATGTCGCCGCTCCTTATGACCCCGAAGCCCTCTCCGCGCTCTTCGGCCGCAAGAACAAGAAACGCAGCGAGCAGATCGAGGGGATTCTGGAGACCTTGAAGGGACTGGGGCAGTTGTGAGGGCGGCATTCCACTATTGACGAAAATCTGAAATAGCGCCAGATTCAAGCGTGATTCAGTAAATGGGGTCAGGTCTCGCCAATTAACATCTAGTGGGCACGTCGCTAGTTTCTGGCTTTTCAAGAGTTGTGAATTTTCATTTCACTACTGGAAAAGTTGATGACTCCACTAGGAGTTTGTCGGACTTACAATTCCATCCAAAATCAACATGTGGAATCTTCAGCCCTTGCCAACACTGTATACGGTAGTCGATTTTCACGAATTCCTGAAAGCAATGGGTTCGGCGCAATCTATCTGTTAACTTGGTGGCTGACCACCACAACATAGCCTTTCGTCGGTGTTCGCATCCTCTGCATCTTGTGCTTTCCAAGTCCGACAGGCTCCTAGGATGCCAAGCCTTCATTGGGGACTCTTCCGTCACTCCGCCCCGCGCTCGGCCATCAGCAGGAGCACCGGGATTTTCACGTGGTGGCGGACTTTCCGCGAGGTGCTGCCGAAGATCAGGTCGCCGATGAATTGGTGGCCGTGGGTGGCCATCGCGACGAGGTCGATGTCGTGCTGGCCGACGAGCTTGATGATTTCGTCCGCCGGTTCGCCCATCAGGAGGACGGCCTCGCACTCGAAGCCGTCGGCGCGGAGTTCCTGTAGCCGCTTTTCCAGGTAGGCCCGGTCCTCGCGCATTTCCTCGCTTTCCTGGAGGTCGAAGTTGGTGAAATTGCGCGCAGCCCAGCCATCGGCGACGTGGACGAGCATCAGCCGGGCGGCGGTGAGTTTCGCGAGCTGGCGGACATGGGCGAGGATGGTCGTGTCGGCCCAGTCGTTTTCCAGAGGAATGAGGATGTGCTGATACATCGCGAGTTAGAAGGTGGGAAGTCCGATGGCACGATACACCGCATTCCGGATGGATTCAGGGAAAAAGGTGTCGAACAGAAGTTTCACGTTCAGCGTGATGATGATGAGCGTCACGCTCCAGCCGAGAATTTTGATCCACAGCGGATTGACGAAGGGGCCCATCTTGGCCTTTTCCCCGGTGAAGCGCATGAGCGGCCAGACGGCGAATCCGAGCTGCATGCTGAGCACCACCTGGCTGCCGATGAGGAGCTGGGTGGTTTTTCCTTCGCCGTAAAGCCCGATGACGATCACTGCCGGAATCACCGCGAGACTGCGGGTGATGACGCGGCGCAGCCACGGTTGCAGGCGGATGTTGATGAATCCCTCCATCACGATTTGTCCGGCGAGCGTGCCGGTGAGGGTGGCGTTCTGGCCGGATGCCAGCAGGGCGATGGCGAAAAGCGCGCTCGCTCCGCCGACGCCGAGCAGGGGAGTTAGGAGTTTGTAAGCGTCCTGGATATCGGCCACTTCGTTGTGACCGGACCAGTGGAAGGTGGCGGCCGCGAGAATCAGGATGCCGGCGTTGATGAACAGCGCGAACATCAGCGCGAAGGTGGAATCGATCGTGCCGAACTTGATCGCCTCGCGCCGTCCGTCCGGCGTCTGGTCGAATTTCCGCGTCTGCACGATGGACGAGTGCAGGTAGAGATTGTGCGGCATCACGGTCGCGCCGAGGATGCCGATGGCGACGTAGAGCATCTGCGGGTTTCTCAGGATTTCCACGTTGGGGATGAAACCGTGGAGGATGCCGTCGAGATCGGGTTTGGAAAAAAACATCTCTGCCGCGAAACAGCCGCCGATCGTTAGAATCAGCGTGAGTACCAGCGCCTCGATGTAGCGGAAGCCCTTCTGTTGGAGAAATAACACCGCCAGCACGTCGATGCAGGTGATGCAGCAGCCCCAAACCAACGGGATGCCGAAGAGCAGTTGCAGGGCGATGGCGGAACCGATCACTTCCGCTAGATCGCACGCGGCGATGGCGATTTCACACAGCACCCACAGGAACCAGACGGTCGGCCGCGAATAATGGTCGCGGCAGGCCTGGGCGAGATCGCGTCCGGTGGCGACGCCGAGTTTGATGCAGAGGTGCTGGAGCAGGATCGCCATCAGGTTGGAAATCATGATCACCGAGAGCAGCGTGTAACCGAAACTCGCGCCGCCCGCGAGGTCGGTCGCCCAGTTGCCGGGATCCATGTAACCGACGGCGACAAGGAAACCCGGACCGGAAAAGGCGAACAGTTTCCGCCAGAAAGACGCTCCCTTGGGGATGGTGATGCTACGGTGGACTTCGGGCAGGGAAACCATGCCCTCGCTGCGCCGCCATGCGGATTTCTCGGGTTCGATGACTGCTTGCTTAGGTGAATTCATGCATGGTGGCGTCCAATGACAACGGGATGAGTACCAAGCTTCCGATTAGTTTCAACAATTGAATTTAGTCGAGGCTAAGTTTTGGGTGCGGGGCTCGTTTTCCTTTTGAAATCAGGCTTTTTTCGCCGTCAGCCGCTGCGATCCCCAGACTGCGGCGAAGGTCACGATGAGCAGCAGCGTGCTCAGCGCGTTGATCACCGGAAACTCCCGGCTCTTCTTGATCATGCTGTAAATCACCACCGGCAGCGTGTCCGCACCCGGTCCTTTGACGAAAAACGTCACCACGAAATCATCGATCGAGAGCGTGAACGCCAGCAGCCCGCCGGCCAGAATCCCCGGTGCCAGCAGTGGCAGCACGATTTTACGGAACGCCTGAAACCGCGTCGCCCCCAGATCCCGTGCTGCATCCACAAGTTGGAAATCGAAATCCTGCAACCTCGCCAACACCACCAGCGTCACGTAGCTGATGCAGAACGTGACGTGCACGATCGTCACTGTCACTAGGCTCAGCGGCTGGTTGATCGCCACAAAAAGCAGCAGCAGGCTCATTCCCATCAGAATTTCCGGCAGCACCAGCGGCACCGTGATCAGCAGGTGGTGCGCGGTTTGCAGACGCGACTTGTACCGGTTCAGCGCGAAGGCGGCGCAAGTTCCGAGAATCATCGCGCCGATGCTCGCGAGTGTCGCGATTTTCAGCGAGTTCCCCAAAGCCACCCACAGGTCGTCGCGCTCCAACAGCCGCTCATACCATTTTGCGGTAAAGCCCTGCCACGTCGTGCCGAAACGCGAGGCATTGAAGGAATTCAGGATCAGCACGCCAATGGGCAGATAGAAAAACGCCAGCACGAACCACGTCGTGATCAGGGGCAGGCGGCTCGGTTTCATCGCAGGATGTCAGACGGACGCGCGGATCATGAAACCAATTTCGGTCGCCGGGAAATCCAATCGTCGTTAAATTACTTTCACATGTCCTGATCGTCGTTGGCAGAAGGGGAATTTGCCGCTATTCATGTTCCATGCGCATCGCCATCGGATCCGATCATGCGGGTTTCCGCTACAAGCAGGAGATCATCTCCCACCTCGTGAAGGCCGGCCATGACGTGACCGACTTCGGCACGGACTCGGACGCGCCGGTTTCCTATGTCACCTACATCCGTCCGGTGGCCGAGGCCGTCGCCGCCGGGAAGTTCGAAAGAGGCATCGTGCTAGGTGGCTCCGGAAACGGTGAGGCCATCACCGCGAACCGCACGCCCCACATCCGCTGCGGGCTCTCTTGGAACCTGGAATCCGCGCGGCTCACCCGCCTTCACAACGACGCCAATGTTCTTTCCCTCGGCGAGCGCATGATGGATCTGGAAACCGCACTCGGCATCACCGATGTTTTTCTAGCGACCGCTTTCGAAGGTGGCCGCCACCTTGAGCGCATCTGCCAGATTGATGAATGATCCACTGCTATGTATCTAACAAGAATTTTCCTCATCCGTCACGGAGCCACCACGCTCAGTGCCGAAGACCGCTTCGCCGGTGCCACCGATGTTCCGCTTTCCGACGAAGGTCGCCGCCAGGCATCGTTGCTAGGTGAGCGTTTGAGAGGCGCGCGGCCCAGTGCCGTATACGCCTCGCCGATGGGCCGCACCATGGAAACCGCCGGGTTTCTCGCGCGTCCGCACGGCCTGGTAGTGCAGGCACGCGACGGCCTGCGCGAAATTTCCCACGGTCATTGGGAGCAGCTCACGCGTCGCGAGGTGGATGAAAAATATCCCGCCGAGGCCGCCGCGTGGGAAGAGGATCCGTTCAGTTTCGCGCCAGAAGGCGGCGAGAGCGGACTGGCCGTTACTGCCCGTGCTTTGCCTGCGTTTTTGGAAATCGTGAGAAAACACGAGGGTGGGTCGGTGATCGTCGTTTCCCACAAGGCCACCATCCGGCTGCTGCTCAGTTCTTTGTTAGGATTTGATCCCCGCCGCTACCGCGACAATCTCGACCAGGATCCTGCCGCTCTGAACGTGATTGATTTCAAGGGTCCGGTCCGCGCGCGGCTGATCCTGTTCAACGACACCTCACACTACTCGGACAGTTGCATCACTAAGCCCGCCACTGCCGAACCCCGGCTCTCGCGCTGGTGGACCCATTGATTTCATCCGCCATGGAAGTCGCCTCACCGTTTCATGAGACTGAGCAGTTCTTTTACGAGAAGATCCCTCTCACCCGTGCGATGGGCGTGAAGGTGGAGGCGTTCGACCGGGAAAAACTCATCCTCACCGCGCCGCTGGAGGAGAACCACAATCACCTCGGCACCGCGTTCGGCGGCAGCCTTGGCGCGCTCGCCACGCTGGCCGGATACGGGCTGTTATGGCTGGAGCTGGGGAACCGCGACTGCCACATCGTCATCCGCAGCAGTTCCATCAGTTATGAAAAGCCGGTGCACGGCCTGCTTCGCGCGATCTGCCGCCATCCGGATGAAACCGAGATCGCCATTTTCAAGGACACTTTCCAGAAAAAAGGCAAGGCCCGTATCCGCCTCTACGTCACCATCGAGGAAAACGGCGAAGTATGCGTCCTCTTCGAAGGCATCTTCGTCGCCATCCGTTAGTCAGGCGGGAGCACGTCTGTTTTTTGCGTCCGCCCCGCAAACGGCAGCGCCAGCAGATGGAACAACACCAGGGCAATGACTTCCATGCCGATCAGATACCAAGGCCACGGACCGAGTTTGTCGAGCATGCTGGGGTTCTCCGGCTTGTGGGATGCGAAGGCGAAGTTGGTGCCGAGCAGGTGGTTCGCCGCCATCGCGACGGCCAGATAGACCTGCGACCAGCCGAAAACCTCCAACGGCGTTTTCCACAGCGGCCGCCAACCGTCCACGATCGGCAGATAGAACGCCGCGGCGACGATGGCGAAGTGCTGGACGAAAAACATCACGAACGCCATGTTGGGAAAACCGATGGTCAGCGCGGGCGTGAGCAGTGCCTGCATGGTGGCGGCGAGTCCCCAGAAATACGTCAGCGCACAAAACAGCGGGCGTTTGGTGAGCAGGGCAAGGCCGGCGGTGAGGGTAGTGACGTCGCAAAGCTGGAGCGGCAGGAAATTGTCGAGCGACTTCGGCGCCTCGATGGAAGCCCACGCGACGAGACTCAGCGGGAAAGCGCTCAGGTTGAGAAGGGCCAGAACCAAGGCTGCGCGCTCGCGGCTCTCCGCGCCCTTTTTCCCCGCCAACAAAAACCCCGCCACCGCCGCGAAGCCGATGAGCACGGCGAACAGGTGTTGTTGGGTGAATGGATGGAAGGGGTGGGGCATGGGGGAGAGATTGAATATTGGAGATTGGGAAGAGGGTGGAATACCAATTTCTGACTCTCAACTATCAACTCTCAACCATCAACTTCTTCAACTCCGCCGATCTCGGCGATGGCGGGTTTCTGGTTGTGGAAAACCTCGCGGGCGATGGCCTGAACGTCGGCGTCGGTGACGGCGAGCACGCTGGCCCGCCAGTCAGCGGGAGAGGGGACGTAGCCGAAATCGAGCACGCCTTCGCCCGCCCAGGCGGCGTGGGCGGAGGTGGTTTCGAAGGCAAGTTTGCTCTGGGCGATGGCGAGGCGCTTCGCCCGGTCGAGCTCGCCCTCGCGCGGGCCGTTTTCAATCAGATCCCCGATCTCGCGGAAAATGCAGGCGAGCGCTTCCTCGCGGGATTCCGGATCGAGGCCGGCGCTGATTTCGAACGCGCCGGTCTCGTCGAAGAACGTCACGTCGCTGCTGATCTGATAGCAAAGCCCGCGCTCCTCTCGCAGTTCGAGAAACAGCCGCGAGCTCGCCGTTTCTCCAAGCATCGTGCTGAGCATGCGCAGCGCGTGTCGCGATTCGGCATGACGGCCCGGCGTGTGCCAGGCGAGGGCGAGTTGGAGCTGGTCAGTCTCGCGGTCATCGCGGATTTCCTGCGGCGGGAAATTTTCCCGATCAAATCTAACTGCCGTAGGCGGTTCGTGGAACTGCTCCGGCAGGTGCGGCATGATCATCGCCATCACCTCATCCACGGTGAACGGACCGGACGCTGCGATCACCACATCGTTGCGGAAATGATGGTGGTCCCGGAATTTCATAATCGTGGCTCTGTCAATCTGCGCGATCGACTCGACGGAGCCGGAGATCGGCTGTCCTAACGGGTGATCGCCCCACAAGGCGTTCGAGATCAGGTCGCCGATGTGGTCGGAAGGTGATTCCTTGTACATCGTGATTTCCTCGCCGATCACCTCGCGTTCAAGGCCGATTTCAGCTTCCGGAAACGTCGCGTGCCAGACCATGTCTGCGATCACGTCTGCAAGTATCGGCATCAGGTCCGCCTCGCCGCGGCCTTCGTAAACCGTCTGGTCCTCGGAGGTGCAGGCATTGATCTGGCCGCCGCCGTTTTCGATTTCAAAACTCAGGTCGCGCGCGCTGCGGCGTTCGGTGCCCTTGAACACCATGTGCTCCACGAAATGCGCGAGCCCGGTCGGCAGGTCCGTTTCGTCGCGGCTGCCCGCCGGAATGTAGATCGAAAGCGCGGCGCACTCGGAGTCCGCCAGGGTCGCCACCGCGAGGCGAGGTCCGTTAGGGATCCGCCGCCATTCGTAAATTGCTTTGCTCATTTCGTCAGTAATGCCTCCGCCAGCGTGAGATCGGCCGGAGTGGTGATTTTCAAATTCGGGTGTTTGGATTCCACCAGTTTCGCCCGCACGCCGATGCTTTCCAGCGCGGAAACCTCGTCGGTGACTTCCAGCTCCGTCGCGGCGACGTTGGCGTAGGCCTCTTTCAGCAGCGCGATTCCGAAAATCTGAGGGGTTTCCATGAACCACAAGTTTTCCCTTACCACCGCTTCGTTAGAGAAGCCCTCGTCGTCGGACCGCTTCAGGGTTTCCGTCACGCGGCGTGCGAGAGTGGCCGCCTGATGCATGGTCGCGGCGGCGACGCAGCGGTTGATATCGTCCGGAGAAACCAGCGGCCGCGCGCCATCGTGGACGGCGACGTAGTGGGAGGAAATTCTTTCCAGACCCGCCGCGACGGAATCCTGACGGTTCCTGCCGCCATCGACGCGGGAGATGGATTTGTTGAGTTCAATGCCATCCAACAGCTCCCAGAGCTCTTCCGGGCAGACCACCACGACCGACTCGATGGAATCCGCTGCGAGAAACGCCTCAACGGTCCGCCGCAGGACTGGCACTCCGCCGAGCTCCGCAGCGAGCTTGTCGAATCCCATCCGCCGGCTGCTGCCGGCAGCCACGATGATGGCCGAACAGGTGTGGGGCAGGTGAGGAACTTCCATGTGCCGCGGAGTCTCGCAGCGGGTTTTGCGCTGCGCCAGTAAAATGCCCTTGGGTTCAGCGGCCGGAGATTTTCCAATCGTTGTAGGCCGCGCCGAGGTGGTCGAGCACGTCCGTCGGTGCGAGTGATTCCTCGGAAATCCTTGGATCGTTCAGGGAAATTTCCGCCGCCCGTCCGCAGAGCCAGGCACCGAGTGATGCGGCAGCGACCGGTGGATCACCGGCGGCCAAACGGGCTCCGATCACACCGGCGAGGAGGTCGCCCTGACCGCCGCAGGCCATGCCGGGGGTGCCGGTGGTGTTGCCCCAAAGCGGTTCTTCCCGGCGGGTGACGAGGGTGCGGCAGCCTTTCAAAAGCAGGGTGGCAGGGGAGAGTTCGGTGAATTGACGCGCGGCATCTTCCTGCGGGAGGCTGGCGAGGTCGGGCGCAAGTCTTGCGAACTCGCCGGGGTGCGGGGTGACGATGTGCTTGTCAGTTAGGGCTGTGTCAGCACCGCGTTCCGCGATGAGATTGAGGGCGCACGCATCGATGACAACCGGGGCAGGGGATTTTGAAATCAACTCCAGCAGCCCGTCGGCGGATTCGGTGCTGAGCTCACCGAGGCCGCAGCCGGTGACGAGGGCGTCGAACCGCGCATCCAACAGTTCGCGCGGATTTGCATAGCCAAGCACGATGATTTCCGGAGGACATTTGGAGGAAACAACGGCCACGATTTCATGCGGAACAAACAGCGTGATCAGCCCGGCCCCTCCACGCAACGCCCCGGTGGCGGCCAGAACCGCCGCGCCGGTGTAGCGCTCGGAGCCAGCGAGAATGGCGACCCGGCCAGCCATGCCCTTGTGGAAATCGAAAGTTCGCGGCTTTTTTCCGGCATCCGAAGTCTGGGGCGTGATCGCTTTCATCCCGGATGAGCCTTGAAATGTCAGGCACTCAACTGGCACCAGCGCCAGAGCTCCAACAGCATTGGCGGCATGACCCTGAAGCAGTCCGACCTTCGCGTTGGCGATCATGAAGGTGACATCGGCGGTGACGGTGCCGGGGAAAATTTCACCGGTGTCCGTGTCGATCCCGGATGGCAGATCGACGGCCGCCACGCGTGCACCGGCATTCTGGCGGAGCCATTCCATTTCCTGGGAAAACGGCAGCAACGAGTCGCGCAGCGGACCCGAGCCGCCGCTGCCGAGCAGACCGTCCAGCAATAGCAGCGGTCCGGTCAGGTCGCGCCACGCCGGAATCCGGTCGAGTGGCAGACGGAGACCGAGCTCGTCCCATTTTTTCAACGTGAGCGGAGCAAAATTTTGGATGGGAAACGCACTGCGGACGGCGATTTTCCAACCGCGGTCACGCAGGATTCCCAGGGCGACCAACGTGTCACCTGCGTTATGGCCTTTTCCCAGATAGCCGACCACCGTGCCGGGGTGAGGAAAAAAGCGCCCGATGGCGAGTCCAAGTCGTTCACCTGCAAGATTGAGGAGCTGCTCTTCCGTCCAACCGTTTGATTTTGCCGCAGCTTCTGCGGCGAGCATTTCGGAGATTGTGACGGCACCCATGCGGTAAGTTAGCCCGGATTCGAGGCTTCGCAGCCGAAATGATTGGTTACATTCCGCGGCGATAGCGCTGGATGCCATCGACAATGCCTTGGGCGATGGACTCGCGGAACCAAGCGGACTTCATGCGGTCGCGTTCGGGAGAATTGCTGACAAATCCGCCTTCGACGAGGACGGCGGGGAGAGCGGAGTTCCGGATGACGTAGAAGCGTGCGTATTTCACTTTCCGGTCCACGGTGCGTGTGCGGCGGATGAGGTTGTTATGCACGCAGTCGGCGAGGGTCTTGCCTTCGGCGCTGTAGTAGAATGTTTCCAATCCGCTGACTTCCTGCTTCCAGGTGTAGTTGTAGTGGATGCTGACGAAGATGGCGTTGCGGTAGCTGTTGCCGGTGCTGACGCGCTGGGGAAGTGAGATGAAATAGTCGCTGCGGCGGGTCATCACGGTGTTGTAGCCGAGGGCCTTGAGCTTGCCTTCGAGGCGGTAGGCGGTGTCGAGCGCGAGGTGCTTTTCGTAAACCCGGCCCCATTGGCCGCCGTTATCGTGACCGCCGTGGCCGGCGTCGATCACGACGGTTCTGAAGTTACCTGCTTGGGAAATGCTGCTGAAAAGGCAGAGCGTGGCGATGATGAAAAATTGGGAAAAAGCTTTCATAAGAAACAACGGTTTCAAAAACATTTAAGATATATTGATATTTTTAAAAATTGTAAAGACGATTCCTGATAAAAGTGAAATCCCATTGGACTGATAGGGATTTCAATAGGTCGCCGGCGGACGATCGGAGGCCTTGCGGATTTTCGCCTTGGCTTCGGCGGCGGCCTTCTCGTCGTAGGGAATGCTGTTGGCGACGCGGACGGTGCCATCGCCAAAAGTGAGCAATTGGGGATCGCCCTGGGCACCGCGTTGATGGATCTCGCGGCTGACGAGTTTTCCATCGGTATCGACCGTGCAGTGGACCCACATGGTTGGCGTGGCAAGGAACATCACGTGCATGCACTGTTTCCGGTCCACCGTGACGAGGGGCTTGCGGATCATGAGGATATCGCCGAGCAGGAAGGTGCGGATGAACTGCCCGGTGCGCTCGTTGACGATCTGGGTGTAGAGCTGGGTTTTCTGGTCGCCGGCGAAGTTGAGAAGGCGGTATTGGCGGGTTAGACCGGAGCCGCCGGGGATTCCGACGGTTTGTGACCAATAGAGCAGTCCCGGGCTCTGATTGAAGAGCACGCGGTTGGTGCTGGTGCCTTCGGTGGTTTCACCCGGCATGCGGACGATGGCACCCACGTTGAAATTTCCCTGCTCGGTAAGGATGAAATGCTGGCCGAGATCGACCTGGCGGGCGAGCGATTCGCCGGCCTTGATGGTCATTTTACCAAATACCGTGCCGGCGCGTGGAGTGACGGAATTGCCGCGGCCGTCCTTGATGAGGAAATTGAGCCACTGGGTGCGACCGGAGCCGGTGAAGGTGATTTCGTTGCCCGAGTGGTTGGTGATGGTGACGGTGGCGAGCACCGGTTCGCCAGCGAGATACTGCTTTTTGTTGAGGGCGAGGGAGGTGGCCAGTTGCGCATGGGCCGTGCCGATGAACGCGAGGGCGAGTGTGAGAAAGCTGAGACTCCGGATGATCATTTCCCCGCACAACTAGCCGAGAGCCGTAGGGGCGTCAATCTAACCTGCGGAACGTCTCGGTAACCGCGAAGTTGGTTTGGAATCACACGGCAGGCGCGGTTTTTAGAAGTCGCCGTCCGGGTAGAGCTGGTGGAATTTGATGGCCTCCACGGCAATGGCGGCGGCCGTGCCGAAGATCGTTTCCACCGAGGCCGTGCGCGGTACCTGAGCGGCGGGGCGGGATAATCCGAGGATCAATTGCCCGTAGTTCTGGGCTCCGGCGACGTGTTGGAGCAGCTTCAGGGAAATGTGTGCGGCGTCCAGGTTCGGGAAAACCAGCACGTCGGCCGTCGGGCGAGCCTCGGCTGCGGGCATCTTGGTTTCCGCGACCTCGGGGTCCAAGGCGACGTCCGCTTGGAGCTCACCTTCGATGCTGATGTCGAGAAATTGGCGGATCGCCTCATCCTGCGCCAACGAGGCGGCGGCGGCCATGCGGCGTGCGTCCGGCGTGCTGGCCGAGCCTTTCGTCGAGTGGCTGAGCATCGCGACAAGCGGCTTGCGGCCGAGGAAATGGCGGGCCAGTTTCCCGGTTTCGAGGGCGATGGCAGCGAGTTCGCTGACGTCCGGGTTCGGGATCAGTCCGCAGTCGGCGAGGAAAAGGATGCCGTCGCCGCCGAGGTGCTTGAGATGAGGGCCGGTCAGAAGCGTGACACCGAAGATTTTCGGCACGTTCGGCAGTGGTTTGATCGTGTGCAGCAGCGCCCGGAAGTAAGCGGCGGGCAGCGCCTGGTTGCCGCCGACGATCGCGTCCGCCTGGCCGTATTGCACCATCAACGCGCCGAAATAGTGCGGGCGGGCGACGATTTCCTCGGGTTTGCCGAGCTGCATCGTCCGGTAGCGCGCCATGTTTTCCACGCGTTGGCAGAAAAGACCGAAGTCCGAAGCCAGCGGCGGATCGATGATATGCACGAATTTCAGCGAAACCGAATGCTCCGCCGCGAGTGCCCGGATGCGCTCGCGGTTACCGAGCAGGATGGGGGCGACCACCTCCTCTTTTACCAGCATGGCGGCGGCCTTGATCACGCGGAGGTCCTCCCCTTCGGTGAAAACCACCCGTTTCGGATGGCGGCGGAGCTGTTCGAGAAGGTAGCGGGTAACGCGATTGCCGGGCGTCGGCTCTGTGGGAAAATCGGTCATGGAAAGGCTGGTGCTTGCACCATGAGCGGAGTCTAGTATGGCTTTTTGTGTCCGTTCAACCGGATTCATCCTCAAATACCGAAGTGCCCGCCGATTACCATACCCACACGCCGCTTTGCCGCCATGCCGAGGGCGAGCCGGAACAATACGTGGATGCCGCGCTGGCGGCGGGCGTTACAGAATACGGGATTTCCGACCACGCGCCCTCCATGCCGGAGCCCTTCGACGACTGGCGGATGCTGTCTGCTGAGCTGCCGGACTATTTCCGCTGGATCGAACGCGCCCGCACCCGCGCCGCCGGGCGGATTCCGATCCGTGCCGGGCTCGAGTGCGACTGGCTGAACGGCTGTGAAAACTGGATCGCCGACCTCGCTTCACGCTACGAATGGGACTATCTGATCGGCTCCGTCCACTACCTCGGCGACTGGGATTTCGACAACCCGAAATGGCTCGGCCGCTGGGCGGAGAGCGACGTGGATGCAATGTGGTCGCACTATTGGAAATCCTACGCGGAAATGGCCGAGAGCGGCATTTTCGACATCCTCGGCCACCCGGATCTGGTGAAAAAATTCTCGCATGTCCCGGCGGGCGACCTTGATCGCTTTTACGAGCCGGTGATCGATGCGATCGCCGCGTCGGGCAGCGTCATCGAGCTCAACACCGCCGGTTGGCACAAGCCCTGCGCCGAAGCCTATCCGACGCCGCGCTTTCTGGAACTCGCCTGCTCGGCGGGCATCGGGCTGGTGATTTCATCCGACTCCCACAGCCCTTCCGAAGTCGCGCGGGATTTCCCGAAAGCCATCGAAATCGCCAAAGCCGCTGGCTACCGCGAGACGGTGCTGTTCGAAAAGCGCAAGCGCCGCAGCGAGGTGCTTTGAAGCGTCACCGGGAGCGCGGACTTTAGTCCGCCAGTGTTATAAGAATGTGACTAACTGAATTAATTCCGCGCTCCGGTTAGGACGGGGATCCTTCAGGATCGATCTTCCCTGCCTCCGGCGTTTCAACAACCGGTTCTGCTGCGGGAATTTCCGCTTCGATCACAGGTTCGGAAACCGCATCAACGACGGGTTCCGCCACGGCTTCGACTGCGGGTTCTGTCGCTGTCTCAACCACCGGTTCGGCAATCGCTTCAGCCACCGGTTCCGTTGGAGTTTCAGCAACCGACCCAGCGGGGGATTCCTCCAAAACCGGAGCGTCTTCGGCTGCCGCAGGAGTTTCATCACCCACCGTTTCCACAACAGCAGCTTCACCTTCAACCGCACCCGGTTCCTTGGCCTTTTTCTTCTTTTTCTTTTTCTTCTTCGGCTCGCCGGTGGCGTCGGGGACGCTTGCTTCACGGGTTTCCTGCACGACGAGAGAGTCATCGGTGTAGAGCAGGATGTGTCCCTGATGGAGTAGCCAGAAAAGATCGGCGGCGTATTCCGCTGGCGGCGCGGTGCTGCCTTCCGGCAGGACGGCTTTCCAGAGACCTTCGAGTTTCGCCGGTTTGTTCTCGCGGATCCAGTTGACCATGACGCCCGGGCGTTCCGCCAACACCGCATTCAGCGGCAGCGGGTGTGGCCGCGCGGGACCGGTGTGGAGCTTGCCCTGGCGTTTGAAAACGGGGAGATGCTCCGCCTCGATCGCACGGCAGACGGCGGGAATCAGAATGGCCGGATGCTTCCGCGCGTGGCTGCCGGAGAGTTTCAGCGAAGTGAGCAGCGAGGGTGATAGATTTTTCGCCGGAACCGCGCCGGACACTTCGGCCTTGCGGGTTTCTTCGAACGCCTTGTCGAAACAACGCGCCGCGATGGCCTTCTCGGCCTCGGCACGGTCGTCGATCCACGCGTCGTCGCCGTCGCCCTTGAGACGCCAGCGGGTTTTCTTTTTCATCGTTTCCAGCCAGGCGTTCACCGCCTCCTCACCGCGCTCGGTGCGGACCTTCGATGAATAAATCTCGAACGGCATGTTCGCAAAACGCTCGCGGTGCAGGCGGCGCAGGTTCGTCTGATAGGAATGGAAATTGACGGGACCCAGCCACTCGCCGGAGATCCCGCAGCGGGCGATCGCCTGGAAGTTTCCGGTTGGCGGATCTACCTCGATGGTCTCCTGTTCGATGAGTTCGTTGCGCAGTTCCGAGTTCCAGAGGTGGCGCACGGCCTCCTCGCGGGTGAGGAAAACGCATTCGTCCAGCTTGCCGCGGATCAGCGGTGCGTGGGGTTCCGGCGCTTCGAAAACCGCCCGGCAGCGCACCTTCTCCGCTAACAGAATTTTCGCAACATCAAACAACGGATAGACCCGCGCCACCGCATGGACTTCCTTGCCGATGAGATGCACCGCCTGCGGGTCCGGAGCGATCGTCACCCGCACGCCCTCGGCCGGCGGAGCCTCTTCCTGGCGTGGCGGACCGTCGCGGCGGTCGTTGAAATTGCCACCGCGTCCTTGAAACTCCCTGCGTCCGCCACCGTCGCGGCCTCTCGATCCGCCATCACGATCGCGGCTTCCGCCGCCGCGGTCGTCGCGTCTTGGCGGACGTTCGCCGTCTCCTGAAAACGCCTTCGGTTTGCGCTCTTGTTGGTCGCCGGCGGCACGCGCCCAGGCGGGTCCGAGGGCAAAGCTGGACAGTAGGCTGCTCAATGGGTCGTTTTCAGAATCACTCACGGCGCAAATCCTACGGTGGTGATTTGAAAATGACAAACTCCGCTTTTCATCAAATCTCGGCGCGAAATCCGCGCATGAAAATCCGATCAATGTCCGAAATTAAAATGGCGGTCCGTCTGATAGCGAACTTTCCCATCGCCTTGAAAATCCATCCGCCCCATTCTCTGCTGATGAAAAGATTCGTAAGATCCGCGCTTGCCGCTGTGCTCGTTACCGCAGCCTCGGCCGCGCCCGGAAACTTTTATCGGGTGGATTCCAAGGTCTGGCGGTCCGCCCAACCGGACGCGGCGGATTTTTCCGAGCTCCAGAAACTCGGCATCAGAGAAGTGCTCAACCTCCGCGAGTGGCATGACGATTCGTCTGCCGCGACGAACACCGCCGTGAATCTCCATCGCGTCTCGATGAACGCCGGCCACATCCATGAGCAGGAAATCGTCGAAGCCGTGAAAATCCTGCGGGACGCGCGCGGCCCGATCCTCGTCCACTGCTTGCATGGCTCCGACCGGACAGGCACCGTCGTGGCGCTTTACCGGATGACGGTGGACGGTTGGTCGCGCGATCAGGCCATCGCGGAATTTACGATGCCCCGCTACGGCTACCATGCCGGAATCTATCCAAAACTGTGCCGCTACCTGGAGACAGTGGACATCGCACGGTTCAAGGCGGCGATGAACGGAAGATGATGCGTTTGAATTCCTAACGAAATGACTTTAGGTCGTGACGGCTCAGAAGATCGACGATCCTTTTCGTCGCGCCTGCATGGTGAACGAGCAGGGCGCTGGCACTCGCGGTTATGGTTTCCGCCTTGCGGGGATCGAGAGCAGTTAGGATGGCGCGCGGGAGTTCCGCTGCATCGTGAGCCAGCAGGCAACCACCGTTGGCGAGGAGGCGGGAAGCGAGCGGTTGGAAATTCTCCATGTGCGGGCCGGTGACGAGCGGTTTGCCGGCGAGGATGGCTTCGCAGGGATTCTGGCCGCCGGTGGAGAGGAAACTTTTGCCGATGATGACGACGTCCGCGTGCGCCGTCCAATCTCGCAGCTCACCGGTGGTGTCGATGACGAGGCAGGCGTTCTGCCAATCGCGTGCAGGCGAGAAAGCCGAGCGCAGGACCACTTCGAATCCGGCGCGTTCGAGCTCGGCCTTCACTTCATTCCGTCGCTCGGCGTGGCGGGGGACGATGACGGCAAGTGCGGTGGTGCTGGCCGTTTTGATCGCCTCCGCCACGAGAGTTTCCTCACCGGGAAACGTGCTGGCGGCGAGGATGACGGGCCGGTTTTTCCCGAACGCATCGAGCATCTGTTGGAACTCCGGGCGGGTGGCGGGGCTTGCGCCGCTGCCGGGATCGAACTTGAGGCTGCCGGTGTCGTGAATGCGCTGCGGCGCGACTCCGAGGTCCTGCCAGATTTGGTCGTCGTCCGGTTCCTGTATGGCGACGGCGTCCAACAGCGAAAAAAGCGGACTGATCCACGATGCGAATTTCCGATAGCGCCGTGCCGAACGCGGCGACATCCGGGCGTTGACCAGACTCACGGGAATGCCGCGCTTTTTACAAGCGAGCAACAGGTGCGGCCATGCCTCGCCTTCGATGAGGACGATCTGCGAGGGCTCGAAGCGGCCGAGGTAGCGCCTGACCATCGACGGAAAATCCAGCGGCGAATAAGTGACGCGCAGATTCGGGATTTCCGCAGCGGTGGCGACGGCATGTCCGGTGGCGGTGCCGGTGGCGAGCACGAAACGGCGGTCGGGCTGGCGCAGCAGCCACTCACGGATGAGCTTGAGGGCGAGCATCGATTCGCCGACGCTCACCGCGTGGACATGCACGGCGCCGCAGGGTTCGAAGTCGGTGCCGTGAGTGTAAATCGCCGCGCGTTCTCCCAAGCGGGTGCCGAAGCCGCCACGCCGGAGCATTTTCACGATCCAGCCGGGAAACGCCGCTAGAAAAAGCAGCGGCAGCAGCAGCCGGTAGATCGTGAGGGCGAGGGTGAAACGCATGACGACGGATTAACTGATAGAATAAATCAGGATCGCGCTGCTGCCGTATTCGCGGCGGGCGACGAGGGTGAACCCGCCCGCTTCGGGGGATTTCTGGTTGGAGGAGACTTCGGCGATGAACCAGCCGTCGGGTGCGAGTCGGGGCGGGATGAGCGCGCTTTTCAGGAGGTCGGTGACGTGGTCCTTGTCGCCGTAGAATTTCCAATACGGCGGATCGGCGAAGATGAGGTCGTAGGTGGCGGCGTCGCGTTTGAGAAAAAGCTGGACCTCGGCTTTCACGGGGTGACCGCCGTCGAGGCGGGCTTTGGTGAGGTTTTCGGTGATGACTTGGGTGGCCTGGCGGTGCTCGTCCACGAAGGTGCAGGTGGCGGCGCCGCGGCTGAGGGCTTCGAGGCCGAGCGCGCCGGAGCCGGCGAAGAGATCGAGCACGCGGGCGTTCTCCACCTTTTCACCGAGGATGTTGAAAATCGCCTGGCGGACGAAATCGGTGGTGGGGCGGGCGACGGCGGAGGGCACCTTGATGGCGATGCGTCCGGCTTTTCCGGCGATGATTCTCATGGCGATGGATTTGCGTTTTTCAAACTCAGGACCGGGCCGTCCCTGCCGAGCCGGAGGTAAGGCTGGCTGATGCTGCCGAAGGCTTCCAGATCAAAGGCGCTGCGCTGCGGCGTGCTGAGAGGGGTGAGGGACGGATTTTGAAGGTTGGGGAAGACCTGTTTCACGATGGCGCTCACGTTGTCCGGCGGCGCGACGACACGGACGGCTCCGGCGGCCCTGCCGTTGGCGAGCAAGGTGGCGTTGCCTAACACCGAGAGCTCGTCGCCGATCAGCCGCGCGTCCACACAGGAAAGCTGGCCGCCGCGCAGGACGGTGACGGCGCTGCCGCGATCAAACTTCGCCTCATGCCCGGATAGATGGAACAATGGTTCCGCCGTTTCCGCGACGAAATCGCCCTGCCAGGTTCCGGGGGCGAGCAGCAGGCCGCGGAAAGCAGCGTTGGCGGCGATGGAGGCGGCCTGGGCGTCGCCATTGAAAGGCAGCGCTGTTCTAGCTAACGGTTGTTTGGGAATCTGCGCCTCGATCTGGACCGGCAGTCCCGCGAGCGGGGCGATCTTGCCGGCGACGAGAAACTTGATCCCTTGGAATTCCAGCGGGAGGGGCTTGAGCGAGAGGGCGGGAAATTTCCAGTCGATCTCCGCTGATAGATCGGAGAAGGTCCGGTTTCCGCCGAACGAAATGGAGGCGATTTTCAGGACGGACTGCGCCGGATCGCCACCGATGGGCAGCGAGCCGCTGGCGTGCGCGATTTCCAACAGCGGTTGGTTCCGGCTAATCGAGATGATGGAAAACGAGGCGTTTTTCAAATGCAGCCAGCCGGTCGGTTGCGGAGGAATAACAGGTGGCGCGGTGACGGTAGCGGGAGGCTGGACTGGCGGAGGGGCTGCTGCGGGCGGGTTCGCGGCGGGCGGATTGTTTTGGGCGACCGGCGGCGGTGTTACTGCGGCGTTGGGAGACAGTGTGGGTGCTGCCTGGCTGCCGGAGAGGTAGGAAAGGAGTTCAAGTGGAATAGTTAGGTCGGGGGTGTCGAGCGTGATGGAGCGGACTTCGAGCCGGCCGCGCAGCCAGGCGCGCCAGACGGGAGCGAGCCGGATGCTGTCGATGCGGGCGAAGGGTTTCGGAATGGCGGCACGGAGGGCTGCGGGTTGCAGCAGTTCCACCGCGTGCAGCGAAGCGCCGTTCCATGGTGACCAGGTGGCGCTGCCGATGCGGGTTTCAAGGCCGGTGCCGTGTTCGATTTTCGCGGCGATCCAACGTCGCGCCCAAGGCGTGGCGAGCCAGAGATTGCTGAGAAAAAACGCGAGTAACGGCAGAATCAACAGGGTCGGCACGAGCCACGACCAGCGGCGGTAACCCCGGCGTTTTTCGCCAATCGGGGCTTCGGCATCCATGATTTACTTCTTCTTCGGGGCGGGTTTCGCGGGTGCCTTGGCCGGTGCCTTGGGGGCGGCGGGCGCGGCAGTGGGTTCCTTGGCTTGGCCGCCTTTGCCGAGTGGGAAACGGATGACGAGGCTCTTGTCGAGAAGACGGGTGCCCTCGCTGGAAAGCTCCTGCGCCCGATAGACGATGAGGCCGAATTTCTTGTCAGCGAACTGGCCGACGGCGAAATTTTCCTTCACCTTGCCGAGCCCCGTTTCCTCTTCGAATTTCCACTCGTGGCCGGTCCATTGGCCGAGAATGCTCGACGGCTCCGCCTCGATGTCCTTGATGCGTTTCAGTTCGCCGTTCGGCGAGCGGACGAGATCTTCTTTGGCCATGTAGCGGAGGGTGGTGAGGGTGCTGCCGGTGCCGGTGCTACTCAGGGTCCAGGTGTTTTCCGCGCTGTTGCGGAGGAGCAGGACGACGTCCTCGATGGCCTTGAACTCACGCTTGTTCCAGAGTTTGAGATACTCGTCGTATTCCTCTTTGGTAAGACCGAGTCGCTTGTCGAAGGGAAGGGGAGCGCCCGGGGTGGCCTGGCCAGAAAATTCCTTGAACCACTTGGGATCCTGGCGTGCTGCGGTTTGCACCTTGGCGACGTATTTGTCGATTTCAGGGGGTGGCATCACCACGCCGATCTGGCCGCGCACCGGGATGTTCTGCTCCATCAGTCCTTCAAAAACTTTCGGAACTTCCGCCGCGTGGAGGCAGGCAATCGAGGCAAGGGCGAAGAGTGATGCGAGGAATTTCATGGATGCGCCGGAAAGCTGCCTGCCGAGTCGCGAAAACTCAAGCGGCAATGCGGCAGGAAAAACGACGGGAGCATGGAACGTAGGGCGCGGAGCCGCTTTCTCAGCCGCTGTGGCTGTGGATCAAGCGAACGACGAAGCTCATCGCAAGGATGATCAGAATCAGAATGGCGGTGTCCGGCGTCATCGGCAGATATCGCGATCAGGCCTGCCAGGTGGAAAAGCGGGTGCCAGATTGGCCGCGTTTGCAATCCACGGGGGGAATTCGAATACCCGGTTTTCTTCGCCAGGCAGGCCCAATTCGCGAATCAATAGACTGACACAATATCCGAAAACCTGTCACCTCCCCAAATCCGGGGTGTCGGAAATTTCCGAAATCTCACAGGTCCCCGCCGTCGCCCTAGGTGAAGCGGGCGAGGAGTTCTGACTGCGAGTGGACGCCGAAGTGCTTGGAAATGGCTTTCACGTAGCCGTGGACGGTGTTGATGCTGATGTTGAGATGCTCTGCGATTTTCTTGCGGCTCCAGCCATCGCCGAGGAGATTGAGCACGGTGCGGTGGCGTGGATAGAGATTGGTGATGTCGCGGCTGGCCTGGTCGGGAAACGCGGTGAAATGCAGCCACGGAATCTCGCTCAGCAGGATGTGGGCGATCCTTGACTCGCGGTCGGTGAAGTGGGGTTCATCGAGGGTCCGGTAGATCCGGATGGCGTTCACACCGCCGCCCTCCATCGGGCGCAGCGACATGATGAGCGGGCCGATGTTTGCCCGGGTCCAGAACGGCGCCGCGGCAGACTGGTCCAACAGCCGCTCGGGGTCCATCTGGCGCCGGGTGCGGGTGAGATGGACGCCTTTTTCCTGAAGCTCCAACGAAGAGGGGCGCGATACCGCTTCCATGGCCGGGTGGTTGATGGCTTCCATGAAACAGGCGAGGCGGTGCTCGTCGAAACCGTAATGGATGAGGCCTAACGATGATGGCGGCTTGTCCGGGTGGAAATGTGCCATGGACCAGACCCATGCGGTGGCGCTGATGATTTCGCAAAGCCCGTCCATCAGAAGCCGGCGCTTGTCGTTGATGTCGCCACTGGCGGCGATGACCTCGCCCAACAGGGGCACGATCCGGCGTACGTCGGATTCCGCAAGCGTGGAATCAGGTTCCGCCGGATTTCCTATCATGAGTCAGGATTTTCAACCGGTTGTGGCGGGATGCTCAAGGGAATTCAATGGTTGCAGGCAATGAGGTTGGTTCATCGTGGCTCGCCTTCGGGGAAGATTTCAGCGATGGAAGATTCGATTTTCTGATCCATCCAGCGCATGAGCGCGGCTTGCATCGGAGCGAGAACCTCGGGGCGCTGGCTGCCGAGATCGGTCTCGCCGTAGCGGTCGTCGGTCATGTTGAAGAGCCCGAAGTGGCGGCCGCCCTGCGCGGTGGGGGTGCAGACGACTTTCCAGTGGCGGGTTTTCAGGCAGCGCTGTTTCGCGTTGATGAGAACGTCGTGGTATTTATCCTTGAGCACGAACTGATAGTTGAAATCCTTTTCAATGTAGGTGAGCTCGTCCATGGCGGGGAGCTTCGGCCGCTCGACGCCGGGGACGGTGAACTGGATGAAGGGAAATCCGGTTTCGCCATAAAACGGCCGGTAAACGGGAGTCTCGGTTTTTTTGATCCATCCGGCGAAGCTCTGACCCTGCCAACTCGGGGATTTTCCGATGCCCGTTAGATCAGCGATGGTAGGGATGACGTCGATCAGTCTGACGGTTTCCGGGATCACGCGGGGCTCGACGCCGGGGATGTGGACGATCATCGGCACGTGGTTCGCCTGAAGACCGCCGTTGAAGGTGAGGCCGTGGCCGAGGGTGACGCCGGGTTCGTAGAGATCGTCTCCATGATCGGCGGTGACGATGACGACGGTGTTGTCCGCGAGGCCGTTGGCTTTCAGCGAGGCAAGGATCTTGTCCACACAATCGTCGAACTGGCGGGTGCAGCCGTCGTAGAGCGCGCGGATCTGTTGGATTTCCTTGGGTGGCAGGGCTTCCCACTTGGATTGCAGGCTCGTGCTTCCGATGAACGAATCGATGTCGAAGTCCACCTTGCCGCGGTTTTTTCCCTGATAGGCAGGATCGCCGAACATGGTGTTATAAGGTTCCGCGCTGCCGTAGGGGAGGTGGTTGCAGGAATAGAAGACGTGCCAGAAAAACGGCTTCCGGCTCTTCGCAACATCGGCGAGGCGTTTTTCCACGCGCTGGGTGACGACCTGCGGAGTTACGAACTGGGCGAAGGCCTTGAGCTGCGGGAAGAGCTTGTAGCCGACGGGATTGTCGAAATACAGCGGGACCACAAAGTGCGCCATGACCACTGCCTGGCTCATGTAGATCTTGAAGTTGTCGAAACTCGACACCGATAGATTTTCGAAATCCAGGCCGACGACCTCGTAATATCCCGCGCACCAGTCGCCGATGGCGGTGGTGTCGTAGCCTTTTTCCCGCAGCAGCCGGGCGATGGGGACGGTGCGTTTTTTCATGGCTTCCACCGTTGGTTTGTCCGGATACATGTAGCGGATGCCGTGGCTCTGCGGGTATTGCGAGGTCATCAACTGGGTGCCGGACTCCATGGTGGAGGCGATCGCTGTGTAACAATTTTCAAACCGCACGGACTTCGCCGCGAGCGCGTCGATCACCGGAGAGACGCCGTCTTTCGCCGGCCCGTCCGAACGCTGGGGAATGTATCCCGCGCAGCCGAGGCTGTCGGCGCGTAGCGAGTCCGAGCCGATGATCACGACGTTGAGCTGTTTCCCGTTAGCGGCCGAAGCTGCGGGCTTCTGCGGTGTGCTTGAAAGGTCGATGCCGAGGCAGGACACGATGGCGGCGGAGACGACCGCCGCGACGACCCAGCCCCGGCGGCCGTGGGTCCGGATCTGCCAGACGATCGCGATCAGCAGGACGGCGACCGGTAGAAGGGTGAACAGCCCGAAGAGCGTGGCGGGCTTGATCGCCTGCGGGATGAAATCAAGCGCCTTGTAATACCATTGCCCGTATTCCCCTTCGCTGAGGAAATAGGGACGCGTGTCCACCAGCCGGAGCGTGAAATAGCCGTGAATTAAGTACGTTAGAATAAAACCGCGGAGCATGACGGCCGGCATTTTCCGATAGGCCGAGTGACGGGTCCAGGCGTCGGCGAAGGGCTGGATGATCACGGCGGCGGCGAGTGCCAGCACCACGTAGGCGAGGAGCATCTGGAGGTTCTGGGAAACCAGGAAGCCCATGTATTGGTCGCGGGCGAGGGCGCTGAATTTGTTAGCCATGCCGCCCGACGAGGTCGCGAGTTGTCGGAGGGCGAGGCCGTATTGGATCGCGAGGAAAATCGATGCCCCGGCGAGGACGGTGGAAAATCGGGCGTGCAGGGTGCGCGGTTGTTTTTGAATCACGGCAGACGGAGGAAAGGGAGAGGGATGGAAATCGGATCAGGGTTCTGGCGGATCCATGTAGAGCCAGCGCGGGCTCATGAGCTTTTTAACGACGACGCCGCTGTGGGACTGGATGCCCTCGGGGATGACCAGGCGGAGGATCATTGATGCCCGGTGTCTGGGGTTGCGCTGGAGTTGTGCGATGATTTCCTGAGAGAGAGCACTGCCTGATTGGACGTAACCGAAGAGCGTCTCGTCGCTGTCCAGCGCGGTCAGCCGGAAGCTGTTCCAGCGGTTGGAATCGGCGAATTCATGGCTGAAGAAATGGTCCTGCTGGACGTAAACGCGGAAGTCCATCGACACCTCACGGGGTTTTTTCGTGGCGAAATCGTCCCACTTCATCGGCTGATAGCAGACCAGCATTTCCCAGTCGATGCGTGCCTCGCCAGACGGCAGGATTTCCAACAGCAGGTTGCGCTTTTCCCGGTTGTCGAGCTCCACGGAGGCCATCCAGTAGTTGCCGTGGTTGTCGAGTGTCAGCGGCTGAAGCATCCGGAACTCGCGCAGCCGGTGCATGGCGACCGGGTGGGACGCATAATGGATTTCCATCAGAGGGCGCACGCGATCCGGTTGGCGGACGAATTTCAGCAGCGAGTCGATGGTGGTGGCTCTGAAAAATTGTCGGGTGGTCATCTGGATCGCGTCGATGAGCCGGACAGCCTCCTGGTCCTCTCTCTCGTCATCGATCAGCACATTTTCCGCCGCGATCCGGATTTCGTGGACCTTGTCGTCCGACTCGGTCACACGGGTCAGGGACCAGATGACTCCGCCCGACAGCAGCAGGCCCACCAGGATAAACCATCCAAATGGAATCGGCCGTTGGGATGCCGACTGCGTTCCCCAGTTTTCCTCCAGTTGATTCGGGTTTCCGATGTTCACTTCGATCAGCGCCTCGATCCCCGGCTGGCGGTCGCGCGGCTCGTAATCGTCGCTGGATCTGTTCGCAAGCCGTTGAGTAAGCTTTGTCTCGATCAAGGGGACATGCAGTCGGATCGGTTTTTCCTTCGGCCGCATCAGCCCCATGCGACCTATCCGCGCAATGATCCGGTGCTTCTCAGCCTCCTCGTCCACCGGCCGTAGCTCGAATCGTCTTTCGTCGCGTGCCATTTACAGCGAAAGGAAAAGCGTAAAAGCCCATCGACGCAACGCAACTCTCACTCTAAATCTCTCCCCGTCACCGCAATGCCCGCCTCTCCGCGCATCCTTATCATCACCGCCGCCTTCGGCGAGGGGCACAACAGTGCTGCCAGGAATCTGGCGTTCGCCCTAGAGGCCATGGGCGTGGTCACCCAGGTGAGCGACCCCTGCATGCTCGGCTCGCCGCGCCTTACCGGGCTTATCGCCGCCGCATACCGCTACTGCATCACCCATTTTCCCCGGCTCTGGGCGGCCATCTACCGCTCCACCGACCGCTGTGATTTCAGCCGTAAGCGCTCGCCGATCATGGGCGCGCCCGAAAAGGCCCTCACCACTCTGATCGCGGCTTTCCAGCCGGATGTGATCGTCAGCACCTTCCCGCTTTACCCGTATTTCCTGCCGCGCATTTTCGCGAAAACCGGGAAAAAACTGCCCGTTTTCACCGTCATCACCGACTCCATCGAGATCAACGCCTCCTGGCTCCGCCTGCCCACCGATTTCTGGCTCGTTACTGATCCCGCCACCCGCGAGGGCATGATCCGCAGCGGCCTGCCTCCGGAAAAAGTCATCGATACCGGCTTCCCGGTGAATCCCTCGTTTTCGAAACTCAGCCCCATCGAGCCATCGGATGCCTGCAATCCCTTCCGCATCCTCTATTTCCCCACCGCGAAGCGGAAACTCCTCCAAAACCACTGCCGCGCCCTGCTCGGCGCCTCGCCCGCCGTCACCCTCACCATCGTGATGGGCCGCAACGTCCGCCTCCTCTACCGCGACGCCCGGGAAATTCAAAGAGCCCACCCGAACCGCGTCCGCCTCATCGGTTGGACGCGAAAAGTGCCCCAGCTCCTCAACCGCCACCACCTCGTCGTCGGCAAGGCCGGTGGAGCCACCTCCCACGAAGCCATTGCCGCCCGCTGCCCGATGCTCATCCACCACCTCGTTCCCGGCCAGGAAGAGGGAAACCTCCGTCTGCTCGAAGCCATCGGTGCCGGCCACCTCGCCGAAACCGGCCCCGCACTCGCCGCCGCCATCACCGATCTCCTCGCCGACCACGCCGCCGGCTGGCGCACCATGAAAAACGCCCTCATCCGCCACAACCGCAACGCCGGTGCCATCACCGCCGCGAGGTTCATTCTTGAAGAGACCGGCGACCGAGGATCGAAAAGGGATGCCTGAAATCCCTCTCTTTCCATCAACCATCAACTTCCAACCATCAACCCTCGTCCATGACCTTCCTCTTCGACATCGGCCGCGTGCTTCTCGATTTTGATTTCGAATCTTCGCTCATCCGCCTCCTCCCGCCTGGCACTCCGGATATCACCGCCCGGCTCATCCGGCTGTTGGAACGCAAGGACGAGTTCGAAACCGGTAGGATCGACGTGGAAAGCTACGTCACCTGGGCGCTCGGCGTGCTTGGCAGCAATGCCACACCCGCCGAATTCCACCACGCCTGGCAGCAGATCTTCACTCCCAATGAACCGATGTGGGAATGCGTCCGCAAGCTCTCCGCAGACGGCCACCGCCTCATTCTCTTTTCCAACATCAACGCCATCCACTACCCATGGATCTTCGATGAATTCCCGCAGTTTTCGCTCTTCGATGACGGCGTGATCTCTTTCCTCACCGGCGCCATCAAGCCCCATCCGGAGATCTATCAATACGCCATCGACACCCACACCCTCGATCCCGCGAACACCCTCTACATCGACGATCTCCCGCAGAACATCGCCACCGGCCGCGAACTCGGTTTCCGCACCTGGCAATACGATCTCAAAGACCACGCCGCCTTCGAATCCTGGCTCGCCTCCAATCTGAAATCTCAAATGTGAAATCTCAAATCCCCACCATGTCCACCCTCACCATCGCCGGTCGTGAATTCAGCTCCCGCCTTTTCCTCGGCACCGGAAAATTCCCGTCCAACGAATCCATGCGCGACGCCCTCGCCGCCAGCGGCACGCAGATCGTCACCGTCGCCCTCCGCCGCGCCGACCTCACCGGCAAGAAGGATCCCTATGCGAACATCCTCGAATTCATCGACGCCGAAAAATACCTGCTGCTCCCTAACACCAGTGGAGCCATGAACGCCGAGGAAGCCGTCCGCCTCGCCCGCCTCGCCTATGCCGCCGGCCTGCCGAAATGGGTGAAACTCGAAATCCACCCCGACCCCACCTACCTCCTTCCCGATCCCATCGAAACGCTCAAAGCTGCTGAAATCCTCGTTAAAGAAGGCTTCACCGTCCTCCCCTACATCAACGCCGATCCGGTTCTCGCAAAACGCCTCCAGGAAGCCGGCACCGCCACCGTCATGCCGCTCGGCGCGCCCATCGGCTCGAACCGCGGCGTCGTCACCCGCGACCAGATCCGCATCATCATCGAGCAGGCCATCGTCCCTGTCATCGTCGATGCCGGACTCGGCGCGCCCAGTCACGCCGCCGAAGCCATGGAACTGGGCGCCGACGCCGTGCTCGTCAATACCGCCATCGCCATCGCCAGCGATCCTGCAAAAATGGCCATCGCCTTCAAACAAGCCGTCGAAGCCGGCCGCACCGCCTACGAACTCGGCCTCCCCGAGCCCAGCGACCAAGCCCACGCCACCAGCCCCCTGACCGGGTTTCTGAGCTGAAATATCACAGATTTTTGGGTAACGGTTGCCTGAATCACAGAGTGAGGCAATCTGTTCGCAAGAAAATTTACCCAGTGAGAAACCCAATCCACTATCTGGCAAACCGAATCCTGTTGCGGCTCTATCAAGCAAGTGTGGTGGACACATATGGAGAAATCCCGATCTCCACCCTGAGGAAGGGCGGCGATCAGTTTGTCGGAATTCTGAAACATTCGCTAAGACTGATTGAGGAGAACGATCCGCGGCGTTTTGCGAGGGTCGTTCGTCACGTTGATTTGTTTGTAGACTGCTCACATCCCGGAGGAGCATATTCTGCTAGTTACCGACATTTGATCAATGTGGTGGAGATTGATTTCGAATACTGTGAAGAGCGGGGAGATTCTCTTTTTCATGCTGGATACTACGCCGGAGTCATTGTTCACGAGGCAACTCACGGCAAAATCCGAAAATTTGGAATTGATACCATCAGAGAGAACCGAGTGCAGGTTGAACGGATTTGTCGATCGGAAGAGAATCGATTTCTCAATCGGTTGAATGCAATTCGGCCTGATTTAGGTAATAGACTTAAAAGACCATTCAATCCGGAGGACTGGCACGGACATTGGCACTCAAGCAGACTCACGAGAGCTTTGCGGCAAATGCGACGCGCGAAGGAAAAAGATAAAGAAACCAGCGCTCAATAGACTGACTATTGACAAGCTGATCGACTCATTCCTATTCGGAATCATGAAAACTTTTGGCTCCGAACATCGATGGTGGCTGAGTTCCAGAAGTTCTCCTAGAGGACGGAAGCTGCAGGGTCCTCAAAGTGTTCAATTCCCAACAGATCCCACGGGGTAGGGGACTCCAATCCGCAGTTTCTCCTCCGGAAATTTCTACCAAAAAAAACGCCGCCCGGCACGAAGCCGGACGGCGGTTGATTTTTTCGATTTTCGCGGGTCAGTCTCAGGCGACCTTCGGAGCGTGTTTCGCTTCGAGGGCTTTCTTCGCTTGAGCGACGATGGCCGAGAAGGCGGCGGCATCGGTGATCGCGAGATCCGAGAGGATCTTGCGGTCAGCTTCGATACCGGCGGCTTTCAGACCTTCGATGAAGCGCGAGTAGGTCATGTCCTCGTTGCGGCAGGCAGCGTTGATACGCTGGGTCCACAGACGGCGGAACTGGCCCTTACGACGCTTCCGGTCGCGATATTCATACGTCATCGCCTTACGGACAGCGTCCTTGGCGTAACGGAAGAGTTTCGAGCGGAAACCGCGGAAACCCTTGGCACGGAGCAGCGTCCGCTTGCGGCGGGCGCGGCTGGCCGGTGAGTTGGTGGCACGTGGCATTTCTTATTATTTCAGTTTGAACAGACCGTTGATTTCATTTCCTTCCACAGTCTCGACTGTTCTTGTCTCCCTCGCGGGATCAGGCTGTGTAAAGGCCGTCCGATTCGCGGACGGGGGCGTAGTTTCGTTGCTTTCGGTTTCTTAGCGATGGGAGAAAGGAAGATTCTCTCTGACGTTTCTAAGGTCAGCGTCGGAGACGAGTGCAGCTTGCCCAAGACGACGCTTGCGCTTGCTGTTCTTGCCTTGCAACAAGTGGCGAGCCCCTTGTTTGCGACGTAGAATTTTCCCTGTCCCAGTGACTTTGAAACGCTTGGCAACGGCTTTCCGTGTTTTTGCTTTTCCTCCGACTCTTGGCATGGGACGGGCAAACTAGGCACCAGCGCCCCCGTGGCAAGGCAAAAATGGCTTATTTCGGCAAAATGAAATTTCCCATTTCCCATTTCAGTTTTTGCTCTCCAAGCGCCGCCATCCCCGCTTGCATCCGCCCCGCCGATGGCCTCCTCGTTTTCTTTCGACTCCCTGAACAAAGCCCAGCGCGAAGCCGTGGGCACCCTCGACGGTCCGGTCATGCTCCTCGCCGGAGCCGGAACGGGAAAAACCCGCACCGTCACCTGCCGGATCGCGCACATGCTGGAGAAGAAGATCGACCCTGCGGAAATCCTCGCCGTCACCTTCACCAACAAGGCCGCCGCCGAAATGCGCGAGCGGATCGCTGGCATGGTTTCCAAAAAAGCGGCGGAAGCGATGACCGTCTGCACCTTCCATTCCCTCTGCGTCCGCATCCTGCGCGGCGGCATCGACCGCATCGGATACAAGAAGAATTTCTCGATCTGCTCGCACTCCGACCAGGTCGGCATCATGAAACAACTCCTCGTCCGCATGGGCGGCTCCGAGGAAAAGGTGAAACCGGACGCCGTTCTATCTGAAATCTCCAAGGCGAAGAACAAGGGCATCGAACTGCAGAACATGCAGGACGATTATTTCGCCTCGCTCGCCGTCGCCTATAACAACGAGCTCCGCGCGCAGAACGCCGTGGATTTCGACGACCTCCTCCTCCTCGCGGAAAAAATCCTCCGCGAGCACGCCGACGTCCGGGAAATGTTCCGCCAGCGCTACACCCGCGTGACGGTGGACGAGTTCCAGGACACCAACGCGCTCCAGATGCAGCTCCTCCAACAGCTCGTCGGCGGCCCGAACTATCACGTTTGCGTCGTCGGCGATGACGACCAGTCGATCTATGGCTGGCGCGGCGCGGAAGTGGCGAACATCCTCCAGTTCGAGAAATTCTTCCCAGACCCCAAAGTCATCCGCCTCGAGGAAAACTACCGCTCCACCCACGCCGTCCTCCACACGGCTAACAGCCTCATCAAACACAACATCGGCCGCCGTGAGAAGATCCTCCGCTCCACCCGCGCCGGCGGAGATCCGGTGCGCATCGTCGCCATGCCGGGCGACGACCAGGAAGCGGAGTTCATCGCCGAGGAGATCATGGCGGAAAAAGGCGCGGTCGGCCGCGAGTGGGAGGATTTTGCGATCCTCTTCCGCACCAACGGCCAGAGCCGCAAACTCGAACTCGCCTTCCGCGAGCGGAAAATGCCCTACCGCATGGTGGGCGCGCAGAGTTTCTACGACCGCCGCGAGGTCCGCGACGTGCTGGCCTACGCGCAGTTGTTAGCCTCGCCGGATGCCGACGTCCCGCTGCTCCGCGTGATCAACGCGCCCAACCGCGGCATCGGCCAATCCACCGCCATGCTCGCCACCGACTGGAGCCGCGAACACCACGAGTCCGTCTGGCAGGCGCTGTGCGATCCGAATTTCACTTCACAGTTAGGCGCGAAGGCGGCGAACGCCGTGCAGGATTTCGTCGCCACCATCGCCGGGGCGAAGAACCGCATCGACGTGGCGAAGGAAAACCCCGCCGACGTGCTCCATGGTCTGATCAAGGAGATCGAATACCTGCCGTGGATCGAGCGCGGTTGCAAGACCGACAACGAACGCCAGCAGCGCGGCGAAGGAATCCAGAGCGTGATCGAGAGCCTTCGCAAAAGCTGTGAGAAGGGCAAGAGCCTGCAGAAATTCCTCGATGCCAGCGCCCTCGCTTCGGAAAAAGAGGACGAGGATCTTGAGAAAAAACAAGGTGTCACCCTCATCACGCTGCACGCCTCGAAAGGCCTCGAATTCCCGATCGTTTTCCTCGTCGGACTTGAGGAAGGTTTCCTCCCGCACACCCGCAGCATCGCGGAAGGCACGAAGGACGAGGAGCGGCGGCTGTTATACGTCGGCATCACCCGTGCGCAGGACCAGCTCACGATGACCTACTGCTCCACCCGCATCAAATACGGTCAGGAAACCGGTTGCCAGCCGAGCAGCTTCATCGGCGAACTGGACGACGAGCACCTCCTGCACACCACCTACGACGACATCCTCGGCGCGGCACCCAGCACCGACGAACTGGAGAACTTCTTCGGCGGTCTCAAAGGGCTGTTGGACGACACCTAAAGGCGTGACACAGACATTCCTGTCTGTTCTTCCAGCGTAACGCAGACATTCCTGTCTGTTCTTCCAGCGTGACGCAGACATTCCTGTCTGTTCTTCCAGCGTGACACAGACATTCCTGTCTGTTCTTCCAGCGTGACGCAGACATTCCTGTCTGTTCTTCCAGCGTGACGCAGACATTCCTGTCTGTTCTTCCAGCGTGACACAGACATTCCTGTCTGTTCTTTCACAAGCACCCGCATGAAGAACAGACAGGAATGTCTGTATCACGCCCCCACGCGGTTCACCCGGCACACCGGAGCACGGGTTAGGCGCTCGCGACATGCCGGGTGATTTTCAATCAGCCGGTGAATTATTTGCCTTTGTCGTGCTGCACAACCACTGCGACCGTTTTGCGTTCCGATTTGTTCCCCGCTTCGTCCGTCGCCTGGAGAATGATGCTGTAAACACGGCCTTCCTTGTCCTTGCCGGATCTTTCGGCACGGAGCTCGACGGTGTGATCATTGACGATCCGGAAATCCACGGAGGTGTTGCCGTCACCCTTGCCATTGGCGGGTTGGCTGCTCTTTACCGCAATGACTTTCCAAGTGGTGTCGCCGCATGCGTCCTTCACATCAGCGCTCAGGTTCACTGTGACCATCTTATGGTTAGGCGGCCAGAGCGTCTTGGGATTCGCCGATGCGGAAACAATCACCGGTGCGATCGTGTCCTCCACCGTGATGAAGGAATCGAACGTTGTCTCGTTGCCTTTGCTGTCCGTGGCGGTCAGTGAGAGCAGGTTGAATCCATCAGGAAGCTTGCTCTTGTAGTTGATTTCGACGGCGGAAGGTTGGCCGGTCGCCGCGATGGTGTCCGTTTCCACAGCCACACCGTTCAATGACCAGACCACGGAGACGGCGTCGCCATCGTAATCGGAAACAGTGGCCGAGTAGGTGGTGAGCACGCCGCATTCCACGGTGGCGTCGTCTGGACCGGTGATTTCCGGAGCCGAGTTCAAGCGCACCAACTGGCCGCGGATCTCACCGTCCGGATTCGCCGTCGTGTGGATGTTCACATAGTTCTGGCTCGCCAGCAGTTGGGCGGCTTGGGTGGGCGAATAAACGATGGATCCGTAGACCAGACCGCCGTTCGCTGGATTCACCGCCGGGAAATTGACGGTGGAAAGGTCGAACAACACACTGGACTCGGCACCCACCGCAGCGGGGCCGTGGATGTGCAGGCCGGTGGCGGCTCCGGTCAGGTTGGTGAATCCGGCTGCCGATCCGTAGCCCATCGCGAAAGAGAGCGTGGAGGTCTCGGTATCGAAGGTGATGCCGCCCGATATGCTGCCACCGGTGCCGGTGCTAGTAACCACGGCCGGCACTTCGTTGGCGGGACTCAGGCCCACGGCATTGTTGGTGCCGACGGGGGAGAGATCAAAATCGAGGATCTTCGCTCCTGCGAAGGTCATCGTGGAGAGAAACACCAGCGTGGAGTTTCTGAGCATCTTCCGGCCGCCCTGGCGGACTGGATGACGGGAATCAGTGAGACAGCTCGGAGCTGTGATGAATTGCAGACGTTTGGATTTCATGTGGTTGGTTTGGTGGTTGCGTCCAGAAGGACGTGCCTCTCTTTAGCAACCCCTGTGACAATCCCCGGAAACCGCCGGATTGATCCGCCACAGCCACCGCCGGAAGCCGCCCTTGGCACCATTACCGCCACCCGGCTCACGGCCCGCCATCCAAGCAACCACGCCATCCGCACGCCGGATGCGGGTGTTCTCCAGTGGTGGAAACCGGTCACCCGGCATTTTTTCAATCGCCAGCCTCCAGCCTCGCACGCCAACCCGATTCCGGGTGCACATCGCCCGGAAAAACCCGGCGGATCGTGCAGCTTACTCGCCCGGAGTGGCGGAGACATCAATTGTCCAAGTCAGGCATCCGCCGCCAAGTCCTGTCGGAAAAGTCACACACTGGCTAACTGTTTTCTTGATTTCTCCATTAGATCCGCCAGTCTGCCAATGCAAATTGACCGCCTTCACCACCCTCCGCGATCTCGCCGCCACCGCCGCGAAAAATCCCGTCTCCACTGCCGACCAACGCGCCGCCGGTGCGCGCATCTAGGAAATCATCGGCCGCCACAGAAAAACAATCCACCGCCTCGGCTACAACCGTCAGAGTGGGAAAATGGACGAACTCATCGCAGAACTCCACGGCACCGGCCCCACCGCCGATCTGACCGCGCTCGGCCTTCTCCCGCTCTTCAACCAGATGGCCACCGTCCACGGCGAATTCGAAACCCTCATGGCGGACAAGAACGCCACCGACGGCGGGACGCTGCTTCCCACCCTCGGCCAGCACTGGCCGTCGCTGGAGCGTCAGATCAACCTCCTCCTCGCCAACCTCGCCGAGTGGCAGGCCCTCGCCACCACCCCGGCGCTTGATGAAGCCATCGGCAAAATTGACGGAGTGATCCTCCAAATCGCCACTCCCGCCCTTGCCCGCCGCACCAAGGCGAAGTCGGACGCCCAGCCCGCCCCCGTCGCCTGATCCGCCGGAACCCGTTCACCTGCGGTTTTTCCCGCCTCACGCACCGCGCGAGGGAAAAACCGCGGGTGTTTCGTGCCCCACACGCCGTCAGAGCGGAAAACCCGTGGGATTTTTGCCCGCGCAGACCGTCACGCCGGAAAAACCCGTGGGTTTCCGCCTCTCACACACCGTCAGGCCCCAAAACCCCGCGGGTTTTGCTCCGCGCAGACTGCGCCGACCGAAAACCCGCCACCTTTTCGCCCGCGCAGACTGTCAGACCCCGGCGTGATACAGACATTCCTGTCTGTTCTTTCACAAGCCACAGCCACCCGAGACGAAGAACAGACAAGAATGTCTGTATCACGCCACGGCGTTTCATCCTTGGTATCTTCAGTAAAATCAGAAAGCGTCCAACACCCCATGTCCGACCAGATCCACCGCACCCGGCGCAATCTGCCTCACTGGTATCGGGAGGGAGCCTCAGCGATTTACTGGATCACCTTCCGCCTCGCCGATTCCCTTCCGCTTGAAACGCTCGCATCTCTCGAAAAAGAACGTGAACGATTCCTGCACACCCATCCGAAACCCTGGGATAACGAAACCTGGAAGTCCTATCATATGAGGTTCTCCGACAGGATCGAGACCTGGCTGGATGCCGGATACGGCTCATGCGTTCTCTCCAGAACTGAAATACGGCAACACCTGATCGATGCCCTGCTGAAGTTCGAGGGTGACCGGCATGACCTGATTGCCGGAGTGATCATGCCGAACCATGTTCATTTGCTGCTCCATCCGCGCGAAGGCACGGAAGTAAAGAAGCTCCTCCAGGGGATCAAAGGCACTTCCGCCCGCTGGATCAACAAAGCCCTTGGACTAACCGGTGGCAGTCTCTGGATGGATGAGTCTTACGATCACATCGTCCGCTCGAAAGAAGAGCTGAAACATCTCACGAATTACATCCGGGAAAACCCGCGGAACCTACCGGAAGGAACCTATTGGCTGGAAGAGCGGGAGGTCGCGCTGAATCTCAGATCCAATCCGCAGTATGAGATGCTTTTTGTATTTCCAAAGGCGTGAGACAGACATTCTTGTCTGTTCTTCCCGGCGTGAGACAGACATTCCTGTCTGTTCTTCCTCCCCGTTGCTTGTGAAAGAACAGACAGGAATGTCTGTATCACGCCTTCGTTTTCCAATGCCGCGGCATCTCCCAATTCTGCAGTACGCCCGTAGCAGCCTGCTTGAGTGCGTCTAGCGAAGCGCCGGGGGTGAGGTCCACGTTCGCGGAAATCTCTTCATGCCGTTCCGCATCGCTGCTCGGGGTGCCGAAGACTTTCACGCTGCGGACGAGGCCGGTGGAAAGGAGGGCGGCTTCGACTTTGGCGGGGCTGATTTTCCGGCCGGCGACGTTGATGGCGCCGCCGAGGGTGCCGGTGAGATGCAGGCGTCCGGCGGGATCGAGGAAACCGAGGTCACGCGTTTGATAGATGCCGCCGCCGAGCTGGTCGTCGCCGCGCGGGCAATCGTAGCCGGTGGCGACGCTGGCGCTTTTCACGACGATCCTGCCGCACGGGCTGATGGAGACGTCCACGCCGGGCAGCGGGGTGCCGACGTCTTCCGCGGATTCACGCGGTGTGTCGCGGGTGTCGAACGAGATGCCGCCGCACTCGCTGGCACCGTAGAAGTTCCGGATTTTCAGGCCGGATGCGGCGAAGACGTCGTTTTCCAAAGCAAGCGCGAGTGGTGCTCCGGCGGAGAGCGCAAGGCGGATAGACGCACCGGTTAGAATGCCGGCACGGTGCCACGCCCGCCACATCGAGGGCACGGCGGGGACGACGATGGAGGGGTGGGCGTTGAAAATTTCCTCCACCACCCGCGGGAACGGGACCGGCGCGAGGTGGACGGGCACGCCGTGGAGCAGGAGCGGCAGCACGACATTGGAAAAGCCGTAGGAATGGGCGAGCGAGATGACGCCGAGGTTCGGGACGTCCGGGGTGAGGTTCATCGCGGCGGTGAGGCGGTCCGCATCGGCGAGGATCTGGGCGGCATCGAGGAAAATCCCGCGCGGGATGCCGCTGGCTCCGGGCGTGTATTTCACCAGGCGGGTGCCGTCGGGCGGCGGCGAGGCGAGGACCGGCTCCGGGGCATCGCGCTCGACCGGGATCACGGCCTGCCCGTCACGCCAGGCGCGGAGGATTTCCAGAAAAAAACCAACGCTGCCGCTGCGGGCGATGACCGGCGCGGTGGCGGTGGGCAGCAGGGCGAGGGCGGCCGTGAGATCGGCAAAAGTCACGGTTTGCCCGCCTTCGATGATGGCAGGGCGGGCGGCGAAGCGGCGTGAGGTTTCCAACCAGCGGAGATACGGCATTTGACAAGGTGCGGGTGCCTGCCTAGCTACCTGAGCCCCCATCTGACGAGCCTTTTCCGATCCTGATTTCCCGTGGCCTATTCCTCCGACTCTCCCATTTCCCAAAATCTCCGCCCCGTGGTGGTGACCGGCATGGGGATCGTCTCGCCGATGGGCAGGGATCTGGCGGAAAACACGGCTGGCTTCCGCGCCGGACGGATGGCGTTCTCGCCGGTGACGTTGTTCGACGTTTCGCGGCAGCGGGTGGGCACGGCGGGTCAGGTGGATCTGCCGGATAGAGCGCCGGATTTCGGGATTTCGAAAAAAGCGTGGGGCCGGATGGATCGCGGCACGCGGCTGGCGGTGCTCGCGGCGCGCGAGGCGATGGCGGAGGCGGCATTGTGCGGCGGGGAGATTCCCCTGATCGTCGGCACCTCGGCTGCGGCGATGCCCATCGGTGAGGATTATTTCAAAGCCGCGCTCGTGAACACTCCCGACCGCCACACCCAGCTCCGGCGCGTGGAAACCTATCAGGCGCAGCGCCAGATGACCGACATGGCGCGTGAACTCGGCGTCCACGGACCGCTGCGGATCATTTCAAACGCCTGCGCCTCCGGAGCGAACGCGATCGGCCACGCCTTCCACCTCGTCCGCTCGGGGCGGGCGGAAATCGTGCTCGCCGGGGGCTACGACGCGCTGTGCCAGCTTGTTTTCGCCGGTTTTGATGCATTGCAGGCGCTCAGTCCATCGGGCATTCCCCGTCCGTTCGACGCGGCGCGCGACGGACTGGCGCTGGGCGAGGGCGCGGGGTTTGTGGTCGTGGAGTCCGCTGCATCCGCGAGGAGCCGCAGCGTGAAAGTGATCGCGGAAATCCTCGCTTACGGCGCGGCCACCGATGTCCATCACCTGACCCAGCCGCATCCGTTAGGCGATGCGGCGCTGGTCACGATGCAGTCCGCCTGTGCGATGGCGGGTCTCGCGCCGGAGCAGATCGATTATATCAATTCCCACGGCACCGGCACGCCGCTCAACGATATCGCGGAAGGAAACGCGATCCAGCGCTGGGCGGGCGATGCTGTTGGAAAAATCAAGGTCAGCTCCACCAAGTCCGCCACCGGCCATCTGCTAGGCGGTGCGGGCGCGGTGGAATCCGTGATCAGCCTGATGGCGCTGAAGGAGCAGTTTCTCCCGGCCAGCCTCAACGTCCGCGAGGCCGACGCCGTCTGCTCCTTTGATCTCGTTAGGGAACCGCGCGAGGCCGAAGTGCGGCGGGTGCTGACGAATTCCTTCGGCTTCGGCGGGGCGAACGCGACCCTCATTTTCGGCAAGGAGGGTATCGCATGAAACTGGCGATCACCGGCACCGGCGCGGTTTCCTCCGCAGGTTGGGGAGTGGCGGCGCTGATGGACGCGCTGGCTTCCGGCAAAACGCCCGAGCCCTCACTGCTCGACCGCACGGGGGGGGAAACATTGATCCGGACGCCGGTCCTGCGCGTTCCAACAGAAGGTGCAACCACGCCTAAATTCGCACGACTCCGCCGCACCAGTCCGATCTCGAAATTCGCCGCCGCCGCCGCGGTGGAAGCGCTTGGGGAAAGCCGGATGGCCGCCATCGCCGCCGGAGAACTGCGGGTGGGCGTGATCTTCACGTTGCTCAACGGTTGTGTGAATTATTCCAACAGGTTCTTCGGGGAAGTGCTGACGGATCCTGCGATGGCGAGTCCGATCCTGTTTCCGGAAACTGTCTTCAACGCCCCGTCCAGCCACCTCTCGGCGATGATCGGCAGCCATGCGCCCAACGACAGTCTGATCGCCGACAGCACCGGCTTTTTCAGCGGAATCGATCTGGCGGCCGAGTGGATCCAGCGCGGCGAGGTCGATGGCTGTCTCGTCGTGGCGAGCGAGGAAATCGACTGGCTCAGCGCGGAAGGGCTTTGTCTTTATTCGAAAAACTACCTGCCGTCGGAAGGCGCCGGCGCGATCTATCTGGAAGCGGCGGACGGCCCGGTGCGGCTGCTCCATCTGCCCGATCCTGTTTCGTTTTCCGGCTATTCTCGGATTGAGGCTGCGGTAAAAATCCGCGAGCGGCTGAACGTGGAAAATGACGGCCACGCACTGCTCATTGATGGCCGCGTGGATATTGCCCGCTTTGACCTGCCAGAGACGAAGGCGTGGAGTGATTGGTCCGGCCCGAGATGGTCGCCCCGCGTGACACTGGGAGAAGCGATGGGGGCATCGACCGCGCTGCAGATCGTCGCGGCGGTGGAGGCGTTGAAAGCGGGAGGGTTTCAGAAAGCCGTGGTCACCGCGACGGGTGGGAACCAGCAGGCGACTGGGGTTTTGTTGGGGCGCTGAGGCTTGTCTATTTCCTCAATCAATCAGGCCAAAAAGAACGAACCCAGAACGCAAGAAATGACAAATATAACTGGGGCTACGGCTATCTGGCAAAATGAATACAAGACGATCCATCGAATCAAGGCGGCGGTTTTCAACTCACCTTCGATCTTCGGGAAATCCGGATTCAGCATTGCAATGAACCAACCGGATACCACCGACAGCGCAGCACAAGGAACTATCAAAATTGGGAGAATTGAAATCTTTGGAAGAGCCAACGGGGGAGGAAACTTACTCTGCCAGACGTAAATTCCCATGAGCACTAAAGCTGTTCCAACACCCGGACTAAATGCGACCAGTATTCTCAATAATTCCAACCTGCCGTAAGGCTTTCTCCCGTGCCTGCTCATTTTGTCAAACCCACCGGGCGGGTGCCGGGCAGGCGCGACATCTGTTTGAAGTCACCGTTTTCACAAGCCCGCACGAATCCTTCCGCAAAGCTTTTCAGCTTGTCCCAGCACTGGCGGATTTCGTCGGCTTCTTCCTTGGTGACCGAGTGGTCGTCCGCGGCGTCCGTGATGCGGGTGAGGAGGTCCGAGAACTGGCCGATGATCTCCTGGGTGGCGGGCAGCACGTGGTCGATCGTCTCATGGCTCACGACCGGGTCTTTGACAAAATGGCCGCTCTGCTGCCGACAAAGCCACTCGACGATGCCGTTGTCGCCGCTCAGGTCGATGATCTGGAGCAGGCGGTCGAGCGGGTTCTTGCTGCCGGAACCGTATTCACTCGGCTTTTCCGCCCACTTGTAAACCAGCGAGAGCGATACCCCGAGCTCCGCAGCCACGGCCTTGGGAGTGGTTTTCTGCAGCGCTCTTCTCAACACCTCGTGACTTTCCATGCGCGGAAACTGGCAGATTCCCCGACACTTGGAAAGCGGGGAAATTGGAGTGAGTTCAACCAGCCAATGCGGACAAACCGCACATGAAGAATGGACGATTAACCACGGATTTCTCGGATGGGCACGGATAAGAAAATCTGAATTCGTGAATTTTCATCCGTGTAAATCCGAGAAATCCGTGTTACAAACCATTCGTTCCGGAGCGTGGATTATGGGGGGATTTCAAAGCGTTTCAGCCTTCAGCCAGGTGACCCGCTGCTTTCAAATCAAGATGTTTCAGGGAATCCAGAATTTGGATTTCCTCCTGTGAATCCCCATCGGCCCGCGCTAGGTCCAAGGCCCGTTCCAGACATATTTTCGCTTCTACCGGGTCTTCAAGGAAATCGCCGCGAGTTGCGGTGATGACCGCACGCTCCCCGTATTTCCGCTGTAGTTCGTCCAGTAAATCCATCAGGCTGACGCGCTTCGATGCGGAAAGAACCGGGTCTTCCATCATCACCGCGTTGGTGACTTCGCACGCTGCATCCACCACCGACAGCCAGTCCGATTTCAAAACGCGGTGTTTCATAAAGCCAATCAGACGGGATTTTCTTCAACCGGCGGCGGAGGAACATTGACCACCTTGGTCTTCGCCCATTCGTCGCCGAGGCGGCGGCCGCGGTCGGGTTTGTCCTCGCGGGTGAGCAGGATGAAGAGCTCGATCAGCCCGAGTGGCGGGATGACGAGGATCAGGTTGCGGATCACGGCTTTCTCCCAGTTTCCGGTGAGTGGTTTGTCGTCGAGGGTGACGGCTCTAATTTTCATCGCCTTCTTGCCGATGCTCTGGCCACCGAGAAATGGCATGGAATCGCGCAGGAGCATGTAGGCGACTCCGGCCAGCCAGGCGATCTTGGTGGCGAAGCCCGGCAACAGCATGGTTAGTGTGATATTGATGCCGATGACGACCACGCAGTCGATCAACATGGCGATCACCCGGGTGTTGAAGGGTGGGGGAGAGCCGGCGGCCAGTTCGTCCTCATCACCTTCCGAGCCATCGCGGATTTTCACTTTAACCGGAGGATCTCCGGGCATCGGTGGCGGCGGAGTGACCGGTGGCGGTCTGGACGAGATCAAGGCGTCCATGGGCGAGGACGGCGGTGGTGGTGGCGGAGCGAGATTGGGCGCTGGGATGGCGGGCGTCTTCGGCAGTTCCGGTTCCTGTTCCATTGTTGCCCTTCCGATACCATAGGGATTGAAAAGGTCGAGGCGGAATCCTTGGATCCTCAGCCTTCCACCTGAACTTCGGAGAGACTTTCGGCGATCGCCTTGATGACCTCGCCGGATTCCTTTTCCACGAGCGGGCGGGCGAGCATTTCCTCGTAAATGGCGATGTAGCGGCGGGCGACTTCCTTATGGCTGAACTGCTGCGCGCTCTCGATCATCACCCGGCGGATCTCGCGCTCGCGGATCTCGCGAGGCAGCGCGTAAAAGTCCATCGCACGATCAATCGCCCAACGGAAACCGCCTGAGTTGTAGTGATCAAAACGGAAACCGTTGCCGGTGGAATTCTCGACGTTGAGTGGTGTGATCGTGTCGTAAAGCCCGCCGGTGGAGTGCACGATCGGCAGCGATCCGTAAAGCGGAGACGTCATCTGCGGCAGTCCGCAGGGCTCGAACAGCGAGGGCATCAGCATGAAATCCGATGCGGCGTAGGCGAGGCGGGAAAGGCGTTCGTCGAAATCGACGATGGCCACGCGATCACTGAGATCGAAGGCGCAGACGATCTTGTCGATCCATTCCTGGCCGGGGCCATTGGCGACGATGACGATTTGCAGACAGCGGTCCCAGTAGTCGGAAACCAGCTTATAGAGGATGTCCGCGAGGAGCTGCGGGCCTTTCTGGACGGGATCGAGGCGGGATGGCCAGAAAAAGACGGGCGCGTCCGGATTCTGTTGGAGCTGGAGTTCGCGTTGCAGGGCGAGTTTGTTCGCGCGTTTTCCGTCGACGAAGGCCTCGACGCCGAAAGTCTGGAACAGAGAGTCATCTGTCTCCGGATCGTAGGAAACGTCCGGCGCGTTGAGGATGCCGGCGGAGCAACCGGCGAAGTACTTGCCGCGCAGCTCGGAGCGCACGGAATCCGGCACCACCGAGTGCCATCCCTCGACGATTTCCCAAAGGAAACGCGGGCTGACGGTATTGATATAGTGGGCGGCGAAAATTCCCGAAGTGAGCAGATCGACCGGCACGTGCGAGCGGGCGTGGTCGTAGCTGGCGGGGTGGCCGGTGAAAAACAGATTCATCCAAAATTCCGCGGCGTCGATGCCGGCTTCCTCGACCTGCGCCAGCGAGACCTGCCGGGTGTGGATGTTGTGGACGGTGAAAAGGCTCTTGATGCCACGCCGGCGGGCCATTGCGGGAATCAGCGAGGTCATCCAGTCGTTGCAGTGGATCAGATCCGGGCGGACCATCGGCACGATGTGGTTGATCACCTCGCGCTGGAAGACGAGGGCGATGCGCATCGACTCGTCGTTCTGATTGCTGTAAACCTGCTCGCGGTAATAGAAAATGCGGTCTTCGGCGAGGTGGATGTGTGCTTCCGGCAGGACTTCGTGGTATTTGCGCAGCTCCTTTTCATGGAGGCTGAAAATGTCTCCCTGGAACATCCGGCGGTAGTTCGGCATCGCCACGTGGACGTCCGCGCCGAGTTCGAACAGCGCGGAAACCAACGAGGCGGAGACATCCGCGAGCCCGCCCGCCTTCGCCGACATCCTCTGCGCCATATTTCCCATGCCAGACGGCAAATAGGTGATTTCAGGGGTGACGATGAGGATTCGTGGCTTCGCGGGCTTGGAGGGGGCTGACATCGGTCGAAAAAATGGGTCGTGAAGGTTTCTCTGGGATACTGGAGCGAATTCTTCAACTTCGCCATCTCAATCTGTTCGTTGGTGAGGATTATTTTGTGTTTCCACGGTGATGACGCCGTATTTCCCGCTGCCACAAGGCTCTGGCCTTCACACGAGATACTGTTCCTATCAGCCGCCGGATTGAAAAAATCCGCTCGCGGCAGGATACAGCTTTGACGCGCGGCGAAGTTGGTTCATCTTCCGCCCCGCCATGCGCTTTTCCGGCACTTACACCGCTCTCATCACTCCGTTCCGCGACGGGGCCATCGACGTTCCCGCTTTCCAATCACTCATTGAGCGGCAGATCGCCGCTGGAATTGACGGGATCGTTCCCGTCGGCACGACCGGTGAGTCCCCCACGCTCGACACGGACGAACACATCGAAGTCATCCGCCTTGCCGTCGAATTCGCCGCCGGCCGCTGCGAGGTCGTCGCTGGCACCGGCGCGAACGCCACCGCCGAGGCTATCGAACTGACGGAAGCCGCCGAAAAACTGGGTGCCACCGGTTCGCTCCAGGTCTGCCCGTATTACAACAAGCCCTCGCAGGAAGGCCTCTATCTTCATTTCAAAGCCATCGCTGAATCGACCGAACTGCCGATCATGCTCTACAGCGTGCCCGGCCGCTCCAGCATCGAGATCGCTCCGGAAACCGCCGCCCGCCTCGCCGCGGACTGCCCGAACATCACCGCCATCAAGGAAGCCGGCGGCTCGGTGGACCGCATCAACCAGCTCGTGCAGGCGCTGCCCGCCGATTTCGGAATCCTCTGCGGTGACGATCCGCTGATGCTGCCTTTCGTTTCCTGCGGTGCGACCGGCCTCGTTTCCGTCGCCTCTAACTTGGTTCCTGAAATGATCGTCAGCCTGGTGAAGGCATGCCTCAGCGGAAATTTCGCCGAAGCACTCACCCTCCAGAAAAAATACTACCCGCTCATGCGCGGCCTGATGTCGCTCGATGTGAACCCGGTGCCTATCAAAACCGCCGTCGCCCTGCAAGGCCATTGCTCGCCGGAACTGCGCCTGCCGCTCGCGCCGATGAGCGATGGCGCCACCGCCCAGCTCACCGCGCTGCTGAAGTCCTACCACCTTCTCTAATACCAACACCTAACTGTTCATGTCATACCCCAAACTTTTCAGCCCAGGTCCCGTCGATGTTTCGAAAGAAACCTTCGCCGCCATGTCGCAAACCATGATCGGCCACCGTGGCAAGGATTTCGAGGAACTCTATGCCTCCACCCAGCCCTGCCTTCAGGAAATCTTCGGCACCGCGCGTCCGGTGTTCCTCTCCACCTCGTCCGCCTGGGGCGTGATGGAAGGCTCGCTGCGCAATCTCGCGAAGAAAAAAGTCCTCTGCCTCTGCTGCGGCGCGTTCTCCGACAAGTGGCTCGACGTCGCGAAAAAATGCGGCTTCGAGGCGGACTCCGTGCAAGTCGCGTGGGGTGAGGCCATCGATCCCGAAGCTGTCCGCGCCAAGCTCGCGGAAGGCGGATTCGACACCGTCACCTTCATCCATTCGGAAACCTCGACCGGAGTGCTCAACGACATCGCCGCCATCTCGAAGGTCGTGAAATCCTTTCCGCACACGATGCTCATCGTGGACACCGTTTCCTCGCTCTCCACCGTCCCCGTGGACATGGACGCGAACGGCATCGACGTCATGCTCGCAGGTGTCCAGAAAGCGCTCGCGCTGCCTCCGGGCCTCGCCGTTTTCGCAGTTTCCGAAGCCGCCATGGAGCGCGCCAAGGGCAATCCTAACCGCGGTTACTACTTTGACTTCGTCGAGTTCGCCAAGAACGCCGCGGTCAACAACACGCCGTCCACGCCGGCCATCTCCATCATCTACGGACTGCAATACATGCTGGGAGAAATCGCCAAGGAAGGCTTTGCCGCCCGCCAGGCGCGCCATGCCAAGACCAACGCGATGATCGCCGCCTGGGGTGCGAAACACGGCTTCCAGCTCTTCGCTCCCGAAGGCCACCGTTCGTTCGCCCTCACCTGCTTCGCCACACCGGAAGGCTTTGATCTATCAGGCTTCATCAAGAACCTGAAATCAAAGCACAACTTCCTCATCAACGGCGGCTATGGCAAGATCAAGGGAACGACCTTCCGAATCTCCAACATGGGCAACGAAACCGAAGCATCGATGCAGGAACTCATCGACGCGATGGACGACGTGCTCGGCTGATCCGCGTTTCCAGACTTCACGAAGATCACTTCGGTAGTCCGCTGGCGATACTCTCCCACTGTTGTTTGAAACCCGGGCTGCTCTGGCAAAGCAACGCCGCAGCGGACAGCCCACGCTCGCGGTTTCCCGCCAGCCAGTCGAAGGCGATGGCGCATTGATGGCGGCGCAGGCGTTCGAGTTCGCTCTTCGGGTTCTTCACGAGGATCCGGTGCAGCGCGATCAAAGCGTCCGCTGAAAACTCGCTCCACGCATGCTGTTGGGTCTTTCCGTTGGCATCCGTGGTGACGATGCCGCCCCCGGCATCCGCCGCGATTTTCTTCACAACCTCTCCGGATTTCATCGCCAGTTCGGCGGACACCGGTCCCTTGACCAGATCCTGCTCGATGTCTGCCAGGAACACCGCTGCGGAATCGGCCACGGTGAGCAGCGAGGTAAGCTTCGCGCCCTGCGGATCCGCAGGCAGTGACTTGAGGTATTTCGCGGCATCGAGAAAACGGCATTCGCCCGCGAATTCCGACAGGCGTGTCATCACTTCGGCGAGATCCGCAGTCTGCGGCTTGGTAACAGAAGACCCGGCCGGTGTTTCCTTCGAGGCAGCCAGCAGGCTGGCCTTGCGCGCCAGATCGAGCTGCCAGGCACGGACGTTGAAACGGGCTCGGCCACGGGTTTTGAGCGAGGCGAGCACCTGGTCGAGATCGGCCACCGCCGCATCGCAGCCGGCCTTGTCGGAAGGGGACTTTTCGAACACCGGGCCTGACAGGAGCTCGAGATCGGCCAGATAGTCCCTCGCCAGATTTTGATAGACCTTGATCCACTGGTCGTTCCCGTTGAGCCGGGCGTTGGCGACGGCAGAAAGATAGATGGCGGCCTCGGCCGTCGCTCCCTGCTCCCAATCTTTCAGGCCTGCAAGCATCCAGCCCATCACGTGCGAGGCGTCCGGGCTGGAGGAGTCGAGCGCCCTGCCGGAAATCGCAGGCAGTTTCACCACCTCATCCAGCACGCGGACGAGATAGCTGCCGATATGGGCGGATTCCTTGGGGACCGAGCCCGCGTGATCCGCCGCGGTCCTCGCCTGTTGGCGCGCGTCCCCTGATTTTCCATTCAGATAGGCGGCAACCACCGCCTCCACCGAGGCCCAGGTGCGGGTGGGCTCTTGGACGGACGGGTTCTCGCTCAGCTCGACGAACTGGCGGGTCGCTTTTTCGAAATCCTTGGAAGCAACGGCCTCGTGCGCCTCACGATAGGTTTTCACGATGTCGATGGAAGACGGAACCTCGGGAACAATAACCGGTTCGACCACCACTGGCCGGATCTCCATCTTCTCCGGCTCCTTGCGGGTGACCCACATGATGCCACCGATCACGGCTCCTAATAAAATCACCCCGACGCTGCCGAAAAGCACCAGCTCCGCCTGTTTTTTCTTCGCCCTCCGGCGGGACGCGCCGCGGGAAACCTCCGCTGCCGTGGGCGCGCCATTTTTCAAACGCTTCAACGCGGCCTGGAGCTGCGAGATCAGTTCGTCATACGAAGCGAAGCGGTCTTTCGGATCGTAGGCCATCGCTTTTTCGATGATCGCACAGGTGTCGGCGGAAATGGTCGGATCCGCCACGCTGAGCGGCACGACCCTCTGCTTCGCCTCGCGCAGGACATCGGTGGCCATCGTTTCCTCGCCGCAGGACGGATGGCCTGCCAGAGCATGATAGACGGTGGCGCCGAAGGCATAGATGTCGGAGCGGAAATCCTCGGGATAGCCTTCGATCGTTTCCGGCGGGACGTAATAGGGCGTGGCCCAGAGTTCGGTGGCCTGCGCCTTGCCGCCTTGGGTGACGAGGGCGAGGCCGAAATCGACGAGCTTTGCGTGGCCTTCCGCATCGAGCAGGATATTGCCGGGTTTCACGTCGCGGTGGATCAGCCCGGCGGCGTGCGCGGCCTTCAGCCCCTGCGCCACTTCGATGGCGAGCGGCAGCATTTCGACTTCGGGGATTTTCCCACGCTCGCGGATCTGGTGCTCGAAGTGACCGCCCGGCACGAGTTCCATGGCGATATAAAAACGGCCGAAAGCTTTTCCCGTCCGCAGCACCCGCACGACGTGGGGATGGCTGAACGACGCCGTGATCCGCGCCTCCTCTTCGAAAGCCGTGATCCGCCGCTCGTCCGCGGAATATTCCTCGCTGAGGATTTTCAACGCCACCTCGCGATTGAGCGTGTTGTCCTGGGCGACAAAAACCATGCTCATCCCACCCACCGCGTGGCGGCGGACCAGCGTGTAGGGGCCGAACTCGCGTTTCACCCGCGTGTGCTTGCCGCAGCCCGGGCAACCTACGTTGGAAAAAGGAGCTACCGAACTCACGTCCATCGGATTTCCACACGCGTGGCAATAGGCGATGTTTTCTGAGCTTTCCGGCATGGGCGAATGGTACCCGCACAGCTACGCCCTGCAAACTTGAAACTTGCAGGGCATTTCCCGCCGGAGAGAATCCGCCCGTGGAGATTCTCGTCGAAAACAACCCGGGCGAGCGCATCGACGCTTTTCTCGCCGCCCGCCTCGCGGATCTCTCGCGCTCGCGCATCCAGACGCTCATCCGCGAGCAATTCATCCAGATAAACGGCCACCCCGCCAAGCCCCGCGACTCGGTGAAACTCGGCGACCGCATCTCAATCGTCATCCCCGAAGCCGTGCCGCTCGACAACGCGCCGCAGGATCTCCCGCTCGACATCCTTTTCGAGGACGACGACCTCATCGTTTTAAACAAAGCGTCCGGCATGGTCGTCCACCCCGCGCCGGGAAATCATGACGGCACGATGGTCAACGCCCTGCTCCACCATTGTCAGGGGAAACTTTCCGGCATCGGAGGTGTCGAACGCCCGGGGATCGTCCATCGATTGGACAAGGACACTTCCGGCTGCCTCGTCGTCGCGAAATCCGACGCCGCCCACCAATCGCTCGTCACCCAGTTTTCCGAACGCAGCACGATGGAGAAACTCTATCTGGCCGTCACCCAAGGCATTCCGAAACCCGCCAAGGACACCGTCTTCACCCACATCGGCCGCCACCCGGTGAACCGGCAGAAAATGGCCGTCGTCAATCCGCCCGGCGGAAAAACGGCGATCACCGATTATGAAATCCTCGCCACCGACGCCGCCAGTCTAACCGCGCTCGTGCTCTGCCACCTCCACACCGGCCGCACCCATCAGATCCGCGTCCACATGCACCACAAGGGAGCCCCGCTCGTCGCGGATCCCATCTACGGCAAGCCCAGCAAGACCGCCGAACAAACCGGCCGCCTGATGCTCCACGCCTGGCGCCTCAGCTTCGACCACCCCATCACTGGCAAGCGCCACCAGTTTGAAGCGCCTGTTCCGCCGGAGTTCGCCCCGTGGGTGGAACTGGCGGGCGGGTTGAAATGAAATTTGCCGGGCCGAATAAGCAAGTGAACGACGCGTCTTCAGCGACTCTGTTATTTCGTGAGCCTTCGTGTCTTTCGTGGTTTTCTTTCCCCTTCAAGGAGCGGCGGACTCCGATCCGCCGGGGTCCATGAGGTGACGATGAGAGGTGGGAAGCCGCTTACCATCGGCTTTCCTCGGGCTACGGCGATACGGAGATCACCGCTCCTTGTTGCTGACAAGCGGTGTGTTGCCCCCGCCTCGATAGAAAAAGGCCGGAGAAACGCTGCGTCTCTCCGGCCTCGGGGTAGGGGAATCAATTTCCGGCGATCACTTGTGCAGGATCTTCGGCACCTTCGGCGCGCGGAGACGGTGCGGCTCTGGCATACCGGAGCCTAGCAGCGGACGGCAGTAGTTCAGGAAATCCTGAGTCACGCCGTTGCCTTCCGCGTTGATGAAGTTGTCCGGCATGTGGCGGGTCTTGCCTGCGACGTTTTCGATCGGCACCAGCTGATAGTCCACGCTGTAGTCGAGCACCGGACGCTTGATCGCCACCGAGCCATCGACATTGTCCCACATCGCGAACTGGACGGCCTTTTCACCGACTTCGCGGGCCTCGTGGGCGTCACGGTCCGACTGGATGCCCATGAACGAACGTTGCAGGTAACCGAAAGTATCCGAACGCACGCGCTTGATGCCGAGGCCCTTGCGGATCTCATTAGAAAGCAAGTCGCCGAGGGCGCCGGTGCCGGAAAGCTGGACATTGCCGTGCGAGTCGCGCTCCTCGACGCCGAGCAGCTTGACGATCATCGCCGTGCCATCGGGATCCGAAATGCCTTCGGAAACGGCAATGGTGCAAAGGCCGTGCTTTTGATAGACGCGATCCACATCGGCGAGGAAGTTTTCCATTTTGAAATGACGCTCCGGCACATAGATCAGGTGCGGACCGTCATCGAAGTATTTCTGCGCCAGCGCGGACGAAGCGGTGAGGAAACCGGCGTGGCGTCCCATCACGACACCGATGTAAACGCCGCGGAGGGCACGGTTGTCGAGGTTCACGCCCATGAACGCCTGGGCCACGAAACGCGCCGCCGAGCCGAAGCCGGGGCAGTGGTCGTTTTCCTCAAGGTCGTTGTCGATGGTCTTCGGAATGTGGATCGCGCGCAGCTCGTAGTTCGCCGCCTTCGCCTGCTCGTTGACGATGCGGACGGTGTCGGACGAATCGTTGCCGCCGACGTAGAAAAAATAACGGATGTCGTGGGCCTGCATGACCTTGAACATCCGGGCGCAGTATTCCTCATCGGGCTTGTCACGGGTGGAAAGCAGGCCGGACGACGGGGTACCGGCGACTTGCTCCAGGTTGTGCGTCGTCTCGCGGGTGAGGTCGACGAAGTTTTCCTCGATGATCCCGCGGACGCCGTGGACAGCTCCGTAAATGGAGGTCACCTGGCTGAATTTGCGGGCTTCGAGGGCAACGCCGACGACGCTTTGATTGATGACAGGTGTGGGTCCACCACCCTGGGCGACAAGAACTTTTCCTTCTAAACGGCTACTCATGCGGGCGGCAGGATTGATGATCCGGAAGCAGATGCAAGCCCGGAAATGTGAGGAAGAAGTTGAGCGTGAAAGCTTGAGGGTTGAGAGTTGCGGAAATTTCAATTACTCCATTCGTCCCATCAGTCCTATTGGTCCCATCCCCAAAATTTGCCCCTGGCTTCCGGAAATTTCCGGTATCCATGATTTCACGCTGACCCGCCGCCACGGCCACGCGAAAGGCGCGGACTTCTATCTGGACGCGCTGCGTCTCGCCCAGTCCCAGTGGGTTTCCGGAAAACCGGCACAGGCCATTCTCCAACTCAACAAAGCATGGATGGCGAATCTAACCGGCGATGAGCCGGTGCTCAAAGCGCACCCGCCGCCCTACCGCGCGCTCGTCTGGATCATGGAAAACGCGGCTTCCGGAGATCACGGCTTCATGGGGAATCCCGTCCGCCACTTCCAACACCTCGCCAGCCGCATTTCCGGCCCGCGAGCTGAAATCCGTTCCTGGCGCGCCTGGCTATGCTTCCATCTTGCTGAAAAGACACTCCCCGGATTTCCTCGCGATGGCGGGCAGATCGCCCGTGAAGGACTCTGGATCCCCGGCGTCCAGCGAGTGGTCCACGAAGTCGCAAAACGCGGCTGGCTCGGTGAATGCGATGGAATTTCCCTCTGACGGACCGCGAAATTCATTTCGCCATCCGTCAAATTTTCCGTAACGAATTCCTCGCATTGCTTCTGAAGGGGGTATGGACAGAATCCCCGCCACCGGACCGATGGAAAACCCGACGCCAAATCCGCCTCTCGCCGGACTCAACCCCGCCGACCTCCTCCGCCAAGGTGCGGCTGAAGACACCATGGCCAGCGCGGAAACTTTCCAGCCACCGACGCTGGACGAAATGACTGCGCTCTTCCCGCAGTTTGAAATCCTCGAACTCATCGGCAAGGGCGGCATGGGCGCGGTTTACAAGGTCCGGCAGAAGGAACTCGACCGAATCGTCGCCCTGAAAATCCTGCCGCCCGCCATCGGGCGATCACCCGCATTTTCCGACCGCTTCACCCGCGAGGCCAGGGCGCTGGCGAAGCTCAATCACCCCGGCATCGTCACCCTCCACGAGTTCGGCCAAGCGGACGGACTCTATTTCATCCTGATGGAATACGTGGACGGAGTGAACCTCGGCCAGCTCATGCGTTCCGGCCGGATCTCGCCGCGCGAGGCTCTGGCCATCGTCCCGCAGATCTGCGACGCCCTGCAGTTCGCCCACGACCAGGGCATCGTCCACCGCGACATCAAGCCGGAGAATATCCTGCTCGACCGCCTCGGGCGCGTCAAAGTCGCCGACTTCGGCATCGCCAAGCTCGTCGATACGGCCTCTTCGTTCGTAGTCCCGCCTTCAGGCGGTTCTGGAGACGGCCTGAAGGTGGAACTACCTGCCTTCACCGAAGCCGGAAAAGTCATGGGCACGCCCCAATACATGGCCCCCGAGCAAATCGACCACCCCGCCGATGTCGATCACCGCGCCGATATCTATGCCCTCGGCGTCGTCTTCTATCAAATGCTAACTGGCGAATTGCCAGGCAAGCGCCTCGAAGCTCCGTCGAAGAAAGTCCAAATCGATGTCCGCCTCGACGAGATTGTCTTGCGCGCTATGGAGAAGGATCCCGAGTTGAGGTATCAGCATGCCAGCGTGATGAAGACGATGGTTGAAAACGCGGGCGCTGCGAACGCAGCCCCGGTCTTTCCAGTCGGAGGAAACGTGTCTGCCAACACCATGTCGGGAGGTAGCGGGCAGATGCCACCTGTTTTGAAAAATCGCTCATCAAGCAGGATGATTGGCATTGGCTGCGGTGTAATCGGCTTGCTCGCGTTCGTTGGGTTCGTATTGGGAATAGTATTTTTGTTTTGGACATTGAGAGAACGTGAGCTTCTTGCCAAAAAGAGTCAGCAGGCGGCTGTAGCTCAGGCCGAGATTCGCAGGGCGGAAATGGAACAAAGGGAAGGCGTTGAAAATTCTGCCGACGTGGCGAATCGTTATCTGGAAAAGCCCCCGCAACTTCAAAAGGCAACCGTTGAAATATTTTCCGATAGCGAGCTCACGCTGGACGACAAGGCGATTTCGCTCGCGGCTCTCAATGATGAACTCAGCCGGATGCACCACGAGGTTGCCGATCTTGCGGTGATGATCCGCAGCTCGCCGGAAGTGAGGTATACGAAAGTCGTGGAGGTGATGGAGGTTTGTCGAAAAACAGGCATTTCCAGGATTGAATTTGCAAAAGACGGGCGGAACACCTCGGGCAAAATGAAGATCAATTTCGACCGTGCTGGGGACACCATGCAGAAAATCGTCATCCGCTTTCGCAGCGACTATGGCGTGCGGCTTTGTTTTGAGAACCTGGACGTTAAATTGAAGCGGGATGGAAAGCTGGCGGACAGCCCGCTTGATTCCAACGAGACGGAGCGGCTGAGGGATGCCTGCAATTTCACTTATGAAAGAAAACTTGGGGGAATCCCCATGCTTGATTTGGGACCGCGCTACGAGGGGAGGATCGTGGCCGATTCGGTGGAGGATTTTCTCAATCAGGTCACTCAGGATACTCCATTCTGCTGGCATCCCACGGAACGCGGGAAAACCTGGGTGATCATGCCGCAGGAAGGTTCACGCTTGGACTTCCCGGTAACTTTGGAAACCGATAATCTACCGGTGGATGAGGCGGTGATGAGGGTCACCGGCCAGCGCCCTTCAGGATCTCTCAATTACGCCCAAGCTGCCGGTTTGTCCGTTTCGGCAGGCATCCACGATGCCGTTCCATGGCTGAGCGTGAAGTGCAAGCCGCAGAAGTTCGATCGGGTTCCCGCCTGGCGGGTGTTGTGCGACATTACGGAGGGAGCGCGTCCCGATTCGGTGTGGGCGCTCTATGGTTACAAGGAGCAACGGGCGCTCGTGGTGCCGCCCGGACCGTCGGCGGACTACGCGGTGGTGTCCCAAGCCCAGGTATGGCTCTGCGCCCTGGATTCCGGCGGCTTTCTGAAGACTTGGGAGCAGTCGGCCGAAGTGTTGAGGGCGCGGGTAACTCCGGACCAGCGGCGACAGGCGCTGGAGGCGCTTCGCAAGCCTCTTGGCGAGCCGAAGTTTCGCAAACTCAAGGATGCGACTGAAGTGACATCGCTGCCGGGCGCTCCGGACGGGCGCTATCTGGTGATGCAATTTGAAACGGTATTTGCCTCGGAAAGACGTTTATCCGAAATCGTCACGTTCCAACAGGAGAAGGACGGCGTCTGGCGGGCCGTGGATTATGTCATTCACTAACAAATCATGATGACGCTCTACAAAGCTACTTGGGGCAAACCATTGAAATGGACCTCGGCGCTGCTGGTGGCGCTGGCGGTCGTCAATGTGTTCGGCATGTCGTTTTTACCGAAGGGGATTCCCGGTTGGAGCCTCACGTTGGGACAATGGGTGCTGCCGGTGATTGTTTTGTGCTGCGTGCCTTTCATAATCAGAGGCTATGCGATCACGGAGGACTCGATCCTGATCAAGCGCCCGTTTTGGACGACGCGGCTGGACAGGGCCGGTTTGAGCTCGGCGCAAGTGATTCCGCAGGCGATGGGCAAATGCCTGCGGACCTGCGGTAATGGCGGCGGATTCTCCTTCACCGGCTGGTATTGGAGCAAGTCGCTCGGCAGCTTCCGTGCTTTCGTGACGGATCAGAACCGCACGGTGGTGCTGCGATTCGGAAAACGGACGGTTGTCGTTTCTCCCGACTCGCCCGAGGATTTTGTGAACGAACTGAACCGCTGATGTCTCGTATTCCATCCAACGATTTTTTTGCAACGACGCGCTGGACCACGGTGCTGGCGGCGGGGGATTCCGGCACGCCACAATCGGCGGAGGCGCTGGAAGCCTTGTGCCATGCGTATTGGTTTCCGCTCTACGCCTACGTCCGGCGGCGCGGCCATCCGAAGGTGGATGCCGAGGATCTGACTCAGGCGTTTTTCGCAGATTTGTTAGCACGGAGGGATTTCAGGAAATCCGACAGCGCGCGGGGGCGTTTCCGGGCCTTCCTGCTGGCCTCGCTGAAACATTTCCTCGCGAACGAATGGGACAAGAGCCAGCGCCAGAAACGCGGTGGTGCCATCACACACTTTCCGCTCGATTGGCAAAGCGCCGACACCCAGTTCCAGATCGCCGATGCCGCCGTGCGCGGGCCCGACGAGGAATACGACCGGGAATGGGCGGTGGCGCTGCTGGAGCGGGTGATTCTCCGCCTGCGCGACGAGTGGTCCGCCGATGGAAAGGCGGAGCGCTTCGAGCGGATGAAGGGATTTCTCACGGTCGGTAAGGACGAAATTTCCTACGCGGAAGCTGCGGCTGAGATCGGGATGGAGGAGGGCGCGCTGCGGGTGGCCGTCCACCGCTTGAGAAAACGCTACCGCGAACTGCTGCGAAGCGAGGTGGCCCATACGCTCGCCGATCCGGCGATGGTGGAGGAGGAGCTGGCGGTGCTTCTGGGGGCGTTCCGCTAGCAGGATCATTACGACTTGTGATCCGACCTGCAAACGCGCAGTTTCCAAACGCGATGGACGGAAATCAAAATGCAATCAGACGGCTGGTTTTTTCCGCGAGCCTCCTTTTCGGCCTCTGCCAGGCGGCTTTTGCCCAGGCACCCGCACCGAAGTCGCTGGCCTACGTGCTCCAGGCCGATTCGTTTGCAAAAAACAAGGCGTCAGCCATCGCGCGGTTGGCGGCATCCGGGCGGGACTGGATCGTGCTCGACGCGGGTTTTTCCGGCAACGTGCCATGGACCCGCGCGGATCTGAACGCGATCCGCAGCGTGCGGACGGGGCGCAGGATCATCTGTTATGTTTCCATCGGCGAGGCGGAGGATTACCGGCCCTATTGGAAAAAAGGTTGGCTGAAAAACGGCAAGCTAACACCCGATGCGCCCGACTGGCTCGTAGAGGAAAACCCGGATTGGGAGGGCAACTACAAGGTGAAATACTGGGCCAAAGGTTGGCAGCGGATCATGCTGCCGGTCATCGACTCGGTGATGGCCGCCGGTTTCGACGGCGTCTATCTCGACATCGTGGATGGCTTCGAGTTTTTCGAACAGGACGGTGACAAATTTATCGACGACCGGATCAATCCCGAAACAGGAAAGACCTATCGGCGCGACATGGTGGATTGGGTGAAAACCATCGCCGCGCACGTCCGCAAGGATGATTCTAACGCTCTGGTCGTCCCGCAGAACGGCCCGCAACTCCTCACCCATCCTGATTTCCTCGCCACC
>Ga0209512_1000527_pt1 | contig 61332 bp, 70 predicted proteins | sample frozenSSSSmetaG_FD_184142 | JGI IMG/M metagenome (GOLD analysis project Ga0209512, IMG submission 184142) | Glacier valley bacterial and archeal communities from Borup Fiord, Nunavut, Canada, to study Microbial Dark Matter (Phase II) -... | ecosystem: Environmental > Aquatic > Freshwater > Ice >...
CTTTAACCATCAATCATGGTTTTTGCTCCAGTTTTCGGACTAAGTGAAATTCTGTAGCGCACTAGCTGAAAACGCTAGGAGCAGCTTATCCTTGATTGGCACTTGCTTTATACAGGATGCCGGATGTTTAACTCTTCAAGTATGCCACCCGGCATTCCTTCAAGAATCATTCTTTTTGCTCGTAATCTGGCAAGCTCTAGCAGTTCAATGTCCTGAGGCAACTGGGCGATTGTAAAGTTCTCGATTCCTGCCTGCCGTTTCCCTAGAATCTCACCCGCACCTCTGAGCTGTAAGTCCACCTCAGCAATCAGATTGCCATCATTAGAGGCTTCTACCGCCCTGAGTCGGGTCATTGCCTTAGCGCTCCTGGTTTGGGGCTTGAGGAAGCAATAGGATTGAGCGCTACCCCTGCCGACTCTTCCTCGCAACTGATGAAGTTGTGCCAGCCCAAACCGTTCAGCGTTCTCGATCACCATTACGGTTGCATTGGGCACGTCAATTCCCACTTCAACGACGGTAGTCGAGACGAGAATCTGAGTGCGGTTGCATCGGAACGCCTCGATCGCGTCTGCCTTCTCTTGATCGCTCAATTTGCCGTGACAAAGCCCGACTCACCACTGCGGGAACTGGCTTGTGACCGCTTCATAACCTGTTGTTGCAGCCTGCAAGTCTAGCTTCTCTGACTCTTCGACTAGAGGATAGACGATGTATGCCTGTCGTTCCGCAGCCAATTCAGTGGTCAACGTCTTCAACACTCTGGCATTGGCGGCAATCTGAGTTTTAATCGGCGTTCTGCCTGGAGGCAGTTCATCAATGACGCTGATTTCTAGCTCCCCGTGTAACGTCAGTGCCAGAGTACGGGGAATGGGAGTAGCGGTCATGCTGAGTACATGTACCGCTTGACCTTTGGCGCTTAGAGCGTCCCGTTGTTCAACGCCAAAGCGATGCTGCTCGTCAATGACGCACAGTCCCAAGTTCTTGAACTCAATTCGTTCTTGAACTAGGGCGTGAGTGCCGACGACTAGAGTTAGGGTTCCACTTTGTAAGTTCTCTTGAATCACCTTGCGATCGCGATCTTTGGTTGAGCCTGTGAGTAACGCCACGTCAATGCCCAACGGCTGTAGCCATCCCCGAATCTTCTCGTAGTGCTGTTGAGCCAACACACCTGTGGGAGCCATTAAAGCGGTCTGATATCCCGACCCGATCGCGCTCAGGAGAGCAACCACCGCAACGACCGTCTTCCCTGATCCGACATCGCCCTGCACTAAGCGATTCATGGCGACTGGTTGGCTCAAGTCATTCAATATCTCGTTAGCTACTCGCCGCTGCGCTTCTGTTAGCTGGAAAGTCAGATTTTTGAGGAATTGCGCAACGACTGTTTGGTGCGAGATTCGTGCGCCCTCTATCTGCGTCTTTTGCCTGTCCTGACGGCGTTTGAGTAGCGCCAGTTGCAGATATAACAACTCGTCAAACGCCAATCGGGTTCTGGCATTTTCTAGTTCTTTTGAGGTTTGTGGCTGATGGATACCGCAAAGAGCGCTGGTCAGGTCCATAACTCCCCAACACTTGAGCAACTCTGGTGGCAGCGGGCATTGAATCGGATTTACTGTCAACCAATCCCTAACTGCCGCGATCGCCGCTTTGAGATCAGAGATTCTTAAGCCTTCTGACTCAGAGTAGATAGGAGTGATTTGATGCTTTGGACTGAGCTTGAAATCAAGCGGAACCACCTGCACTTCAGGCTCCTTCAGGTTCTTGCCCCACTGATCGACTTTCACCTTGCCTGTGACTAGGACTCTTGTCCCACAGCCATATTTTTGATGCTGGGCTGTACGCCACACTGCCGATTTTTGGTGCGAGTGACTGAAGAATTGGCTACCTCCAACTGTTCCTGAATTGTCCTGGACTACCCATCTTTGGATCGTCAACGCTGCTATTTGGGGACTATCTAGAATCGTATGGCTCTGAACTGTGCCCAAGACGCAAACCGTCTCGCCACTTTGAGCTTCCTTAATTTGTTTAGGCACGATCGTACTGTAAGCGCGGGGGAAGTTATACAGCAATTCCCTTAAGGTCTTAATTCCACTTCGCCTCAGCTGAACAAGCGTCCTGATTTCGATGTTCAGTGACGGAATTTCGTGCATCGGCGTATCGAGACATCTATGTCTCACGTCAGCGGTTAATTTCTCCATCGTTTTTAACTTGTTTTTCCTCCTGTGGTCACCCCTACTTCTTTGATTTGATTTAGGGTGCGTTTTTGAGGACAAATCCCTTGATTTTAAGGGCGTTTCAGCCTATTTTCGTACCCTAAACTTTAATTGAGGCGCGCCACCCTGCTTCATCTTTCTCTTTCGACAGTCTCTTCGATATGTCTAATTCCTTGACGCACTGCTGACAGCCCCGACTCAAATTCCCGCTTGAATCTGATCAGCAGTTCTTTTAGGTTAGTAGAAGCAAGGGTTTCTGCGCTAACGATATATTGCGTTCCTCAGTGCTAACGCCATCTAGTAGAGTCTGAATGGTCATGAGGGTTCGATTGATTGGGACACCCTAATAATGCCCCGTTTAACGCTGGAGCATCGATCTCAATCACGTTTGCCTGTTCCGGTTTGCGGACTAAGTGAAACCTTTTGAACGAGATTACGGGCGTTCCAGACTTCATAATTGCAGACTAAGTGAAATTCAAATGCAGACTCGGTGAACCTGCAAAAACAATAAGCTCCTGATGGAGCCTATGGGTTATCGGTTATTGGTTACCGATTAGAAGTAGGACCAGCCTAGTTTTACGCAAGGGTTGCCGTGCTTTCTGAACTGCTGGTAGTCAGCCCGCAGGTCATCGGGGTCGCCTCCCTTGGGATACTTCTTGAACAGTTGGTTAAGCGCTTGACGAGTGTCTGCAATGTAGTCGAACTCGCACTGCCGCTCCGCTTTGCTTGAAGCGTCTTGGAGGTAGCTATTGGCTCCCTTGTAGTCGCCATCGAATGCCGCTTCCCGCGCGAGATTAACCACGACTTCGGAAGTGTTTGCTTGTGCTGGATTGGATGATAGTCCCACAGTCATTGTGGCGGCTAGAAGGGCAGTGATTGCCCAGGTCTTGAGGTTCATGATTGAGTTGATAAGTAATCGCTGTTCTGCTTCGTTAGATGCTTCAATAAAACTCGCGCCTAGCAATTCCTACCCTTTTAACCGCAGCATTGGTTTTCCCTGTGCATCGAATCTCGTAACCAGGCTAATAGAGGTGGCTGCAATCTCTGGGTCAACCCTACACTTGACAACAGCAAAGTGATAAGGCAAAGTCAGATCCCATTCACAGGCAAAGTCCTTGTCCTTACCGTATAACCTGCACTGCGCGATCGCTTTATCAACACTGGCGTAATAGCCTATAGGTTCGCAAAGCTCCAGCATCTCTCCAGAAGCAAGTTCGACTTCGCACCTCGTTTCGAGTGAATAGACTTCTAGCATAAGCGCCCTTTTTCTGCTGATATGCCCTGCGTTCAGGCATCGTAGACCTAATCGCATTGATGCTTAAACCATTGATGCACCTAAGTGGGCAAGGCAGGAATCGAACCTGCTTCTGACAACTGCACTGACGCCATTGAAGAGCGGAATTGAACCGCCTGTGGAGTTAACGCCCTGCACATCGCCAGTTGTGCTACCTGCCCGAACTTCTGCTCTAAGCCTTCCCCACTCGACTCTCTATTCGTCCTGAACCCCGATGGGCAACCACACTATGGTTTTGTGCGCTATCTACGCTAACTAACAGACCTAAACAAAGTGCTGCAAGACAGATACTTGCTATTACTTTAACCATTTCTCGAAACTCCTAAAGGTATTTCTCTTCACTTTGTTGCGATAGCATTTACCTTGATTGCGCTCAAAAAGAAACTGCACCCCCATTTCTGAGAGTGCAGCTATTACCAATGTTGTGACGAGTTAGAGCGTTCAGTTATTCGTCGGACTCTTCGTCGTCAGACTCTTCAGACTCTTCAGACTCTTCAGACTCTTCAGACTCTTCGGTTTCAGCTTCGTCGTCGGTTTCAGTTTCCTGACCTTCAACTTCCTGACCTTCAACTGGAGCCTGAACTTCAACTGGAGTTTCTTGAACTTCAACTGAGGTTTCGCTGGCGTTGTCACTGGTTGGTTCAACTGCTGAGTCATTCACAGTACGTTTGGACACAATTACTCTCCTATCTTTCCTGTTAACACCCTGATCCCCATTCCTTTTTTGTTTTTTACTTTCTACCCTCTCTATCTTTGGGAATGTTTGGAAAGAGGCTTACTCTTTGCGGGTTGTCTGGTCAATTCTCTGGATTTAGGGTATAGATTTCAGAGTAAACCAACGAACTACCAGGACTTTTGAGGCTGATTTCATACCCTAAACTTCACCTGGTTCCAACTCTGCCAACTTCTGTTTGAGTGCCCGAACTTGGTTCGACGGTTTCAAAAAGGTGCTTCTTAACGCCGACTCAAACTTCTGATATTCGTGCTGATAGCGCTCCTCGTCTTGAATATCACCATCAACTTGAGGCTGCAACTTCACAGCTTCGGGCGTGATAATCTCATAAGTCGCAGTCCACTCGATTTCCCTGCTGCCCTCTTCTGCACTGTCCCGGATGCTGCCTTCAAGCCCTTTGGTGTTGTCGATGCGATAGTAATCACGCTTGTTCTCGTACTGCCCATAGCCGTATTTAGCAACTGCCTCAAACCTATCGCGATACCAACGGCAATAGTATCGAGGTTCTCTATCTGTCGATCGGTGCAGTTGACCATCCACGAGAATGTGTTTAGCTTCCCATACGTCGAAAAGGTTAATGCGCTCAGTCAAACTCTGACAAGGGTTTCCTCTGCCTGGCATCGACTTCTCTCTCTTTACTGCTTCTGCATCGACATAGAAAGAATACGCTTCTTCTGGAGCTTCAAGCAGAGGGTTAACCGAGTGTTCATCCAACACCTCTGGGAGCCATAGTGTCTGCTCAAACCATCGCCAGTTGCGTCTGTGAGTTTTGACTTCGGACTCTTTTGGCGGATAGACAAAAGGTGGGTTGTTAACTGTTTCAATCCACGCGATCGGGACTTGCTCATGGGTAAACTCGCGAATCGTGATCATGTGTTCTGCCTCATGCAGGACGATCTTTTCCTTCTTGCGCCGCCCGACTGGTGGCTCGACGACCGAGTGCAGAAACTTGAACTGGATTTGCATGAATCTCCTATAAAAATGCCCCAGAACAGAGTCTGAGGCGTGGGTTTGATTTCTTGGTTTCTGACTTGTTTAGTGAAGCAAATCGGTTCAGATACTATCGTAGAGCCTTGCTTCAATCTCAAAACTGCCAGTGCTGCTCTCTCCTACGATCTTAATCTTGTGAGCGGCGTTCCCTTTTCGGTTCTTCCACTCTACTTTTTGCACCCGTACTTTCTTTAGTCCAGTCTGCTTAATCGCAAACGACTCCAAGTCGTCTTGACTAAAGTGGCTGCTGATCGCATTGCCCATGATCAGTCGCACTATTGCGTCAATCGAGATGCCATAGTCACGTTCATAAGCATCAGGATTGTCATTGTCGCTGTTGTCAAAGGTAATCCACGCATCCCTGCTGAAGCAATCAATGGGGTCATCACACCCAATCAGCCAGTGTATATCGGTGGGGTAGCAGCCATCTGAGTCGTCATACAGCAGGACATCTCCTGTGACAGGACTCCAGACTGTAGGTGGTTGGTCACCTGTGCCCAAACCCCATTCCCCGCGACCATAGAACCAGTCTTCATTGACTCGCTGATTGGCAATTTCATGGGGCTGACCTGGCTTCCAGTAGAGTGTCTGTTGATGCAGTTTGCTGATATCTCCCATCACTAATTGATGGAACGTTACGCCGCACCCCCGACTAAAGGTTGCCATTTCGCTGATTTCGTCATATGGGCTTTTGCCGTCAACAATTCTCACTTCTGAGCCGACTAAAACAGGTTGATATAATATCGCATATAGACAAGCCTGCATCTTCACGCATAGCTCTCGCCGTGCCGTTCCCTCGTAAGGTAAAATCGCATTGCTCAGGAAGAAGGGACTCTCTCTGATGAACCGATTTGCATCAACTTGAGCGAGACTGTATAGAATGCCTACGCTCATCGGCGTTTGCTCAGATTGTCTCAGCGCCTCGAATAGCGCATCAACGATGAACTGCCGCAAGTTTGCTAGCTTCTGGTCTTCAACTAGGGTATTGCGGGTGGGTTTAATCGGCGTGACCGGACTGCCTTCTACCACCTTGAGACAAAACCCAAAGTGGCTGAGTTCGGGGTCGCAGTAAATAAGCTGCCCATACCAGTTGACTGACCCTGGGCATTTGGAGTAGTGCTCGTAATAGAAAATAGACAGTTTATTGCCTTGATAGACCGCCTCAAGCAGTGTAGTCGCTTCATTTCCAGGAACGGGGCTGCTGGTATCTACTTCAACGCCATTCATCTGCACGTCCAGTATCCCTTCATAGCCCCAAGCTGGGGAATCTAGTTTCTGAAGCATCGCTGCAGAAGCGCTGCTTTTGCGGCTCAAGATGGTCTGTACTGCTTGGACAAACTCAGGTTTGCAATCTATGTCCAGTTCAAACCCAACGCTGGTTTCACACTTCTGGAGCCACTGCTGCCACTGACTGTAATAATTAAAATCAGTCCACCATCGGTTCATGTCCCCGATCGTCAGTTCAAGACCACCTGAGCGGATGGTCACTCTACTCACCTGTTCGTGTGCAAACATTGAGTAGAGTCCCACTCCCACTGGCTGCTGATTGACCTGAATCTCTTCGCCGTAACCCGATTCGTACATACACAGCAGTTTGCAGAAGCCGCCTATTCCATCAATGCCATGCCCGTCGTCCACAATCCGAAGGGTAGCGTCAGTGCTGAAGATTTCAACTTTCGTGGCTCCTGCCCGTTGACTGTTCTGGAACAGTTCAGAAAGAATCTCTTCAACACGTCCCGAAAATCCCCTGCGTTCTGCAAGTCGGGCGTTCTGTACATTTATTAGGGATTGAGGTTGGGTCAGAAGGCTCATGTTTTTTCACTGAATGATCACTCCAATCCCTTTATTTCCTCTCATTCTCCTTTCTGTGACGCGACCGTTTTGGTGGGAACTGTTCCAGTTTTCAATGTTCCCCACATAACTTCAATGCAGTGGACTCCAGCCCCACGTTAGTCCATTCTTCGCAACTACTTCTGCGCTCAGGGGCTGCTCTGTGATCACCCAGATTTCATCTCTTACCTGATGCAACTCTCCTTTAACACAAAGACTTTGGCTTGCCTTGGCGTATTGATAGAGGTGTTGATACGACTCAGGTAAGTTTTTAACGAGCCACTCCTCATCATGCAGCAGCGATCGTGCTTGCTTTCTCAGTTCAACGAGTTCGGGAAACTCCATGTCCTCCAAGAATTTCATCATCATTGACGTGTCGTCCGCTTTGAATATTCTGGGCGAATTCTCATTCCCGTAGGGTTGCGCTGCTGACAAGTCTAGAATGAATGCCTCTTGGCTCTGGAGGTCGATTGCAGCTGTAATTGAGTCGTGAACTTCCCACATCTTTTGATTGAGGGAACGGACTGCTTGCTCGATCGTTAGCACCTGATCTAGGGTCACGTCTCCCTTCGGAATGCTCTGTCCCAACACCTGACAGAAAGGGCGCACGAGATAACGACGTTCATTGACCGTTTCAACTCGCCAATTGCGAGGAAAACTAGGTTGACCTGCCATCATCTCTAACACCTCTGCCTCACGAGTGGATACCCGCATTGGAGCATTGGGATAGGGCAAGGCATCTAGTGGCTTCCAAACCTCATTTCGAGGCGATAGGAACAATCCCCCGGTGTGAACGCCTTCATTCGCTGGGACAGAAAGCTTTGTAAAGTCTGCCCCTGGTGTGCGTTTAATCCAATCAAGAGGGTAGCTAAGGAGAGTCATGCTTTTTAATTATTGAACGTTAATACCTACACTCTCTTTCCCTTGATTGACTCACCCTTCTAATCCTTATCAATACGCTCAAAGTTTGCTTGAAGCACTGACCCTCCTGAAAGCTTTATCCATCCGAACTGACTCCTAAAGGCTGCGTAAGCGGGTGAATGCAACATTGGAAAGCGGTCAAACACGGTACGCCAGCCTGAAAATAGCCAAAACGTATCATCTGTAGGGATTACTCCAAAGTCCCATGCTCCGCACACCCGCGCCATATAATCCGCCTGATCTTCTATCGTCTCAAGTGAAGCGCTTAACTGGTCAACGTCTGGATATACGGAGTGGTCAATTTCAAAAGGCTCTGGTGGTCTCATCACTTCACCTGCTAACTAAACAACGAATTCAATTTTGCCTTGTACCGCTGGTCTAACTCCGCATCTTGATACGAGCCAAGACCTTTGAGATAGTCTATCCACTGATCATGATGAGCGATCGCGGATTTATAAACTACTTCCAACGCACTCCACGCCTCGTCATCCTTGCAAATAAAGTGATTTGCCTGGTCGGTCATTGAGCCATCAGCATATCGAAGCTTTTTAGGTGTGTGCTTTTCAATCACCACTCGCTCTACCTTGGGAATAATCCACCGATCCTGCTCCCAGATTGAACTGAATGAGCGGTCTGGCTCGATATCATGTGCCTTGATTACCGTAGAACTCAGCTTCGCAGGCAGCATCTTGAGGTTCGCCCTCTCGATCGTTTGTTTGTAGCTGCCCATCCCATCAAGACACACCGCCAGAGATATCAACGCTTGGTCGAACTTGGCGTATTTCTCCTGCATCTGAGTCCAGTCCCCTTGACTGGGCAGGCAGTAAACGTCGCCAATTCTCAAGGTTTCTTCTTCGAGTGACGCTTTGCCTTCGGGGTTGTTAATCTCTTCCCGCTTCCCCCGGACAGTGCAGGGCGTGGAATACAGCACGTCCATCCGTTCGCATATTGGCAGTTGATATGCCCTCACTCGGCTATGGAACACAGCAACGTGGGGGACGATGGGCGTTTGTCTGGACATATCTTTCTCTTCTACTGTTTGCCCTTCTCCTGCTTTTCCTCTTGCTTATATTCAACAAGTCTGACACCAGCGTGTTCTGCTGTGATCTCGCAGTAGTCCTTGACAAGATAATGTCCGCGAATCGTTACTAGGTAGAGTGTTTCTCCGCTTTCGACAATTTCCTCAACGTCCAGGCTATCCACAGCCATCACGTCGATCGCCAATTCTTTGAAGTATTCGAGCTTCTGTTGAGAGTTTGTACAAAAAGTGGCAGTATCCACAGTTTCCTCCGTGTCGTTATTTTCTTTGAGCATCCGCCAGTTTGAGCCGCCTAAACGCTTCTTCTGGAGTCAAAGCACAAAACTCTTCTATCTGGCAATCGAAGCGGCGAATAGCTCTCAAGAGTGTAACGTCTGCGGTGAGAGGGGCTTATACGCGCCCAAGATCAATCAAAGCAACTTCGTCTGCGAGAATCCCAAGTGCAGTGAATACCACCAAACTAGGCACGGTGATGTGAACGCGGCACTCAACTTCGCGAAGCGGGCAGGCATTCCCCGATGCGAGATCAAGTATTCTGTTCTGCTGTCGCCATTTGTCACCAAGGATTAAGCGCTCAGGGAATGCGGTTCTCACGGCAGGTACTCCCATAGGTCAGGCTCAATTCAATCTCATCAAGGGTCGATTCCCCGCCCCTTGGGGCGTAAGAAGTGCTAAAAAGTGGCTGTTTCATACTCCGTCCGCTTGCGGCGGAGTTGTTGATCGCGCTGAGTCAGGATGCTCCGGCTCCAGCCCTGTTGAATCGTTTGTTGAACATACCACAGCCGCTCCTCTGGATCTTTCACCTTGTCCAGCAGCATACAGTTGTGAAACCAGGGAATTTGTCCAGCAACCTGCTGGACAAATTGTTCATGAGGATAGGCTTCCGCAAAGGCACGCATGTAGAGCAAATTAGTGCGAGAAAAGCCCTTCATTTCGGGGAAGGCGCTTTGCAGGTCTTTTGCCAGCTTAGTGATGACTTTCGCGCCCCAGCCTTGCTCTTGCTGTCGCGTTAAAATTTCCCGCCCGATCTGCCAATAGAGCATCACCAGTTCTCGGTTTACGGCTAAGGCTGCCTGGGTTTGAGCATTGCGAATTCGCTCTTTCAACCCATGCAGAAGGTCGTCGTAGTCACCTGATCGCAGGTTAATGCTCATAAAAGGTACAGATGAACTGAGGCAGCTTTCACTATACCGTAGGAAGGGCAACTTGATGGCTTGAGGATGAAAGGATGCACCTCGCTGCGTCAGCCGTCAATCGTCCAAGATCGCTTGGACAATCGCCACCAAAGCCCAATTTACGCGAGTGGGCGGGCGGTAATGAAATACCCCGACTTATCGCCGGGGTTTGGGTGTCAGCCAATGAAGCCGCTCAAGAATTAGTCATCCAGGTTGATGTCCTCTTCCAGATCAACTTCAAACTCCTCATCTGTATCTACCTCATCCGATGCACTCAAGCCGTTTAGCGCGTTCAAGCGCCCCGTGCGGGTTGCTTTGTGAGCTGCACGGCGATCGCGCACTTCATCTAGATTTTGTAATCCATAGAGCTTACGAGCGTAGGTCAGTAGATCCCGGAGTAAGGTTTCGGCATAGTCCTTGCGAAACTGGGCATTATGCTGTTCCCAATCAAACTCCTGTCCGTTGAACCGGGCGGATGCCGCCAGTTCTCGTCCAGACTCTTCCCGTAGCACTTCAATCACCATCAGTCGGACTTTCTCCTGATAGGGAATCACTCGTTGCAAAGCGGGAGTATGCTTCGGTGCCTTATGTGCAGCGGTTTTTGCGGATTTGCGTGTTGCAGTTGCAGTAACCATGAGAATTGCTCCTTTATGAATGAGTTGGATTTCTCATAGCGATCGCATCGACAGATGCCTGCTTTGTGCAGTCCGGCATTTCATTCCCTCCGCAGTTGTTGCTGCCTTTCGCTGAAGCCGATAAGGGAGGTGGGCGGGAAAAAAAAGAACCCTGTATCAGTCAAACTAATACAGGGTATGCAATCAAGCAGTGAGCGGAGCCGAATGTGTTATTCGTCCTCTTCTTCGTCTAGATCCTCGTCTAACTCCTCATCCGAGTCATTGTCCAGTTCATCATCGGCTTCGTCATCTAGTTCATCACTAAGATCGTCATCCAGTTCGTCATCTAACTCATCCAGTTCGTCATCCTGCTCTGCTTGAAATGAGTTGCGGCGCTCCAACGATGCCCGGTTGAATTCCACCAGGTCTGCAACGGCTTGCTCTGGATCAGTACGAATGGTGTCATACAGCAAGCTCATGAGGATCGCCACCACTTCTGGCGGGTACTTCAGCGCGTCCGGCTGTCCGAACAGTCGCGGGAACACCTTCGTATTCCATCGCTGCCAATCGAACTTTTTGTTGCCGCCTTTCTTTTTCACCTGGGCAGCAAGATCGAGTCCGAGCTTTTCGCGAGTTGCGTGCCCAATTTTGGTAGAGACACGAGCATCCCGGAGTTGCAGCTTCACGCCGTATTCCTTAAACACCAGATTCCGCAGTTCTTTTAGCAGTGCTGATGCGTTAGTTTCCGGTGCTCCATCAACCGTTGGTGCTTTGGCTTTAGTGGTTGAGGCTATTCCATTGGGTTTCTGCGTTTTAGAGGTCGCACCGTTGCGAGTGCCGTTGGGGGTGCGAGGTTTTGTGGTCATTGCCATTTCATAAACTCCCAAATTTAAGGATTTCACCCCCTCGCCGTATTAGCGGCATTCCCATCCATTGGAATGGTTTAGTCATTTCAGAAATATCCATCTGGTTGAGGTGTGGCTTCCTCGCGTTCGTTAAAAACAGTGAGAACCTTTACACCTTTAGCTCATGCAGCCGTTGCAGGATTGGATAAAACTGATTGATCAGAACGCCCCGATTGTAGCGCTGGAATATCAAACTCCTGATCGGATGGTAGTGTTGCACCAGTTTTACCAATGGGGCAAAGCGAGATCGCTCCCAGTGTATATCTGGAATCCTGGTTACTCAGTGCTTCAGCAGTTGGTAGAACTGCACGGGAGACTGATTTTGCAACCCACAACGCAAACGATAGAGCAAGACATCCTCCAATCCTTGCTAGACCAGCCGGAACCAGGCATTTATCTTCTGGAAGGGGTTTTGAATAGCACTGTGGCAGGGATGAGTCAGCAACGTTGCTACCAACTCTTAAATGCTTACCACCAGACGCTGTGGAACCCGCTGCCCCATTATTGGGTCTTGCTAGAAACCTACGTTCAACTGCCTCTAGAACTGCAACCCTTTATTCCAGTGCTGTCTCATGCAATGCCCGATCGCCAACAGGTGCAAGCGATCGTGACTCAGTTCTGTAACCAGCATTCCTGGCTTGGCAAGGATGATGCTGAGCCTCAACAACGATTGAGCACAGCTTGTCAGGGATTGCCAGTGGGTGAGATTGAAATGGTGCTGGACAGACTGTTGGCGTTTGCGGATTCTTCGGAGCAACTGATTCAACTGATTCTGGATTACAAGATCAACAAGCTGCGCGGACGGGGGTTGGAGTACATTGCAGAACTGGACGTACCAACGGCTGCGGGATTGGATTTGTTAGAGCGGCGGTTGGAAGCGATCGCTTCTCTGCTTCGACCCGAAGCTCAACAATATGGGCTGCGCTTACCGACAGGTATGGTGCTGTGGGGACCACCCGGCACAGGCAAGAGCCTCTCTGCCAAACTTTCGCCCCCTGGCGGACGAACATCGTAGGAGCGTCGCCACTGATGCACTTGCGCTTCACCATACTTTTCTGCTGTCTCGGCTTTATTTAACCCCTGCAAATCACCGTAGAAGCGTTCATCGAGAGCAGCATTGCTAAAAATGGGCAGTTCTTCAGATGGATTGCCGTCATACTGATCCCAGCCGTGCCAGTCCGATTCACCTGCCTCGTGTTTGATAATCGGAACTTTACCACCGCAAATGTTAGTGCGCTCGGTCAGGCAAATCATTGCTGTTTCGATCGCTCGAATTAATCTGCTGGTGAAGCAAACATTCACGCGATAGTCACTGAGCCGATGGGCCGCGATCGTCGCTTCAGCGCGTCCCCGTTCGCTCAAGGGTACATCGACCCAACCCGTAAATTTGTCTTGAGCATTCCACAGGCTTTCACCGTGACGAAGCAAAATAAGTGTCGCCATTTACCTGTCGCTCCTTTTCATAGGAATGCAATGAATCGGTTTCATAAGATTCCTTCCTTTTTTGCCATAAACACAGTGCGTCTTCTACGATGGGAATGAACCGACCCTTTTCTACAGTGTTCAGCCCAAACGCTGCTTTAGCTTTGCCCCAATTAAAGTCGTTGTACGCCATTTTAGTTACCTCGGTGGTCAATCACTATTGTCTGCTACTCTGGCTTCTCCACTTCCCATGTGGACGAGTCCATGTCACGACTGTATTCACTGCCCAAATAGTGGGCATTGCTGCTGCGTTCCCGAACGGACTCAATTGCCTGCTCTGAAGTCACGTTTCCTTCGACGACATAAGTGCCTGTATGCATTTCTGGGACGCTGACATGAACGGTTCCTTCTACTTCTTGAGGTGGTTTGCCGACTAGAACCTCTAGAATCCTTTGTATTTGTAAATGGGTGAGGTCGTGAGCCTGAAAGAACCCGACTAGATCGCCTTTTGCATCATGACTGAGGTTGCCACTAATCCAAGCTACCCGTTGATTCTCGCTGAAGAACTCAAATCCAGTCTTGGTTTTCCCTGCCACTTCACTCGTGACGTGAGGATGTTGGGCGATAAGTTCCTGCACAGCCTGAGCTGCAACCTTCTGCTTATCTAGCTTCTCTTCAAGCTTTGCGATCGCGCTCTGATACAACGGCAAATAGTGTTTGAGTACGCGAACCTGAATTGATTGTGCCAGTTTCTGAGGATTGTCTACGTCAATGCCGCGCGTAAAGCAAAACTGCGTCTTTGGGGAACTGGGATAAAGGTAAGTACGAAGGTCAATCGCCCTGTCATCGTTAGCCCTCCATTCGGTAGTGACAATTAGGGAAGATTCACGCCCTGTCTGGTGTGACCATTCAATGACAATCGCAGCCCCACAAGAATGCTCAAGCTCTGTGCAGTCACGCCCTTCGGTGTCGGGGGTATAGGTCCATCCATCAAGATATTGGGCAATTCGTTGGGCAAAAGACTCTTCGAGTTTGGGCATTGCTTTCCTGTAGTTCTAGCCTTAACTACCCCTGTTCCTTTGCCCCTTACCCCCTTACCTTAAAAAACAACCCCGTAAAGGGGCTGATGAAGGTTATTGGTCGCTTAGTAGGTGATGCGTTTTGCCTCTTGGAGATGTGTCTCCAGCTTCGTCATTCGTTCCTGCATCCCAGTAATCACGAGTTTTAGCAGCACTGGGTCATTAGGTAACGTGTCAGGATTGACCCGAATCACATAGTATTTTGTCAGGTCTCCCTGGACAATCTGCCATGCACGGCTGAGTGCCTCTTCTTTACCGAGATGTGACGCTCGGTCAATTGTAGGTTTGTTGTCGCTCGTGACCAGCACACGATATCCATCCTGCTCGGTGATGGATAGAAAAACCTGCGGTCTTGTCGTATCTTCTTTGCGCTCTAACGCGGCTACAAACTGATTCATAAGTGACTCTACGTTGATGTGTACGCCCAATCGAAAATCGCTACAGATAGGCGTGTTGTCTGTAGCGATAATTTGCCAAAACTTGCGTCAGCGATCAGTCACCGATAATCTTGTCGATATACTTTTCACGTTTCGTAGACTGGGTTTGTACGGCTGTGACGATGGTCTTGAGCATTTCAATGTTGTTAGGCAACACGTCAGGACTGACATCTATCAACTGAAACCCCTCAAGGTGAAGCTCTTTCTGAAATAGCTCCCACGCTTTGGAGATGGCGGCATCCCGTGTGGGTTGCAGGCACGTCTCTGAATGAAACGTTAGATGCGGGAATCCTCCTCCTAGTGGAGTCAGAAACACTTGATAGCCTGACTCCACTAGGTTGATTCTCAGTTCGAGATGTAGCTCTTTTAACGGGTTTGAGACTTTGGCTATAAGTTCTCCACTTGTGCGGCGGAGAATGGAATTCTCTTTTCCAATGCCAGGGGAGATAGAAGTAGGTTGAACGATCGGGATCGCCTCGATGAATTCTCTTTGCTCTTGATGCATATTTGCCGCTAATAAACCACCCCTTCTAACCGCTAGGTTCCTTTTCCTCTACCTGTGGTTTGAACGGTCACGATCGCTATTTTGTCAACTAGTTATGATGGGGAAGCCATGAACAAGCTGACTGTTTACTAGGTGGATGCAATGGGAGAATCGAAACGAAGAAAACAACTTGACTTGAGCTATGGACAGCCGAACTTGGACCTTATTGCGGTGCAGGGCATCAAATTCGGACTGGATAATCTGGTTAATGCTTCGTGCCACCTGTCTGGAGAAATAGCGTGTTTATTCTCAAACAATGGTCGCGGTGTTCCTGAAGTCTGCATTCCGATGATTGTAGATGCGCTGTGTGAGCAAGCTCACTCATTCTCAGCGAAAATTGACTTTTCCTACTTTGTAACAAAGGCAGGCGAATCAGGCGACACGGCAATCAAGAATGCAGTCAAGATTCTGGAGATCACAGTTGACCCCCACACAATAACGTCGTGGACAACGTTCGACATTGATTCTCCGTCACGTCTGTTCTCTCAAAAACTTGATCTGACTTAGTTAAGGTCAACTAGCTCATCGCAAACGCCAAGTCTCTCAAACACCCCTCATCGTTTCCGCCTAGCTTTAGCTGATATTCGGTTTCTAATATCTGCCCCAAGGATTTCTCTAATCTCGCAGTGCTAATTCCCTTCAACTCCTTGCGGATATAGAACAGCCGACCGGGGTTCCCAATGCCTGCTTTTTGGGCAATTCGTTCGTCTGACTCGCCATCTTCAATCAATGACTGAACGTGTAGCCACATCCGAAACTGGCTGCCGATGGTTTTAAGAATCTTCAGGCTATGTTCATTGGCGGCGAGTAACCCCTGAATCAACTGGACGCTCTGGTCCGTGTGTTGGTGCAGCAGTGATTGACAGAGATCCAAGCTGGTCTGTGCGGTGCTGGTGCACAAGCTTGTTACCATCTCAACGGTGATGGGGTTGCCCTGACTGTAGAGACTCAGCTTCTCTAGTTCATGATGTAACTGACGCGATTGGTTGCCGACAGCGTTCACTAATGCTTGAACAGCAGGTGGCTCCATCTCTAGTCCCAAAGTATTTACAGCTTTACTCACCCAGGTTCTCAATAGGTCATCTCTCCAGGGTGAGATGAGACTGAAAGCTCTCACCTCTGCCACCTTTTGCAGATACTTCCCAACCTTGAGCCGCATATCCAGTGGTTTTGGGCTGCTTAAGACGAGTTGATTGCAGCTAGGAATGTGCATTAAACTCTCCAGGGTTTCAGGTTTGAGCACACAGTTTTCGACCCATACCAATCGGCATCCTCCGTTTAGGGAACTGGTGGCTGCAACCTCTAGACCCCAATCCAAATCGGCATTCTTCTGCTGTTTGATGTGCGTGTAGTTAATTGACTCGATGCTTATCCTGAGACTTTTGACAGCACGGTTGATCTCAAATTCATCTTCGCCGTAATAGAAGTAAATCACGTCTGTTTCCTCCTTCTTATCTCTATCTTTCCTCAATCGTTGACCAATTCTCTTCGTTCTCTCAATTCTGGTTAGAATCTAAGTTAAGACTGTTTAGGAAAGGTCGTCGAATTATGCCTACTGATGTTTTAGCGCCCCACCGCCCAACACTGGAGAAAGCTTTGCAAGAGTTGCAAGATCATCGTGAGCAACTGCTTCTTAAAGCGACTTCTGATGTTGATAGCAAGATTAAGTCGCTGCAAATTCTGCTGGAACTCTCGCCCTCTTCTGATTCAAACGGAGGGTCGGGCGCTCACAAGGTTCAAGAGACAGAACTTACAACACCTGTTACAACACCTGTTACAACACCTGTTACAACACCTGTTACAACACCTGTTGCCGCTCAAGTAGTCTCTCAAACTGAGACTCAATCGAAAGTCGCGAAAGCCTCTAAGACTCGGACACCTAAAAAGTTCAATGCTAACGACACGCTCAAAGAGTTCAAAAACCTGGAGTTAAAAGACGCAATCAGACAGTTTTTGGATAGACAACCAGACCAGGCTTTTGACGTGCCCACGATCGTGGTCGGTCTCTACGGAGAGTTTAACGAAGTGGAACAAAAGGCAGCAATCCGCGCGCTCTCTATAACCGTTGCTGCGGTAGCTCGTCGGGGAGAATGTCTCAAGGTGTCGGATAGACCTAAGACTTATCAGTCCAAAGCTAATTGATGTTTGGTTTCTGAACCCTCTTCTACTTCGGTAAGTACCGCTGTTTTGAGCATATTAAAAAGGGCTAAGATCAGGTGACTCTAGCCCTTTTTAATGCACTTCTCGATTTCTTATTGGCAGCGATCTGCCTTGCTGCTCAGGGCTGTGTTCAGAGTGCCATTGAACTCGATCACCTGTTTGTAGGGACTTCCAGTCAGACAGACCATGCCTTTCCGCAGCACGTTGCGTGGATAAGAATAAGCGTCATCGCTGACCTTGAGCCGTGCCCCATTCCAATCGAGAGCCGTTACGCCGACGCTGTTGGTTTTGGAGTTTGGCAGCACACTGCTGATAAACGTCGCTGATGTGGGACCCCCTGTGGTGGGGTTGATGCGAGCGATGATCGCTGCTTTAGCGCCGCCACCCACACCATAGTCAGTCATCCACCCTTTGGTCGCAAACCTGCGGAAGTCCTGTGCGGGCGTTCCTTGAGTGCCTGTAGAACTGAACACGGCGAACAGGTTATCTTTGCCGTCCCAGGACAAGCCGTAGCCTGTGCTGTCATCGTTGGTGGTTTCCAAGTTGGTTTGGCACCAGGTCTGTCTGCCATTATCAAACCGAGCGAGGATGGGGTTTTTGTTTGTGCTGCTGACTTGTTGATAGCCAACGTAGATGGAACGGCTGCCGTTCTGCACACCAACGACTCCTTTGCTGCGAATGACCGCCTCGGAATCTTTGCAGCTAAATGGGACAGCCTTGCCGACTTTAGATTGATTGACCACTTGAGCTTGAGCCGAATTAAGACTGGCGACTGTAGTGAGTGCCAATACCAGGAGAAATACACGAGACCGCTTCATAATTGACCTGTAGGTGGAATGCCTGTGATTAGGCATTTCCGCATCTTAGCGGTCGTTGATCTCACCTGGCATCGGATAATTCACGAGAGTTTTGCTAAAGATTCGGTGAAGGTGAACTCTTAATTGCTTGCAGTATCTGAACCCCTAGAGAGCGGTAAAGTCCCTGATTGTGGCATTGATGCAGGGTCAAGCACTGGGGGCAGCTAGAAGATTCGCAGCCGCACTGACTCATGGATACAGCGCGTTGAGCCAAGATCTCTATGCTGTCAAATAAATACTCAGACGCACCGTTTCCGCCGTCGCCTGTGTCAAACACAGCCCACTGAGGAGCCTTTTCGGGTTGACTTGGAATGTCCAAATCCCTCACATCGTTTACCCCATACCTCACGAGTAGGGGCATGGACAGGATCAATTGATGGGCGATCGTATGGAGTGCCAACAGAACGGGTTCGTACTTGATCAGATCTTTGTACTGCTCTGGCATTCTGTGGGGATTCTGCTCTAAGACTTGGGCTTTTCGTGCCTCAGCGATTTTGCGAATACAGGACTGTAAAGAATCGTCACACTGCACGATTAGAATGGGTCCCTCAGTGCCTTGTTCATAAGGTGCCGGAAAGTCCACTGAGCGAATCATCTTCTGACTCACCGCTCCGACTTCTAGTTTCCCGCCGCAGTTTGGGCAAGCTTTTCGGCTAATCAACAGCGGTTGTCCCTTCATCAAGCAGGTGGTGTTCACGCAGTTGAACTTTGCCTCAATCAAATACTCACTGTAACCTGTCGAGATTTCGCGGACAGAACCCCAAAATAAACCGAATTCAAGCGTACCCTGTAATTCACCCGCGCTGATGTCAAGCAGCCGCGACCTGATAAGTTGCTCAGGTTTAATCTCAAGGCTGCTGTCGATTCTAGTGATAAAAGAAGATGCCGGAACCACAGGGCTAAGGAGTGCTCGGTGTCGAGTCAAGTCAAGGCTCTCGCTGCGATACTGTCGCAGAGTGCCGTCATCGGTCTGGATAGAATACAGCGCCCCAGGAAATACTTCTTTCACGGCTAGAGAGCGATTAAGTTTTTCTAGCGTTTTTCCACTCTCCTGGTCGATTAATTGAATTTGCCTGTACTCCGAACCCCTCATCTGAATCAGGTCTTGCGGTCTGCCTGCTGCCATCAAATAGCCATTGGGACAACTGAGCAACCCCTGATCTAACAGTTCTCCTGCGACTGTTTCTGCCAATGGTCCGAAGAATTCTTCTAGCTCTAGTGGATGAATCTGGCACTCCTGAGCGCACGCCAATAGATGCTGTGACAATCTCAAGGGATAATCGGGATTGAGCATGGCAGCTTCAACCTCGCCGTGAATCAACGCGTCAGGATGGTTTGCATAATAATAGTCCAGCGATCGCTGATCCATTGGGATAAATAGAGTCAGACCTGGGGTGTCTCCTCTCCCAGAGCGCCCAGATCTCTGTCGAAATGCCGACACGCCTGGGAATCCCCAGATCACAGACACGTCTATTTGAGGAATATCGATTCCTGCTTCAAGGGCAGAGGTGGATAAGACTTGCTTGGTCTGATTGCACTCCAAGCCAGCTATGATCTCTCGTTTGCGGTCAGGGTTCACTGAGCTGTTAAACAGCGCGATTTTGGGAATCTGATGTTCTCCGTGTGTTCGCTTCAGTTCTCGATGCATTCGATTTAGCAGATTCTTAGCTGATTCCCTAGAGTTTAGGAAGATAAGACTGCTCAACTCACTGACCAACAGGTCTTGGGCAATTCTACAAACCTTGCCTGTCTTGCTGGCGCTCGGCTTCAAGCACAGAATGGTTCGACCGGGATTGCCTGCTCCACTCTCTTCAATGACCCGTAGAGGAGCGCCGTCTGGTTGCTGCGTAATTAACTTCGCTAATATTTTAGGATTGCGAACGGTGGCAGAACACAAGATGAACTGAAGGTTTGGATCTCCATCTGCTCGTTTGACTGCCATCCTGAGCCGTCTGATCAAGTTGGCAACGTTCGCACCGAATCCGCCTGTCAGATAATGCGCTTCGTCAATCACAACGGTTTTTAACTGTCTTAAGAAGCTTCTCCAACCTTCGTACCCAGGGGCGTGAATCTTTCCAATCTGATAATTAAGCACCTCTGGATTGGTCAAGATTAGGTCAGGACACGGACTTAATAGCGCCTGTCTATTCACGACTCCCCCGATCAATTTAACTGCTTTGAGGGGTCGGTCGCTCTCTAGATTGACTAGCCCTAAAAAGTGTTGTGCGCTCTCAGTTTGGTCCTCAATTAGTGCGTTTGTGGGGAACAAGAGTAACGTGGTACGCCCTCTCAGGAGTGCTGATTCTACAATAGGCACTTGAAATCCTAGTGTCTTGCCTGATGCGGTGGCGGTGCAGAGGTAGATATCGTCGCCCGATCGATAGGCTTCTAGAGATGCGATCTGATGGGAATAAAGCTGGTTTATTCCCAGCCCCCGAATTGCCTTCTGCAAGGATTCTGGTAGGTCATCGGGAATATCGCCTGTGACGGCTGTTTTAGGGGGCAGCACCTCGATGTGACTGCACAAGTCTGCCCACTGCTTTGCCAACGCCTGATGAATGGGATGAGGAATCTGCTCAAACATGGCATCATCCAGAACCCCGTGGGCATCTGTAGCCCGTTGAATTTCGTTCTGTGCGAGGGCAGCCCGCCAATTCCGATACTCAATCACGTCAAGGGTTTCATCAAACTGCACTCTCAGGACACCTCCTAATAGGAGTGTGACGGAGCCAATGCCGTGTACGTCACTAAACACTCGTGCTTGCAGCCGTAGCCATTCAGGTCGAACTTGTGGAGTTTCTAACGTCCTTAGCAGTCTAGAGTAATCGATTCCAGTAGTCTGATCCATCACTTTTTACCTAAGATTTTCCCTGACCACTTCTCTAATTCTTGTTACTCGCTTGCTGAGTTGCTTACCTCACCAGGAATTGAACCGCTGTTCTGCTGGCGCTTTTCTAGAAGCTGAAGCACCTTTTCCCACTCCACGTTGTCCCACACTGGATAGCCACTCAAATATCGACCTGTTTGCCACTCCAGACTGTCTGGATGAATCAACACCCGTCGCCAGGGTTGACCCAACTCAATTAGCTTGCTGAATGTCTCTGCGGTTAGTACGCCATTACAACCAGGTTGGTCATAGCTTCTGGGCGCATTGGTAAATCTTTCGTGCCAACCATTCTCGATCGCAATCTCCACCTTGGCGATCGTGTCCCAGAATTCAGGCACCTTTCTCTCAGCATTGCAGGCAAAGTCTAGAGCTTTGGGATTCTCTGGATTGAACCTGACGACTACTTCGAGATAGGGTGTGTCAGACCCGTCGCTGCCCTCGTAAGGATTTGATCTGACCTGATATTGCACGTCTCCCTCTAGCTTTTCAGGAATCGGGAGTTGGCGTTTTAGCTGTCGAATGAAGCGATTGCACTCCTTTCTCGCTTGTTCTGGGTAGTTGGGCTGCCCAACTTGTACACAATTTTCGCCGCTGGGGGCAAAACCAAGTTCGATGATCGCCATAAATTATTTAGGGTATGATTTACGCCCTATAACCCTTGATTTTACGTCTTTTCATTCCTTTTCTCATACCCTAAACTTGTTCTTAGAAAGAAGAACTACCCAACTATAAAGTGGGTAGCTGATCGTGACAGAAGCGTCAGGAGACAATCTTCGCGATTCTCTCTAACAGGGTTTCGCTCTCTGCTGCCGATTGTTCTTGGAGTTCTCGATCGCGCTCTTTGCAGAAAACAACTAAGCCATTGAATGTTTTTGGAGTCAGGCAAACTGCTCTTTCCCCATGAATTTTGAAGTAGCCACCGCGATCGCCTGCCTCGACTGCTTCATTAAGGGCATTTCTGACCCAAGAATATTGGTGGGCAAAGAATGTGATTGCCCCTGCTTCGACGGGTTGGGTTCCTTCAATAATGGGTCCTCCGTAATCAAGGTGGGCAGGACAGTCGCTGTCGATAATGGAGGGATCAGTTGTGATTCCCCTAGTCTTCAAATCATTGAGCACGAGGTCAAGAACCTCTTCAGTTTCGCAAACGTGCGTCTTTGCCCCTGTTTTGGCTTCAAAGAAGGCAATGTACATTTCTGGTCTCCTTGAGTTATCGTTATCGCTCCTCTGTTGCGTCTAGCAACATCCTCCTACCGTTCTGCATTACCGCAGTGCTGACGATTATCCAGGTTTCACTGCCTCCGCAACCGCCTTTTTCGTAATCCACTTCGACTGCATGGTGCCTGTCCTGAGGTCAAACTCAGTGCAGAACTTAAGCAACTTGCCAAACAGCATTCGATTCAGGTAATCAGTCCCGATCGCAGCGCACTGCAAATTGACTCCCTGTGATTGCGCGTTGAGCATTGCCAGTTCAGCGCAACTCAAGTGCGCATTGGGAACGTGTTCTAGTCGTGGTTCTAATAGATTGGGATAGACCAGGGCTGGGGATGGTAATTGAATGCAGTGACCCGGAAGATTGAACGCGCTTTCTAGGTGCTGAACGGTATGAGCACTTCCCAACACGACTTGCCCTGCCGATTCAGTGTTGCCTAAGTCAAGCCACCAGATTTTGGGTGCTTGGTCGGTTTGGTTATTTAAGCATTTTGCTATTGCTTGCCGCCCGATGTGATTATCGACGCAGCCCACTAGAATGACCAAAGACTCCCAACTCCTTAGACGATGGATTTCAGCCGCGTCAAACGCTTTGTCCACTCCAGTGATGGGTACGCCTAACCTCAGGCTCCACCGTGTGGCTAATACCTGAGCCTTATTCAGCCTCAGTTCTGGTAAATAGAAATCTTGCCGGGGAATGTTCTTCTGTTCTACAAGGTCGGGGTCATAAAAGGTCGCCTCGACTTTCCTTCCCTGCTCTAAAAGTAAATGGCAGACTTGGGCAATCGACTTCGCCATGTGAGACCCATTGCCACCACACCCAACGAGCACTAAATGGATTTTGTCAGTGTCTCGTACCCGCAAGGGCACTCGATTAAAGAAGTCATAGTCCAAGGTCATATCTAATTGTTTAGGGTAGAATTTACGCTCTAAAACCCTTGCTTTTTGGCACTTTCACCTGCTTTTACCTACCCTAAATTTATGCCTCTTTCGTCCCAAACACCCACTCAGACGGAAACTCCCAGAAGTGCCCTTCAATCCCGACCCGCACTGTCAGCTTCGGAACGGTATCTAGATGTGTGATCAGCCCAAACACCCGGAACCCTTTGGCAGATTGGTCATCTCTGCTTGAGAACTGATTTGCACCTGGTGGATGGGAATGCACTTCAATCAGGGCTTTTTGATGCACCTCACTGTAAGGGTCAAGTAATCTCACGCCTCCCCGACTCCCTGTCTGCGGTGGCACAATCAGCTTCCACTCGCTGTCCCAAACGAAGTAAAAGAGCGTTTCGACAAACGGCTGAGGCTGCTTTGCTCGCTCAATCATCTTCTTGACTAGGTGGCTAGGCACGGTTGGCAAATTCAAGCTAAAGGCTGGCTTTACCGCGTCCAGTCCACAGAGGCTCTGTTTGAACATCTGCCAGGGCACGATCGCACTGAATTCAGGTCGTTCTGCTCTAACAAAGACACCATTCCCAGCAATCAAGTAATCTTGCACTGCACCCATCTGTGGTGGAATGGTTTTAAATGTCGTAACGATGTGATGGGCGATGAGTGTCTGCATTTGGTTGTCTATCCTTATATCTTTGCCCTAATGCATTTCCCTTCCTTCTCTTTACCGAGTGGTTTTGAAGGTCATTTCCTTTTAGATGGTGGCTATGGAGCCGCTAGACAATCCGCTGCCGATATTTTGAACTCAGATCAGTTCAAATCGTTGTGTGGTAACCATTCTTCGATGCCGAGTGATGCGATTGTGCTGCCCATCAACGGACACGGTTCTCAGCACATTGAGGACTTCAGGTTCATGGTCTAATCCCAATCAAACTCTCTATGGCTTCCTGGGCAGTTTTATATCTGCTCTGTTCCAAGTCCCTGATCAGATATCCCCTTTTCCCTATACTTTCCCAAAGTTGCCATCGGACATCTGATGAATGCTTTTTAGATTTACCCATTACCGTGTGGTGATTGAAGATGCCACCCCACCAGGTTTCCCAAATCTGCTGAACGTTGAGGAGACTGGCAACTGGCTTCGGATTTGAGCCAAAGCAAAGCTGTCCACTGGTATCCACATTGGGCAAAGGTGCTTGATACAGGCGACTTTCGGAGTCGAACGTCTTTTGCTTGATTGCCCAAAGGTAAGCTGAATAACCCTTGGCTATAAACAGCAGTCCTGGAAAGGGTACGGTTGCGTCTACTGTGTCTACTGCATCAGTTTCAGGACAGAAGGATCTGTCTATCTGCAAGGTGAGGGTGTATTTCTGGGGCGGATAGAACTGAACCACCCATTCATCCTGAAGCGTTTTCCCATGCCGGACAGTTTGAGGTGGCAACCAGCCACTATCATTTGACTCTTCCTGAAAGGCAAGTGAGGCGGCGCTCGGATCAACAAACTGAATCCGAGAGCGGTTCGCGTCTTGTGTAATTAGCAGTAGCTGATCATCTTTTGTAAAAGCGAGGGCAGCTTTTATAGTGACTGGTAGACTCTGTGAGAGCGTCATTGCATCGTGAACGAGTTGAGACTCAACGACGGGGATTACGGGATCGGGTGTTGTCATACTGCTCTGTTAGCGCCTTTTCTAGCTGCGAACTTGGGACAATTTGAATTTTGGGCATCAAAGGAATCTCTAGCTGTTGTGCGGGACTGCATTGATTCCACAGGTTTACGATCGTGCTGATTCGATTGGGATTTTCTTGAATCCACTGGTTTAGCTGATCGATTAGCGTTTGTATTGCCTCTGCCTTGCTGAACTCATCTCGCAGCCAGGTGAGGTCTTTCATGGTCCACTCGTATTCCCCTATCTGGTCTTCCCAACTGCTGTCGAAGAACACATTATCCGTGGTTCTTCCCAAGACTTTGATCGCCAGCAAGAAGTGACAGATAGGTTCACTAGCCTCTGTAAACACCCGCTTTAGTATTTCCCACTCCACCTCTTCTGACTTTATTGGTGTGGGGACATCCTCTGTGACTTTCAGTAGGTTCAGCGCCGTTTGCCACTCCACGTCATCATAGAGTGCCAACCCCAGAACATCAACGGCATCCAGACTGTCAGGTTCGACCTCGAAGGGATCGAAACTCAGGGGACTAATCACAATCATCCTGCTGAAGATTTCTTCTTCTTCAATCGGACTCATGAATGGAAACCACTTGTCTTCTAACAGGTCGAAGAACTCAGATTCTTGGGAGCCATAGTTTGTAAGGCTTGTACTGGTCAGATATGGTTCACTGTTCGTGTACTCAACTGGGAAGCATTGCTTGTAGAGGTTCAACAAGGTGCATCGATGGCAAACGGTGCTGAGATACCTTAGACTATTTGCCACTCCCCACTGATTTGCACTGAGATAATCTAGAGCCTGGTTTAGACTAATATCGAATGGCTGGGTTTCGATGGGCATTTTTTAATAGCCGAGAGGATTTTTACGACGTGCTCACTCTGCATGTGAGCGGTTTCAATCACCCGTCCAATATGCTCTTCTAGGATCGACAGGTCATCAATAGACAGCAGCCCTTGCTCTTGCCTCTGCCGCAGTTCGTATGCCAGAGCGATCGCTGGATTCACAGGTATTGCTTCCTGTTCCAATTCGCTTAAAACTCGGGTCAAACTGCCATTAGGACCCGCTTGTTTAATCAGTTCCAAGTCACCGTTTTCACGCTCCTTTACCTTGGCGTTAGCGGCAACGCTGATTCCGTTCGACGTGAGGAATTGCAGCAGCAACCCGTGGTCTTTTGTGTAGCCAACAGGAACGGGCACAAATCTAGTGCCTTCGTAAAATACGGTGATTGTCCCTGCTTCTAAAGTCTCTGGCGCAATATCACTCATTAGTCAAAAAGTCCCTTGCTTTGAATGGTTTGAGAATCATCGACAACTTTTTTACTCCGTACCCTGACAGAATCTGGGCGTGTGTTGACAGCTTTAGCTGATTTCTTTGCCTTGTTGTCTGCCTGTTCCTGTTCTCTTCGAGCCTGCTCTACCTTTTCCTGCTCAACTTGTTTTTTGTACTCGCCCTCTCGCTGCGGCAACTGAAGACGATACTGCTCCAGCAGCAGCTTTAAGCCTTCAGGTAGTTCAAGGTGAGATTCCCTCACGGGCGATGCAATTAAGGGAGGTTCTCCTACACTTCTGACGCTAACCCCGACCATCCGACCATGCTCGTGACTATCATTTGGAAACAGCGTTATAGTCAGCGTCACCATCGCCCGATCGTAATCGAATCTGTCTGTTGATAGAGAATCTTCGCCCTCTGCTTCAACTTCGTCTGCTTGCTCTGCTGCGCTATCGGGTTGAATCGTTTCTAACGGGTCTAATTCTTCTGTCATATTCTTTTGTGTTGACTTTTCCCTAGCCCTCTTCTGTGGTTTTTCTCTTTGCTTGAACCTGAAACCACTCGGGGCGAACGAACCAGCTTGCCAACGGCAGTCTGGGGGCTGTTGCTGGTAAAACTGACTGCCGAGCTGATGCCAGATTCATCAGGGCAAGATGCTGCTGCTCCCGTCTGCTGGGATTGGGCATTGCTCCCTCTATGCCAAATAGCTTCCCTGACGCGGCATAGCGAACCCAACTGCTGCTGTCTACGCTGTCTGCTCCCGCCGCAAATAACCTGGCACATAAATCAGGCTGCCCCATGCCAAATAGATGAAGGGGCAAGTTAGGGGCAACCGCTTTGACAGTTCTAACCAGTTCGATCAACAGGTCATGCTGATGCCGACGGGGAACCAATCCTCCTAGCGCAATCCCGTCGAACCCTGTTTCAGACAGCTTTTCTGCCATAACCCTGGTGGTCTGGACGTTATAAACGGGCAAGGATGCGTACAGAACTAGGTCCTGTCTCCTACGATTCTTCAATGCCCACAGCGCATTGTTCAACGATGCTTGTAATCTCCGCTCTGCTTCGGCAGGTTCACAGTCGAGCGGAACTGGAATATCTAGCGTGAATCCTACTTCAGCGATCTGCTCTTGTTTCTCTAGAATTGCTTTAGGATGCAGGATTTCCGCTTTGCCTTCTTCACCTGCTACCTCAATCACGCTAATGCCGCTCTGTTGGGTTTGCCAGCTAGACTGATTGACCGACAACAGTGCGAATGCTCCAGAATCCAACCAAAATGACTGGGGCGGCTGCTGTTCAGGGGTCATTTTGTGGATGAACCTGTAGGACGACATGATGGCTGGAGTAAAAACGGAGGTCAAGAAGGGTCTGACATAATCATCTAAAGGAAAGTCATTTCCAAAGGTCAATGTAGGGATATAGATCGGAAGCTCAACAGCCCCTTTGCGAGTCAAGATCTTCATTCAATGCTTGTATAGTTCACTCGATTAACAACTCTTTTAGTTCTCTGTTTTTACTCAACTTCCTGAGTGCGGTTTTTCGAGCATGAGACACCTGTGCTTTCGTCAAGCCCATCTCATGCCCAATACTCTCCAGCGTTTTTCCGACATTATTGCTTAAGCCATAGCTCTGAATCACTACCTCTCGCTCAAGGGGGTTTAAGTGGCTGAGAGCACTATCAAGGATTTCCTTGCAATCAGCGGTTTGCAGGCTTTTATTGGGGCTGACAGTAGTCTCATCTTCAATCATTTCTCCCAGCGCTCTATCTCCCTCTCCCACTCTTAGATCGAGCGACATTATCTGCTGAGTTGATTTCCAGACAAATAGAATAGATTGATCAGGCAGATCAACCAGTTCAGCAAGTTCCTGAAGTTTTGGCGCACGTCCCTTTTCGCGTCGAAATTCACGAGATCCCTTTTTGATCTTGCTATGTTTCTCGGTGATGTGAATCGGCAATCGAATGGTTCTTCCTTTGTCGCAGATCGCTCTCGTGATTGCTTGACGAATCCACCAGGTCGCATAGGTTGAGAACTTATAGCCACGTTCAGGGTCAAACTTCTCAGCGGCTCTCATCAATCCCAGTGATCCTTCCTGAATCAACTCTAAGAAGTCCAGGTTCCGCCGCTGGTATTTTTTGGCAATACTGATGACTAGCCGTAGATTGCCTTCAACCATCCGCGATCGGGCGTTCCTTCCGCACTTAATAATTCGTATCTGCTCAGGGCTAAGAGGTTCGCCCTTTCTGCTCTGTGATTCAACTTTCTTCCACGCCTGGATTCTCCGCCCAAGCTCAATTTCTTCATCAGGCTCAAGCAGATCATGTCCCCTAATCTCCTCCAGATAATCCCCAACGTGGTCTTTGGGACTATAACTTTGCTTATTGGTCTCTACGTCCATAATTCTCAATCACTGCATTCTACGTCTGCTGAAATGTTAAGCCAGTCTCCCCTGAACCCATAGAGCCTGGAGATCAATCGCGTGCGCCTGTTGAGTTCTCGTTATCTCTAAGCCATACTCAATCTCGACGCGAATAACGTGCCTGCAACCTCGACCTTTTGCGAAGATCTTACAGTCGCAGATCCAAGCCTTTTCCTCTAGCAATACTGTGTGTCCATCGGTTCCCCCTGTAATGAAATACTCTCGATCGCTAATCTCAAGACACTTTAATTCTTGCGCCCTCGTCTGTTCGTAAATCTCTTCCGAATTACTTCCTATTTCAGTGGAGTTCTTATCATCAGTCTCCTCCCGATATCGATGAGGGCTGACTTGTTTAGCTATAATGGCTGCATTTTTTATGTAGTCCTGCGCTCCTTTGTTGGCAATTCCAGGGATCTGCGTCAACGAGCCTATTTCAGCGGTTGCTAAGTCTTCGATGTCCTGTATCCCAGCATCTTTCAGCGCTCTTGCACGAGTTGCGGCAATCCCTGGAACTCGCATCAAGGTGGCGGCACTCTCATCTAGCCCCGATTGCACCATTTGCTTGAGCACTTCGATTCGTTCAGACGTTGGAACCTGGTTAGTTTCCGCCACTTTTACAACACTAACTAAATCCTCTAACGCTGTGAGTAGGCGACCTGCTGATTCAACTGCCCGTTCGATTTCAACGGGATATTGATGCTGGAACTCTTGGGCTACAGTACCTACGGTTCCCATAACCGTCCACTGACGCAGGATTGCAGCCGTGTGAATTACTCGCAGCAGCTTGTTTGCTGAACACCCTAGCGTGAGTTCTACATTGACCTGAGTGTGGCTCATCAGAGATGACGGCATTCCCTCCAGTATTTGCTGGAGCGTCTTAAGGTTCTCTAGTCCCACTGGGATGAGCGGACTAAAATCAGGTGAGGCGCAGACGGTTATCAGCAGGTCTAAGAAGGTGATAGATGGTGTCCCAAGTACTCTCCTAAAGCAGAGCACGGTTTCAGGACTGATTAGATGCCGGATGGCAACCTGACTGATAAAAGTGGTTTTGAGATAGCTGCGGTCGCCCCTAGTATTCTCCTCAAGCAAGCCAGCTTCTAGCATCACTTCAACTGCTTTTGGGATATCTGGCAACGTCCCTTGCAAAGCTGCCAGACTCCTGTTCATCATGCGCTCTATCTGAATCACGGTATTGGCATAGTTGCCATTTACCGCAACGATAATCTGCTCTGTGAGGTAGGGGATATGAGACAGTTGCGAATGGATCGGTTCGCAACCAATCTGGGCGTTGCTGTAACCTACAATCAAGTCCCCTTCTTGTTTGTGAGCCATGAGCGTGACAACGCCAGTTGTGTCGTATCCGATGCGCCCTGCACGCCCTGCCATCTGCACAACCTCTCGCTTTTGAAGGGGTTGAAAGCTAACCCCGTTACTGCGCTGCAAGTCGTAGATTACAACATTCTTGGCGGGCAGGTTGACCCCCATCGCGAGACTAGACGTGGCGCACAGCACTACGATTCGCTTCTGTTTGAAGCTTGCTTCTGCGATCGCCCGTTCTTTAGGATATCGACCTGCATGATGGAAGTCGGACGTGATGCCCTCTTCTCTGAGCGCAAGGGCGATCTCTTCTGTTCTACGTTTGCTCTGGCAAAACACTAAATATTGCTCACAGGGACGTTCTTGCACTAGTTTAATGAGTTGGCTGAGCTTGTGTTTGCCGTTGTGATATCTCACGCTCTGCCACTTCAAGGGAATGGGTCGGTGAGAGGATTGATATACGATTGCCTCCAGCCATCCTGCTAGTTCAGGCAAGTTGCCTAACGTGGCGCTCAGACCCAAGACCCGAACCATTGGATTGACCATCTGCAATCTGAGAATTACCCCTTCTAGTCTGGCTCCGCGCTCTTGGTCAGCCAAGGTGTGCAGTTCGTCGACCACGATAAACATTAAATCATTCAGCCAGGGATACGCTTGCGGTCGCCGTAGACAGACATCCAGCTTCTCAGGCGTGAGAATCAATACCTGTGCATCCTTGAAGGATGTGGGCGGCGTTGTATGGTCGCTATTAAAGATGCCGACTGACTTGAAGTGCTGCACCCACTCCTCGTACTGCGCTTGAGCTAGCGCTTTGATGGGTGCGGTGTAAGCGATTCTCACTTTCCGCCCCTGCTGCATCCCGGCTACCAGGGCTTTGCGGATGCTTTCCTGTGCCAGCCGAGTTTTCCCTGACCCAGTTTCTAGTGCCAGTAAACAAGAGAAAGGGCTGTCCATCAATCCACTTTCAAGGATGAATGCTTGGTCACTCGTTGCTGGGATGATGCTGTGATTCACCTCCCCGAGATTTCGATTAGCCATAGTTTAGGGCTTATTAACTGAACTTCGACCTCACCAATCACCTTCCTTTTTATATCCACTTCTCGTGCTCGATTCTTTCGCCTTTGCTGTCTTGAACAAACACCCAACCAGCATGATCTATAAATGCTTGGGCAATGACTCGCGCTTCTTCCCAGCGACGAGCAACGTAATTGCCAACGCAACAAGTCTCTTCGGCATCTGTAAATGCCCGAACCGTAAAGGGAGGCATTTCTGTTGAGCCTACAAAAGTCGTCGTGTCGCCGATTGAGACTTCTCTGTTGCTGGTGCTTTGAAGAGCATTTCTATGCCAACGTCTACGGACTTTTACGCGCGTAACTAGATCGGGACGTTTTGAGCTTGTCATGGAACTTATTTGTGATTGTTCCACCGAACCCTTTTTCACTTTCCTTTATTCAATGACCATAGGCGGCTCAGAGATAGGACGCTGTACCTCGCTCTAAAGAAGCGAGGCTACCAGCCCCATCTAGACCGCTACTTTCGATGCAACCATGCCTAAGAAGTCCATTTGAGTGGGCGAGTTAACCAGTAAGTGCTGGTCTGCCGAAGGCATCTGTAACCGAACTTCAGTCCCGCTAATCTGCTTGACAATCTCTAACAATTCCTTGCAGCTATACAGAGGACTCATGGGTTCACCTTTAATCTGAGTAGAGAGGCTTTCTTGGTGGCTGCCAATTCCTTCCGCTTCAGTGAACACGTCGAGTTCGCCGCTTTCAGGGTCAACTGACAGGGTGATTGTTTTGAGCTTCTTGTGGTCAGCAATAATCATTGCCCGCTCTAAGTTGCCAAGAAATAACTCCCGATCTAAAACAGCTTCGGTTTTGAACGTCTGGGGTATATAGCGTCGGTAGCTGATGAACTGACCCTCTACCAGGGAAGCTACGAACTTGTGAATTTGCGGGGCGCAATCGTCCACCTTTTCTGTGCAGTAGAACTCTGCGATCGCGGGTTCACCATCTTCAGACTGCCCCACTCGAATTTCGACTGATTGGGCTAGTCCAGCCAGTTCAATCAGGCTTCTTAGCACCTTTGCAGAGATTGTAAACTCAGCGTCTGGTGCAACCTGCATTCGTTCAGATGCAACGGTCTGATAGAGTGCCAAAACTTGCGTATTCGTAGCACAAGTAGCAATCTCGGCACCTTCCTTCGTCCTCCACAACTGGAAGTTCACCCCGTTCTGCACGCCCTTAGTCTCATCAACGTGGACGCAACCAATAGTCTTGAGAATGCTTCGCTGTAAGGTTGCCCCATCCAGGGTAAAGCAGCGGCTTTCGGTTCCTTCAGGTAACTTCGGATAGTCTCGGTCAGACTTTGACAGCACCTCTGAACGACTGATGGCTGTCAGCAGGGTTACAGAGTTCAGCCCTTCCAGTAGCGTAATAGGCGTATCTGGCAATCTCTGAACTAGATTACTAAACTCTTGAGGTCTACAGAGCAGACTTCCCCCCTGTTCGACGTTGGCTGGAATGCTGACCTCGATTCCTTTGCTCTGGTCGAAGCTTCCCAACTTTAGAGTCTGGGTCCCCATGTCAGCAGTAATTCTCAAATACTGGAGTGGTCCAGTCGCTTGCAAGGAAACAGCTTTAATGGCAGATGGCACATATTTAGCTAGCAATGACTGCTGACAGGTTGCTTTGAGTTGAGAGACTGAAGTGTTTGCCTTTCCTTCGGTGGTTGCCACTTCAGTCTTCGCTTTTTTCCTCCTGCTTTTCTTCTCAGGTTCTGTCACCGGAATTGTGTCGGGAGACACGGCTATATCGGTCATGACTTCTGTTTCTAAACATCTGTCCTGACCCCTTACTTTTTACTTTTTACAACCCTTTTAGTTCCTCTGTCTCCCTGCTGCGAATCTTTGGGTCGCACGATCTGAACTATCTTGACCCCCTGTTTAGGTAACTCCTTGAGGCTGCACTGGAACAGGTTACAGAGATATTCAGCTTGGTCAGAATTCATTTTAGGGATAACTTTCCCGTTTTCCCATGTGCTCACTGCCTGACGACTGATTCCTAAAACTTCCGCAACTTCTTCCTGACTCAATCGCAGTCCCATCCGTTTGACTGCCAGCCATTGACCGAAGCTGGCAACATTCAAAGTGACCGTGATCTCTTTTTCAGGCGTGAAAGTCATAATTTGCGATGATCGTGTCTTCAATCAATTTACACCAGTTTCTTGAAGACACCAAATGTAGCTGATAGGGCTGGTAGCCTTGTCTCTTCACAGCGAGGTGGAAAAGCCCAACGATTGACTTAGAGCGCTGCTTTATTTCGCCACTATTTGCGTTTCGCCACTATTTGCGTTTCGCCACTATTTGCGGTTTAATAAAGTCATACCCGTTCGGTCAAAGCTTTTCCAGCTTCGGCTTTTCCTAAACAAGAGCGGGTTCCCTGAATTCTTTCTCCTCCTGTGATTAGGGCATCCTGCCCCTGTCCCCTTACCTTTGACCCATGTTTCAAGAATCTGCAACGATTGATTCTGCAACGCTAAACGATTCCGAATCTAGTGCTATTAGAGCAATTTCAGTCCATCAGCCGACTCGGATTCCTATTACTGAGCCAGATCCTGTAGAGTCTAAAGTTAAATCAAAGTCATCTAAACCCAAGGCATCTAAACAGCAGCCCTTATCCACGATCGATGCCGGAATCCAGTTGGCGGCAAAACTTAATCGTCCCGGCAAGATTGCTCTAATTCAAGCCATTGAAGCCATGCTGGAAGCTGAAGAAGACCAGATGCCTGAAGCGGATGCAGTTCTTCTGCGTCAGAAAGAGGCTAAGCTCCGTGAATCAGCCGGACGAGGCAGAATAGAGGCGAAGTTTATCCGCCGCAATGGGAAGTCATACGGTCCGTACACCTATTTGCGTTGGTGGATGGGAAAGGTGTATAAAAGCAACTACATCGGCAAGGGGTGAATTGCATCTATTCCCGCGTAGGACTGATTTGACAGGAGTTCCTTGCGGCGATTAACAGGTCACAATCTCAGCGACCACTCCATCTATGATGGTGGCTCGACTGAGCGAGTGGACTGATATCCCTGTACGGGATGCCAATAGAGCCAATACTGGGGCTGCTTCTCGTTCTCTGATTTCACTGGTTTTCTGCTACTTCTGATTGTTTTTAACGACTTGCCAGCAGGCGCTGTCTCCGTTCCGCAACCACAGTGCCGGCATCGATTGCCGAATTGAAACTTGATTAGAGTGGCTGCTTAGAATTCGTCTCACCCGATCGCAATCTAAGCCCATTTGCAAGCCCACTTGATAACAAAACGTCTCAGCCAGTACGTTGAGCGAGAGTCCTTTTTGATTCAGCCACGTTTCCCATCCAAAGACTTCGCGGGCGATCGCGCACATGCAATCGCTACGATCGCCCACTTGGGTTGTGCTGACTGCTTCGATTAACCTTTGGACTCGACCGCAGAGTAAAGGCTCTAGCGCAAGTCCGTTGACAGAGACGATTGAAACTGAAGTCTCATATTGAGGTGGGAGAACACTAATTGATGGAACTTTGCGCTGACTGTGAGCGTGTAAACTAAGTTCTCCCAAATCTCTGACTTTGACAGGATTGCGCTGACTCAGGACTCGATACTGCCCTGCTACTCCTTGTGTGGGAGCCAAAACGATCACTCGACCACTACCCAAAACCTCACCGATTCTTCTTCCCCCTGGTTGAAAGCTAAAATGAGTGAATGTGGGCATCATCTGGGTGCGAACTGCGATATGAAATCCCCCGCTTTGGGTCACTTCCACATAACTCCGCCTTAGCTTGGGTGCAAACGCAAGGTAGCGTTTCATGACGTACCAGCAGTGTTCAGGCGACTGGAAGTGTTTGCTATCGACATCAATCCATACCGTGTTCTCCCACCCCCCTAGTGTGGCAACTCCAGTTTGAGGGCATACAAACCATGCCTTCAGTTCACTGGTGGTAGGCAATCGACGTTGATATGCGGTGTGATTCACACTTTGTGGAATACTCCACGGGTCTAGATACGACGGGTTCTTGCCGCAGTATTTCGATTCCCCTGGAACCACGTTTCCTTTCACAATTCGAGGATATTTCTGGGCATCCTGAGCAGGGGCGATCGGCAGGGGCGGATACCCCCGCTCTCTAAGCCAGATAATAGTCTGGTTTACCTCTGGGTTAGGGCTGAAGTCATTAGAGTGAGTTGTTGAACGCACAATCTGTCTTTATATCCTTTCTGTGGTTTTGCTATCCAGCCGCTTTCTTGCCCTTGCATTTTGTCCTTCACTCATCGTTCGTGAAGTACCGCCTGTGAATCCTCCCATCGCTGACCTTTCAGGTACAGCGTGGGCTTCCCTCGGACAAAAGCCCAAGAGCAGTTTTAACTAAACGTGCGGACAAATTATCCAAACTAGATAACTTGTCCACACATCAACGCTCTGCTGTTCTATGCCGCCGCAAGCTCGGCAATCTGGTCGGCTTTGCTGAGTCCTAGCTCTTGATTTAAAGCTAGTTGGTTGCCAAGCGCGATCGCCAATTCTCCTGCTTTGTCAAAGGGCTGATCTTTCAAAGGAGTCAGTGTTTCAATCTCGCTTTGCATCTTCTCAACCGCCTGATGGCACTCGTCAATGCGGTCATCAATCTCGCCCAAAACATTTTCAAGTGCTTTCATTGTGCCTTTGGGGGTGTCGCGAACGATTGAAATGTAGTCGTGATTGCCGCGAACAACTAGCTGTGTTTGCAGGTCGCCAATCTGCTTTGCCCATAGCTCAAATCCCGCGAAAGAACCAATCCGAGTCTCAGCAGACACTTTTTGTTCAGCCAATTTATCCGCGAGTTCCTGCAAAACATAGCCTACAGGAGTCCGCTGGGTTAGGGTCTGCGCTTTACCCTCGATTAGCAGATCGATTGAGAAGTGTTTCCCATTGGTCGGAACTCGCTGCTGTAAGTCTGCTTCGTATCCCGCCTTTCTATCTTTCACCTTTTCAATAAAGGCGGGAAGGTTGTGCAGCTTGCTCTGAACCGTCACTTGAGTGCCGCGCCAACTCGATTCTTCCATTAGGAGTTTAGTCACCTGATTATCGACGTTCACCTTTTCAATGAACCGGCGATCCCCAGCTGCGGTTGCCACTAACAATCCAAAGTCTAACGCTGCTTCATCAATGTCCTCCATCGTTCGCAGGGTCTCATCTTCGCTATACAATCCCTCTTGAATAAAGGTGGCTTTGCGAAGGTTGACCTCGTAGAGGTAGCTATCGGGTGAGAGTCCCTGAATCTGTCCCTCGGCGGTTTGATAGGGTCTGCCGACAGTGATTAGGCTGTTGATAAACACCTCGGCGTGCATATTCCCCGGTCTGAGGATTCTGCCGTGCCGCTGCCAGAAGTCAGTTGGACGGAGTGGACAATCGACATCCCACAGGTGTTTAAGCCGATTAGGAATCTGAGTTCCTGCGCCCATTTTGGCGGTAGATCCCATGAGAATCCGGATGATCCCGTTGCGAAACTTCTGGAACATCTCCGCCTTCTGATTGTCGGTGTTGGCACCGTGGATGAACGCAATCTCTTTTTCAGGCACTCCCCTCGCAATCCAGAACTGTTTTGCCCACTGATACGCACTAAATCTGCCGTCTGTATTGGGAGTGCCCAAGTCCAGGAACACGAGTTGGGTATAGCGTTCCTCCTGGTACCCTTCCCATGCTTCATAGACCTGCTCTGCCATTTCAACGAGCTTGCTGCGCTCAAACGGCAGATGTGCAATTTCAGCATCACTGAGAAACTCTCTCAGCGTTGCAGTGGTCAGTAGCCGCAGGTCAATTACACCCAGCTTGACATGAGTGGTGATGCGGAGAATGCTGTCGTCTTTGCGGTCAATCGTGCCGTCCTTTAGTCCCTTTGCCCGTTGTGCCACATAGTCAAAGAACTTCAGTTGATTAGGAGTTGCGGGAACCTCGGTAGACCCATAAATCGGTTTGGGTTTCCTGATATTCAGGTCGCGCTCTAGCACAACATCAGATACCGTTAGCCACAGCGACCTGAACTCTGGACGGTTTGACCAGCGATTCAGCCGCATCTTAGGTTCAATCGTCCCGGCTGCTGTCTTTTCTGCGGTAAAGGTCGCTTCTGCAAAGGTGGCAATAAAGGCATCAAATGCTTGAATGCCTCTTGCCTCCAAGGTCTGAGGACACAGATATTTGAGGTTGACCCAGCTTTGTCCCAGTGTGTTCTGAATCGGGGTGGCGGTGAGCAGGTTGATGCCGCGTCCATCGCCGTGAATCGCTCTGAGGTACTGACACTTGTAGTAGAGATCTTGAGCCTTCTGGCTTTCGCTACCTGCAACGCCCAATACACCCCGCATTTGTGTATCGGTTGCTAGACCTAAATAGTTTTGAGACTCGTCGATGAGCAAGTAGTTGATGCCTGTGCGGTCGAAGTAGACGGTGTTATCCCGCCGAACGCCATCAACGTTCTCCCGAATCTGCTCCTCCTTGCGATCGACCGCTTTCTCCTTCTGCTTCATCGCCCGTTTGCCGGTCTTGCCGCTGCGGTCAAACGACTCGCGCACCTGCTCAGTTTCCCCGCTCACAATCTGACCAATCGTCTCAGGACTGAGGGGCATCATCTTTAGGGCGGTTTGAGACATGACGATCAGATCCCACACACCGGTGGCAATGCGAGCGGTCAACTCTTGGCGCTTCTTGGCAGAGTCTAATTCACGGGTGCTGATGGGCAATACTCGCAAGCCTGGGTAGACTTGCACCGCTTCCCCAGTCTGCTGAAGCACAAGGTGATCGGGAACCACGAGCGCTGGCTTAGAGCACAGATGATGTCGCCGCATTTCCTGGGATGCAATGACAGCCGTGGCAGTTTTCCCTGAACCTGTGGGGTGCTGCGCTAGGGTGTTGCCGTCCACAATCATTCGCCAAATGGTGTTGAGCTGGTATGCCCGCTCAGGAGCGCTGACTTTATCGAGCCAGACGGTAGACACGCCGGGTAAGTTGTTTTTCAGATGAGCGCCGTTAAACTTGCGTTCTCGAAAGCAATTGAAGTCCCGGTTATAAATCTCAACGAGCGCGATCGCTTGCTGCCAGTCTTCCCACACCCAGCGCTTGAACTGCTCCTTAATCTGTTCTTGCTTTAGCAGGGCTTTGTGAGTTTCTTCCCGGTTCTTGCGTGTGGTATCGCGGTCAATTCGGTCAAACACCTCAGGCAACTGCTGATTCAGCGCAAGTTCAATCAGCCGAATTGCCGAAACCCTTGCTGTTCCATACTTAGAGCCGTTTAGCGTCTCGTCGACTGCCCCGTTATAGTTGATGTCCCAACTGGCGCTTCTGACGTTGTGGTAGACCTTCACCTCTGCTCGAATGGTTGGGTCAAACGCCTTATTTTTGATGTTTAACAGGTTACAAATGAACCGTTCAATCACCGTAGTGGGAACCCACGGTGAGCCTAACCTGACGTAGATCTTGCCAGCGTCCAAATCTTTGGGCTGCACTTCCTTTAGGGCTGCCAGGTTGATTAGATAGTTCGGCGCGATTTGAGCAGCCGCATCCGCATCCTTGTGCTTCTGCCGAACGTTGCCAGAGAGATATTCGTCTGCTGTCACCCACTCCTTTGTAGCAGGGTCATGAAATATGAGGGGCGCCGCTTCTGACTGAAGCTCGACAATAATCGCTTCGGCGGGTTTCTTGTAGAGCCACTGCATATACTCCAGGTCAATGCCGCCCCGTTCGACTAAGCTTTGTACCAGCGCCTCAGCAGCAGTCTCAACACTCTCTACAGGGGCAATGTGCCGGATGGTGCGTTTGGTGAAGATGTCAGCCTTTGTGGTACTTTCAGGCGCATCTGGGTCGTAGTTTTCAATCGACAGCACCAGCGGATACTCTGGGTCATCCCCGAACGCCATTGCATTGCCTAGCCCGTGAACCCAACCGTAGTGAACGATGAACTCGTTGTACAGTCGCGTTAGCTTCTTCTGAGCCATTGCCAATTGGGTATCGTCGTCGCTTTCCCACTGCACTTGAATGGTTTCACGCACTGCATCTCTAAGCGTGATTAGCTTCCACAGTCGCCGACGCTGCATTCCCTTAACAGCAACTTGCTCCAGCATCCCCCCACGGCACTGCCACGGCTCATCTTCATGCCAGATGTAGGCGAAGGGTTTGACGCTTGCTTGAAGCTCAGGTGGGATGGGAACGCAGGTGGTGGACTGTGTAACCTCGACCTTGACTAGGGGCTGATAGCAGTCCTGGGGTAAGCCTTGCATCGCCACCTTGAGCGCACTTGCCAAATCAGGATGCGTGGCTTTGAGTGCAAGTCGTGGGCTGGCATAGAGCTTGTCAGTGGTCAGTTCTCCCAGCATATATTCTGGATGCTCAGCGAAGTACTGATTGAGCATCAGGGGGTTTCCAGTTTCAGTGTTCACGATCGGGCTATCGACGAGATTGACCCATTCCTCTGCATTCCCGGTTTCCCCGTCGCCTAGCACCTGAAAGAAGAGTAGATCAGCAGGTGCATCTGTGTGTGAGAACCGTTTGAACGTACCCATCGGCATCTTGAATGCGCCGAGTAGTCGAACAGAGTCACTTAGCTTTTCTCGAAACTCCTGACTCCGTTTCGATTGCAGCGTGCCGACAGACGTGAGGAGTCCAACCACGCCGCCTGGTCGGGTTGCCTGCACAGATCGGGCGATGCAGTAGTTGTGTAACCCATCCAGTCTCCACTGACTAAACTGTGGATCATACGGCGTGATCTCGCTATAAGGCACATTGCCCCAGGCTGCATCAAAATGACTCAGAGGCAAGCGAGTTCTTTCGAGCGCTTGAATGTAGACATTCGCTTGGGGATACAGCGCTTGAGCAATGTGTCCGCTAATCGGGTCAATCTCCACGCCCGTCCACTGACAGTCCCAATCCTGCGGACTTAGCCCCAGGAACAAGCCACTCCCAATCGTGGGATCTAAGAATGTGCCACCTCGAATCCCCATGTGGCTGCCTGCCCAATACATGGCACTCACAATCTCAGGGGGCGTGTAGTAAGCAGTCGTGACTGTTCCCCGAACCTGCTTGTACTCTTCGTCGGTGAGGACTGCTTTCAATTGGGTTGCCGCTGCTGCCCATTCGGGTTTGACGGGTTCCACAAATAGGTCAGCTAATATTCCAGAACCCAGGTAATGGACAAGCTGCTTTGCCTGCTCTGGAGAGGGGTTTTTATCGATTTGTCTCAGCGTTTGAATCGCGGCGATCGCACTGTCAACTTTCTTCCTGAGACTCTGCTTGAGGTAGGTCTGCGGCTCAATTCTATAGTTCTGGAGCTGGGCTTCTGCGGGAACGAGGACGTGATTGGGCAGCTGATCGAAGAGAGATGTCATGGTTAATTTGCTAACTCTGCCCACGACTGAATTTTATGTCTATTTATCTCGTTTTTCTATTTGCTTCTGCCCATTTGCTTAAGCGTTCCTGCATTCCCGTGATGCCTAGTGATGCTAATTGATTCTCGCTTTCCCAGGGATTAATCCAAAAGCAGCATAGCCCCCAAAGGGGCTACGTCTGACAGGTTTTTACTCGCCTGCTGGCACGATGAATTGCCAGTGAGTCCGATGCGTGATTACTCCATCAGGGCACGGATCAGTCACTTTATCGCTACCTTTGGTCTTGCTTGGCTTTGGCGCTCGCTTCTTGGGTGTGTAAGTGCTCATGATAGGTCCCACTTCTGGGATATCCACGCACACGGTGCCGGTCTTCCCGGTGTGACAAATTGTTTCAGCATGGACAGCTAACGTTAGCCCGATGACTAAACTCGTAGAACTGATGGCTGACAAGAGAGAGATGGCGATTGTTTTCCTTAGCATTAGATTTGGGAAGTTTTCCTAGGTAGACCATCCCTTTTCTGCGCTAGCACTTCCCTTTTCTTCTTTTACTTCAGCGACCAAAAGACCTGCTGGATTCAACCTGCTTAACTAACGATTACTGTGTGGCGACCGCTTGATATACCGCCGCCGATCGCCGAATCACAATCGAACTCCCGCTTCCATAATCAGCAGTCTGCATAAACAGTGGAACCCCTGAGCGCATTGGTTAAAAAGCAATGCAAATTTGATTCATAGCCAAAATAGCTTTGCAAATGGCAAGCGGCGGTGTTTTCGCAGACCCAATCCATCCATTGCTGTCTTTCTTTAACGAGGCTATCCAACGCCCGTGTTGGTCTGTTTTCAGATCAAAAGAATGACCGCACTCAACTAACCGCTCAACCTCTGTCCAGACAGCACTCATGTCGGTTGAGAACTTTGGAAGTTTCCAATCCCAGCTGTAACCCATTAGGTGCATTTCGTCTGGAACAACGGAAACAAGCTCCCAGTCGATCGAGCCTGTCCGCATATCGAGAATCGAGTGCCAGTTCGGGTCTCGAACGTTTCTGAACCAGTTCCAATTTAATGAGCTGACGGCTACGAGAGCATCGATATGACGCGAATCTTTAACAGCTACAGTTTTTTCCATTTTCTCGATACTTCTCGATAGTTTAATAGTTCGTTTTTGCTTGAGTCGGGGAGACTGTGAATCCCCCCAACTTGACTTCTAGTTCTCTACGGGCAACTCAGTTGCTGCTCCAGGGCTAATTCGGTTGCGGATGTTGAATTTGAGTCCTTCAGCGTCCTTCGGAGTGCATTCAGAGATCACCAGCTTCCACGGCTGCCCGTCTTGTCCCGGCATCACGTCGCCGTTCTTTTGACGTTCACGCAAGATGTTCTCGCTGTTCCCTCTCGCATAAACAGCTAGACCATTCACCAATTGAATTGTAAACCCATCCCCTAGATCAGGCTTGGCAGGGTTGGCAGGGTTGTAAACCACTGCTTTAACTGCAAACTCTCTGGGGAGATCAACAATTTCACCTTTACCGTCAATCACCAGCTTCGCCATGTTATCTGCGCGAATCGGCTTTTGGTCTAAGAAGTCAACCAAAGGATTTCCGTCTGCAATCACACCATCGATGTCCTCTTTGATAACAGGTTCTCCTTCAAGTTCCTTGATGACTTGAACGCTGACATCAAAGGAGTATACAGTGTCGTCAATTTTGGGCGAACGGAAGGAGCAAATGACGGCGAACGTCTTCTTCTGTGCATCGATCGTCTCGGTTTTAATCAGCCCTTTGAGCTGACCGCAAATGAGATCTCCACCTTTTTGCGAAACAGGAAACGCATTGCCTCCCAGCATGAAGATGATCGCATCTGCGTCTCGATAGATTGCAATCCGGTAGATTTGCTCTATTGAACCGCCCGCATCGGCTTTGATCAGCATCAGAAACTGGTCGTTGAACTTCTCAATGGGCGGTAGGAAGCTTTTTAGGGTTGCGAATTGCAGCTGCTCCCGCTCATTCAAGTCTCCTAGACCCACCTCGTTCCAGACTTCTGGGAACTCTCGTTCCATTTGAGAGAGAAACCTTGGTCGCCGCAGATCTACGGGGACGGTTGTACCTTTTGCAGCTTTTTTACCAGTAGTCGTAGTAGTTGTAGCGGTCATATTGCTTTTCATCTGAAAGTCCACCCGAAATCCTTTACGTCCTTTTTTTGTTTTTTGTTTCTCGTTTCTCTTGCCTAAAAGTTTAGGGTATGGATTAAAGCCCAAAAGCCTTGATAAACCGTTGATTTAGAGGCTAAAACCTACCCTAAATCTTCTTGGCTAGCAAAAGCATCACACCATAATGGAACCTGAGGTGGTGCCTCCTGCAAGACTATACCCCTGGCTTGATTCGCAGTCCCCGTCCCCGTTCTCCCAATGCGGCAAAGGGCAAATCTCTGCCTGCTTTCAAGATTTCTCGAACCTTTTTAGGGTCAATTTCAAAGGTGAGGCACTCTGGATACTGCTCGATGATCGTCGCCATCGAATATCCCTCGTCAATGATCAGGGGCGCATCTCCCCCATTTCCTTGAGTGCGAACCACGAATCGGTCTGTCTCCACCTTCTGAACGCCCCTGGCATCCATGAAATCCAACAGCTTGCGCTTGAGTCTGCGCACAAGGTTGTCATCCTGCTTGGCAAGTTGAGACAGACCATCGGCGATCACGCGTTGATGCTTCGCTTCAGCTTCCCGGTTCTTCTGCCTGAGCGATCGCCGCTCAATCAAATAGGAATAACGGTCAATGGCATCATGCGCCAGCCCTGTCGCTTCTAAATACTGCTGCGCCAGAGCTTCAACCAGGTCTTCGTTGCCTTCGTCGGCAAAAAGCTCTTCGATGTCTTCAAGCATCTGTTGTGCCGTGGCAAGAGGTACTGCTCCGGTTGGTTTACTGGAGGTTGTGCTGAGGTCGGAGTGCATTTCTGTGATTGCCATGCGGGTTTAATTTAGGGTACGATTTACACTCTATAAACCTTGAATTTTCGTGTTTCTCCCTGTTTTTTCCTACCCTAAATTTGGCTGTAATTTAACCAGATGACTCAGCTTTTGCCATCTCTAAATAGTCCGCCACTGCTTTCCTCAACTTCTCATAATCGTGGGTCGAAACCACTGTTTGACTGCGATCCCTGATCTCATATCGACCCTGGGTAAGGTTTGCAGCAGCTTCTAGAACGGCTAGGAGCGCTGTGGCTCTGCTCTGCCAAATGTCCGAGGGTTCATTCATTCGTGCTTACCTTTCATTCTGGTGTAACTCTTTTCCGCCATCCTCAATGCTGTTTCTGAGTCCCCCAGTGAACGCGAAACAAACTCACCTTCCTGATAACCCTAAATTTGCGGTTTAGGGTACGGGTTAACCGCCGAAACTCCTGTAAAAAGGTGGTTATCCTCTTAATTTCGTACCCTAAATTTGTGAGCGGTTTATAAAGAGCGCTTACCCCAAGACTGGACTAGAGACATCGCTTAGCTTCTGTAGCTTCTCGGCAGCACAAAAGATATGTTTGCAGTGTGGTTGCTCTTCTATTGCCGTCCACAGATAGGGATGCTGTTTGAAAGCTAACTCTTGATTACGAAAGTCCTGGCAAGTACAGAGCAACTTACCGGCATCACTGACGACGGTGTGTGGCGGTTTTTGGTCAGTCTTGCTCTGCACATCCACTCGGTTGAGCGCTTTGGCAATTGCCGTGTAGCCTTTTCCCCGGTTGCGGCGTACTGACCAGAATGGTGTGAGGAACTCCAGGAAGGGCACTTCTAACGTGATTGCGGTTCCCTGTTTGAGATAGACAATGCGAATGCTGCTCTCATTAGGATCAATCACGTCAACAGACTGAATAAAATAATTGGGCAGTTCCCGACTTTGTATAACTTCCTGCGCTCTGTAAGGGCTATATAGAAACTCGTAGATAGAAGGAGTTTGCTGAGCGAGTTGATCTGCTTGGGTGGTGCTGTTTTGAGTGGGCTGATTCATATTTTCCAACCATTTTTCACCCCAGACCTTTCTATTCGTTCCTTTTTGCTTTCCTAACCAACAAGTTAAACACTCTTCAAATAAACGACAGCTTTGTTACTCACGGCTTACCTCTCATTTTGCGTATTTATTGAGCATTGGAACAGCATTCATCTTCAAGTCGACGCGTCTCTGGATCTGATTCCTCAACGCTCACTCTGCGGCTTTTTCAATGCGGGTAGGGTATTCACCTTCAGTGCCACATTTCGCGCCACATCAAACCCAAATACCTGCACTCCAGCCTGACGACTGACGGCGATCGCTTGCGTGGTGCGTTCATCTCGCCCCGTTGTAACTGCAATAAAGGCATCATCTTTGCCGCTCTTTCCTGTTACCCGGTCTGTGGTCAGCGCCACTTCAATCGGAGGCAGATTCCCATCTCGCTGCCGCTCCTGCGCTCGGTCGATTGCCTCTTGCAGCAATCCGTTGTTCCCTGTCAAAGTTGATACCCGAAACACCGCCCGATCGTACCCATTCTCGGCTGCTGTTTTGATTGCACCCTCCACAATCTTAGCCGTTTCCATGCGGGCAATGGCTTGTTCTCTGGGGCTAAACACTACTTCTGGGTCAACGCGACACAGATAGTTAACGACTTTCTGCTGCCACTGAATCGGTTCACGGAACGCGCCTTCAATAATCTGAGCGGTCTGCCCTTCTAACTGAGGCGCTTTCGACCCTCGATTCCCCGCTACATTGAGCTTTCGCACGTTATTGTCAATCACCCACGCTCGCAGTTCTTGAGCACATTGCTGAGGATTATTCAATTCATCTAGCTCAAAGTGAATCCACGGTTTGCCGTGTTTATCCGCAAGTTCGATCGTGCGGGCAGAACCTTTATCTCGATTTGGGTCAGCGCTGCCTAGAATTGCAGTGCCGTCGGTTGCCTTGACATTCATCTCTGTGCGGATGATGTAGGTGTGTCCTTCACTGTTGCCCTTCGGTCCCTCTACTAGCCCAAAATCAGCAAGTCCTGGATTCGTTCGGTTGGGAAAGCGCACATCCTGTTCCACTAACCATCCATGTGGCGCAACTCCACCCGTGGGAATGCCAACTGCTTGAGCACCAATCAAGCTTCCCAAATCTGCCCCGGTCTGACCGCCGGAGTCGATTTCGAGATCTGTTCGTACTGCCTGAGCCTGTTCCTTATCTTTGACAATCTCTGGTACAGCAGCCGTGTTATTGAGTGATTGGGGGTTCGCTAGTGGATTTTCCATTACCTTATCTACCTTTTTTATTTCCCTACTTCCCACTTGTGCTTCCCCCTTTTCTGACTGCTGAATTACGTCCAGAAACGCTTGGGGCAGGCGTACATTGCCGGGAATATCCTTCCCAACCCACAGACTACCGATTTCAGTCTCAGAGTACCCAGCCAACGCGCATCCAATCTTCATGATTAGAAACTCATTTTGTGGGTGCGCTTGAGCGTGCTCAAGGAACATTTCAACTTGCGCCTCAATCTCAAATAAGGGAATCGATCGTTCTCCCTGCTTGAGATCTTTTGTGACGATCGCGTAAGTCTGACCCTGCCGCCCGCTGGAATTGCCGTACTCTGCGCCAAACTTGCTGGCAATAAGTGCAGCACCTTTGCCGTGCCGACCTTCAGTGTTGCTGCCAAACACGAACACTTGATGCGGTTCCAATTGGGTGATCCGATTGGGGGCTGGTTGTATCGCGTTGAATGCGTGAGACAAGGTTCCTTCAGCTACCTGGTTGATTGGGGTTTTATTGAGCGCCCGCTCCCAATGTCGAGCTAGAGTCTCTCCGTGGCATCTGGCTTTCGCGCACCAGCAGAGCACTGGTTGCTTGGGGTTTTTCCTCAGTGCGCCTTCTACCCGATCTAATTCAGCTATGAACTGCTGCTGGGTGGGTCGCTTCCAGACATCTGTGATTTCAAGCGCTCTCTCTTGGGCAACTTGGTTTGCTACTTTAATCGGTTCACCCTCAGCAAGAACCTTTTCAAAGTAATGCTCATAGCCATCACAGACGGCATCGCGTTCCCCCTCATGACGCATCTTAAAGGGATTGCCCAACACGCTTGAGCGATCGACCTTGATGCCCTGCTGCGTATTCCTTAGGTTGCCAACCGTGACTGCAATCAATTGATTCATGAGATTGGTTTAACTTAAGTCACTTAACATTCTGCGCCGTGTCGTCGTGTCCTTAGTATTCCCAAACATTAAGGGCAGACCATGAGATCTGCCCTTAATTACCTAGTACTCAATCTCAGCAAACTGGTTCGACCCTAGCTCAGCGTTATCAACCTCGTGAAACTGGTCAAGTCTCCCCAGATCGGTGTTTCCAGTTTGCGCCAGTAGCATACTGGCTAATTCATCCAGGTCGATTGAGCCGTTGCCGTTAGTCTCCCGGAATCGGGGAGCAGCCACTCTCCTTATGCCCGGTTCTTCGATGTGTTCATAGGACGCATCACTGTCCCAACTCCTGCCGCGTTCTGTGTCCGCCATTTGCAAGTTGGGCTGGTTCGCACCTCTGCGCTTCTCAGATCGCTTTTTCAGGTTCTCTTCGTTCAGGCAGAGAAGTGCACCTCGCATTGCCATCCGCTTCTGCTGGAGGGTGAGTTTTACGACCTGCCCATTCCGATTTTTCTTAGCGTTGACAATCAGATCTAGACTGTGAGTAAACTCGTCGTTCCAGCACTTTTCAACTGCCAGGGTCAGTAAACCATGGATGAAAGCGTCCATCAGACTTTTCCCTTTGCGAACCTTGGCTTCAGATTCCATGAGGGAGATTGCTCCTTCCACCATCTCCTTTACAGGCTGGTAAAGGGGTTTGTACAAAACGGCATATATCAGAAATCCGTTGTACTCTGGGCGGCTGACGCAAACATTCTCTCCGTCGTTCCTGTTCTCGAATTTCCACCCAGTTCCGGGCTTGATGTATGGCATTAGAACTGGTGTCGTGCCGCGTGGTTCGTTGGCTGCTCCCTCGTATGCTCGCATCCAGCCGTCTGGTTGCACAACAACTTGGGCAGAACCCTTGAGTTCCCCTGACTCCTTTGCCTCTTTCCACCGCCGTTTCTTGGCAATGCCAAAGAAGAGTGCGACTAGCCCATACTTCAACTGGGTATACAGGTTCTCCTTGTATTGGGTGTTCTCCTGCACAGAAGGAGGCTTCCCTAGATCTTCAAACATTCCACTGACAAAATCAGCATCGGGTGTCATGACCATAACGATTACCTTTTAATTACTGTCCCTTGAATCGTTAGATTTCTATTTATTTTTTACTTACTTATCACTTTTATCTTTTTTGTTATTCGTACTCTGCGCTATGCTGGTTGGTACCCGCGTCCCTACTACAGTCCTTCTTTTGAAGAGCACTTTGCTTTTGCATAATCAGAATGAATAAACCTGCGACTGCCCTCTACGGACAAGCCCTTGAAACCCTCGCCTTGGCAAATGAAGCAATAGTCATGCAGTCTCCCTCCCGTGGACTGCTGACTCAAGCATTTGCTGAGTTTAGTCAGGTGCTGGAACATAACCCTGGTTGGTTTCCGGCACTGTTTTACCAAGCTCAAGTGCAGTCTCATCTATGGTCAACTCCCAATGAGCTAAAGCGAATTTTACAGATCTATCAACAGCTTCTAGTCCTACTCGATCAGCTAGAAGACAAAGCACTACAAACACAGTGGCAACTTAAAGCTTACTCAGAGCGGGCAGAATTTTTGCAGAACCTAAACCCAGAGCTTTTGATAAGCTTTGCTACGTTGGGCGCGATCTCTGACCTGTCTGCTTGCATTCACCTCTCGGGACACTACCGATTCTACGTCAAGCGCGGTCGCCTACAGTTAATGCGAGGTTGCCTTTTGTCTGCTACAGAGGACTATCTGCTGGGACTGAAGCGATTGGGCGAGTTCAAGGAAGATGAGAGCTTCATAGGGCTGGCAGATCAGCTTGATAAAGCTCTGTCTCTAGGAGATCTGGAGGTTGTGCTCTCAGAACTGATGTCGTTTTGGCAGCACCAGTGGGTCTATCAGTTCGTATGAACTACCCCAACCAATTTAATCAAACAGCCCTCGCTGCACAACTTCGACTTCTTTTACGACGGTCGGAGTTTTTTGTTTACGCTCTAGCTTCTTCGCCTCTTTCGGTTGCTTAGGTTGCTTTGCTGCCACCTCAATTTCAACTTCAGGTATTACCTCGGGAACGATTTCAACTTCAGGCACTTCCCACAAACGATGCGTGCTTCTGAGCTTCAAGAAAGCTATTTCCCAGACAGACTGTGGGCTACAGTTCTGCTTCAGATATCGTCTCGCGTTCTCCAGGTTCTGTAGTAATTCTGTGCTGTGAGTTCGATTCCACAGCGTCACCTGCCACCAATCGAGCAACCACTGCTGAAGAGTCATATCGAGTTCACAAACTTGTTTTGCTGCTAGAAAACACTCAGAAATGGTGCCTGTAACGACACCTGTGAACCCAGCCACCTGTAAAGCCTGAAGCTGGCGGTATGCCCCGATCACCTTACCTGGCGAACCTTGACCAAACTCTATCAGTTCAGAGTATTGAAGACATTGAGGCATTCCCTCAAGTGCCTGCCCCATCTCTACCTCGGTGAGTGGATAGAAGGAGACGACTTGACACCTCGAAATGATGGTTGGCAAGATTCTATCGATTTGATTCACTACCAGAATCAGAACATTTCCCCCCGGTTCCTCTAGTGTTTTGAGGAGCGCATTGGCAGCCGCTTCTGCCATCGTTTCTGCTTTATCTACGATCACAACCGACCGTTTGGCATACAGTGGCTTCCTTTGCAGGTCAGCGCTCAGTTGCCGAACTTGCTCAATCCGAATCTGAGTGCCCTTATGCGGAATCTTTTGAGCCGTCGCTTCTGGCAGGGTATACAGCTTTCCTTCATGGTTAAAGGTCGGCTCAACGTGCAGCAGGTTGGGATGGATTGCGCTTCTCACGGGTTTGCTCTCTGCTTGGAGTAGCTCATTGGCAAACCACATTGCCGCTTGATGTTTGCCAACGCCTGCTCTGCCTGTGAACAGGTATGCGGTTGCAATTCTCTGTTGGGTAATCGCACTTTTGAGCAACGCGATCGCTGTTTCGTGTCCGATTGGTTCAGGTATTTGGGATTGGGTTGCTACTGGGCTAGACTGCTGCATATCTTTCCACTGTGTTTCCCTGATACTTTGTCTGATACTCCTTCTCTTGCCTGTTTAAGCGCACGCGAAGAAGAACAGAGTGGACTGGAGGATGGGGTTCCGCTTCTTGGGTGTCACCAACCGGGCTTCTAGCGGTTTAGAGACCCACACTACGTTATTACGAACAACCAAATATCTGCACGATTCAATCGGCACTGAATCATTATTTAGATCGACAAACGTTGTATACCTCCTGTGGTCATATCCCAGTTGGATGGGGGCGTAAAGGTCAGCTTCAAATTGCCCAACCAAAAGACCCTCCCCCCACGCGTGAACATTCTTACAGTTTTCCCGTATAGCACGCTGACGAGACGCCTCACTCACATGAAATCTCACGTCTCGCAGCACGCAGCTATCAATATGACCCACAACGGGCCAGCGCTTATCAATCTTTCGCTGAACGCTGATTAGTCCATTGTTGAGATTGCGATAAACCCTGACCCGTGTGTTGATGGCTGTCTCCCAGTCTAGTTCTCTTCGCATGGCTGATTGAGGGACTGTGGATAGCTGCTGAGATTTGGCACAAACGTATTGGGTTGATGGTCATCTTTATATAGTGGCGCTTGCCCAAACTTGGCTTCAAAAGCTAACCAGAACGCTTTCAGATCTTTATCCTCTTCAAGATAAGCGGTTTTCTGGTCAGTTGAGATATGCGAACATCTGGTCACATTAACTCCCAATGCCTGCACCAAAGCGACTGGAACCACTAGCCATCCGTGACCAGCGCCATTAATTTTGGTGAACGTGGCTTGAGTGGGGTGAGGGGGTTCTGGTTCTGGGTCATCACTTAGAGCAGCTTCCTCTACCGCGTCAAACTGAATGGTCATTCCCAGCGCTTGCTCTGCTGCATATTGAGCATTAGGTCCTCGTTTGCGCTGCCACACGCTCTCGCTAGGTCTCCACACAAACCCATGTTGACCCAGAGTTTGGCACATCTCCTTGCCGGGATTCTTGGGAAACTCGATTTGAAATCGGTTCTCTTCTACGTTGTCGGTGACGGTGATAGTTCCTGTGAATAGGCTGTTTTCGGTGGCGCTGATGTCAACAGTACGAGTCACGTCGTTCTCGCGTTCCCTTAACTCTTCAATCCGCTTCTTCAGCCGCCGAATTTCAGCCCCATTATTTTTGAGCTTGTATTTGGGAAATCCAAGTTCACCGTGGGTTGTCTCAAACACGCTACTGACCTTGCTGTCAACGTTGTCTTCTTTGCAGCCCGCCTCTACTAACAGCACCCTGACCTGCGCTTCTTTAGTCGGTCTGTCCAGCTTTTTAGCGCCGACCACTTTGTTTACAGCTTTCATCAAGGTCTGAAGTTGTTCACACTTTTCCAGCTTCCTTGCCAACTGTTCGACTGCATCTGGGTCATCTGACGAAATGAGCGCCTTTGACCCATATCGCTCAATTGCCAATCTCAGTTTCTCCTCAGCTTTTGTGACCAGTCCTCGTGCTTTGTCCTCTAGGTTATTTGCTGTGGCTTCCTTGCGCTCTGTGAAATTCTTGCGATAATTGCTTGCCCCTGTGAGGTAAGTCCCCGGAGCGAGTTCACGGGCACGAACCATTGCCACAAACCGTTCGTAACGAGCTTTTGCCACCCAGTTTAGACAAGTTTGGACATCACTGGGAATTGTAGAATGCCCGAATCGTAGAAGTCTTTTCAAGGCAATTTGTTGTTCTGCCTGACGTTGATCCACAAAACTCTGATTCTGCTCTTCCAGCTTCACCGGATGCATGGTCAGGTGGTTGAACCGTTCGATCAGATCTGCTGTAAAGGGAGTTTCGGATAGCCAAGGAAGATTCATAGCATGGAGGTGTAAAGGACTGAGCGACAGCTTTTCCATCTGTCACCCAACCTCCCTTAGGTTTACTTTCTCTTGTTTACTTTCTCCATCCACTCCTCCATCATCGACGCGATCGCATTGAGTCCCAAGGGCTTTGGTACTTGAATTGACGGCACTGCTCCATACTGCTCTGATATCCAGGCAAGTCCTTCAATCCGACTTCCGCACTGAACAGCCGCATCGACCCGAATCTTGTCGGCGACTCCCCCAAAAGCTAGTGTGAACGCTGGTCCTGCAAACATCGGTTTCTTAAGTCTCCCTAGGATATCCCGCACAACATCGAACCCGATCGGATTCGGAATCTTCATGGCTGGATTGGGAGAGTCCGATTCCTTAATCTCTGCTTCAGCAGTCGTTCCATCTGAGTAAAGAATGTTGACTCTCAGCCCTTTTTTAGTGCGCTCTGTTGACAAAGTGTATGTGCTGCCCATAGTTACTTTCCTTCGTTTGTTGAACCTGACCTATCCCTGATTGCTCTCCTTTTCATCTTTCTCCATCACCTTGATGACATAGGTGGCATAGGCTATAAAGTCCCAATCTTTGAGTAAATAGAACGCTGTTGTGATGCCGTTCTGATCGCGTTTGCAGAGCTTTACCTGATGACCCTTTTCTTCCTCTAGGTGTTGAAACCCTTCGTTCACAACTGCATCGACCCACTGTTGCCCATTGATGATGCCTCCGTTGTAAGAGACCTGTTGTTGCCTCAGCCGTTCAGAAGCTTCATCTGCATTTCCCTTTATCTGCTCAAACTCGCACCTCTCTATGCTTTCGACTGTGCAGAATTCCCTGATAACCACATCTGACTTCCCCTGCGCTTTGGGTAACTTAATGCCTGTTAGCAAGGTAAATAATGCCCTTGAGAACTTGGCTACGTCGAAGTATTTGAGGTTGTGCAGCTGACCGTAGTCTCTACTCTCGATGCCCTGAACAATCGTGGCAGCCACCTTCTCTGCCTGCGGTTGCCACCTTTCTCCGTAGTGGCTTTTCTTGTACTTCTCAATTAATTCGACGATGCGAGGATCTGCAATGGAGCCTTGGTTACTCTCCTCCATGTGGTTCCTCCTGCAAGTTATAAACGGTCGCTCCCTCGCTAACTAGAAACTTCACTCGTTCTATTCCTTCGTAGCCCAAAATAGAGCGAGTAATAACGGTTTTACCTAACCCGCTATAGTCACAGGTAGCAATGCCAACCATCCGACAGCACAACGGCATCCCTTCATCTGCACTGTCATAGCCAGATATCCAGCAGCGATTGCCTTCGCTGTGATAGTCCAACGAGTATTTATTCTCGCCCGCAAAACAAATGCCCTCAAATCTGAGGGCACTGCGAATGATTTTGACACAACGGCGAATATCCTGGCGTTCGAGCGCACGAGCTGCTTGAGCTTGTCCTCGCTTTCGTAGTTCAATGTGCCACCACCAGCCTTTAGCTTTGTGGCTGAGTATTCTGTAGACCATGTTCTTTTTACTGAACTTTTGACCTACTGATACTTCCTCTTTGCTTATTGCTTCTTCTCTAAAGCGCTCTGCTGCTTTGCATATTTACGCAACTCAAGAATTGCTGCGGTTTCCAATCTATGTGACCCGTACTTGTGATGAACCCACAGTTCGCCATTGAAATACCAGCCTAGTTCAACTAAAGCTGATTTAAATAGATCCTTTTCTCCATCTGTCACTGGACGCGCTTTCCCTCAGTTTATATTTGCCATCCTCTGTATCGCTAGATCTGCCTTTCTACTGCCCAAAATACCGGTTAACTTAACCGGAGCATTTCTACGTCTGCATGATGAACATTCGTCTTTTCCAAAGCTCCATCCACTGGTCAGGAGTGTAGCGGGTCAGGGCAGCTTCCACATCTTCACGAGATAAATCGCCTCCTAGCCCACTTCTTTTCCATTCATAGTGCCATTCACAGGACGCAGACGGACAGCTTAACAGGTTGGGAAAGTGGTTCTTTTCGTGCTCAAAATCAAGCGTTGAGCCGCACAGTTTACAGTCCATCTAGTTCCCCTTCATGTATTGAATATTGGTTAATATGAGGTGGATGCCAGGGAAAGGGGCGGTCAATAGGAGGGAACCTCTTAATCATCAACCGAAGACCTTCTTGGAAAGCAGTTCCATTGACTTTTGAAGCGGGGTGGCACTGTAATAAGCGCTGGCTTCTAGGTCGGCTTGCAGCAATTGTTGAGTCTCAGGAGAAATGATTGCATAGTCAGCAAGCTTCTCCTTTAACTCCGCGACTGTTTTGATTGCGTCATAGCGATCGCCCAGCCGAATAATGATGGGGTCAGCGTCTAGCTCAGGATCATTGTCTAACTGAGCTTCAATGCCTTTATCGTGGACGTTGGCGAAAAAGCTTCGGTAGGGGTTGTCATACCCAACCACAACGGAGTAATTCAGGTTAATCGGGTCTATTGTGTGTCTGCTCACTATTGGTGCTCCTTGTGTGTATTTAGAGGGTGCAACCTGACGATACTCTTGCCCTTTGCTGGCTCAAATAGCTCGTATCCTCGCCCAACTCGATAATTTGAATTCGATTGGCTTGTCCCATATCTATATCTAACAAAGTCATTCTACCTGACCTTTTATACTGCTCTACCTCACCCCTGTATCTTCCCAGCAATCAACCTCTCGATCGCTCTGTTCTGATTAACCGACACAATCCTAATGTTGGGATGCTTCAATGCCCACACCCGAAATACTTCATCTGCAAACGACCGACCAATCGACTGGACTCCTAGAAAATCAAGCAGAATCACCTTGAAACCATCGAGTCGATGCAGCAGACGTTTAGCTTGGGAACGTGAAATCAATTCCTCATCACCATATTGAGCTAGATGGACTGGAATCATTGTTTTGACAAACTCAAAGTCATTCTCTTCAGAAGCGTATTCCTTAAAGATGTCTCGACTGGTGCGAGTTGAGGGCAGACGTAGCTCCATTTCAACCCGTGTGCCTTGGACTGGCTCCACTTCTTCGCAAATCAGCCAATTTCCGCTACTTTGCTCAAGACAAACATTTGAGCAAACTGAAAATCTATCGAACATTCGGCTTGTAAAAAATAACCCCTCTCCACTATGACGCTCTGGCGCAGTTGTAAGCTTCCCTTTAACCAGTTCTAGAATGGTCTGGCGGTCGTCAGGTAAGGACAACTCCTGACGCAAATGATCAAAGATGCCAACCCCAAAGTCTTTGATGCCAATCTTAACAATAGCGTCAGTTAGCTCAACCGAAATATCTGCTGAAGCGCTTTCTGAGTGGTCAATGGCGTTGTTTAGGATCTCAGTCAATCCGTAATAATAGATGTCCACAACATTCTGTGGTAAACCTGTTAGTAAGGGCTTGACTTGAAACTCCCATACGTCATCTTCATTAACGCCTGATAGGGACTCTAATCGAAAATCAGTCATCTTCAACTTTCCTCGCATCTTGTGTTCCAACGACCTCCCAATCCACCGCGATCGGCACTTCTTCAATGACAAGTTGGGCACTTTCTTGCAGTTCTTTACAGATGCTGTCAATTTCATCGTCTGCTAAATTCACTTCTACGATCAGTTGATTGTCAAGCTTCAGAAGCACCTGACCATCACCCTCTAGCATCTGACTCAAATCACAGATCGCTTGTTTGAGCACATCGCTGACTGTGCTATGGACCAAGAACTTGCAGAGGACAGGTGCAGATGGTGGATATTGCCATTGGCATCGTCTACCCGTGAGATTGAAGGCAACCTTGTAATATCCCTTCAATCGAGCTTGGTACTGTGCAACCCCTGGAAAGCGATTGAGAAAGTCTGCCCTCATCGTTGCTGCTTCTTCACTCGACACTAGAACCCCGCGATCGTGATAGGCAAACCTTTGAAGTCTCACGCCCTTCAGTCCGTGAATGCCGACTCCTCTAGCGATGGCGGCGACCTTACCTTCATATTCGTCATCAAACATCTCAACAGATAGCACGGTCGCATTCTGACGCTGAAACTCTGCGCCATCTTGATAGCACAGCATTAAATTATCATCCTTGCTCAGTTCAGTTAGCACTCGCATCTCTAGACCTTCGTAGTGAATGCGAATCATCCGATACCCTGGTCGCGCTGTCAAGCAGTCCAAGGGAAAATAGCTGAGTGCCTGTAACTCCTCTATCCCTGTGCGCGATTGGCTGAGTGACCCGTCATTTCGACTGCACTGAGTGTAGTCGCCGTGTAGTCGATCTGTTTTGGGGTGGACTGCTGATAACGTCTTCTCAAACATTCTCATTACCCTCTCTGCCTGTCGATATTTGAGCAAGGATGCGATGATCGGGTGCTTCTGGGCTAGGGGAATTAGTGTATCGGTCTGGCTACTTTCAGCGTGAATGCCCAAGGACTCAAAAGCTTTCAGCACTGCTCTAGGGCTGCGGAGATTAACCGATTCAACAACTGGCTCGTCTGAAAACAAGCTGGTGACAGAGCTTGGAGGTAGGCACGCTTGTACTTGCTTATCTAACGCCTTTGCAGCCTCAAACGATTGGTGGTGTACAGACATTAACCGACTTCTATCAACGCCAACTCCCTCAAACTCTATTTGAGCAAGAATAGGCATCACCTGAAACTCTAGCTGTGCGATGTGGTCTAGTTTAGCCACAGCTAATTGAAGCTCTAGTCCCACCTTCAGTGGATGCAGCACCTCTACATCCATCGCACCGTACTGCATTTGCTCTTCGCTCAAGGATGTCGCATCTCCAAATGACTTTTGAAGAGACTTATCGATCGTCACTCCTAGATGCCTCCGGGCAAGTTCACCCAAGTTGTGCTTAATCTCTTGACCACAGCACAAAACTTGGGATGCCAGCATCGTGTCGAAGAATGGACCTTTCGCCTCAATCCCGGCTGCCAGCAAGAACTGATAGTCGAACTTGCCGTTTTGCAGAATCTTCAGGTGCGCCGATTGAAACAGGGGCAGCAGACTGACTAACTGACCTTGAAATGCTTGGGGCTGTACCAGGTAGATAGGCGTACCCTGCCCCGCAAACTGCACTAGCTTTAGCACATCAGCGTGTGGGTCACTCCACGTCGTTTCAGTGTCGATCGCTAAGAACGATTGGGCAGCACTCAGAACGTTATCTAGAACCTCACCCAAGTTCTCAGGCAGGACCTCAGTGGTTTGGATCATTATCTTGTTTTCTTTAGATCCTCCTTATGGTTACTACCTTTCCATTTACCAACTCATGCAGTCTTGATATCGAGATTACTCACATTCAAGACTGCATGATTGACCTATTTCTGCGTCTTCTTCACCGCCGTGATCGCCTTTTTCAGGTCAGCCATCTTTTTACGGCGATCGCGTTCTAGGGCTGCCGCTGTTGTGGCTCGTTCTAGCAGGAGGGAATTGGTTTGAGCTACCTGCCAGAATCCTTGAAATAGGCATTCAGGAGTGATGTTGTTTCGTCTCGCGTATTCCTGAATTGCTTCCTTAACCGGCGCATCAAGTCTCATCATGAATGGTTCAACAGCCGAAAAGGATTGCAGCTGTGCCTCTAACCGTTCAAGCTCACTTGTAGAAGGTTGACGAGGAAATAATGAGCGGGGAATTGAAGTGGCTTCTACTGCGTCTGGTGCCTGACCTCTTAAAGAAGCAGAGACATCATCCTCTCCCCGTTGCGTTTGGGGTCGAGTGCGGTTAGTGAATCGGCTCAGATTATCTTGGGGTTGCTCAGTCATACAGTAGCTGCCTCCCGGACGAGTCCTAATCTCTGGAGAACCACGTCGAAACTATTCTCCAAAGCAGCCCGTTTAGGATCTACTTCTGTAGGCGTTTGTCCCCGACTGTAGACTTGTTTATAGATATCTGATTCGACCACCATTGGCAACATCAAATCTTTCCCAACCATCCTCATATCTCGCACTAGCCTCTGTCTGCTTAGGAATAGCTCCATTGCATTGATAGAGTTCCGCCCCTCGTGACAAAGACTGTGACCAGCCATCTTCGCTCTGAAAGGAATCAGACCTAGTACCTCGCCACCGAAAGCCTCTGCCTCAATGCACTCTTCGATCAACCCCCAGGTGCGCGGGAGTGCTTGGTTGCCCTTCGCGGTTGCTTCAATGGGGATAATCATTCGATTCGCTGCCCCGATCGCGGTCATGGCTAACAGGTTTCGCGATGGACCTGTGTCAATCACAATTAGCCCAAAGTCATCCAAGATCGGGGCAAGTCTCAGCTTTAGTTGAATGCCACAGTTGGGAGACTGCTTAAGTTCGTTATCCCGGTCGCCCAGTGAGTTGTCTGCCGGAATGATGAATAGGTTGGGTCGGTTGGGGACTGGATAAACGGCATCCTCAACATTAAACCGCCGATCTTTATCAAATACCTCGTAGAGAGTGGGCGAGTTCTGACACTCAACTCCACAGATGTCGGTGAGGGTTGCCTGTGGGTCACAATCAATAATCAGGGTGGGGATTCCCTGCTTTGCAGCTTTCACTCCCAGCATGAACGTGGTGAGGGTTTTCCCCTGTCCACCACTCAAGGAGAAGGTGGTGATAATTTCCGTACTAGAAGGCATCTAAAATCTCCGATAAGATGATGACGATTTTCTGTCTTGATATCATGATCACTTGATAGCAAGACTGCTTGATATCAAGATTAAATGATTGTTTGCAGTCAAGAACAAAAGAATCATGAGTAATATATCAGCAATCTGGCTCTGCGGCACACTTTTCAAAAAGATTGCATGATTGCTTGCTAAGAAGATTGCATGATTGCTTATGGTCTTGATATCATGACCGCTTGATATCATGATATCAAGACGGCTTAGTACTCCAATGATGCCAATGCCGATTCCCAATTGGAGAGTGTTGGCGACGGTATTCTTACGTCCACCTTGTCAGGCTCTTCTAGCGATCGTTGCAACGTTTCATCACGATCGCTGCTGACTTCTAGAATCAGAGACTCTAACCACAGGACAGCATCTTTGCTCTGCCGAATCTGGGGTTCTGATTCCCGCAGGATAGTCTGCAAACTTTGCACTTGAGCGCGGCTGCACTGAGATGCTAGTTCACATAGCTCTTGCCAAGTCGAGGGCATGACTCGACTCAGGTTTGCTCGTGTGCGTGCCATTGCCAAACAGAGATCTCGAAGCATCCCGGCAAGTCCCTGGAGAATAGAGAGAGCATCTTTCCCGCTTTGAGTCAGGCATCGGATTTGATCAAGGGCGCTCGCCTCATCTTGATGCACGATCGCCTTTAATAATTCAAGCAGTGCCGATTCGGGAATAGCGCCCACTAGTTTGTAGACTTGCTCTGTCGTAATTTCACCACTCAACAGACTGAGCTGGTCAAGTAAGGATTGAGCATCTCGCAGTCCCCCTTGAGATAGACTTGCAATCAAATCAATGGCGGTGGGATGAATCGATATGCCTTCTTGATGGGCGATATAGGCTAAGTGCTTTGCGATCGCGCTTTGGTCAATGCGCTGGAAGTTATATCTCTGACATCGTGAGATGATGGTCGGTAACACTCGCTGAGGGTCAGTAGTTGCCAGGATGAAAACGACGCGATCGGGCGGTTCCTCTAGAGTCTTTAGCAACGCATTGAATGCTGCACCACTGAGACTATGAGCTTCATCCAGGATGTAGACTTTGTACCGGCAATGCACTGATGAGAACTGAGCGCGTTCAATGACCTCTCGAATTTTATCAACGCCCGCATTACTCGCCGCATCGATCTCAACTACATCCAGCGCAGAGCCGGTGGTGATTGCCTGACAGGTTTTACACACGCCGCAAGGGGCATCGGTCGGCTCGTTTACGGCGATGCAGTTCAGCGATTTTGCAAAGATGCGAGCGCTGGACGTTTTCCCCGTTCCTCGCGCCCCAGTGAATAAATAGGCAGGTGCAATCCGCCTTTGGCTAAGTGCATTAGAAAGCGTGGTCGCGATCGCGTCTTGCCCGACCAGTTGGGCAAAGGTTTGCGGACGATATTTGTGATGGAGCGGTTGATAGGTCATCGGTTATTCTTGTCTACTACCCCCCTGTGGGTTTCCTTTACTGTTCTATTTTCTGTGGTTTATCCTTTTGGGCTACTGATCTTCAGCACGAGGCTTTTCCTTTATGCCTCTGAAAATGGCGTAGCCTAAGGTTAACCAGACCAGAGTGTTTTCAATTCGATCGCATATCTCGCTGAGTGAGCCTCTGGCTGCTCCAAAGATTTCTTTGCTATCTGCCCAATCAACGAGCGGGGTCAAATCGTTTAGCACAACCAGAGCCATCAACGCAGATAGCACGATGACGAACGTCAAATCCCAAATAACGGTGCCCCGACCCGATTCATTTTGCTCGAACCTGTCCAACAAAGCTTCTGGCAGTACAGACAAATTACTTAGAACGTAGCTCAGGTCTGCCCAGCTTTGATGAAGACGCGCCTTTAGAATCAGAGATACTTTATTTTGCTCGAATAGCTGACTCCATTCGTTATAAAGCACAGTCATCAATCGCTCTCTAGCAGGCTCATCGTTACAGGTACGCCACACGAAGTACGTGCTGTACTCACACTCGTTATAGTATTGAGCGACATCCTCATCGATCGTCAACAAGCGATCCCAACCGTCTTGCAGGTTGTTCGTTGAGTATTGAAGGCTAGTTTTACATCTGCCTTGACGAGAAACAAAAGTGGCTAGGAATACCCCAGGTTCAGCAGGCAAGATGGGCGTTTCCCCATCAGAAAGCTGGAATTCCATTCTACCCAGATAGCTTTCGTTTCCAGAGTCGTTTGTTTTCGTCGTTTCCATCGCTGCGTTTCTCCTGGGTCTATACGAATCTTAGTTGAAGTGGGCTGATTTCTGATTCCTTCTCTAATTTAGGGTAGGTTTGAAGCGCTGAAACTAAGCTAAATCAAGGACTTTCTCAAGAATTTCCTACCCTAAATCCTAGTTCCCAGCAATCTGCTCTATCTCTTTGATAAGCTGATCTCTCTCTTCAAAAAGGGTAATCTTTCCCTTTCTCAGTGTCTCAAGAGCTATTGGGCTATTCTTTGCTGTGTAGTGCCCAATCTCCCATCCTATATCGAAGATTCTACATAGCTTCACTCTCAATTCTTTCTCGATCATGCTATTACTCCTCCTTGAAACTTTGCCTGTTACGATCGTCGATCAGTGAAGTTGTTCTCTAATCAGAAGTTCAATCGTTTGATCGGCAATTCTAATTGCTTTCTCGCTCAATAGAAGCCTGATCGACTCCTCTCCCATATTTTCATCCACATTAAGCAGTGTTGGATTGGCAATCAGTCCGTTCAATGCAGCAGCAATGAAACGATCGCGCTGAGTTGGGATGCTTTCTATCAGCGTCTCGATTGTATTTTTGAGAATCTCCAGAGTGTCATCTGGTAGAAGTTGTGGCTTTGCTTTGAGAGGTCGTATCCATCGTGTTCCCTGCGGATTCACTCCTTCTCTCGCAATGTAGCCCGTTCCAAACATAATCTTAGCGGGCGTGATGTTTGTGATTTTGTGAGTGTGCTTGTACTCACCATTGCAAACTTCTACCTCATCTCCCACTTCCAAAGAGTTCAGCCACTCTTGTCTCTCCGGGGTTATTTCTGGTGGTTTCATCGCTTTCTCCTACTCGCTGTTGCTGTTAATTTCTTCCAGCAATACGTCAATATCCTCTTCGACGGTCGTTTCGATATCTTCTTCTTGCTCTTCTTCTTTCTCTTCTTCTTTCTCTTGCGACGGTGGTGCAGCCATTTCTGTCTCCTGTTAGTTTGACCCTACTTTTCGCTTTTCTCGATCGCGAGATCTGCTACACACTCTCCTAGCCACCCACCCAGCAAAGCAGAGGCGAGAGTTCCCGCAATCACAACCAGAACGGCTAGTGGCAGCATCTCTGGTGGTTTGGTGCTGATGTTGACGCTACGAAACATCAAGGCGCACCATCCCGACGCGAAGAAAACAGATTTGATACTCCCCATGCCTAAAGGCGAGGCAGGGTGGTTTCATACAAGGAAATGAAAAACATGATGTAGTTGATTCGCCCAAGCTCTCAGGGCTTGTGGAACAGTGCGCCATCCCTGCCTTCTTGCTAACGTGATGCAGAACGTATTCAAAACTG
>Ga0209512_1000528_pt1 | contig 61189 bp, 71 predicted proteins | sample frozenSSSSmetaG_FD_184142 | JGI IMG/M metagenome (GOLD analysis project Ga0209512, IMG submission 184142) | Glacier valley bacterial and archeal communities from Borup Fiord, Nunavut, Canada, to study Microbial Dark Matter (Phase II) -... | ecosystem: Environmental > Aquatic > Freshwater > Ice >...
GCCGAGCGTCTCGCGCAGGACGTCGCTGGCAGGTTCGGCTCGATGCTTGGGCTGTTTCTGCCGACGATAGCGCTCGAGGTGTTACCGGCGCTGCTTGGCATCGGCGCAGGGGTGGCCATCGGAATCGGACTTCTCCCGCCCGAGAAGCGGGCCGCCCTGTTTCGGGCTCTTCCCGAATGGCTGCGGCGTAACAGCGTGGTGCTCACCGACCCGAGGGTGGTGCAACTCGTGCGGCTCACGGTGATGAGTGCGGACGACTTCGGCGGCGGCGTGCTCAAGCTTCCCCCTGAGCTCGTGCATGCCATCGGCGATGAGGGTATGGGACTCGTAGGGCTCGCGAGTTCCGCGAGCGTGGTTGTCGGAGTCGCCGGCTCCCGGGGCATGCTGGCCGAGTCGGCGGTGTCCGTGATGCGATCCGGCGCCACGGTGCCGGCGACTCGGGCGGAGAGCTATAGCGACCGGGCGGCCCGTGTTCCGCAGGGTGCCGCCCAGGTGCGCATCGACCGCTATTCACAGCCGGGTGGACCTGACAGGTTTGAGGTCTACGTTGGCGGCACCCGGGACTTCTCGCTCGAACCCGGTGCCGAGCCCTGGGACATGACGAGCAATGTGAACGCGGTCGCGGGTCGGGAGACCGGGGCGTATCGTGCGGTGACCCAGGCGATGTCCGATGCGGGTATCAGCTCATCGTCACCGGTACTGTTCACGGGCTATTCGCAGGGTGGGCTCATCGCGGCCGAGCTCGCCGCATCCGGCGATTACGACACCCGCGGGCTCTACACGCTCGGCGCACCGGCGGCGCAGGTAGATGTGCCGTCGAGCATCCCGTGGGTCGCCCTCGAGCACACCGATGACATCGTCCCGGCGGTCGGTGGCAGTCGGGCATCCGCCGATCCTGTGCTGGTGCGCCGGGAGCTCTTCGACGGCCGTCCGGTCTCGACCGAGGTGATGTTTCCCGCGCACCAGCTGGCCGGCTATCGCGAAACGGCGGCCCTGGTCGATGCGTCAACCGAGACACGGGTCGTCTCCGCGCTCGCCGCTTTCGATCGGTTTGGCGACGGCGCCACGACCGTCGACTCCACGCTGTACCGGGGGGTACGGGAGACGGCTAGCGCTTGTCCCGCCCCACGATCGGGCGGATGAGGATGCCGATGAGCCAGCTGAGCAGCGCAAGAACGAGGGCACCGAGCACGCCCCACCAGAATCCGTCGACCACGAGACCGAAGCCGAGGAGCCCCGAGATCCAGCTCACAAGCAGCAGGAGCAGCCCGTTGACCACAAGAGCGAGGAGTCCCAGCGTGAGGATATACAGCGGAAATGCGACGATGCGGATGAAGTTGCCGATCACTCCGTTGACTATGCCGAAGATGAGGGCGACCAGCAGATAGGTGAGTACCACCGCAAGAGTGTCCCGCGGCGGAAACGCCACGACGGTCACACCGGCCACGATGAGGGTCGTCAACCAGAGGGCGAGGGCGTTGACCAGGAGGCGCACCAGGAATCTCATGCCTCAACTATGCCGCCCGGAGAGCGAGCCACGCAATCGGCCCTGGCACCAGCGCGCCTCGTATCGGCCTCGCCCACTCGCGCGGCACGTAGGCTTGTGGGGTGATCAATTCGCCCCCCACCGTCGTGCGACTTCGTCCGGAGATAGTGGCGCTCGCCGCCTATGCGCAGGGTAGACCCGCCGACACGGATGCCTTCAAGCTGTCGTCGAATGAGAACCCCTTCGATCCGATTCCCGAGGTCGTGGCCGCCATCGTGGCGAGTTCCGGGGTCAACCGCTATCCGGATGCCGCCGGGCTCGAGCTGCGCGGCCGGTTGGCGGCGCGCTTCGGCGTGCGCATTGAGGAGGTGCATCTCGGTGCCGGATCGGTGTCGATCCTCGCCCAGCTCATTTCGGCCGCCGCGGGACCGGGCGAGGAGGTCGTCTACTCCTGGCGCTCATTCGAGGCTTACCCGGGACTCGTCGCGGTGGCCGGGGCGACCAGCGTGCCCGTGCCGAACACCGCTGATCATCGGCACGACCTGCCCGCGATGCTCGCGGCGATCACTGATCGCACTCGAGTCGTGATTGTCTGCAGCCCCAATAACCCCACCGGCTCCATGGTCACGGCCGCGGAGTTCGCTGACTTCATGGCCGCAGTGCCCGCGAACATCCTCGTGGTCCTCGACGAGGCCTACGTCGAGTTCGTCACCGACGAGTCCGCGGTCAATGGCAGCGAGCTCAGCGGACGACATCCCAATCTCGTCGTAACGCGCACCTTCTCCAAGGCGTACGGCCTCGCTGGCTTGCGAATTGGCTACGCGGTCGGACCCGAGTACATCCTCGACGCCGCGCGAACGACATCCATCCCCCTGTCGGTGACGGAGGCCGCCCAGCGGGCGGCTCTGGTGTCGCTCGACCACGAGGAGATCCTCCTCGAGCGGGTGCATCGGCTCGCCGCGCTGCGCGACGAGGTGTGGAGAGCGCTCGTCGACCAGGGGTGGACGGTGCCGCGCCCGCACGGCAACTTCGTCTGGCTCGCGACCGGTGAGCAGACCGCGGCCGCGGCAGAAGTCTTTTCGGCCGCAGGAATCGTGGTGCGACCGCTGCGCGCTGATGGCATCCGGATCTCGATCGGTGAATCGCAGTCGGTGGATAAACTCCTAAAGGCTGCGGCGGAGGTTGTGCGCACCCTACCGAGGCGCCGATCCGAGCCCGCGTTAGATTAGAACGTCGCCGAACAAAATTCGCGATAGCTGCGCGATGCATTCCCCGCCCAACAGGCATTCCGATCGACAACAGGAACGTGAGGCAACCGTGGCAGGATCCGCACAGATGGTGCAGCTTCTCTCGGTCGATGGCACCCTCCAGACGGATGACACGGCGGCGGAGTACCTCCCCTACATCGAGGCGCTCTCCCACGACGAACTACGACAGTTCTACCGTGACATGGTCATCACCCGTCGGTTCGACCTCGAGGCGACCAACCTCCAGCGCCAGGGACAGCTCGCGCTCTGGCCGCCGAGTCACGGCCAGGAGGCAGCGCAGGTCGGATCTGCACGTGCCGCGCGGGCCCAGGATCATCTCTTCCCGTCCTACCGTGAACACTCGGTCGGAATGATCCGCGGCGTGGACGTGGTCGACGTCGTACGCCTGATGCGCGGCGTGACCAACGGCGGCTGGGATCCGGCCGAGCGCGGCAACTTCCACCTCTACACACTCGTGCTCGGATCGCAGGCATTGCACGCCACAGGCTATGCGATGGGCATCACCCTCGATGGCGAGACCGGTACCGGCGACCCCGAGACCGATCGTGCGGTGATGGTCTACTTCGGGGACGGCGCGACCAGCCAGGGCGACGTGAGCGAGGCGCTGGTCTTCGCTGCGAGTTTCAATGCGCCGGAAGTCTTCTTCCTGCAGAACAACCAGTGGGCCATCTCTGTGCCGGTAAGCGTGCAGTCCCGTATACCGCTCTACCAGCGTGCGAGCGGATTTGGCATGCCCGGCATCCAGGTCGACGGCAACGACGTGCTCGCGAGCTACGCCGCCACCCGCAAAAACCTCGACGAGGCCCGCGCCGGCAAGGGTCCCCGGCTGATCGAAGCGCTCACCTATCGCATCGGCGCGCACACCACGAGTGACGACCCGACCAAATACCGCCGGGATGCGGAGACGGCATCCTGGGTGGCGAAGGATCCGATCGCCAGGTACGCGAGCTACCTCCGGGGTCGCGGCGAGGGCGATGATTTCTTCACCGCCGCCGCATCCGAGGCCGACGACTTCTCCGCCGACCTGCGCCACCGCACCCTCGAGCTCGGGGTGCCGTCGACCGACCTCATTTTCGACCATGTGTACTCGGAGCAGCATCCACTGATGGATGCCCAGAAGCAGTGGCTCGCCGACTACGAGGCCGGCCTGGGGGGTACCGCCCGATGACCGAGGAACTCCCTCTCGCCAAGGCGCTCAACGCCGGGCTGCGCAAAGCTCTCGCCGACGATCCCAAGGTGCTGCTGATGGGTGAGGACATCGGTCCCCTCGGCGGCGTATTCCGTGTCACCGAAGGCCTTCAGGCCGAGTTCGGGGAACGACGCGTATTCGACACCCCGCTGGCGGAGTCTGGCATCATCGGGACGGCGATCGGACTGGCGATGCGCGGCTACCGTCCCGTCTGCGAGATCCAGTTCGACGGATTCATCTTCCCCGGATTCAATCAAATCACCTCCCAGCTGGCCAAGATGACGAGTCGTCACGAGGGTCGGATCACCATGCCCGTGGTCATCCGTGTTCCCTATGGCGGCCACATCGGAGCGGTGGAGCATCACCAAGAGAGCCCCGAGGCGTACTTCGCCCACACGCCCGGCCTGCGCGTCGTGAGTCCGAGCACCCCGAATGACGCCTACTGGATGATTCAGGAGGTGATTGCGTCCAACGACCCGGTGCTGTTCTTCGAGCCGAAGAGCAGGTACTGGCACAGGGGGCCGGTCGATTTCAGGGCCAGCGCGTCTCCGCTGCACTCGAGTCGGGTCGTGCGCACCGGCACCGAGGTCACGCTGGTCGGCCATGGCGCGATGGTCAATGTGCTCATGCAGGCGGCCGAGCTCGCCGAGCAGGAGGGAACGAGTGTTGAGGTCATCGACCTGCGCTCGCTTTCGCCGATCGACTATGAGCCGATCCTCACCTCGGTGCAGAAGACCGGGCGACTGGTCGTGGCATCCGAGGCTCCGGGCTCGGTAAATGTCTCCGCCGAGATCGCTGCGACCATCACGGAGCGGGCGTTCTATTCGCTCGAAGCTCCGGTGCTGCGAGTCTCCAGCTTTGACACGCCCTTCCCGCCGGCAAAACTCGAGACCGTCTACCTTCCGGATGCCGACCGCATCCTCGAGGCTGTCGACCGCGCACTGGCTTACTAACTAGAGGATCGCCGTGACCAGCTCAGAATTCACACTCCCGGATGTGGGAGAAGGCCTCACCGAGGCCGAGATCGTGTCGTGGAAGGTCAAGCCCGGCGACGAGGTCGCGATAAACCAGGTGCTCGTGGAGATTGAGACTGCGAAGTCGCTTGTCGAGCTCCCCTCCCCCTTCGCTGGCACGGTCACCGCGATCCTGGTTGCCGAGGGCACAACGGTTGATGTCGGAACAGCGATCATCTCCGTTTCGTCGGGCACGGACGCGTCGGGCGCGGATGACGCGGCGCCAACGCTCGGGGGCGCCGATACGGTGGCCGAGACGGCCGGCAGCATTTCCACTGAATCGAGCGACACCGGTAACGCGGTGCTGGTCGGCTATGGGATCAAGGGCCACGTTGCCTCGCGCCGCGCACGACCACAGGCCATCACCCCGGCTGGTGTCGGCTCGACGAGCACAGCGTCCGGCATCGCGGCCTCCGCGCCGGCCATCGCGCCGCGCCCGACGTCGGTGCCCGCGGCATCCGCGTCTGCCATCATTGCGAAGCCGCCCATCCGCAAGCTCGCGAAAGACCTGGCCGTCATCCTCTCGGAGGTGACACCCACCGGGCTTGCTGGCGAGATCACGCGCGAGGATGTGGTACGCCAGGCCTCGCAAGGCACCCTGTTCCGCAACATCGAGACTCCCGCCTGGGGCGGCGACCGCGAAGAGCGAATTCCCGTGAAGGGGGTGCGCAAGGTGATCGCGACCGCGATGGTCTCGAGCGCATTCACGGCTCCGCACGTGAGCCTGTTCGTCGATGTGGACGCCACCCGCACCATGGAGTTCGTGAAGCGGCTCAAGAACTCCACGGACTTCGCCGGGGTGAAGGTGTCTCCCCTGCTGATGGTGGCGAAGGCGATGATCTGGGCGGTGCGTCGCAACCCCACGGTGAATGCACAGTGGACCGACAGCGAGATCATCGTGAAGCACTACGTGAATTTCGGAATTGCCGCCGCTACTCCCCGTGGACTTATCGTTCCGAACATCAAAGAGGCGCAGGAGCTCTCGCTGCGCGAGCTTGCCTCCGCGATCGAGCAGCTCACGATTACCGCGCGCGACGGCAAAACGAGTCCCGCCGACCAGGCCGGCGGCACCATCACCGTCACGAACATCGGCGTCTTCGGCATGGACACGGGCACGCCGATCCTCAACTCCGGGGAGGTCGCGATACTGGCGATGGGCACGATCAAGCTGAAACCGTGGGTGGTGGATGGCGAAGTGCGGCCGCGCTTCGTCACGACCCTCGGCGCGAGTTTTGACCACCGGATCGTGGACGGGGATGTCGCGAGCCGCTTCCTCGCGGACGTCGCGAGCGTCATCGAAGAGCCGGCCCTGCTTCTCGATTAGTTGTGCGGGAGTGTGCGTGGAGTGCGCAGGTCTCGCGGGGGTTGTGGCACAGATTAACCCCGCCTTCCCGCTACCGCGCCCCCGAGTGACACGCGTGCCCAAATTTTCGGGCGCGCGTGTCACTCGGGGGCGCGGTGGCGGGAGTTACGCGAGGCGCTGGCCGCCACGGCGTGATCGGGACAAAAAGGGCGTGGTGCGGTGGCGCTCCATCGCGCATTACTGTTGATAACGAATCTCATTACCGTTATCCACCCCGTTGAGAAAATCGACTGTCATGCGCACGAAGTACGCACTCCCCCTCATCTCCGGCGGCATCGCGCTGAGCCTGGCGCTCGTCGGATGCTCGACTGCCGCGCCCCCCCAGAAAGACGACGGACTCATCCAGGTCGTCGCGTCGACGAATGTCTACGGCGATATCGCGAAGCAGATCGGCGGGGACCGGGTGTCAGTCACCTCGATCATCTCCGACCCCGCGCAAGACCCACACTCCTACGAGGCCGACGCCCGGGTTCAGCTCGCGCTGTCGAAAGCCGATGTCGTGATCCAGAACGGCGGGGGCTACGACGACTTCGTCGACACCCTGCTGAAGGGTGCGAACAATCCGAAGGTGGTGCTGCTCAACGCCGCCACCATCTCGGGCTACGACCAGGCTCCGGAAACCGGGGTGTTCAACGAGCACCTCTGGTACGACTTTCCCACCGTTCGGAAGGTGGTCACCAAGATCGAGTCGACCCTGGCGAAGCTCGACCCGAAGCACGCCTCCGTCTTCGCCGCGAAGGGTGCGACCTTCTCCGCCGCCGTGAGTTCGCTGGAGAGCAGCGAGGCCGCTCTCAAGACCACTGCCGTGGGTGAAGGGGCCGCCATCACCGAACCCGTGCCGCTCTACATGCTCGATGCCCTGGGCCTTGTGAACAAGACGCCGAAGAAATTCAGTGCGGCGATCGAGGAGGGAACGGATGTCTCGCCACTCGTGCTGACACAGACTCTCGCTCTCTTCAGCGACCATGCCGTGAAGCTGCTGGCCTACAACGAGCAGACCAGCGGACCCCAGACGGAGCAGGTGCTCGCCGCCGCGAAGAAGGCCGGCGTGCCCACCGTGCCCGTGCGGGAGACCCTCCCGGCAGGCAAGGACTACATCGCCTGGATGACCGCCACCCTCGCCGCGATCACCGCCTCGCTGAAATGAGGGCATTCAGATGACGGCTCCCATTCTCAGGCTCCAGAGAGCAACTCTCTCTTTCGGCGGTCGCCAGCTCTGGCAGAATCTCAACCTCGAGGTGCAGCCGGGAGAGTTTCTCGCGGTGCTCGGCCCCAACGGCACTGGCAAGACCAGCCTGCTGAAGACGATCCTCGGCCAGCAGAACCTCAGCTCCGGCACGATCGAATTCCTCGGTGAGCCCGTGACACGGGGCAGTCGGCGCATCGGGTACATCCCCCAACAGAAGCTGCTCGAGCAGGGCACCCCGCTTCGTGCCCGCGATCTCGTGGCCTTCGGGGTGAACGGCCATCGCTGGGGGCTGCCGATCAATTCGCGGGCGGTCCGGAGGCAGGTGGACGGCATCCTCGAATCCATCGGTGCCACGGACTATGCGAACGTGCCGGTCGCGACGCTATCCGGCGGTGAGCAGCAGCGGGTGCGGGTGGGCCAGTCGATTGCGGGCAACCCGAGCCTCCTGCTCTGTGACGAGCCGCTCATCTCCCTCGACCTGCACCACCAGCGCCAGGTGAGCGAGCTGATCGACGAACAGCGGAAGGCGATCAAGACGGCGGTGATCTTCGTTACGCACGATGTGAACCCCATCCTCGGGATGGTGGATCGGGTGCTCTACCTCGCCGGCGGCCGCTTCCGGGTGGGAACCCCCGACGAGGTGCTGCGAAGCGAGGTCCTCTCTTACATGTACGACACCCCGGTCGAGGTCATCCGCAGCCGAGGGCGCATCGTCGTGCTCGGTGCCCCGGAGGGCTACGGCGTGCACGACCACCTGCACCACCACGTCGGAGCCGTACCGTGAACTCCGACCTCTGGCACCAGATCTTCGGATTCGACAACTACGGCGAACTGCTCGCCCTCGTGAAGAACTCGATCATCGCCGGTGCCCTGCTCGGTGTTGTCGGCGGCCTCATCGGTCCCTTCGTGATGACCCGTGACCTCGCCTTCGCGGTACACGGCATCAGCGAGCTGAGCTTTGCGGGGGCATCCGCGGCGCTGCTGTTCGGGGTGAACGTGGTGGCGGGGTCCATCGGCGGCTCCCTGCTCGCTGCGCTGCTCATCGGCGCGCTCGGCACGAAGGCGCGGGAGCGCAATTCGATCATCGCCGTGCTGATGCCATTCGGCCTGGGGCTCGGTATCCTCTTCCTCGCCCTCTACCCGGGGCGCAGCGCAAACAAGTTCGGGTTGCTCACCGGCCAGATCGTGTCGGTGGATAACCCGCAGCTGCTCATGCTCGTGATCATCTCGGCGGTGGTCATCGCCGCACTCTTCGTGATCTGGCGCCCGCTGAGTTTCGCGAGCGTGGATGCGGATGTCGCGCGCGCGAAGGGACTACCGGTCACCGGCCTCTCGATCGCCTTCATGATCCTGCTCGGTCTCGCGACGGCGGTGTCGATCCAGATCGTGGGGGCACTGCTCGTGCTGTCGCTGCTCGTGACACCGGCCGCTGCCGCGATGAGGGTAACGGCCTCCCCTCTTCTCACTCCCCTGCTCAGTGTTGCTTTCGCGGTGACATCTGTGGTTGGCGGCATCCTGCTCGCGCTCGGTGGCGGACTGCCGATCAGCCCCTATGTCACCACCATCTCCTTTCTCATCTACGTCGTCTGCCGGGTGATTGGTGCGCGCCGCACTCGCCGGGGAGGCGTCGGTCGGCTGGTCGCCGCAACACCCGGGGTGGGAGCGCGATGACCAGCCCCACCCGCAAGCGAAACACCTGGCAGCGCGAGGCCGTGCGCGAGGCGCTCGGCGCCGATGACGGATTCGTCAGTGCCCAGGGACTTCACTCCACGCTGCGCGAATCGGGGTCGCCGATTGGCCTCGCCACCGTCTACCGCGCGCTCGCCGACCTTGCGACCGAAGGGGAAGCCGACTCACTGCAGTCGCCGGAGGGCGAGAGCCTGTACCGTGCCTGCACGCCGGGGCAGCACCACCATCACCTCATCTGTCGTAATTGCGGACTCACGGTGGAGATCGAAGCGGATGCCGTGGAGCGCTGGGCGAAGTCGGTCGCCGCCGAGCACGGCTTCACCCAGCCGAACCACGTCGTGGACGTATTCGGGCTGTGCGCCGTCTGCTCACCGGCCCGCTCACCGGCCCGCTAACCGGCTCGCCTTCGCGGCGGCCCCACGGCTAGGCTCGACACGCACACCACCAAAATATCTGGGGGAACCTCATGTTCACGTCGTCTCGCACCGGTCTCACCACCGTTCTCCGCACTGCTGTCACTGGCACAGCCCTCGCCCTCGCCCTCGCCGGCTGCACCGCCTCGGGTTCCGGCGTCTCGTCACCGGCGGTATCCGCCCCCGCGGCATCCGCGCCCGCCGCATCCGCGCAGACGAAGGTGGCCGCCTGCAAGTCACTCGAGACCTCTGTGAGCTCGTCGACCGCCGAGCTCGCGTCGAGCTTCGGCGAGATCGCCACCAACCCCGACAGGGCGATCGCGGGACTACAGTCGGTGGCGGATGCCTTCGACGCGGGACTCAAGAAGGTCTCTAACGCAGAAGTGAAGAGGGCTGGCACGGCAGCGGACGACTCGATCAAGGAGATGATCGTGCAGGTGAAGGCGGTGGTCGGCACTCCGTCCGCCGACACCACCAAGCTCAAAGCCGCCGTCACAGATGTGCAGGCCGAGTTCACCGCGATCGGCAAGCTCTGCTCCTGAGGCAGCTCTCACCTTGCGAAGTGCCCGCAGCATCCGTAGTGTTAGACGTTGCTGCGCGCATTCTGCGCCGTAGCCTGTGCACAAACCCCCGCGTTCGTCTGGTGGGCTGTGTGCGCCGACAAGAAATCTTGGGTAGGGACAACTCGTCCCTACGGTAACCGGAGGAAAACCATGGCCGCAGTGTGCCAGGTGACTGGAGCCGTTCCCGGCTTCGGACACGCAATTTCGCACTCGCACCGCCGGACGAAGCGCCGCTTCGACCCGAACGTGCAGAAGAAGACGTACTACGTCCCCTCGCTCAAGCGCAGCGTCACGCTGACCCTGAGCGCCAAGGGCATCAAGGTCATTGACGCTCGCGGCATCGAATCCGTGGTCAAGGACATCCTGGGCCGTGGGGTGAAGATCTAATGGCGAAGCAGCAGGACGTCCGTCCGATCATCAAGCTCCGTTCCACCGCCGGCACCGGTTACACCTACGTGACCAAGAAGAACCGCCGCAACGACCCCGATCGCCTCGTGCTGAAGAAGTACGACCCTGTAGTCCGCAAGCACGTCGAATTCCGCGAGGAGCGCTAACAATGGCGAAGAAGAGCAAGATCGCTGCCAACGAGCAGCGCAAGATCGTGGTCGCACGCTACGCGACAAAACGACTCGAGCTGAAGAAGGCCCTCGTCGACCCCGCATCCTCCGACGCCGAGCGCGAAGCCGCTCGACTCGGCCTGCAGAAGCTTCCGCGCGACGCCTCGCCCGTTCGCGTTCGCGGTCGTGACGCCATCGATGGTCGCCCGCGTGGTTTCCTCAGCCAGTTCGGGGTTTCCCGCGTGCGTTTCCGCGATATGGCACACCGGGGCGAATTGCCCGGTATTACCAAGTCAAGCTGGTAAATTACAGGCGGTTGCAGGGGTTTATGCTCCTAAGACCACGTCCTGGTCCAATCAACTGAACTGTTCGCCCGAGCAGGAATGTTTGTTCTGAAAAGCACAACGTCCGAGGAGGACTTCAATGGCTGACAAGTCACTAAACCGTACCGAGCTCGTCGCGGCAGTTGCCGCTGAGTCTGGCCAGAGCCAGGCTGCAGTGAACGGCGTCCTCGACGCCCTGTTCGGAACCCTCGCCACTTCGGTCGGCGAAGGCACCAAGGTCACAATCCCGGGCTGGCTTGCGGTCGAGCGCACCCACCGTGCCGCTCGCGCCGGTCGCAACCCGTCCACGGGTGAGGCCATTCAGATCAAGGCCGGCTACGGCGTGAAGGTCAGTGCCGGCAGCAAGCTCAAGGCCGCCGCAAAGTAGTCTTCGCTTCTCCTCTCGACGGGGATGTCGGCCTCACGGCCGGCATCCCCGTCGGTCGTTAAGGCAAGCATCCGGTGCGGGGCGGAGGCCCAGTTTGCTCGCCTAGGCTGGAAGCTGTGCCACGGATCGTGAGAATCGCCGGTCCAGCGCTGCTCCTGGTCATTGCCTTCGCATCCCTGCTCGCCGCGCTGGCGTTCGGCCATGCCGCCGACGCTCCCCGGCTGATCGACCCCGGAGAGCTTGTGCGCTACGGCCTTCCGATCGCGACGATGCTGTCCAACCTCGGTGTGGCTGTCACGCTCGGCTCCCTCGTGCTGCTGTGTTTCGCCATGAGCGCCGATAAGCCCGAGTTCGCCCGCACGCTGGACATCGCCGCGGGCGCGGCCGGGTACTGGACCATCGCGTCGGCGGTGACCGGCTTCCTCACCTTTATGAGCTTCTATACGAAGCCCATCACGCTGGATGCGGACTTCGGTGCGATCCTCGGGGACTTCCTCTCCAACAAGGAGATCGGGCAGGCTTCACTCGCGAGCACCCTCGTCGCCGCGGTGGTGACCGTGCTGTGCTTCGCTGTTCGCAACCGCACGATGCTGGTGTTCGTCACTGTCTTCGCCGCCGCCGGATTGGTGCCCCAGGCGCTCCAGGGCCACTCGGCGGATGCCGCCGGGCACGATGCGGCCGTCACCTCGCTTGGCCTCCACGTGGTGTTCGCTGCGATCTGGCTCGGCGGACTCGTGACCATAGTGTTCATCCGCAAGACCCTCGAAGGCGGGCGGATCGGGCCGATCATCTCCCGCTACTCCACGCTCGCCATCATCTGCTTCGTCGTGGTCGCGGCATCCGGCTATGTGAACGCCGCCCTGCGCGTCGGCACGATCTCCCAGTTGCTGACGCCCTACGGCATCCTCGTGCTGGTCAAGATCTTCGCCCTGCTCGCCCTCGGACTCTTCGGGCTTGTCGAGCGGCGGTTCCTGGTGGCCAAGATGCAGTCATCGGCCAACAGTGCCAATCGTTTCTTCTGGGGGCTCGTTGCCGCCGAGCTCGGGTTCATGGGACTCGCTTCCGGAGTAGCCGCGGCCCTGGCGAAGACTGCCACTCCGGTGTCGCAGGACGCGATCCTCATCAGCCCGGCCTGGATCCTGACGCAGGCTCCGCTGCCGTCGGAGCTCACCTTCTCGCGTTACTTCACCACCTGGAGCTTCGACATCCTCTGGGTGTTGCTCATCGCGTTCCTCGCGTTCTTCTACATCGCCGGTGTGGTGCGGCTGCACCGCCGTGGTGACAAATGGCCGGTTCACCGGCTCGTACTCTGGCTCGCCGGCCTCGCCCTCCTTTTTTGGGTGACGAACGGCGGCATCAACGTCTACGAGAAATATCTCTTCAGCGCTCACATGCTCGGGCACATGCTGCTCGGCATGATGATCCCGGTGCTGCTCGTGCCCGCGGCGCCGATCACCCTCGCACTGCGCGCCATCGCGAAACGCTCTGATGGCAGTCGTGGCGCGCGGGAGTGGATCATGATCTTCGTGCACTCCCGGGCATCGACCGTGCTCTCCAATCCGATTGTGGCCGCTGCGCTCTTCGTGGTCTCCCTCTGGGTGTTCTACTACACGCCGTTGTTCAGCTGGGCGACCACGGACCACATCGGCCACACCCTCATGATCGTGCACTTCTTGATCACCGGCTACCTCTTCGTGCAGGCCCTGATCGGAGTCGATCCGTTGCCTTATCGCGCGCCCTACCCGATGCGCCTGCTCGTGCTGCTCGGCACGATGGCGTTCCATGCGTTCTTCGGACTCTCCCTCATCACCGGCACCGGACTGTTGCTTGCCAACTGGTACGGGGCGATGGGGCGCGCCTGGGGTGTGAGCTCAATCGCCGACCAGCAGATCGGTGGCGGCATCGCCTGGAGCGTCGGAGAGATTCCGACGATCATCCTCGCCATCACGGTGGCGGTCATGTGGTCGAAGAGCGATGCGAAAGATGCCAAGCGCCTCGACCGCAAAGCCGAACGCGACGGTGATGCCGAGCTGGTCGAATACAACCGGATGCTGGCGGATCGGGCCACACGGCGATAGCGCCGAGTCGGCCAGGGAGGTTGAGCGAGTGTGACTTTTCGCTGTTGTCGGCCTGCATGGGGACGGGCCGCCGACCGTGTGCCCGCGCGGCTGGGGTGAGCGGCGGCCACTCAAACTCGCGGCGGGGGTTACGCGGGCTCGCGGCGGCACAGCGGAGTGGCGGCGGGAGACGCGACTCCCTCCGCGAGGTCGTTTCTCCTCCGCGAGGGGCCGACACAGGATCGGGCATGACCCTCAGTACAACGCGGTGATCACGGGACCGCCGTCAGCGGCGAAGCTGATGACGTAGCGCACGGTGAACGGCACGTCTCGGTCGAAGGTGGAGATGCTGCCGTCGAAGATCGACTTCACCTTCACTGTGAGGTGCGCAAGGGCACCGATCTCCGGCACCTGCCAGGAGCCGACCGTGCTGCCCGGCACGATCGTGACGATCGGGTAGCTGACGATCGACCAGGTCGGGGAATCCTGCAGGCGGTCGGCGATCTGCTCACCCATCGGGCATCCGGTGGGCAGCAAGACCTTCTGTGTGGTGCAGGCTGCGAGAAAACTGTTCAGCTGTTTCTGCACCTCGCGCACGAAGGCCGGGTTGGCCCGGATATCGACGGTCGCCTCCGTGACACTGGCCGGCTCGTCGACGCGCGGCGCCACCTTCACGGCGTCAAGGTAGGTGGAGGTGTGGGTGAGCACAACCCGGCTCGGGACCAGCACCCGATAGGCGTGTGCCCGGCCCGCGGTGACGCGGGGAAGGTCGACCCCGTTGGCGACGACACCGCTCCCGTTCTCCACGGTGACCCTGAGCAGGCTCTGCGGCGAGTCGACGAACCGCCAGGCCGAGAAGACGCCGAGGCGTGGGCCGGTGTGTTCCACGACGAAGGACGAGGTGCCCTCTCTGCCACCGATCGTGTAACCGTATAAGACGGTGTGGCGGCCGCCACCGTCATCCCGGTCCGTCACCAGGTGGATGTCCGCGAGTGCGGCGAGCGCGGCCGGCGCGAGCAGCTCATCCGTTCCGGTCGCGCTGGCAGTGACCCCGGGCATCCGCTTCGCACCGTCCACATCGCGCCGGGCGACCGCATCGAGGTAGGACGACACGAACCCGGAGGCGCTGTAGACGGTGAGGTTGAGGGTTGTGACAGTGCCGAGGAATGCCAGCAACACCGCGCCGACCAGCACGAGCCAGCGGGCGAGGATTCGGGGCAGCATCTCCACATCCTAAGTGGCCCTCTCGAGCCCGGCTTCTCTACAGGAGGCCGCTGCACGCGGACCGATTCGCACCGGCGGCGGTAGATTGGAGTGCTGTCCGGATGCCGGGAGGGAAGGAGTGCCGTGGCCGAGTTCGCACTCTCCGCCGAGCAGGCTGCCGTCTTCGAACTCATCGAGAACACCCGCGAGAACATCTTCGTCACCGGGCGGGCCGGTACGGGCAAGTCCACGCTTCTGAACCATTTGTCGTGGAATACCTCGAAGCAGGTGGTGATCGCGGCACCCACCGGGGTCGCGGCTCTCAACGTGGGCGGGCAGACCATCCATTCGCTCTTCCGACTGCCGATCGGAGTGATCGCCGACCACGCGATCGACCAGGTACCCGAGCTGCGCAAGCTGCTCAACACCATCGACACCCTCGTTATCGATGAGGTCTCCATGGTCAACGCCGACCTGGTGGATGCCATCGACCGCAGCCTGCGCCAGGCGCGCCAGAAGCCCTTTACCGCCTTCGGTGGCGTGCAGGTGGTGCTGTTCGGCGATCCATACCAGCTCGCTCCGGTGCCGGGCGACGTTGACGAGCGCGCCTACTTCACCGACCAATACCGGTCGATGTGGTTCTTCGACGCGAAGGTCTGGCAGGAGACCGAGCTGCGCATCTTCGAGCTGACCACCATCCACCGCCAGCACGAGGCGGAGTTCAAGTTCATGCTGAACGCGGTGCGCCACGGCATGGTCACCGCGGAGATTGCGGGCCGCCTCAACGAGACTGGAGCCCGCCCCGCCCCCATGGATGGCACGATCACCCTCGCCACCCGCAACGACACCGTCAACCGCATCAATGCCGCCGCTCTCGCTCGCCTCCCGGGAGCGGTGAAGACGGCCAAGGCCGATGTCAGCGGAGAGTTCGGCGGTCGATCGTTTCCGGCCGATGAGTCGCTGCAACTCAAGGTGGGCGCACGAGTGATGTTCCTGCGCAACGATTCTGTAGGTGAGGGTGGCCAGCGCTGGGTAAACGGCACGGTGGGAACGGTCACGAAGATCTCCTCGACCGTTTTCGTGGAGGTGGACGGCGAGGTGCACGAGGTGCAGCCAGCCATCTGGGAGAAGTTCAAGTACACGTACTCCGCGTCGACGAAGACGCTGAAGAAAGACATCGTCGCCGAGTTCACCCAGTTCCCCCTGCGATTGGCGTGGGCGGTCACCATCCATAAGTCGCAGGGCAAGACCTACGATCGCGCGATCGTGGACCTGGGATCCGGTACCTTCAGCGCGGGCCAGACCTACGTGGCCCTCAGCCGACTCACCGAACTCGAGGGGCTGTACCTCTCCCGACCGCTTCGGCCGAGCGATATCCGCGTGGACCCCGATGTTCAGCGATTCATGAACGGTGTCTCAGCGCTCCCGGGCATCGACGCATAGCTTCAGCTGGCGGGCACGGTGAGCGGATGTTCGACGGAGTGGAAAATTCGCTGGCGCGAGCATCCGCGGAGCTGAAAGCTGCAGGGACCGGCGGTGAGCGGGTCGTTGGTCTCGCTCGCGTTGTGAGTGACGGGGAGACGCACCGCTGTTGCCTCGAGGGCCCGGGTTTAGTGACCCTGGGTGCAGCCGGGTGAACCGCTGCTAGTGACCCATGCCGGTCATGTTCATGTTCATCATGCCGCCCATGGTGCCGCCGTGCTCCAAGGCAACCGATCCGGCCTGCGTTGCCGCGAGAGCCGGGGTGGTGAGCCCTCCGACGAGAAGGCCGGCCAGGATGACGGCGGACAGGTATCTCACCGCGCTCGGGGGCTGTGTCGCCACCGCGGGCTTCTCGGCTCCGGACTGCCGACGCAGGGTCAAGCTGAGCATTCCGGCGATGAAGAGTCCGAACAGCGCAGCGATGCCCATTGGCACGAATCGCAGCGATGAGGCGATCTCCGGTGCGGCGAGAAGAGTCGCGGTCACCGTGAGCAGGCTCCAGAGCAGAAGCGGGGTGATGGCTCCGGCCTGCGCGAGTCGAGGCACGAGAAGGCGGTCTTTCACGAGGATGAGCACGCCCCAGGCGAGTTCGGCCAGACCGAACAGCGCCAGGGGAATGCCGATCGGAAGGGGAGAGCTGATCACGAGTGCCAGGTGGATTACTCCGGCACCGATGGCGGCAAATGACAGCCACGAGCGGGTGATGACAGACATGAGAACTCTCCCCTGTGATCAATCGAGCGGATGGAGCTACGCGGTGGCGCGTGCCCGAACGACCTTGTCGGCACCGAGGCCGACACCGAGCAGAATCACAGCGCTGCCGAAGTGGAGCACGTTGTCTGCGGCGTTGATGGCCAGGATGTTTGCGGCCGAGTTCAGGATGAAGAGGCCCACGATCCCGAGCAGCAGGTAGGCCGCTCCGACGGTGGTGTTGACGGTCTTGGCGGCGCGCACATTGGACAGTCCGGCGATGAGCAGAGCCGCACCGATCAGCAGGTGAGCCACGTTATGGAAGACGTTGACCTCGAAGATACCGAGCAGCAGGCCGCCCTTGACGTCGAAGAATCCGACGCCAGAGGTGGCCGTGAATCCCAGCAGGCCGACGAGAAGGTAGACCGCGCCGAAGACAGTTGCAAGCAGGCGGTTGGGTGACTTGGACATGATGTTTCTCCTCTACAGCTCGACGGGTGTCTCGCTTGACTAGGTATTCGTGGCCATGTGCCCGAGGGTTTGGTAGCAGATGTCCAGCGGGTGCCCAGCGTAGCCTCAGTTCATGAGCCAGCCGCTTCCGAAGTGCGCGCGCACGGTCGTGGACCGACACGTTCTCGCGTCGGATCCCAGCACCCTCCGTGAATGGCACGATACCTTCGGTAGCCGCCCGCCCGCGGGGGAGACATCATTGGAGGATGCCGATCATTCCCGACACCAAGAACTGGACCTGGGTGGTGGAACGACCCTGCCCGGAGTGCGGATTCGATGCCTCATCTTTCACCGCATACGACGTCGCCGGTATCGTCCGGGCCAATGCCTCATCATGGCGGACGATTCTGGCGAATACGGATGTCGCGGAGCGGCCAGATGAGAGCACCTGGTCGCCGCTCGAATACGCCGCGCACGTGCGTGATGTTTTCCGCATCTTCCGTACCAGGCTCGCCCTCATGCTCGACGAGGACGACCCGATCTATCCCAACTGGGACCAGGACGAGACGGCCCTGTCGGAGCGGTACAACGAGCAGGACCCCGCAACGGTAACGCGCGAGCTGGTTGCTGCGGGCGACGAGCTCGCGAACGCATTCGAAGCGGTTCCAAGCACAGCGTGGGGTCGCCAGGGCCGGCGAAGCGATGGCGCCCAGTTCACCATCGCGACCTTCGCGGTGTACCTCGCGCACGATCCCATCCATCACTTGTGGGATGTGCGTGCAAGCTGAACGGTACGACCGGCACCTCCGCGCCGCCGAGTGACACGCGTGCCCGAACATTCGGGCACGCGTGTCACTCGGCGGCGCGGAGCCACGTGATCCTGCCGTCCGGTGGGATCACCGGCCGTCGAGCAGGTGCTCCTCGAGAAACGCTGAGGTGCGGGCGAAGGCGAGAGCGGCCGCATTCACGTCGACCCGGTCGGTGATGGTCGCGTTGGCGAAGGAATGCACCGTGTCGAGGTACGTCCACTCGGTGATCGGAGTGCCGTGGTCTTTGAGCCGATCGATGAATGACTCGGGATCCTCGCCCTCGTCCCACTCGTCGATCTCGGCCAGATGCAGCAGTACCGGCGCGGGGATGACGCCGTGCTGGGTCAGCCCGAGCGTCGCGTAGTAGGCGACAACGGCATCCGCTGCGCCGCTCTGGGCGTGCAACAGAGCCAGCCAACCACCGAGGGAGAATCCCACGACTCCGACCCGAGTGGAGCCTTCGGCACGGGCGAGCTGGATGATGTCGTCAAGCTCTGCGAGTGCGCCCGCGACATCCAATAGGGCCATGAGTACCTCGGCGGTGTCGGTCTCGATGGTCGCGACGCCATTATAGAAATCGGGCACGATCACGCGATACCCCTGGCTGGCCAACGCGACCGCGTAGATCTCGAGCCAGGGCAGGCGGCCGTACCAGTCGTGCACGAGGATCACGAGGGGTGTGCCCCGGTCTCCGAAGGAGAGGGGGATTCCGGGCGAGGGGATGGGGACGAGTTGAGACGACATACTGCCCCTTAGTCATAACGCCGAGTGGACTCGATGCAGGTCACTCTAGTCGAGGCGGGAGTGCCGGCCCCGGTACCGCAGGGATCAGGCCGAACGCGTCGCCAGCTCCGCCTGCACCGGCCAGTCCTGGTCGTCGAGGATCACCTGCGCGCAGGCGCCCGTGTGCACGTTGACCACGATCGGTGCGAGGAGGTTCATGCGCGCGCCGTTCTCGCCCGGGTTCGCGACCACGAGCACCATCGCGTCCTCGGCGGTATGAAGGTCGATGGCCAGGCACTGTTCGTCCGAGATCTCGGGAGAGTAGTCGGGCAGGTAGATCGCGGCATCGAGCACGAACAGCCGGATCGCGCCGTTGTCGACCGCACGCAGCGAGTAGAGGCCGTCCGCCCCCGACACCTCATTGAGGGTGAACCGGGTGAGCGGCGCGAGTCCGGCTGGAGGCGTGACGAATGCCAGGGTTGCGGTCATCGCAGGAAGTCCATGAGGGTGGGCTGCAGGGTACGCGCGGTCACGGCGAGGGCTGCCTGGTAGGTGACCTCCTGCTGCTTGAGCTTGATCACGATCTCTCCCACGTCGACGTCTTCGATTCCCGCGCGTTGCGCCTCGAGAGTTCCGGTCTTCGACACGATGGCATCCTTAGCGGCGGTGATCTGGTTTTGGCGAGCGCCGGCGGCGGCCTGGGTGTTGAGCAGTGCGGTCATGCGGGTGTCTATTGCGGCGAGGCTCGGCCCCACGTTCACGCCGGAACGCAGGTCCGCGACGATCGAGTCGATAAGAGCGAAGGCAGAGGCGGCACCGGTGCCGTACGCAGCTGCACCGTCGGCATCCACCCGCACGGTCGCGTTGGTGTCGATGCGACGGGTGACAGCTGCCCCGGTGCCGGTGTAGCTCAGGTCGGGCCGGAAGGCCACGCCGGCGTCGGAGCTGCCGGCGAAGACGGTGCGGCCGAGGTAGGTGGTGTTGGCCTTGCCGAGAAGGTCGGTACGTAGGCCCTCGAGAGCGGTGGCGATCGCCTCCTTCGCGGTGGGGGAGAGGGCGCCGTCGTTGGCGCCCTGCACGGTGAGGTCGCGCACCTGTCGCATGATGTCGGTGGACGCGCTGAGGGTGGAGTCGACGGTGGAGAGCCACCCCATGCCGTCGTCGACGTTGCGCCCGAATTGCGCGGTCTGGCTCTGGGCTGCGCGAACGCGCATGGAGTCTGCGGTGCCGGTCGGGTCGTCCGACGGCGTCGTGATCTTCTTGAGGCTCGTTGCCGAGTCCTGCAGCTTGGCCAGGAGGGCGGCGGCGGACTGCAGGTTGAACTGCGAGTTCGCCATCCTGGTCTGGCTTGTCACTCGATTGACCATGAGCTACCTCCCCACTATCCCGGTGCGATTGATGAGAGTGTCGAGCATCTCGTCGACGGCGGTCATGACCCGGGCTGCTCCCTGGTAGGCCTTCTGGAACGTGAGCATGTTGACGTTCTCTTCATCGAGGTCGACAGAGGAGTTCGCGAGCTGGGCGGCGGTGGCCGCGGCAGTCACCGAATCAGCGAGAGTGGCCTGCTGTAGCGCGGTTTTCGAGGCGGTGCCGATCTTCGTGACGAACGCCGACCAGGCCGAATCAGGAGAATTGGCGCCCGAACCGAGCTGCCAGATGGCGTCGGCGTTGGAACCATTACCGCCCCCCGCACCCGGGGCACCACTCGCGATCTGGGTGGCGCTGGTCGGCACGACAGTCAGGCCGAGTGCCGCCGGGCCGCTGGCCGAGAGTGCGAAGAAGTCGAGCCCGGTAGCGCCCGAGGGCGTGGAACCGGCCTGGTGAGCGGTGTTGACTGAAGCGGCAAGGTAGGTGGCGAAGCGGTTGTAGCCGGCAGCCGCTTCGGCGATCGCGCCACCGGTGCCGGTGCCGTTCGCCGCGGTCAGCATCGCGATGGAGCCGGCGATCTCTCCCGACTCGACCGCGACGGACTGGCCGGGTCGGTTCGTCCATTCCAGCGCGACGGGCGAGCCGCTCGCACCGGCGAGGGAATTGCTGCCGGTGACCGTGACGGATCGGAACACGTCACCGGAGACGAGTGCGTTACCGCCCACGAGAACTTCGGCGGTGCCGTCGGGGAGGGTGCGCACGGTACCGCCCGTGAGCGCTGCGATGGAGGAGGTGAGCGCCGATCGCTGGTCGAGCATCTCATTGACCGATCCGCCGGTGGCGAGGGTCTCACGGATCTGCCCGTTGAGCGCCGCGACCCGCGTGCCGGCGTCGTTGAGCTCGGCTGCCATGCTGTCCAATTTGGCGCGTACATCGCTCCACGCGGAGTCGACCGCCGTGTAGCCGGTGGCGATCTGCCCGGCGAGCTGGGACGCCTTCTGCAGCAGCACGCCGGCCGGGGTCTCGTCGCCGGCTCGGAGCGAGACATCCCCCCACGCAGACCAGAAGGCCTGCAGCTGGGAGGAGATGCCGTTCTTGCCCGGCTCGTTGAGGGCAGCCTCGACCGTGCTGAGGGCATTGGAGCGAACGGCCAGGTTGCCGGATGTCGCGGCCGAGCTGCGAACGCGCCCGTCGAGAATCACGTCGCCGAGTCTGGCGATGCCGTCGACAGTCACCCCCTGGCCCACCTGTGCGCGAAAGAGCACGAGCGGACCGATTGGAGTGAGGGACCCGGCCGCCGTCGTGCTGACGCGCTGGCGGGTGTAGCCCCTGGTCGAGGAGTTGGCGATGTTCTGCCCGACGACGTCGAGACCCTGCCGGGCGGCGGTGAGACCGGTGAATGCCGCGTTCAGACCGCTGAAGGTGCTCATCAGATCACAGCTTCAGGTCGAAGATCTGGGCGGAGGGGTTGGCAACACCGGATTCCCCGTTCGCGTCGTAGGTGCCGCTCCCGGTGCTGCCGTCGGCCTGCGCCTCCTGGATGAAACGCAGGGCGGTGCGTAGGTAGTGCTCGTTGAGGTCGCGGAGGTCGCGGATCTGCTCCGTGTACTCGGTGAGTGCCGCAAGGTGCGCGGTGAAGATGTCGGCCCACGGGCCGTCTGGTGCCATGTCGACGAGTTCGCGAAGAGTGGCGTTCTGGGGCGCGCCCCATTCTTCGGCGACGACGGCCGCCTCGACCGATCGGGCGAGACCGGCAGAGCGCAGGCGCTCCATGACCTGTTCGACCTCCCGGGTGGCGTACTGCAACCAGCGGGACTTGCCCGTGGTGAGCAGGAACTGCTCTTCCTCGAGCTTGAACGCGAGCAGGTCGAGGAGTTCACGCTCGCGCCACAGGCAGGCTGAGAGTTCGTTCGCGCTCATGCGGTCTCCCGTTCGTTCGTCCACCAGTGCGGACGATTCCCGTACTCGTTGTACCGACTGCATTTTCTCCACCTCGCTCGACGAGATGAACTATCGGCAAGGGTATCCCGCGGGTAAGGGCCGAACCCGACAAGTCGCAGAGCTGAGCATTCGACGTGTCCGCTACTTGGAGGACAGGTGACTGTGATCGGGGTACATTTGCCCCCGTAATGGGGACGTTACTTGAGTAGATGCCACTAAAAAGGGGGGCATGATGGACTCCTTCCGGCCGATAGAGTCACCTCAGATCGATGGGAAATCCGATCCTCGAACTCGTACAACACCCGCACAAACACCCGATGCATACGCACGACACTTACCCGAAAAACAGTCCGTTTTTTAGCAGGCGTCATGTCCTTGATCTAGAACAAGAGGCGCCGACCGCAACGCGATCGCTGGGATCGCATCCGGGGGTAATGCACGTGAACAGGACAGAACGCAACGCGCTCGTTGTGCAGAATCTTCCGCTGGTGGGCTACCTCGTCTCCGAGGTCTGGGCCAAGGCGTCTCACCTGTCCCGTGACGACCTGGCGTCGGCCGGTGCGGTCGCCCTGATCACCTCGGCGGATGCGTTCGACCCCACACTCGGCATCCCCTTCGGGGCCTTCGCCCGCCGCCGCATCGTCGGCGCCTTCGCCGATGAGATGCGGTCGAGCGACTGGGCCAGCCGCGGTGCGCGCCGCCGCATCAAGGAGACTCTCGCGGTGAAGGAGACTCTCACCGCCGCTCTCGGCCGCACCCCTTCCGTCGACGAGATCGCCTCGTCGCTCGGGGTCGACCGCAGCGAGGTGACCGCCGGCCTCACCGACGCGGCCCGCACGGTCTCTACGCTCGATGACACCGCCGCCGAGTTCCTCATCGCCGACACGGCTCTTCCGGAGGAATCACTCCTCTCTACGGAACGACTCGACTATCTCGCCGCCGCCGTGGAGGCACTCCCCGAGAAGATGCGGATCATCGTGCGGCAGGTCTATTTCGAAGACCGCACCGTCAAGGAGATCGCCGATGAGATGGGAATCACCCACTCCGCCGTCTCCCAGCAGCGGGCCGAGGCCATCCGCCTGCTACGCGACGGGCTCGAGACCCACTATTCCGACTCCTACTTCGCCGACTCCTGCAAAACGGGCGAGCTGCCCACCGGCACCGACGCCGCATACCGGCCAGTCTCCCGCATCGCCCCCGTCGCCCGCAGCGCCTACCTCGCCCGCGTGGCGAGCTACGCGATGGCCGAGCTCTCGCATCTCTCGCTTCCGCAGGCCAGCAGCGCGGCCGCATCCTAGAAAAGCAACTTCAAAGATTTCAGCCCGGCTCCTAACGCGACAGCGCGGACGGCCGATAGCTGAAGGTGTCGGACCACGGATGGGCCGATTCGAACTCACCCAACATCACGGAGGAATACATCATGGGTATGCAGGTCAACACGAACATTTCGGCACTCAACTCGTACCGGAACCTCAGCAACACGCAAAACGACCTCGCCAAGTCGCTGGAGAAGCTCTCCAGTGGTCTTCGCATCAACCACGCCGCGGATGACGCAGCCGGCCTCGCAATCTCCCAGGGACTGCAGTCGCAGGTCGGTGGCCTCACGGTCGCCAGCCGCAACGCGCAGGACGGCATCAGCGTCATCCAGACCGCTGAAGGTTCGCTCTCCGAGGTTCAGACCATCCTGCAGCGCGTTCGTGACCTCGCCGTTCAGGCCGGTAACGACTCGAACAACGGGGCCTCACGAGCAGCAATCAAGACTGAGGTCACTGCACTCGGCGCAGAGCTCACCCGCATCGGTGATTCGGCGAACTTCAACGGAACGGATCTCCTGGGTGGAACCTCGGGAACTGCCGCCACGTTCACCTTCCAGGTTGGTGCCGGTTCAAGCGCCGCGGATCAGATCTCGGTATCGCTTCCCGGATTGAACACTACGACGACGGGAATCGCGACCGTCGTGAACGGCCTGGCCGCCTCCGGATTCGCGAGTGCTTCGGCCGTAAACGGGACAACGGGAACCATTGCCACGCTTGACACGCAGATCACCGCAGTGTCGACCGCTCGCGCCAATCTCGGTGCGCAGCAGAACCGTTTCGAGAGCGTCATCCGCAACCTGAGTGTCTCCACCGAGAACCTCACTGCGGCGAAGTCGCGTATCACCGACACCGACATGGCGGCCGAGATGGTCAAGTACACCCGCTCCAACATCCTGGCCCAGGCCGGCACCGCGATGCTCGCGCAGGCCAACCAGGGCAACCAGGGCGTGCTGCAGCTCCTCCGCTAGATCGGAGAGCTCGGCCGGAGAGCTCGGCCGGAGAGCTCGGCCGGATAGCTCGGCCGGCGTGTAAGAAGCAACGCCCGGTGGCTCATCGCGAAGGGAACTGGACCTCTCACCGTGATGGCCGCCGGGCGTTTACCGCACCACTCTCACTGTTTGTGAAAAACGCCAGACGAAGGGACGGATGGACATGGGAATCTCCCTCGACGGGCTCTCCAGCGGCCTCGACACCACCTCCCTCATCACCCAGCTGATGACGGCGGAAGCGGCTCCCCAGGCCCTGCTCAAGGCTCAGGTCACGAAGACCACCACCATCATCACCGCACTGCAGGGCCTCAACACCCGCATGGCGACGCTCGCAGATTCCGCGACCACCGCCGCGAAGGTCGGCAGCCTCGACCTCTACTCCGCGAAAAGCTCCTCCCCCGCTCTCTCTGCCGCCGTCGCGACCGGGGCGAGCGCGGGGGAACTCCAGGTGGTCGTCAGCGCGCTGGCCCAGTCAGAGGTCGGCGTGTCCGCCGCAATGGCCGCGTGGCCATCGCCCGCTACCATCACGATCGTCGGCCACTCCGGCACGCCGCTCGAGATCACCCCGGCATCCACCTCGCTCGCCGATGTCGCCTCGGCCATCAACTCCTCGACCGCCGGCGTCACCGCCACCAGGGTCGCCTCCGGTGTCGACGGCAGCGGCACCAGGCTCTATCGCCTCCAGTTCTCCAGCAAGACCACCGGGTCGGATTCAGCCTTCACCGTCTATCAGGGAACCGCAGCGGATGTCTCCGCCGGCACCGCGACGAACGTGCTGGCCGCGCCGGGAAGCGCCGTGATCCAGACGGCGCAGAACGCGAGCGTCATCCTGTGGAGGGGCACCCCCGCCGAACAGGTCATCACCTCGGCGAGCAACACCTTCACCGACCTCCTGCCCGGCATCACCGTGACCGCATCCGCTGTCTCGGCGGACCCGGTAACCATCGCCGTCAGTCGCGACGACTCCAAGATCACCGCCGTGGCCAAAGGCCTTGTCGACGCAATCAGCAGCGCGTTCGTGCTGATCGCGGCGCAGACCGCAGTCACGACGACGACGGATGCCTCCGGCAAGACCACCACGGCCGCAGGAGTCTTCGCGGGCGACGGAAGCATCCGCGACATCCGCCAGAAGACGCTGGATGCCGCGAGCGCGCCGATCAATGGCCGCTCGCCCTCCGAGTACGGCATCGTGCTCACTCGCACCGGCACCATCAGCTTCGACCCCGACAGGTTCGCGGCGGCGCTCGCGACAGATCCGACGACCGTCATGGCGGCGGTGCAGACCATCGCCACTCGCCTCGCTGCCGCAGCGACGGCGGCATCGGACAGGTACACCGGCACGCTGACCAACAAGATCACCGGCGACCAGAGCCAGGTGAAGAACCTGGGTGACCAGGTCTCGGCGTGGGACATTCGCCTCGCCGGTCGCAAGAGCACGCTCCAGCGCACCTACTCGGCCATGGAGGTGCTGCTCAGCAACATGAAGGCGCAGTCCTCGGCCCTCAGCTCCCAACTCTCCGCACTCTCGACAACCAGGACGGGATAAGCATCATGACGATGACACTCAGCGCCCAGCGCTCGCAGTACACGAACGACGCCATTCTGTCGGCCTCTCCCGTGCGACTGCTCACCATGCTCTACGACCGACTGCTGCTCGACCTCGACCGCGCGTTGATCGCGCATGCCGAGCAGAACTGGGCGGTCGCCTCGTCGAACCTGCTGCATGCCCAGGCCATCGTGGCCGAGCTCACGTCGTCGCTGAAGGTGGAGCTGTGGGATGGCGGCGAGGGACTCCTCGCGCTCTACAACTACTGCCGAAACCTGCTGGTACTCGCAAATGTGCGCCGGGATGCGGCATCTATCCGGGAGAGCATCGAGCTGCTCTCGCCGCTCCGCGACGCCTGGCATGAGGCCGCGAGCCAGCTCGCCGTGCCCGAGGCCGCCTCGCAGCGCGGGTCCCGGGAACTCGGCGTTGCCTGAGCTGGGCTCGCGCGGGCCGGATTCGTCGCACCGCGCGCGGCATGATGGCTGGGCGGATGTGCTCGCCACGATGGAGCACGACCTCGACGCATCCAGTAGGGGGCTCACCCACGCTGCCCACGCCGACTGGACCCTTCCCGACGATCTCGGCGACCTGCCCGGCGAGCTACGATCGCGGGCCGCGAGCCTGCTGGGCGCCCAGGAGCGGGCGATCGCCGCGCTCGAGCAACGGATGCTGCTGACCGGCCGTCATCTCGCAGCGCTCGACAGCATCCCCGCCCGTCTCGCCGCCTCGGGAGGCGCCGCGTACCTCGACGTCACGGGCTGACCGGGCGGAGCCGACCGGGTGGGCTGACCCCCCTTTCGGGAGCATGGCCTAACGGCGCGACCAGCTCGACCGATAGGTGGAGATAAGGGCACGGATTGCTCGACACGAGGCCACGGATCGGCCGTCAGGACATTGACGAAGAAACGGAACCGCTGTGCTCGAATCCGTCACCTCTGCGGCGCTCGGTAGCGCGCTCGATGGACTGGCGCTGCGCCAGCGCACCATCGCCGACAACATCGCGAACGTCAACACCCCGGGCTACCACGCCAAGCGTGTCGTGTTCGAGGCGGCACTTGCGAAGTCCGTGGCGAACGGCAACGGGCATGTGGCCGCCGAGACCAAGCGCTCGCTCGAACCAACCCTCATCGACGGCAACAACGTCAATCTCGACACCGAGACACTCTCAAATATCGACACCGTATTGCGTTACCAGTTTGCGACCCAGGCCGCCGGCAACGAATTCTCGGCCATGCGCGCCGCCCTGAAGAGCAGCTGATGACTTTTGACGCGATCGGCATCGCCGGCACCGGCCTCACCCTGCACCGCAAGTGGCTCGACGCGGTCTCCGACAACCTCGCCAACATCAACACGGTCAAGCCCACGAGCGGACCGGCCTTCCAGGCGCGCTATGTCGTCGCGCAGGAGGGGGCCGGTAATACCGGCGCCTACGTGCAGGGCATCGCCTATGGCAATGCGGCAGGTCGTCTCGTCTACGAACCAGCCAACCCTCTCGCGGACAAGGACGGCTACGTGAAGCACCCCGACATCGACCTTGCCTCGCAGATGGGACAGCTCATCATGGCCCAGCGCGGTTACCAGGCCAACGCGGCGGTCGTCGACCGCGCCAAAGAGACGTACCAGGCTGCGCTGCAGATTGGTCGTTCCTGATGGACATCTCGTCGATCGGATCTGTAGCTGGTGTTTCCGGCGTCTCCGGCACCAGCACCCTCTCCCCGGCGAGCAATACAAGCGCGGCGAGCGGTGCCAATGCGACCAGCGCTACCAGTTTCGCGAGCGAGCTGGGTGGCGCCGTTGACAACCTCCAGCGGCTGCAGTCGACCTCCAACACGCTGGCCCTCCAGGCCGTCACCGGCAACCTTTCCGACATCCACAACGCCACGATCGCCTCGACCAGGGCCCAGGTCACCCTCGAGCTCGTAGCCGCCGTGCGCAATAAGGGTGTCGACGCGTTCAACGAAATCATGAGGATGCAAGCCTGATGCCCGCTCCGATCAGTTCGGTGCTTCGCCGACTCACCCACACCATCCGCGAGTTCACGATCGCGCAGCGCACCATGGCGATCATCGGTTTCGCCGTGCTCGCGCTCGGAATCGCCGCCCTGTCGTTCTGGGTCACCCGCCCCCAGCTGAGCCCGCTTTTTTCGGGGCTCAGCGGTGCCGACGCGAACACCCTGGTCGAGCAGCTGCGTACCGACGGCGTGCAGTACGAGATCACCGGCGGCGGCGCCACGATCATGGTGCCGGAAGCGAGTGTCTACGCGGAGCGCCTCAAGGCCGCTGCGGCCGGCCTGCCCTCCTCCTCGACGGGGGGCTATTCACTGCTCGACAAGATGGGCGTCACGGCATCCGAGTTCCAGCAGAACGTCACCTACAAGCGCGCGATCGAGGGCGAGCTCGCCCACACGATCGAGGCGATGAAGGGCGTCAAGACGGCCTCCGTGCAGCTCGCGATTCCCAAGGACACCGTCTTCGTCTCGCAGAAGACCGACCCGACCGCGTCGGTCTTCATCGCGACCGACAATGGTGTGACCCTCAATGTCGACCAGGTTCAGGCGATCGTGCACCTCACCTCCTCCTCCATCGACGGGATGAAGACCAGTGACGTCTCGGTCGTCGACGCCCAGGGCCTCGTGCTCTCGGCTGCGGGAGTGGATGTCGCGGGCAGCGGCTCGAAGCAGGCCTCGGACTACGAAGAGCGCGTGCGCAACTCGGTGCAGGCCATGCTCGACAAGGTCGTTGGGCCGGGCAATGCCACCGTCGTGGTCGCCGCCGACGTGAGCCAGAACTCGGGCCAGCGAACTACGGAGACCTTCACCACTCCGGACGGATCGCCCGCACTGAGCGTATCGGCGCAGAGCGACGGCACCGGCGGCAGCACCGCATCGGGCATGTCCGCCGGCATCCTCGGACCGGACAACATCGCGGTGCCGAGCCCCACCTCGACGGCCGGCCCGACGACCGGAACCACCACCGGTACCACCGGTGCCACCTCGATCACCAAGAACAACGCGATCAACAAGCTCACCGAGCAGACCACCATCCCCGCGGGAGCGATCACCCGCCAAACCGTCTCGGTCGCTGTGAACAAGGCGGTCGCCGGGATTAACAAGGCCAACCTGATCTCCCTCGTCAACGCCGCCGCCGGCATCGACAAGACCCGCGGCGATTCGGTCGCGATCGAACTGGTGTCCTTCAATACCGCCGGGGCCGCAGCCGCAACGAAGGCGCTCGCCGCTGCCGACGCCGCGGCGAGCGCCGACCGCACCGCCGGTCTCATCCGAACCGCGGTGACGGCGCTCGCCATCGCGCTGCCGATCATCGTCGCTCTGTTCCTCATCTCGCGCCGCTTCCGCAGCCGCAGCCAGGAGGACCGCGAGCTGCAGGAGATGACCGAGCTCGCCGAACTGCGCGCCATGATGAGCGACCAGACGCGACCGATCGCCCTGACCGCCCACGAGCCGCCGCCCGCCCTCACCTACACTCAGGTGCCGCTCATCGAGCCGGGCGACACCGAACGCAAACGCGCCGAGATCGATGCCCTCGCCGGCAAGGATCCCGAGCGCACTGCCGAGATCCTGCGCGGTCTGATGGACGATCGGCAGCCCGCATGACCGAGGTGGCCCTGACCCTGTCGGGCACCCAGAAGGTGGCTGTCGTGCTCATGAACATGGACCAAGCGCGCGCGGCTGCGGTCATGAAGCAGTTCAACGAGACTGAGGCGGAGGAGATCGCCGCCGAGATCATCCGACTGCGCCGCGTCGACACCATCGTCTCCGAACGGACCATCCTCGAGTTCCACGACCTCGTCACGAAGGGTGGTCGCAAGTCGCACGGGGGCCGCGAGTTCGCGGCAGGCCTGCTCGAAGCATCCTTCGGCGCAGAGAAGGCCGCTGGCGTCATGAACCGGGTCGCGTCGTCAATGGCGGGCAAGGCGTTCGAGTTTCTCGACACCGCCGAGACCGGCCAGCTACTCACCCTGCTCGACGGCGAACTGCCGCAGACCGTCGCGCTCGTGCTCGCGCACCTGCGCCCTGACCACGCCTCCCCGGTCTTCGCCGCTCTCGATGACAGCCTCCGAACTGACGTGGCGAGGGCCATCGCCACCATGGGAACGGCCACTCCCGAGGCGGTACGCGTCGTCGCCGACACCCTCAAGGGGCGCGCGAGCACTGTCGTGACGGCCCACGACACGGTGGAGATCGTCGGTGGCGTCCAGGCCGTCGTCGACCTGATCAACCGGGCGGATGTCTCGACCGAGCGGTCCGTACTCGACGGGCTCGACGGGCTCGACCCGACCCTCGCGGACGAGGTTCGTTCGCGCATGCTCACCTTCGCCGACCTCGTGAAGTTCGACCGCAAGGACGTGCAGCAGGTGCTGCGCGGCATCGATTCGAGCATCCTCGCCGTGGCGATGAAGGGCTCGGGTGAGGCCCTGGTCGAGGTCATCCGGGCCAACATCTCGGAGCGTAACCGCGAGATCCTCGAAGACGAGATCGCTTCCCTCGGCCCGGTGAAGGTGACCCAGGTCGAAGAGGCTCGCGCCGAAGTGGTGCGCGCGATCCGCAACCTCGAGGCCGAAGGCATCATCACACTGCAGCGCGGAGACGAGGAAGAGTATGTCGCCTGACTTCTTCCCCATGATCTTCCCTGCCCTGCCGGCCACCCCCGAGCAGGACAGGGCGGATGCCGACAGCCGCGCGGCCGGGCACGCTGCCGGTTACGCGGCCGGCCTTCGTGCTGCGGGCGCCGAGCTCGCCGGCCAGAAGGCCGCGCTCGACGCCGAGCACCGCGCAGCACTCCTGCACGACGGAGCACGCACCGAACAGGCGATCGCGGTGCTCACGGCAGCGGTGTTCGCGCTCGACAGCCGCCTGCTGCCAGTGGTGACCGAAGCGCAGGATGCGATCGCGGCATCCGCACTCGACCTCGCCGAGACGATCATCGGCACTGAGCTCGCGGATGGCGAGCGTTCAGCCGGAGCGGCCCTCGCCCGCGCGCTCGCCGTGGTGGATCCGGCGACGATCACTACCATCCGGCTGAATCCGCTGGACCTCGGCGTGCTCGATGAGACCGTGCGGGCCGCCTCCGGCGTCTCGTTCACCGCGGATGCGTCTCTCGCCCGCGGCGACGCAATCGCCGACCTGCCACTCGGCTTTCTCGATGCCCGAATTGCAACCGCGGTGGCGCGCGCCAGAGCGGCGATCCTGGGGGACCACTCGTGATTTCGACCTGGCGACCGCACGCCGACCGCTTCCGCACCGCCCTCGCTGCCGCCCGCCCGGAACGGGTAGGCGTCGTTTCATCCATCGTCGGACTCGGACTCGAGATCACCGGACTGGACTGTGCCATCGGCGACCTCGTGCGCGTCGGCGACAGTGTCGCCGACGGCGGTACCGGCTTTCTCGACGCCGAGGTGATTGCGACTACGCCGTCGGGAATCCGCTGCATGCCGCTCAGCCGCCTCACCGGGGTGAACGCCGGCGCTCCGGCCCGGTCGCGCGGACTCCCAGTGCTCGTGCCGACCGGCAAGGGACTGTTCGGCAGGGTGATCGACGGTCTCGGTCGTCCCATCGACGGCAAGGGCCCGCTCGACACCACGCGGCTGGTCTCCATCGACAACGACAGTCCCTCTGCGATGCACCGCGCGCGCATCGACACCCCGCTGCAGACCGGCGTGCGCGTGCTCGACACCCTCACGACGATCGGCAGAGGACAGCGTCTCGGGCTCTTCGCGGGATCCGGAGTCGGCAAGTCCTCGCTGCTCTCCATGATCGCGCGGGGCACGGATGCCCAGGTCTCGGTGATCGCGCTGGTCGGCGAGCGTGGACGTGAGGTTCGCGAATTCCTCGAGGACGACCTCGGTGCGGAGGGGCTCGCCCGCTCGATCGTCGTCGTCTCCACCTCGGACGAGCCGGCGATGATGCGACTGCGCGCCGCCTTCATGGCCACCCGCATCGCAGAGTCGTTCCGTGACCAGGGGGCGGATGTCATGCTCATGATGGACTCCCTCACCCGGGTGGCCATGGCACAGCGCGAGATCGGACTCTCCGTCGGCGAACCGCCGGCAACCCGAGGCTACCCGCCGTCGACCTTCTCGCTGCTCGCACAGCTGCTCGAGCGGGCCGGAACCGCCGAGACCGGATCGGTCACCGGTATTTACACAGTGCTCGTGGACGGCGACGATCACAATGAGCCGATCGCTGACGCCGCCCGCTCCTTTCTCGACGGCCACGTCGTGCTCGACCGCAAACTCGCGGTCTCCGGTCACTTCCCCTCTATAGACGTGCTGCACTCGATCTCCCGCGTTGCCACCCGGGTCATCTCCCCCGCGCAGGCGCATGCGGCCCAGGTGCTTCGCACAACGCTCGCCGCGCGCCGCGCGGCCCAGGACCTCCTCGACGTCGGTGCCTACCAGCGTGGCGCGAACCCCCTCGTCGACGCCGCCGTCGACCACGAATCGTCGATCAACGCGTTCCTCCGGCAGAGGATCAGCCAGCAGTCGACCACCGACGACGCATGGGCCCAGCTCGCTTCGCTCGTCCGAATCCTGGAAGGTAACTGATGGCCCGTTCATTTCCGCTCGCCGGACTCCTCCGGCTGCGCCAGGTACAACAGGACCAGGCCGCGATCGATCTCTCGGCGGCCAACGCCAGGGTTGCGGAGGGCACCGCGCGCCAGCGACGTGCCCGATCCTCGCTCGGTGCCACCTCCAGTGAGGCCACCAGCGCCTCTGTGCTCTATGCGGTGGCGGCATCCCGCGCCGCTTCGCGGAGCATGCTCGCCGAGCTCCAGGCGCTCGACTGCGATCACCGCGCCTCCCTGGACGTCGCCAACACCGCCTTCACCGCCGCTCGCGCACGGTCGATCGGGCTCGAGAAGCTCGAGGTCCGCTTCGACGACGAGGTGGCGAACGGCATTCTCGTGGCCGAGCAGGCCGTGCTCGATGAGATCTCCTCGACGAGTTGGCACCGCGCAAGGGAGGTGGATGCCGGTTGACTCTCGTCGCCCTCTCCCCAGCTCCGACCGCAGCATCCTCGACGGCCGGCCCGGCGAACTGCTCGGCCTCGGCCAGCGGCTTCGGCGCGGTGATGACCGACGCGAAGGCCGCGCTGGTATCCGCCGATGCCTCTCCCGATGCCTCTCCCGATGCCACCGCCGCCGTGCTCCAGGGCCTCGCCGCATCCGCCACGCCCGCTGGCACCCCCGACTCTGCCGTGAAGGGCGCCGCGACAGACCCCGCCGACCCGGCATCGCCCTCAGCGACAGACCATCCGGTACCGGATGCCCTCTCGACGGTCGCACTGCCGATCGTGCAGCCCACAGTCGTGCCGACGCTTATGCCCACTGTCGCTCCCTCCCTTCCGCCGCAGCCCACGGCGGGTCTCCGGACGGATACGTCGTCCGACGCCCCAGCAGCACCCTCCGCCGCGTCGCGCCCCACCTCCGTGGTTGCGCCCTCAGCACCACCCACCTCCGCCGCAGTGACCTCCGCCCCGGCGCGACTCCCCTCTGCGGCAGCCCAAGGTGCGGCAGCCCAAGGTGCGGCAGCCCAAGGTGCGGCAGCCCAAGGGGCTGCGACCCCCGCCGCGTCCACTCTCCCCGCCGCCCGCGCCCGGTCAGCCTCCCCGGCGACGGACACCGCAGCACCACAGTCGATCGCGATGCCGGCGATCGCGACCCCAACGGTCCGACTGGAGGCGGTCGCCGCATCGACCCCTGCGGCCGCACCTGCGCCGGCGCAGAACACCCCCTTCGCCGGTCAGCTCGCTCGCCCGATCTTCACTCTTGCCACAGCCGCACCCGGGTCGCACACGATGACCATCAGCGTGACACCGGACACTCTCGGTCCCGTGACCGTGCGCGCGCACGTGAGCCCGGACGGTATCCGGGTCGAACTTTTTGCTCCGACGGACCTGGGCCGCGACGCGATTCGGGCGATCCTGCCTGATCTGCGCAAGGATCTCGCGGGAGCCGGAGTCGGAGCCAACCTGGACCTGTCATCGCAGAACCAGCCGAGCGATGCCGGCGACCGGCGCGGCGATACGGGTTCCCGGCCCGGGCGCGCCTACATCGTGCCAGCCGGGATCGTCGCAGACGGGGACGTCGCTGCCGCGCCGACCCGCACCCTCACCACCTCATCCATCGACGTACTGGCATAGGGAGACTCGCTCATGGCAATCGACGGAATCACCGGAACGGTGCAGGCAGCCACGGCAGCCACGGCATCCGGAATCTATAGCGGATCCACCACCCGCGCGCCCAAACAGACCATGGACTCGGAGGTGTTCATGAAGCTGCTCGTCACCCAGCTGCGCACCCAGGACCCGAGTGCGCCAATGGACACCAACCAGATGATCTCCCAGACCACCCAGCTGTCGATGATGGAGAAGATGACGGAGCTCTCGACCACGAGCACGGAGAATTTCTCCCTGCAGATGCGCATTGCGGCCGCGGCGATCGTCGGCAAACAGGTCAGCTATTCGGATGCCGCGGGCGTAGGTCACACCGGCACGGCGTCGAGCGTCTCCTTCGCCGGAGGCGTTCCCCAGGTCAAGGTCGGCGGCGTCGACGTCGCGCTCGACACCATCTCCGGCATCACCAGCACGTCCGCCTGATCCACGACATCCCCATCCACCACATCCAACCGAAAGGCAGCACCTCATGCTTCGTTCACTGTATTCCGGGATCTCCGGACTCCGCTCGCACCAGACCATGCTCGATGTCACCGGCAACAACATCGCCAACGTCAACACCACGGCGTTCAAGTCGTCGGCCACCCAGTTCCAGGACACTCTCTCTCAGCTCACGCAGGGCGCGGGTGGCCCCCAGGCACAGATCGGTGGCACCAACCCGGCGCAGGTCGGCCTCGGAGTGCGCGTGGCCGGCATCTCCACCAACTTCGCCCAGGGTTCCGCCCAGTCCACCGGTCGTGCGACAGACATGATGATCTCGGGTGACGGCTTCTTCGTCACCAAGACGGGCACCCAGACGCTGTATACGCGGGCGGGCTCGTTCGACTTCGATGGCGCCGGTCGCCTGGTCACCCCGGACGGCTCCATCGTGCAGGGCTACACCGCCATCAATGGCGTCGTCGCCGATGGCGGAGCGGTCAGCGACATCACACTCCCGCTCGGTATCGTCGCGCCCGCGGTCGTCACCTCGGCGACGACCGTTGCGGGCAACCTTCCCGCCGGTGCGGCAGTCGGTACCGCGCTCGTGCGCGACGTACAGGTCTACGACGCCACCGGTGGCGCCCGCACCGTCTCGCTCAACTTCACCAAGACCGCTGCGGGCTGGGATGTCGCGGGCACCGACCCCAACGGGGCAACCGGCACAGCTTCGCTCACCTTCGTTTCCGGGGTGCAGACTTCCGCGGGCACCATGACGATCGGCGGCATCGCCGTGGACATGTCGAAGCTCACCGGATTCGCCGGGCTCACGACCGTTGCGGTCTCCGACCAAAATGGGCGCGCCGCCGGAACCCTCAAGTCGTACACGCTCTCGAAGGACGGCACTCTCGTCGGATCGTTCAGCAACGGGGCATCCCAGGCGATCGCCCGCATCGTGCTCGCGACCTTCTCCAACCCGGGCGGCCTCGAGAAGGCCGGCTCCTCCGGCTACCGGGCCACCTTCAACTCCGGCAACGCTGACATCGGGACCCCCGGATCGGGCAGCCTCGGCGCCCTGCAGGCAGGCGCGCTCGAGATGTCGAACGTGGACCTCTCCCAGGAGTTCACCAACCTGATCGTCGCCCAACGGGGCTTCCAGGCCAACGCCCGCATCATCACCACCTCCGATGAGGTGCTCCAGGAGCTCACCAACCTCAAGCGCTGACACTCTCAAGCGCTGACACTCTCAAGCGCTGGCACTCTTAAGCGCTGACACCCTCGGTATCGAAGCGCCTCCGGCCGGTCTGGTCGGGGGTGCTTTCGCCGTTTAGCCATCCGCTAACCGCACGCCGGCACCTGCCGATAGTGGTGTGTGACGGACCAGGATGGACCGGCTTCACCACCAGCAGGGATGCGCTCATGATCGTAGTCACACGGCTCAACGACAGCCATTTTGCGATAAATCCAGATCTCATCGAGCGCATCACCGCCAATCCCGACACCACCCTGATCATGGTCGACGGCGCCAAGTACATCGTCACCGAGTCCATGTCCGAGGTGATCGAGCGAATCTCGCGCTACCGAGCCTCGGTGATCGCTCTCACCCACGAGCTGTCGTCGAGCTCACACCAGCAGCGTGTGCTGGAACTGGTCGAGAATGAGGACGACTTCGACTCCGAGCACCCCGTGCCGCTGCGACCGAGGAAGATCTGATGGATCTCGCCACAATCATCGGCATCCTGGCGGCGTTCGGCGCCCTCTTCGCGATGCTCACCCTCGAAGGCTCCAATGTGAGCTCCATCCTGCTACCGGCTCCCATTGTGCTGGTCTTCGGGGCGACGATCGCAGTCGGCATCGCCGGCGGCACCGTCAAGGACCTCCTCCTCTCGGTCAGGGCGCTCCCTCGGGCATTCACGGGTAAGACCCAGAAGCCGCAGGTCGTGATCGACCGTCTGGTCGGGATCGCCGAGAAGGCGCGTAAAGAAGGTCTGCTCTCGCTGGAGCAGGAGGCAGAGACCGTGAACGACCCCTTCCTGCGAGGTGCGCTGCAGAGCATCGCCGACGGAGCGGATGGCGAAGACCTGCGCATGTCTCTCGAAGACGAGATCGCCACCAAGACGCGCTCCGACCGCACCGCATCCAAGTTCTTCCTCAGCCTCGGCGGCTACGCGCCGACCGTCGGCATCATCGGCACCGTCGTCTCGCTCACCCACGTGCTCGAGAACCTGTCGACGCCGGGCAAGCTCGGACCGCTCATCGCTGCGGCATTCGTCGCCACGCTCTGGGGGTTGCTCTCAGCCAATTTCCTCTGGCTGCCGATCGGCACCCGCCTTCGCCGGCTCGCCGACCTCGAGGGAGAGCGGATGACGCTGATCATGGAGGGTGTGCTCGCCGTGCAGGAGGGCAGCCAGCCTCGACTGCTGGCCGAACGCCTGCGCGCGATGGTGCCGGCCCACCAACTCGGTAAGCCCGCGAGCGAGAAGTCCGGCGACAAGGCGAAAGCGGCGTAGCCGGATCATGGGCAGAGGTCGCAAGAAGCACGCCGAGGAACACGAGGAACACGGTCCGGATGAGCGCTGGATGGCCTCCTACATGGACATGGTCACCGTCCTGATGTGCATGTTCATCGTGCTGTTCGCCATGTCCACTGTCGATGCCAAGAAGTTCGACCTGCTGCGCAACTCCCTGGCCACCGGATTCGGCCAGACCGACATCGGCAAGATCGACACAGCCAAGGGCACAGTGCTCGATCCGACGAAGGCCAGCACGAGTGGTGAGAGCTTCGGCGCCGGGCCCCAGACCGCCCAGGCCGCCGCCGCGGCTGCCGCGGCCAAGGCGAACCTCGCCGCCGCGGTGAAGGAGGTCGACGCGATCAAGAACCTCGAGGCCAAGCTCAGTTCGAGCCTGGCTGTTGTCGGACTGCAGGGCACGGTGCAGTTCATGATCGACCAGCGCGGGCTCACCATCCGACTTGTCGACCAGCAGGCATTCTTCGCTCCCAACAGCACCGTGCTCGCCGGCGCGGCCCCCAGGGTGCTCGACACCATCGCGCCGATTCTCGCCGCCACCGGCGAGAACATCGCCGTCGAGGGCCATGCCGACAGCCGGTCGACGTTGCCTCCGTTCCCCACGAACTGGGAGCTCTCCTCCGGTCGGGCCGTCTCCGTGCTCCGACGCATGGTCGAGAGTGGGGGGGTGCCCCCAGCCATGATCGGCGCCGTCGGGTATGGATCATCGCGGCCGATCGCCACGGGAACCACCGTCGCCGACTACGCGCAGAATCGGCGCGTCGACATCATCGCCCTCTCCAACGCGTCCGAGGCGGTTCGGGCTCTCATCCCGGATGTGGTGTCCGGAAAGATACCGGGCAGCCCGCCAGCGGATGCCCCCACGGTCTCCCCGGCGTCAGCAGCTGGTGCGTGGATGCCGGTCGTCACCAATTCCGAGCCCCTGATCCTCTTACCGGTGGTCGCCCCCGGCCGATAGTGCCCTGTGTGACGGTCCAGGAACACATTCTGATAAACGCGCCCGCAAGGTCGGGCCCGGCGGTGGAGGCGTATGACTTCCGCCGCCCCACCACTCTCGCCCGCGAGCACTCCCGCGTGCTCGAGCTGGCGCTCGAGACCTTTGCCCGCCAGTGGGGTACCCAGCTCACCGCCAAAGTCCGCGTGGTTTCGCGGGTCACCTGCGAACAGATCATCATGGAGACCTACGACGATTACGCGTCCGCGCTGCCCGCCACTACCGCGATGATCCTGTGCCGCCTCCAGGGGATGGATGCCCGTGCGGTGATCCAGTTTCCCGCAGCGGCCGCTCTCACCTGGGTGTCGTACATGCTCGGCAGCAACACCGCCCAGGTCGTCGACGAGCGCAAGTTCACCCAGATCGAGCAGGCGCTCGTGCGCCGCCTCTTCGATGATGCCCTCGAAGACCTCCGCTACTCCCTCGGTCCGCTGCTCGAAGCGGCGATCTCTGTCGACACCATCCAGTACAACTCCCAGTTCGCCCAGGCCGCCGCGACGGCCGACCTGATGATCGTGGCGACCTTCGCCATCCGGGTCGGCGATAGCTCGACCACCGCGACCCTGGCGATCCCCGCCCCTGCCCTGCTGCCGCATCTCGGCCAGCCGGCAGTCCCGCCGGTGACCGGCAACATCCGCGACCAGGTGGCATCGCAGCTCGGCTGGGTGCCGGTGGAGGTGGCGTTGAGCCTCACCCCGGTACTCGTGAAGCCGAGCCGTGTGCTCAGCCTCGCGGTCGGTGACCTGCTCGCCATTCCGCATCCCCGGCACCGCCCACTCAACCTCACCGTCGACGGCGAGACTCTCGCTCGCGCCGCAGTCGGAGCCAACAGTGCTCGACTCGCCTGTGTCGTCGTCGAAGCTGACGATGGCACTACCGAAAGGCCCAACCAGTGAAAAAGTCCACTGTCATCGATCCCCGCGTCGCCGCAGCGGAGGCGCTCGCGCGACTGCTTCCCAGCACCGCCATCCTCGAGGCGATCGCAATCGAAGGCGTGCCCATCGGCCCGTTCGACAGCGCGGTGGTCGCCTCCTTCGTCGGCGTGACTTCGGCGGACCTCGCTATCGTCTTCCTCGATCCGATCGAGACAGCGGATGCCGCGGTAGCGGACTCCCAGCTGGTCTCGATCGTCGACCTACTGCGCCCCGCTCTCGACGCCGCGGCCGCTGTGCTCGGCTCCGGCGTGCTCGGAGAGTCCCGGGTGCAGGACGCCACGGCCCTGTTCTCCGACCCGACCACCAAAGTATTCGCCCTCTCCGCCGGCAGCAGCACGGCCGGCTGGTTCGCCATCCGCGTGCGCGAGATCCTCGCCGGTGCCGCACCAATCTCCCAGGAGTCGCTCGTGAACAACCTCAGCCGCATCAACAACGTCGAAATGGCACTCACCGTGGAGATCGGTCGCACCCGCATGTCGGTGCGGGATTTGCTCGGCCTCGAGCCCGGCGCGGTGATCGAGCTCGACCGCTCTGCCGGTGCCCCCGCCGACGTGCTGCTCAACGGCCGGCTGATCGCCCATGGCGAGATCGTCGTCGTTGACCAGGACTACGCCGTGCGCATCACCCAGATCCTCGACGTCGCCGAGGGCCTCAACTGACGATGGACACCCTCTTCGTCGCGTTGCGTGTACTGCTCTCTCTCGCCGCTGTTGTGGGGCTGTTGTGGTTTCTGCAGCGACGCATCACGAAGGGCACCCAGTCCACGCGCGCGACGAAGCTCGTGAATGTGGTGGCCCGCCAGGGACTCGCGCAGAAGGCATCCGTCGTCGTGATCGACGTGGGGGGCAAGCGATTCCTGCTCGGCCTCACCGAGCACTCGGTGACCGTGCTCGACGCCACCGAATTGCCGGTGCTCGACACCGCAGCGGCCTTCGGATCGGCACTGACCGACGCTGCACTGACCGACGCTGCACTGACCGACGCTGTCGTGACCCCGGGCACGCGCAAGCCGGTCGCGACGCCCATTCCCTTTCCGCAGCAGTTCGACCCGCGCACGGGCCTGCCGCGCAGGGCCGGCGCGCTCGACGGCTCGATCCTGTCCCTCTCCACCTGGAAGCGCGCGGCAGTAGCCCTGCGGTCGTCCCGGTGAGCGAGCGGGCCACGACGAGCGTGCGCGAATCCCTCGGCACCCGATTCTGGAACGGTCCGGCCGCGCGTATCGTTGTGATCGCGGTCCTGGCGCTCGTGGTCGCGGCGGCACTCATCCTCGTGACCGGCACCGCGAGCCACGCCTCCGTTCCCGAGGCGGTCGCGCCCACTCCACCGGTCGATCCGGTGGTGCCGAATGGCACCGGCGGACTATCGATCAACATCAACGGGCCGGACGGCACCCCGTCATCCGCCATCGTCACCCTCGTCGGCATCACGCTGCTCTCGGTGGCCCCGGCGCTACTGCTCATGATGACGTCGTTCACCAAGATCTTCGTGGTGCTCGCCATGGCCCGTAACGCCCTCGCATTACCGTCGATCCCGCCGAACCAGGTGCTCGCGGGACTCGCGCTCTTCCTCAGCCTGTTCATCATGGCGCCGGTGATCACCGACATCAACACTCACGCACTTCAGCCCTATCTCAATGGCCACATCGACTTCACCCAGTCGATCGATCTCGCGACCAAGCCGCTTCGCACCTTCATGCTCGCGCACACTCGAGAGGAAGATCTCGCCCTCATGACCCGGGCGGCGGGACTTGCCAACCCGAAAGATCCGTCCTCGGTCTCCCTGCCGACGCTCATCCCGGCCTTCATGATCTCCGAGCTGCGCGCCGCCTTCATCATCGGATTCGTCATCTTCGTGCCGTTCCTCGTGATCGACCTGGTCGTCTCGGCCGCTCTCATGTCGATGGGCATGATGATGCTGCCGCCGGTCATGATCTCGTTGCCATTCAAGATCCTCCTGTTCGTGCTGGTCGACGGCTGGGGGCTCATCATCACGACGCTCATCAGCAGTTATCGGGGTAGTTGATGAACCAGAACGCTGTCATGGATATCGCGCTGCAGGGCCTCCTCATCGCCGCGAAGCTCTCCGCACCCATCCTGGTCACCGCCCTCGTCGTCGGTTTCGCGATCTCCCTCATGCAGTCGATCACCCAGATCCAGGAGGTGACGCTCTCCTTCGTGCCGAAGGCGATCGCCGTCTGCCTCGCCCTCATCGTGTCCGGGCAGTGGATGATTTCCGAGCTCGTCGCCTTCACGCACGGTCTCTTTGAGAAGATCCCGTTCCTGTTGAGTGGGGGTTGAGGTGGCGCTCACCCTCAACTTCCCGTGGATCGAGGCGGTGATGCTCGCCTCCGTGCGGATGACCACCTTCCTGGTGATCGCGCCGCCGTTTTCCACCAACGCCTTTCCCCTTCGCATCAAGGCGATGCTCGGCATCGGGCTCGCGCTCGCCGTGGCGCCCCGGGTCGCCACTGGATACGTCTCACCCGACACCGCCGGTTTCGTGGTCGGACTCCTGGTTGAGCTCGTGACCGGTGCCCTGCTCGGCTTTCTGGTGATGATCGTCTTCTCGGCGATCCAGTCGGCCGGCAACCTGGTCGACCTCTTCGGCGGTTTCCAGCTCGCCCAGGGTTTCGACCCGCAGATGATGATCAACGGCGCCCAGTTCGCCCGCCTCTACCAGATGACCGCGCTCGCCCTGCTGTTCGCATCGGGCGGCTACCAGCTCATCATCGGCGGGCTCGCGCGCAGCTTCGACGCTCTTCCCGTGGCCGGCCGGCTCGATCTCGCCGCCCCCATCCATGCCATTTCGATCGCCGTCGGGCAGATGCTGCTGTCGGCCGTGCAGATCGCCGGACCACTGATCGTCGTGCTCTTTCTCGCGGATGCCGGCCTCGGCCTGCTCACCCGGGTCGCCCCGGCACTCAACGCCTTCGCCCTCGGCTTCCCACTCAAGATCTTCATCACCCTGGCTCTCGGTGTCTTCGTCTTCGCCGCTCTTCCGCAGATCGTCGCGGCGATCACCGGACAGGCCGTGTCCATCTTCACGGGGGTGAGATAGGGATGCCCGAAGCAGACTCCGGCGAAAAGACAGAACTCGCCACCGAGAAACGCATGAAGGAGGTGCGCGCAAAGGGGCAGCTCTCCAAGTCGCAGGATCTCACCGCCTGGGTCGCCGTCGGAGTGGCGGCGGTGATGATCCCGGCGACCGTCTCTGCGGGGGCCGCCGCAACATCCGCTCCGTTCTACCAGCTGCGCGAAGTGATGGATCACCCGGACTCGACGCATGCAATGCGGGCACTGTTCGACGGACTGGGCTCGGTGGGTGGCATCATCCTGCCGCTGCTCGCGGTGGTAACGATCGCGGTGCTTGTTACGGCCGCAGCGCAGGGGGGAATCCACTTCAAGAAGTTCACCGGCAAATTCGACCAGTTCAACCCGGTGGAGGGCCTCAAGCGAACTTTCGGAATGCAGGCGGCCTGGCAGGGCGTGAAGGCGCTCTCCAAGACCGTCGTGGTCGGTGTCGTGCTCGTCGCCGTAATCCAGGGGCTCATGCCCGTTCTCATGAGCGGCGGTGGGCTACCGGCCTCGGCGCTCATCCAGGCGGCGTCGGATGGCACCGCATCCCTCGTACGCTCCGCGGTCGTCGCCGGTCTTATCCTCGCCGTCGCCGACGTCTTCGTGATCATGCGCCGCAACCGCAAGCGCACACGCATGACGAAGAAAGAGGTGAAGGACGAGAATAAGTCGTCTGAGGGGGACCCCATGATCAAGGGGCAGCGCCGATCGCGCCAGCTCGCCATGAGCCGTAATCGCATGATGGCCGCCATCGTGGATGCCGACGTGGTGCTGGTGAACCCCACTCATTTCGCCATCGCCCTCAGGTACGAGCCAGGCAAGTCGGCCCCCCGAGTGGTCGCGAAGGGTGCGGGCGTGATCGCGCTGCGCATCCGCGAGCAGGCCGAGACCGATCGTGTCCCGATCGTCAAGGACATCCCCCTCACCCGCGCACTGCATTCGGCCTGCGATCTCGGCGACGAGATCCCGGTCGACCTGTATAACGCTGTCGCCCGAGTGCTGGCCTTCGTGCTCGCGCTCCGTAAGCGGGGGTCGTCGAAGGGCGTGCACGAGATGAACCAACTAGTCGCCGCTGGAGGGCACTGAAGATGTACAAGAACCTCGCCAAACTCGCGGTGCCGCTCGGTGTCGTCGGCATCATCCTGCTGCTCGTGGTGCCGATCCCGGCTTTCGTGCTCGATCTGCTGATCATCGTCAACATCATGCTCGCGCTGGTGACCCTGCTCACCACGATGTTCGTCAAGAAGCCTCTCGACTTCTCCGTCTTTCCCTCCCTGTTGCTGGTCGCCACTCTGTTCCGCCTCGGTCTCAACGTCGCCTCGACGCGCCTCGTGCTCGGCAATGGTTACGCGGGAGAGGTAATCGCCGCGTTCGGGCATGTGGCGGTCGGCGGCTCGATCATCATCGGTGCGGTGATCTTCCTCATCCTCGTGGTGATCCAGTTCGTCGTGGTCACGAAGGGCGCGGAGCGCGTCGCCGAGGTGGGTGCACGATTTACTCTCGACGCGATGCCCGGCAAGCAGATGGCGATCGACGCCGACCTCAATGCCGGCCTGATCACCGATGTGCAGGCGCGTGAGCGCCGTGCCGAGGTCTCCGCAGAGGCCGACTTCTACGGCGCGATGGACGGTGCCTCCAAGTTCGTGAAGGGCGACGCGATCGCCGGAATCATCATCATCATCATCAATATCGTCGGTGGCATCGCGATCGGCGTGATCCAGCGCGGCCTCTCCATCGGAGACGCGGTCAGCAGCTATACCCTCCTCACCATCGGGGATGGACTCGTCACCCAGATCCCGGCCCTGCTGATGGCCGTCTCCACGGGCATGATTGTGACCCGTTCCAATGCCGAGTCAGACATCGGCTCCACCGCGAGCGCGCAGCTCGGGCAGTCACGGTACGCGCTGATCATCGCGGGAGCCACCGCCATCTTGATGGCCTTCATCCCCGGCATGCCGATCATCCTCTTCATCATCGTCGGTGTCTCGCTCCTCATCATCGCGCAGCGCATCAAGGCTCGAGAGGCCGTGAAGAAGCTCGAGATCACCGCGATTGCCGACCCCGCCACTACCACCACCGAGAACCTCATCGAGCAGATGCGGGTACACGCCCTCGAGATCCTGCTTGCTCCCGACCTGGTCGACCTGGTGTCGGATGCCTCGGACGACCTGCTCGCTCGCGTGCGGTCGCTGCGCCGCAAGATCGCCATGGACATGGGACTCGTCGTGCCGCCGGTGCGCACCAGGGACAGCATCGAGCTTCCGCCCTCGACCTACGTGATCCGCATTGCCGGCGTCGAAGCGGGCCGGGGCATCGCACCGTCCGGCAAGGTGCTCGCGCTCGGGGACGCCCTCGATCCGCTGCCCGGCGCGGTGACCCTCGAGCCCGTGTTCGGACTCGCGGGCAAATGGGTGCCGAGCGAAATGCGCCACAGCGCCGAGATGACCGGCGCGACGGTAATCGACCGCGTCTCGGTGGTGGTCACCCACCTCTCCTCCATCATCATGGGCAACGCTGCGCGCCTGCTCACCCGCGAAGACGTGCGTGTGCTCACCGAGGGAGTCAAGGAGATCAACCCGGCCGCCGTGGACGAGCTCGTTCCCGGGCTTCTCAGTCTCGCCGAGGTGCAGCGTGTGCTGCAGGGGCTCCTGCTCGAACAGGTGCCGATCAACGACCTCCCGCGCATCTACGAAGCACTCTCGCTGCGCGCGAAGGTATCGTCCGACCCGGAGGGACTCATCGAGGCCGCCCGTGCTGCCCTCGGCCCGGCGCTCAGTGCCCGGCACCTCGACGGCCAGACTCTGCACGTGATCATGATCGATCCACTGTTGGAGCAGTCGATGCTCGAGGGCCTGCGACCCTCGGAGCTCGGCACCCAGATCCTCATCGACCAGCACGCGCTCGAGGGGCTGCTCGGCTCGGTCCGCGATGTGGTCTCCCGCGTGGAGGGCACCGGTATCTCTGCGGTGCTGGTCTGTGCGCCGGCGCTGCGACCGGCCATCCGTCGCCTTGTCTCCGCGCAGTCCGGCGGGCTGCCGGTGCTGTCGTACCAGGAGGTCACGTCGGCCAATGTGAACATCGACACAGTGGGGGTGGTGCGCGGTGCCGAGTCGATATCAGCTTGAGGGTGCGTCCCTCGACGAACTGAACGCCCGTGTGCTGGCGGAGCATGGTCCGCTAGCGAAGGTCATCGCGGTCAAGGCCGTGACCTCAGGTGGAATCTCCGGCTTTTTCGCGTCGCGCCGCTATGAGGTAGAGGTGGATGTTCCGGACGGCACCGCTCGGGATGCCCACACCTTCGACCTGCCCAGCCGCGCCGGTATCGCCCGGCTGCTCGATGACGCGGATACGGCCGAGGCGATTTCACGTTACGGCGATCTCATCCCCCGGCTCTCCACCCACTCGGTCGACTTTGACTCGATCATGGCGGATCTCACTTACAACACCGCCGCGATCGTGCCGCTCATCGCTGGGCCGACGGTGTTCCGCCAGACTCCCCTCGAGGCCGCCGGCGACCTCGTCGTCGTGGTGGGCCTCGGTGACGACCCGCTCCAGGTTGCCAGGGACATGTCTCACGTGTCCGGCTTGCGCGCCCTGAGCATCGCCGGGGCGGTCAGCGCCGACGGGTACTTCCGCGTGAAGGACCGCATCAGCGCCATGGCGGCACGGGCCGCCGGCGTGCGGGAGAAGCACAGCGTATTCATCGCCCTCGGAATCCCCCGGGCAGGCCTCGACGACGACGCGATTGCAGCTCTCGAGTACCTGAACGCCGATCAGGTGTGGGTGGTGGTGGATGTGGGGCGAAAGGCCGAGGACACGGCCCGGTGGGTGCGCGCGGTGCAGTCGCACGTGCACATCGACGCGATCGCCGTCACCGGCAGCGACACCACGGATACGCCGGAGACCGTGCATCAGCTCGGCATCCAGGTCGGTTGGCTGGAGAGCGGTTCGGTAGGCTGAGCCCGTGCTGGTATTGACCCGTAAGGCGGGTGAGAAGATCGTGATCGGTGACGACATCATCATCACGATTCTCGACGTGCGCGGTGACGGCATCCGCATCGGTATCGATGCTCCTCGCGGCATCAAGATCCAACGCGAAGAGGTGCTGCTTGCCGTTGCCGAAGCGAATGTGGCTGCTGCGGCCGCAGAGGATTCCGTCGAGCAGCAGTTGAAGTCCGCGCTCGGCATAATGACCCCGCCGGTCGCCGTGCAGCCCGCCGATTCGACCTCCTGAGCTCCCGTTTTTTCGGGGGGACAAGCCGGGGTACAAATCGTGTCCCCTCTACTGGGGACTAGGGCTCTTCGCGCGGATGCCGCATCCTATATATCGGGGAACCGGATGTTCTACCACCCGAAGGGGTTTCCCGGTGTTCCGAGAGAAAGAAATCTGATGAGCCCCGACGCGAAGGTCCACTATCTCACTCGCACGACGTTCGATCCCAATGACTCGACCGTGCAGGCACAGGCCATCGTCGATGCCGAGATGAACAACCGTATGGACCTTGTTCACCAGCTGGCGGTGCGCCTCAGCGCACTCGAGGCGACGATTGCGGCCGTGGATGCTGCTCGCCACGCCGCGATCACAGCCGGTTGGACTGAGACCCAGCTCGTCGACCTCGGCCTCGGTGCCCTCGAGAGCTCCAAGCAGTCCGCCGGTCGCCGGGTGGCTCGCCCCGATAGCGAATCCACCCTCGCTGCCGCTCTCGTCGGAGAGCTCGTCGGCTGACCGAGGTGCCCCGGCGCGAGCGATCTGCCCGACGCTCCACATGCCCGACGCTCCACATGCCCGGCCGGGCGAGGGCGAACGGTTAGTCGTTCGAGCAGGATCGTCTGAGCACACAGTCGACGGGTTGTTCCAGTGCCGAGTGTTGTGCGAACCATGTTCGAGGGCCTCTGATGGGCAACGCCCGCATCATCGATTATTCCGCCTCGCCGTCGACCGTCCTGGTTGGGTAGGGGGTGGCGATCTCGGTCGGCCATTCGTCGAGCTGCTTTCGGTGACGGGAGCGTCGGTGATCGGCAGGCTCGCGCGTCGGGTGACCGTCTGTTCGAGCGACCCTGTTGCGGCTCGGTGGGAAGGCCTGCAGTTCAACCTGGGGGAAGGGCCCGCAGTGGGAGGTGATGAAGGCCGGGATGCCCGTTTTCAGCGCCGATCTCCACCGCACGACGCCCGGAGCGCTTGACGCGGGGATGGTCGCACTGGCTCATTCGCGCGCCAACCAGGTTGTCAGTGCCGCGGTGACTGCCGCAATCCGTTCGGCCGACGAGAAGCTGCCCCGGAGGCCGCGGGCACCCCACGATACGTCGCGAGGTGCACCAGGCCACCGGCATGATCGTGGCGCAGCTCGAGATCTCCGCGACCGAGGCATTTTCGCTGTTGAGAGGTCACGCCTCTGCCTCGGGTCGCACAATGGAGGATGTCGTGACAGACATCGTCGACCTCCTGCACAGCCCGGTCGCGGAGTGCACCGACCCTTTTACCACCGGAACAATGGTGTCGGTGGCCGACATCGAGGCGTCTGCTGTGGAGTGGCAGGTATTCCGACGGGCGGCTCTCGAGCAGGGCTTTTTGGCAGTCCACGCCACGCTAAGGCGGTTCGGCGGTACCGGGCACCCCGCGCTAAGCGATCCTTCCCGGAGCAGGAAGCCGAATCGACGGGTGATGGAACTAGAGGTGGGTCGTCGAGCCCGTGCTGCCGGCGCTGAGCGCTTCGCGGGGATCGGACGTGCCGGCAAGAGCGGAGAGGTGCACCATCGATCGGGCTACCGACCGCAGTCTGCCCGAGAAGCTGTCCACCTCGGCGGCGCTGAGATCACTCGTCGCGGCTTCCAGCAGGGAGACGAAGTCGCGATGCACATCGAGCATCATCCGGTGAGCAAGAGGTGTGAGCTCGAGGTAGAGGCTTCGCCGGTCGTTCGGATGATCGACTCGGTGCAGCAGTCCCGAATCCACCAATCGGCGCGAGATGAACGTGATCGCCGCCGTGCTCATGTCCAGGTAACCGGCGAGCTGCTTTGGCGTGACGCTCACTTCGGCAGCTATCCGGAACAGGGCGCGGAGTTCGCTCGCCGAGAGTCCGGCATCCTGCCCGATCCGCTCGCGGTTGTGTTGCATCACATTCACGAATTCGACGGCCGCCGCCGGGAACCCGTCAAGGCTGTGGGACTGGGCGGTCTCGGCACTCATGGGACCTCCCGTCTCCGGTTGTTGAGTGGTTGCAATCGAGCATTGGAGAGCATTGCGCGACACGCCATTGTGAGCTATTTGACTTTCGTTCTAACTTATCGTTTTAATTAGATTCTTCAATCACTTTCACATACGTCCAAGGAGGACCCAGTGATTCCCGACATTCTGTCGCACGGGCAATACTCAACCGTCTACAACTTCCTGTCGCTCGTCATCGCGTCGCAGTTGTTCACGGCTGTGTTCCTGCTCATCTCACTCCCGCGGGTTCTGCCTCGGTACCGACAGGCGATGACAGTTGCGCTCATCGTGTGCAGCATTGCCGCCTATCACTACTTCCGCATCTTCGACTCGTTCAAAGAGGCCTTCGTCACGAAGTCGGTCGGTGGCACCGGTAACTACAGCCAGGCGGCCGGGACCGCGTTCAACGAGGGCTACCGCTACGTCGACTGGCTGCTGACGGTGCCGTTGCTGCTCGTCGAGCTCGTCGCGGTGCTCGCGCTCGCTCGCAAGGTGCAGTCCGGTCTCCTAATTCGCCTCGTTCCGGCTGCCGCCCTCATGATCATCCTCGGCTACCCGGGCGAGATCAGCGGGGACAACGGCCTTCGCGGTCTGTTCGGCTTGCTTTCCACCATCCCGTTCGCCTACATCCTCTACGTGCTCTTCGTACAGCTCACGAAGTCGCTGAACACGCAGCCTGCCTCGGTTCGCAGGACCCTCAGCAACCTTCGCTGGCTCCTCCTGCTGAGCTGGGGCGTCTACCCGATCGCGTACCTGCTCCCCCTCCTCAACATCGGTGGGGCGGACGCCTGGGTGTCCAAGCAGGTCGGATACTCGATCGCAGACATCGTCTCCAAGGCTGTCTATGCGCTGATCCTTTTCGGAGTGGCAAAGGCGAAGTCTTACGAGGAGAATGCCGAGTTTGCCGCAGTGGAAGCGCACGGCGAAGTGGCCGGTATTCGCAAGTAACGGCTTCTTACAGCACCGCCGCTCCTAGCAGTGGCACCAGTAACGGCGCGCTCCCCGCGGGGAGCGCGCCGTTCGGCGTTAGCGAGGCGCCCGATCTGCGGCGTTCAGGCTTGGCGCAGGCTCTTCGGAATGCGGCGGAGAAGCTTCTCGTAGCGCGCCTCCGCGTCTTCCCCCAGGTCCTGCTCGGTGTGGTGCAGGCGGCCGTAGGTGAAGCTGTTCTCGCCGAGAAGGAAAGCGGTGGCACCCAGGCGCTCGAGGGTGTGCCGTGCAACAACACTGTCGTGTTGCTCCCCGAGGGTGTCCTGCAGTTGCTTGGCGATCTTCGCGAGCCGTTGCGCGCGCTTCGGCCTGATCGGGAGCAGCACTTCAGCCCCGTATCGCACCCGCTTTGCCGCCTTCCGTACCTCGTGCAGGGCGAGGTCGTGCCGAGGCCGGTCGATCGTCTCGTCTGCAGCGCGCATTGCGGCGAACAGGGCGCGGATGCGGTGATCGATGAGGCCGGGCAGCACGTCTGAGGCCCGGCCAGCCGCACTCTCGCTCAACCGGGGATTGGCGAGAAACGCGTCGATGGTGTCGAGCAGCCGGAAATAGCGCATGGAATCGAGGGATGCGAGCAGTACCGACTTCGCTGCCGAGGTCTCTTCGGCAAGCTGGTGTGATATCCGCTCGGATATCGGCCCTATGACCTGCTGCACGGCCTCGATGCGCACCCGCCCGGCAAGCCGCAGTGAAATCACGTCGAGATCGCGCACAGCGCCGAGGATATGCCCGATCCAGCCCAGCTCCGCGCGGAGCATCGACGCCTCATCGTCGGCCAGGAGGCGGTGGAACGTGCCGACCGCGGCGCGAAACCTGGCGGTCGCGATGCGCATGTCGTGAATGGACTCGGATTGGTCTTGACGTACCAGGGGATCGTGCAGCACGAGTTCGTCCCGGTACTCCCGCAGGGCTGCGACCAATAGTGCACCCGCCGTCCCTGGCTGGACCAGAGGCGGTTCCGGATGCCGCGGCACACTGTCGCCGAGCGCGCGCGCCAGTTTGGACGGCGAGTCGGAGCGCGAGACGCGGTTGACGGCGAACAGCCGTTCGGCGGCATCGAGGAGCGGGAAGTCACCGTCGACGAGCTCGAGTTCCCACTCCCGCCAGCTCTGCTGCAGCGGTTCGCCGACCAGTCGGGCCGTCTGCACTGAGTCGTCGCAGAACATAGCCAGAAGCTCATCGCGCGGTCCACGGAGCCGGTGTATCGTGCGGCGGGTGCTGAGCTTCACAATTGGCACGACTTGGCGTGCACGCACGATGACGGCCACCTGCTCGCGCAATCGCCGAGGTACCGATTCCGGATCGGCTCCGAGCGGCTCGTGCAGTTCAGATCGCTCGTCGTGCGACACCGGCAGTTTCAGGTGCCATCCGGCGTCATCCCCGCCGGTGCGCCGCCGCAGGGTGATGTGATGCGCGGCAAGTACGAATTCCTCGGTATCGAAATACATGGCATCGAGATCGAAGACCTGTGATTTCTCCACCCGGGCCACCCCGTCGATCGAAAGCAGATCCGGGAGCGCAGTCGATTCAGTGACGTCGTACTTGCGCTCGATCTCTGCCGAATCTGAGTTGACCATGCCGAGAGTGTAAATCGCGGCGATGAATGGCGGATGAATCGGGGCATTGAGGGCACGGTGTGGATGAGCCCGATGGGGCCGCGCTTGCGGTTGCGAGAGCTCTCCTCACCCGAGGTTGCGTCGGCATGCCGGTCAAATTCCGTGCAGCCAGCGAGGCACTCGGCCAATCTGACTACCGCCAACAAACGACGGCCGAGCCGTTGGAACGTGCCTTCTACTAAGCCTGAGAGAACGAACGCGACCGCCATCGGTTCTGCCAGTCATGAAGCGAAAATCAGAGCGAGCGACGGGAATCAAAACCGTGACCCGAACATCAATAATCCCCGTATTTCTTGTAAAAATGGCGCCTTTGTTAACGCCGACTGAAAATAGGGCCACGAGCGCCAGGCGGGTTCTAGGTCTCGTCGCAACACTCCATCAGAATTCGGAGTGTGAAAACAATGAGACGACGTGGACGCAAAAGATGGCTCAGCGTTGAGGACGAGTATTGGAAGCTGATCCTGGCCGGGGTTGGCCCGATCGAGGCAGCCAGAGGAATCGGTATCGCCCGCACAACCGGCTTCCGGTGGCGTGCCGAGCGCGGCGGTGTTGCACCACTTCGAATACTTGAAGCAGATCGGCACACACGTTACCTGTCACACCTTGAGCGAGAACGACTCGCAGTTTTCCGCCGTGAAGGTATGTCGATGCGCGAGATTTCCCGACAGCTTGGTCGTTCGCCCTCGACGATCAGCAGGGAGCTGCGCCGCATCATGCGTCGACATGACCGCGGTAAATAGGACGCCGTCCTCGCGCATGCTCGTTCCCGGGACAAAGCCAAACGCGCCCGCGGCGGATTGATCGGCAAAGACCTTGTGTTGCGCGACCTTGTGCGGGAAAAGCTCACCTTGGATTGGAGTCCGGAGCAGATCAGTTTCTGGCTTCGCGAAACCCACCCGCAGAAGAAGTCCTGGCATATCTGCCACGAAACGATCTATCAAGCCGTGTACTGGCCAGGAAACAGCGGACTGACGAGGAAACTAACCACTCATCTGCGCACCGGGAGACCACTGCGCAAGCGGCGTCGGCGACCTGAGGTTCGCACACCCCGCTTCATCGCGCCGGCCACGTTGATCGATCACAGGCCAACTGTCGTTGAGGAGCGATCCAGGTTAGGCGATTGGAAAGGCGACCTCATCATCGGCTCCAAGTCGCGATCAGCGATCGACACGCTCGTCGACCGAAAGAGCGGCTACGTGCTACTGCTGCACCTGCCCGAAACCCACACCGCGCTCGATGTCAACTCATCGCTGACGACTGTGATGTCGCAACTGCCGCCACACCTGAGGCGGACGTTGACCTGGGATCAAGGCTCCGAAATGGCCAGCCATGACAAGATCGCATCTCTCTTTGACGACGGCGTGTTCTTTGCCCACCCGGGCAAACCATGGCAGCGCGGATCCAACGAAAACATGAACGGTCTGCTTCGGCAGTACTTCCGCAAACACAGCGACCTGAGCATCCACAACGCTGACACGCTGAAAGCAATCTCCGCAAAGCTCAACGACCGGCCACGAAAACGACTCAACTGGCGGAGCCCCACTCAACTTTTTCTACTTAGCTAGGATCGCATCCACAAGCAAGTGTTGCAACGACCGCTTGAATTCACCGGTGGTGGAACAACCAGAGGCTTCACTCCGAACTCGACTACCGCACCCCGATCGAAGCCGAAACCGAGTACTGCGCTGATCCCGAATCACTCTTGAAAGCAATCGCTTCTCAAGAGAAAACCTAGGAACGAAACCCAGGGCGATTCAAAACCTCGCCGTCGGCCAGTGGAAACGTCACGTTCGCTTCATGGATGCTGAAATCAGCGGAAGCTGCGGAACAATCCGGTGACGTTCAACATCCATTCGCGTGACGCCGCGATTTCACCGACGAAGGCACCCGTTTTTGACAGCGCTTTGGATGTCGAGCTGAACCATCTTCCTGGACTCCGAGTGGACGAAGGGAGCTTGCTCGACTTCTTGGGGAACAGGTCCGCGAACGACCGGCCACAGTCAGTGTCCGTCTTCGCGGCTTTCAACCAGGTGGTGGCAAAGTCCAATGGATCCTCGTTGCTGCGGCCGTTGATAGCGTTCTTGGTCGTCACGCCCGCGGCGGCGCAGTTCCACAAGAAGTTGCGTGTCTTCGACTTGTACTTCGTTGTTGCGATTCGCTTTGCGTATGACTCGCCTAGGTTCGCGATCTTGTCTGCCTGCTGTTTGTACAACAGCCAGCTCGAGGTGATCCGGGGGTAAGCAATCTCCCACCCAATGGAGCTAACCGAGTCGAGGGAGACCGTTTCGCCGGGTGCGACGATCCAGTCGTTGGCCGCTACGCCGGAATAGGTTGCGAACTGCGAGAACAGAGAAGTGATCCCAGTCGGCCCGTGGTAGATCGTGTTGAAGACGGGCACCTTCGAGGTTTCAACTCCGTCTCGAAACGCCCATACAACTGGTGAGTTGTTGGTGAAAGTGAACTGCGGAGTACCGGGTTCTTGAACTCCCCAGTCGCAGAGGACGAGGTCGTCGTTGTACTGAGCTTCAAGCTCCGTTTCTGCATAGGTGCCCAATCTCGTGACTCCGGCTGGGCAGCCGTTGAGGTCGGTGTGAAGTCGAATGATTTTTTCGGCAGCCGCCGACTGGGATGCCGTGGAAACACCCCCTCCGACCGCGAGGGCTACCGAGAGCATGATGGCTGTTGCACGCCTCATATGACATCCCTCCATCGGGAAACGTCCTCGCGTCTTTCGCGCAAGTCTTGAGGTGACAATGCACCCTCCTGGCCGTCGCGTCTAGGGGTCGGTCCTTTAGTTCCTGCGATTCTGGAAGTTTTGCAGCAGGACGGTGATGACGATGATCGTCCCGCTGATGGCGCCGTTGAGGAAGGTCGACACGTCGGCGGCGGTCAGGATGTTGCGGATGATGCTCAACACAAGTACGCCGAGAAAAGTGCCCCAGATCTTTCCGCGTCCCCCCATCATCGCCGTGCCGCCGATGGACACCGCGGCGATGGCATCAAGCTCGTACCCCCGTGGCGACGTTGGAAGCCGCGACCGCCGTCGTGCGCGAGGCGTACAGCGGTGCGGCGATGCCACACATCGCGCCGGTGATCACGAATACCGTTGTCTTTACGGCATCCACGTTGATCCCAGAGAGTCGCGCCGGCACCTCGTTGCTGCCGACGGCGTAGATGTGCTTTCCAAGTCGCGTGCGCTTCATCACGACATCGAAAATGATCGTTGCCGCTATGAAGATGATCATGAAATAGGGGACCTTGCGACCGACAGGTCCACGTCTCCTGATGCGATCAGCCGGAACCCGCGAAGAGCTGTGCAGCGAAGCGTGCCCCACAGTCGAGCAATCGTGAGCTACTTGAGGTCATCGTCAAGACCGTCCGTAGCAGGTTCCCTCTCAGAGGGTTGCCGAGTGACACAGCATCGGCACGCTCGGCTGTTGGGTGAATTGGCCGCAGATCTGTCGCGATTGCCGTCCGGCTTACGGGCAGTCGCGATGTCTAGGCGGAAATTGCTCGATCAGCATAGGTGAACCGGTTTCCACCTATGTAGGCCGGTACAAGACTTAGCCCCAGTACGCGTCCCGTCAACATCGGGTTCGGCTATGACAGTTCCTCTCGAATCGAAGTGGGTTGACGAGGGCGCACGCGCAGAGTCGCGAACGACCGAGAATAAGTACGATCGAGGGATTCTCGCCACCGAGTCCGCCCTCGACCTCAGTCATCCCGTTTGGGCCGCACCAGCCCCCTAGTCGCGCTTTTGTTGCTTTGAGAGAACATACGCGTCAGCGGAATAGTCACGGCTGAAATCTGCGCCAGATCACAATTCAAGCTGAGAATTCTCAGGTCGGATGAGCATTATCAACAACAATAATTGACATCAGAGCGAGCGACGGGAATCGAACCCGCACTACCTGCTTGGGAAGCAGGAGTTCTGCCATTGAACTACGCTCGCGCGGCCACCTGGACGACACAGTTCAATCCTAGCAACGGCCGATCGGGGCGACTGTGGTGAGGCGGGTGATCACCGCGCCGGCTGGTCGGCCCCGGCGCGCCACCATCCGTCGAACATCGTCACGGGCGCTTCGCGCTTGTGCCGGGTCGCCAGGTAACGGGCCTCGATGGTCTCGGCGACGGCATCCGCCACATCCCTTCCCTCAAGAAAGTCGTCGATATCGCTGTAAGAGAGTCCAAGGTTGGCCTCATCGGTCTGGCCGGGAGTCTCATCGAGCAGGTCGGCGGTTGGCAGTTTCTCGTACAGCCGCGCCGGCGCACCGAGATATTCGAGCAGCGCACGACCCTGACGTTTTGACAGACCGCTGAGGGGCAGGATGTCGGCGCCACCGTCGCCGAACTTCGTGAAGAAGCCGGTCACCGCTTCGGCAGCGTGATCCGTGCCGACCACGAGCATCGCGTGCTGTCCGGCGATGGCATATTGGGCGACCATCCGCGCACGGGCCTTGGTGTTTCCCTTGGTGAAGTCGCTGATACGCTCGCCGACTGCTTCGAAAAACTCATCCTGAACACCGTTGACTGCCCGTTTCACGTTGAAGTCGATCGTGCGGGACGGGCGAATGAACTGCAGTGCGAGCTGGGCATCTTGCTCGTCGGCCTGCACGTCATACGGCAACCGCACGGCGATGAGCTCGGCGGCACCTCCCGCCTCGGTCACGCGCTCGACAGCAAGTTGACACAAGCGACCGGCGAGAGATGAATCTTGCCCGCCGCTGATTCCGAGCACGAGGCCAGCGGCACCGGTAGCGGCAAGGTAGTCGGCCAGAAACTGCACCCGCCTGTCGACCTGTGCTGCCGCATCGATCGTTGCCTCGACGTGAAGGGCGTCGATGATTTCCTGCTGCAATTCACGGATCATGAAAAAAGCGTAGCCGTCATCACAGAGTCAGTCGTCATCACCGTGTGAATCGGGTGGAGTTCGCTTCGATAGGCTGACGCCTATGCTGCTCTCGGACCGCGATATCAAGCTTGAACTCGACTCCGGACGGATTCGGCTCGAGCCCTACGAACCGGCGATGATCCAGCCGTCGAGCATCGATGTGCGGCTCGACCGCTTCTTCCGGTTGTTCGACAATCACAAATACCCCTTCATCGACCCGGCCGAAGACCAGCCCGATCTCACCCGGCTCGTGGAGGCTGCGCCCGATCAGCCGTTCATCCTCCACCCCGGGGAGTTCGTGCTCGGCTCCACTTACGAGCTCGTGACGCTTCCGGATGACGTGGCCGCGCGCCTAGAAGGCAAGAGCTCGCTCGGTCGGCTCGGCCTTCTCACGCACTCCACCGCTGGCTTCGTCGACCCGGGCTTCAGCGGACATGTCACTCTCGAGTTGTCGAATGTGGCGACATTGCCGATCAAGCTCTGGCCCGGCATGAAGATCGGGCAGCTCTGCTTCATTCGGCTGACGTCGCCGGCCGAAAAGCCATACGGTTCCGCCGAGTACTCTTCTCGCTACCAGGGCCAGCGGGGGCCCACCGCATCGCGGTCGTTCCAGAACTTCCATCGCACCGATATCTTGCGCGACGAGAGCCTGCTCGACTGAAGCGGCGGGTCTCGATACGCGCGGCGGACCGCGCTACTCGACTAGCGGGCTACGCGCCGAGCTGCTCCAGCTGCCAGCCGAGCCACGGGCTGAACGCAAACGGGGCCGCGGTGACCGCACCGTGCAGCAGGTGCGGCTCGAGCCAGACGAACTCCGATACCTCCGCAGGGTTGGGTTGCACGACATCCGTTGTCACCGCGCGGTAAACCGGGCAGATCTCGTTCTCTACGATGCCGGATGCGTCGATCGCCCGGTAGCGGAAGTCGGGCAGCACGACCTCGAGGTCTGTCACGGCGATGCCGAGTTCGACAGAGGCACGTCGTGCGATGGCAACGTCGAGCGGCTCGCCGGGGGAGGGATGCCCGCAGAAGGAGTTGGTCCACACGCCCGGCCAGGTGAGTTTCGAGAGAGCACGACGGGTGACGAGCACGCGTCCGCTTGTGTCGTAGACATGGCAGGAGAACGCCAGATGCAGGGGCGTGGAAAGACCGTGCACGGAGAACTTGTCGGCCTCGCCGATGGCCTCGCCCGATTCATCCAGGAGTACTACGAGTTCCGTGCCGCCCTGCACCAGCACTGTGCTGCTATCCATGTGAGTCCATTACCCTAAAGTTGTGACCGGCCATAATCTGAGAGCTCCTTCAAGAGGGAGCGAATCTCGGGTGAAGGCCGTACTGAAACGTGATTCCAGCCTAGCCGCCGCCGTGCCGGCCTCCGGCGTACCGAGCAGGACGGCGCGATGACCAGCGACAGCAACCATTCGAGCACCGAGCCGAACGCCGAGTCGAAAACCGGGCCGAACCTGTACGACCGGGTCGCCGAGGAGACTGCGAGTGTCGTCATCCGCCGGTACTCCACCTCCTTCGGGCTGGCGTCACGCCTGCTCGCGCCGCCGGTGCGCCGTCACGTCGAGAACATCTACGCCCTGGTGCGGGTGGCAGACGAGGTCGTGGACGGGGGAGCAGCGGATGCCGGCCTCGATCCGCTCGCCGCCGCGCGAGTGCTCAACGACTTCGAGCGCGACACCGAGGCCGCGCTGGACTCGGGCTACAGCACCAATCTCGTGATCCACGCCTTCGCTCGCACGGCGCGCGCCACCGGATTCGGTCGCGAACTCACCCAGCCTTTCTTCGAATCGATGCGCATGGACCTGGTGCAGACCGAGCACGACGCAGAGAGCTTCGAGACCTACGTCTACGGGTCCGCGGAGGTCGTCGGCCTCATGTGCCTCGCGACCTTCCTCCAGGGGATGACCGTTACGCCCACAGAGTTCGCCCGATTGGAGAACGGCGCGCGAAAGCTCGGCGCAGCCTTCCAGAAGGTCAACTTCCTCCGCGACCTGTCGGCCGACTTCGAGACGCTCGGCCGCAGCTACTTCCCCGGCGTGAGCGTCGAGTCGTTCAGCGAGGCGGACAAGGCCCGGTTACTCGACGACATCGACTCTGACCTGCGCGATTCCGCTGCTGTTGTGCCCCTGCTTCCGGCCACCTCGCGTCGTGCCGTCGCCCTCGCCCAGGGACTCTTCACCGAGCTCGCCGTGCGGCTGCGGGCGACTCCGGCCGACCGTCTCGTGACGTCCCGGGTGCGCGTGCCCAACCCGGTGAAGCTACGCATCGCCGCCGGTGCACTGGCGGGCCGCACCCCACGATCAACACCCTCCTCCACCCGTACGACCACATCGAAAGCAGCATCATGAGTAGCATCATCGTCATCGGCGGGGGAATCGCCGGACTGGCCTCCGCCGCCCTCCTGGCAAAAGACGGTCATGAGGTGACCCTGCTCGAGGGTCGGCCCGATGTCGGCGGTCGCGCCGGTACCTGGGAGCGTGACGGCTTCCGCTTCGATCTCGGACCGAGCTGGTATCTCATGCCGGAGGTCTTCGACCACTTCTTCCGACTGCTCGGCACGACCGCCGAGGAGCAGCTCGACCTGATAACCCTCGACCCCGGTTACCGGGTGCTCTTCGAGGGTGTGGCCGAACCGATCGACATCACGGCCAACCGCGAAGAGAACCTCGAGCTGTTCGACAGTATCGAGCCTGGATCCCGGCGCGGAATGGAGAAGTACCTCGAGTCTGCGGGCGACGTCTACGAGATCGCCAAGAGACGTTTCCTCTACTCGAGTTTCGCCGATATTCGCCCCCTTTTGCGCCGCGACGTGCTCTCGCGCGTCGGTACTCTCCTCTCGTTGCTCCTCACCCCGCTCGCCACCAAGGTGCGTCGCACAGTGAAGGATGCCCGCCTCCAGCAGATCCTCGGATACCCTGCCGTCTTCCTGGGCTCCTCGCCATATATCGCTCCGAGCATGTACCACCTGATGAGTCATCTCGACCTCGAGGGCGGCGTCATGTACCCGATGGGTGGACTCACCCAGATCATCCAGCGCATCGAAGCCCTCGCCGAAGCCGAGGGCGTCACCATCCTCACCGGCTCGCCCGTCACTGCGATCAACACTCGCGATGCCGTGATCACCGGCGTGGACTACACGGATTCCTCCGGAACGGCCCGCACGCTGGTCGCCGACACCGTGGTGTCAGCGGCCGATCTCCACCACAGCGAGACCGCTCTGCTGCCGACAGCGCTGCAGACATTCCCCCAGGAGTACTGGGACAAGAGGGTGGCCGGACCGAGCGCCCTGCTGATCTACCTGGGCGTGAAGGGCGAGCTGCCGCAGCTCGAACACCACACGCTATTCTTCGCCCGCGATTGGAAGGCCGGATTCGACCAGATCTTCGGCGAGAACCCGTCCATTCCCGATCCAGCATCTATCTACGTCTGCAAGCCGAGCGGGATCGACCGTTCCACCGCCCCGGACGGGTACGAGAACCTCTTCGTGCTCGTACCCATCCCGGCGGATCCAACTATCGGCAAGGGGGATGTCGACGGCGACGGCGACACCCGGATCGAGACGCTCGCCGATCGGGTCATCTCCCAGATCTCGGTCTGGGCCGGCATCCCGGACCTCGCCTCCCGCGTCACGCTGCGGCGCACCCTGGGCCCCGGTGACTTCGAGAGTGACCTCAACGCCTGGCGTGGCACGGCCCTCGGGCCGGCGCACACGCTGGCGCAGAGCGCGATGTTCCGCTCCGGCAACAAGAGCCGCAAAGTCGAGGGCCTGTTCTACGCCGGCGGGTCCACAATCCCCGGAATCGGCCTGCCGATGTGCCTTATCAGTGCGGAAGTCGTGCTCAAGCGCATCCGCGGGGACCGGTCGACCGAGCCCCTCGCCGAGCCGCTGCAGCGCACTTTTTCCTGATGGCCCTGCTGTATCTGGCGGCGCTCGCCGTCGCGCTCACAGGCATGGTGATTCTCGATCGCCGATTCACGCTGTTCTTCTGGCGTGATGCGCGGCGGGCGGCGATCGTGCTGGCGGTGGGTCTCTTCTTCTTCGCGGCCTGGGATCTCTCCGGAATCGGACTCGGCATCTTCTTCCGCGGGGAAACCCCGTTCATGACCGGCATGGTCGTCGCGCCGGAATTCCCGCTGGAGGAGCTCTTCTTCCTCGTGCTGCTCTGCTATCTCACGATGAACCTGTTCGGCTCCCTCACCCGGCGGTCGAGTAGGCCGTCCGGCACCGCATCGAGATCCGGTGCCGGGCCTGGGCCTCGATGAACTACTGGCAACTCAACGCTGTCTTCCTTGCCGCGGTGGCGGTTGCCGGATGCTTCGCGCTCGCCAAGTCCCGGCGCATCATGCCCTGGTTGGCGATGGTCGGCACCCTCGGCATCCTCCTGCTCGTGACCGCCGTTTTCGATAATGTGATGATCGGAATCGGGCTGGTCGGTTACGACACCTCCAAGATCAGCGGTGCCTTCATCGGGATCGCGCCTCTTGAAGACTTCGGGTACGCTGTGGCGGCTGCCGTGCTGCTGCCGTCGGTGTGGCTGCTGTTGCCTGGGAGGTCTCGTGAGGAACCTTAAAAGTCTGTTCGTGTCATCCCGCCCGCTGAGCTGGGTGAACACGGCGTTCCCCTTCGCTGCGGCGTACTTCATGTCCACGCGCGAGATCGACGCGATGCTGATCGTCGGCACGATCTATTTCCTCATCCCCTACAACCTCGCGATGTATGGCATCAACGACGTCTTCGACTATGCGTCCGACCTGCACAATCCGCGCAAGGGCGGTGTCGAGGGAGCGCTGCTCGACCCGAGTCTGCACCGTCTCACGCTGCGAGCGGCGATCGTACTCAACGTGCCGTTCCTTGTGTTTCTCATTGCGGTTGGCAGCCCGCTGTCATGGTTCGTTCTCGCCATCAGCGTCTTTGCCGTGATCGCCTACTCGGCTCCCGGCCTGCGCTTCAAGGAGCGGTCGTTCCTCGATTCGCTCACCTCGAGCACCCACTTCGTCTCGCCCGCCGTGTATGGCTTCGTACTCGCCACAGCGGTGTTCACGCCCGCGCTCTGGGCGCTTCTCGGCGCATTCTTCCTGTGGGGTGTCGCCTCGCACGCATTCGGGGCGGTGCAGGACATCGCGGCCGACCGTGAGGGCGGCATCGCCTCCATCGCCACCGTAATCGGAGGGCGGGCGACCGTGCGACTGGCTTTCTCGGCCTATCTGCTCGCGGGCATGCTGCTGCTCTTCACCCGATTCCCCGGTCCGTTCGCGGCGGCTCTGGTCTTGCCATACGCGCTCACCGTGCTGCCCTACTGGAACATCACGGATGCCGACGCCGG
>Ga0209512_1000529_pt1 | contig 61181 bp, 68 predicted proteins | sample frozenSSSSmetaG_FD_184142 | JGI IMG/M metagenome (GOLD analysis project Ga0209512, IMG submission 184142) | Glacier valley bacterial and archeal communities from Borup Fiord, Nunavut, Canada, to study Microbial Dark Matter (Phase II) -... | ecosystem: Environmental > Aquatic > Freshwater > Ice >...
CCCAAAAAAAACAAAAATACCTCCCCATCTTACAGAACTCGACTAACAGCACTTGCAACAGGCTCCGTCCTCCTCCTCGCGAACCTGCGCAACGAGCCTCTCGGTCTGCGCAACGCGCCGGCGCGGACCTCTGGCTCCTCGCTGCCCTCGCCCTTCCCGCCAGCGTCGAGACCCGCAAGGCCGTCGCACTTCAGCCACGAGGGCAAGAAGAAGACGAGCGACGGGGCCATCGTGCTCGAGCCGCAGCCCGACGACTCGCACAACGACCCGCTGAACTGGCCGGCGTGGCGACGCGACAGCGCCCTGCTGTCGCTCGGCTTCTACTGCATGGTCGGCGGCGGCATGACGCCCATCCTCGCCGCGGGCTTCACGAATGTCGCCGAGACGTTCGATGTCACGGTGCCGCAGGTCGCTCTCACGACGGGGCTGTATATGATGGGCATGGGTGTCGGCTCGGTGTTCGCGAGCCCGACGGCGATTCTGTATGGCAAGCGCCCCGTGTATCTGGTGAGCTGTGTGCTGTTCGTCGCGACGTCGGTGTGGTGTGCGGCGTCTCCCAGCTATCCCTCATTGGTGGCGGCGAGAGTGTTGCAGGGCGTATCGGTCAGTCCGGTGGAGTGTCTCCCGTCGGCAACGATCGCCGAGATCTTCTTTTTGCATGAGCGGGCGTATCGGATTGGCATTTATACCCTTTTGCTGCTTGGGGGCAAGAACCTGGTGCCCTTGGTGAGTGCGGTTATTATTAACGCGCTGGACTGGAGATGGGTGTTCTGGTAAGCCAATCTACATAACACTACCAGTGGATGGCGCTGATACAAGCAGGATTGTGGCTATGGTCGTTGGCTTCTGCTGGTTTTTGCTATTCTTCTTCGTCCCCGAGACCTTCTGGGACCGCACGCCAAGGCCAAAGAGTAGGTCGGTGTCGAGACTGCCGAGTGTAGCGCAGTTGTACCACAGGATGTCGAGCCCGAGTAGGAAGGTGGAGGGAGGTGATGCGGATGATGAGAAACAGCATGATATCCGAAGCTCGGAGCCTGCCACAACGATGCCTGATAACACGGCCGCGGGCGGACCTACAAGGCCGACGATGGGTCAAAGGAAGTCAACACTCCACGTAGGATTCTCGGTTGACGACGCCCCTGCCTCTGGTGCTCAAAAAGCTTCGCCAGATGTGCCCCTGGAGACGCCAGCCTCGACAGCAGCCGCGGAGCCCAGTCTTCCCACAACGCCGAAGACCGGCCCCTCGCAAGACGAGAAGACAACAGCTCCCGCTGTGCCCAATCAATCCTCGCACATCGAACTGAACGACGGCCCTCCAACGTCCTACTTCCCCCATGTTGAGCAAGCCAAGCCAGACGATCTTCCGCGCGGCCGCTCTTCGCACCCACTTCCCCCCGGCCGCGTCTCCAGGTCCAACTCACCGTCCGACATGCCCAAACCCCCCTTCACCGGCAAGCCCACGCCGCGCTACACAGCCCTCCTGCAAACCGCTCCCAAGCGCTCCTTCATCCAACAACTGCGCCCCTACGAAGGGCGCCTCCACCAGGACAACTGGTTCCGCGTGGCGCTGCGCCCGTTCATCCTCTTCGCATACCCGGCCGTGCTGTGGTCCGCAATCGTGTACTCGTGCTCGATCGGGTGGCTGATCGTGATCTCGGAGAGCGTGGCGGTGGTGTACCGCGACGCGCACACGTACAACTTCTCGGCGCTGTCGGCGGGGCTGATCTACCTGTCGCCGTTCATCGGGGGCGTGCTGGGCACGGCGGTGGCGGGCAAGGTCAGCGACGTCGTGGTGCGCGCGATGGCGCGGCGCAACGGCGGCCTGTACGAGCCGGAGTTCCGGCTGGTGATGGCGGCGCCGGTGGCGCTGACGACGGTGGTCGGGCTCATGGGGTTTGGGTGGAGCGCGGAGAGCGGCGATCACTGGATCGTGCCGACGGTCTTCTTCGGGACGGTGTCGTTCGGCTGCTCGTTGGGCAGCACGACGGCCATCACGTTCTGTGTCGACTCGTACAGGCAGTATGCGGGGGAGGCGCTGGTGACGCTGAACTTCAGCAAGAATATCTTCCACGGGCTCGTGTTTAGTTTGTTCGTCAATGTGTGGCTGGAGGCGAAGGGGGCGAAGGAGGTGTTCTTGGCGCTGGGGGGCATTCAGTTGGGGCTGCTGGCGTTGACGGTGCCGATGTATATCTGGGGGAAGAGGGCGAGGATGTGGACGGCGAGGATGAATCTGATGGAGAGGTTCTAGGGGAGGAGGGAGGCGGGTCTGGAACTCGCCGGGCTTGCTTGTCCCCGTTTGCATTTTGCCTGTTTGCATGGTTGCTTGTCAGGGCGGTGGTTTTGCTCTCTGGACATACCGTTTGCGTGGCGCTAGGGAGGGCATTGATACCTGGGGTAGTTTGCATGCTCGATGCTCTGTACAGGAAGGGCGGGAAGGTGCATTATGAGAAGAGCAGGAGGTTGGAGGAGGGCATACATAAATAGACACTGCGTCAGCATCACTTGCGTAATGCAATGTGTGCTGTTCGCCATGGACTTCTGAAGGCACGGAGTCCTTTCATTCAAGCATCATTATACACTACATCGTCCGCATCCGCCGCTTCTCCTTCTCATCTGCTTTGTCTCCCCGCTCTGCGTGTTCTCCTCTTGTGTTTCCTGAAGTAAATATGTTGTCGCGTGTTTTGTGATTTCCCTGCTCCCACTACCTCTGCTGTCCCCTCTCTCCATCGCACTGTGCACATGCCAAACTAGCGGCAGAAAAGGGCTGGCCACTGCAGTTTCGTGTCGTTGAATCCTAGAGCTCTTGGCCACTTGTGGCATGACATGCTGGGTTTTGCTTTTGCTTTGCTTTGCTTCTGTTTTTGCGTGCACTGCACTGCACGAGGCTCTTAGAGACGACAAGATATGCGTGCGTACGCATGCACACCACGCAACTGATAGCCTACCCGCAGTGCTCTTCTTCGACGACCACGGCCTCGAACCACTACGTTTCCGTTTCCGTGCCTCAAGGCCAAGTCCACAAGACGCGCTCATCGCTCCCCGTTCCAGGTCCTACGTAATAACAACGCCTCTGCTACTTCCATGTGTAAATGGCCCGCGGGGACACCAGCAAAACAATCCACCACACACCACAGGATTATATCCTTTATGCATCAGGGCCTGTGCCTGCCGGCTGATCCTCGTTCACCAATGTGTTTCGCATCGATGGCGGACGTCGGATCCGGCGACTGAAGTATCAAGTCATATCCCCTCATCCGGATAGAGGGTCGTGAGAAGAGGCGACAACGGACTCTGGCCACTGCAGAAGAGTATTGGGGTTAAGATGTGAGTAGAGTAGATGCAGGGCTCTGCTCTGCGAACAGCTCTACCGTCCTCTACGCTGTGCTTGGTTTTGCTGCAACGTTGCCCTCGTGTTAATATCGTTGCAATTGGGATGCGTAGGCACGTCGTCCGGGCAGTTCAGTGGTTGGTATGCAGTGGATTATGGATTACCCCTATTGCCCCCTAAATGGGTGGTCCGTAGCCTGTCTATATACATAGGTACCGCCGTACCTGGTGTGGCCATGCGGCTCCGGGGCCTCCGGAGTTGTTAATCAGGTCGTGGCTGTAGATCAGAATACGACAGATAGTGGGTGTACGGCCAACGTTGTCGTTGTCGTGGACAGCTACCGTGTACCTGAGATGCATATTGTTGAACACAGTATTGGTGACCTGTGTGCACGGAAGTAAAAGTGATAAAGCATATAGAATAGAGTCTAGTCTAGCTATGTAAATCTATCTACTATTTATATCCTCTCGCCTAAATAGGCATTAGTCGGCTATTGGACTAAAGGTTGGTGAATATTCCTCTCTGTGTTCTCTGCATGTGAGACATGCATGATGTGAGAACTGAATATCCCCGCGCAACACATATGTACATATATAGAGACTGATCCAGTACGAGGGCTGCTGTGCGTGTGGAGTGTGGCAGTAAGCGAGAGTTGCCTCGCCAACCAATTGATTACTTATTAACCCCTTTCCTTGCCGCTTCCCCTTTCCCCCTTTTCCTTTTTTTTTACCCAAGGAACTTTTCATTATTTTCAGGGGAATATACACAATATATGGTTATCCCGACTTCCGAGGCACGAAACGCACGCAATACGGATGATATGGGAAAGAGCAAATTGCAGCCTCCTGCCCTCATCCAGCCTCATTGTCAGCGTAGCATCATCATATCATGTATGCAACGGCGCATGCAACGGCGCATGTAACGGCGCATATATGGGCGTCGTGCCACGCCAGGAATAAAACGGTACGCCGTGCTGTGCAAGAGGAGCGCAGGTAGCCGTCTACCATGACACTGTCATGGCAAGCTGCATATGCCATGCCTGCCTGCCTGCCTGCCTGCGTGCCTGCGACGACGGTGAGGGGGAGCTTCTTTCAAAGGATTGCTGGATTCTATTTCGTGGGATTTCCTCAGATTCCTTAAAATTAAAATCGGTGCCGGGCTGCGGAGATGGTTCACTGTAGTCCATTTGGTGGCTTATAGACACTTACTCCTCCTCCTTGACATCAGGAGCTAGAACGTCAGACCTAGATCTGTTGGATTTCTCTAGAGTTGCGTTCATAGGAAGGAGGGATCCTGAGTCGTGACTCCTTCTTTTCGTTTCGTTGCGTTTGCAGAGTGGTGACACTTGTGCAGCGGCATCCACGTCCACATCCAGCGTGCCAGTGCCAGAGAAAGACACGCAAACGGCATATTAGAGTCAGAGGAGCTCGTGAACTCATCACCATTTCGCAAATCGGCAAGATTGGAGGGCGGCCAAGCTGAGTGAGGCATCAGGTCAGTGATTCTCTGTTTCTTGCTTCTTGTCCCAGGTAGCCGTCTTCAGCCTGTTTCCAGGAAATTACAATGGCTGGCTCGATCGGCTCACTTTGGGATCGCCGAAGCGTGCGGCGGGCTGCAGGAAGGGCCCGAATGAGGAGTTTTTAAGCAATGTTGGCACAGACAAACTTTTTAGCTAATGCTGGGATCGCTCTCTCGTGTTCCTGCGGAGACGGTATGTCGGCACGTATTTTTTATTTTTGGACACGGTTATACAACGAGACACAGGCCAGGCTGCTGGGAGAATAAGTAGGAGATGATCCGCTGACTGGTGCGCAGAACTTCAGGCATCGGACACTGACATCATGAAGAAGTGTGTCGTTCTCTGTCTCGCGGCTCTTGCCTCTGCGAATATCATCTTCAAGACTGCGAACCTCAGATGCGATTGGGATAGTGACAGGATCAATTATGGATGCATGCCAGGCACTCAATGCAACGAGGACCATACGTACGTTTCACCCTCAGCCCCGAACGAGGCTGATACTAATGCGAGATTTTATAGATGCACGTTCCCAAGTATCCATCATCCACTGCCTCCGCGATCTGATGTCAAGTCCCGCCGCAAGAGAGATGATCCGGTCTACTCCATTGACGGGAAGTGCGGCGTCGAGTACGGAGACACGATCTGCGACCCAAACATCTCCTTCTATGACGGAAGCTGCTGCTCGGAAGAGGGATATTGCGGCAATAGTGACCTGTAAGTTTCATACTCGTGATAAACAGCGACGCCGCCTTACCATCGATACAGTCACTGTGGCGTCGGATGCCAGTCAGGTTGTAATAACGAGAATGGAACATCCACTTCCAGTAGCTCTATCTCCACCACAACTTCATTCAGCGCTACTACAGCAGCAACTGAACTGAAGATAGTCCTCGAACTTAGACAGGAAAAGGTGACAACAGATGGTACTTGCGGAGCAAAGAATGGCGGTACCATCTGCGGAGATTGGCCACAGGGGAATTGCTGCTCATTATATGGATTTTGTGGGAAGTCGGAGGTGCATTGCGGTCGGGGCTGTCAGTCTGGGAACTGCATCGTCACATCCGATCCATTGACGACTGATGGCTCTTGCGGAATACAAAATGGCGGTACTATCTGTGGGAATTGGCCACAGGGAAACTGCTGTTCGCAAAATGGATTTTGTGGAAAGTCAGAGGGGCATTGTGGTGAAGGGTGTCAATCGGGCGATTGCCTCAAGAAAGCAATTCTAGCCCCGACAAGCACAGCAGAACCTGTGCTTGAGCCAGCAACATCGACGATGCCTCCAGCGGATCAAGCGACGGCGCCTGTTACGACTGATGGATCGTGCGGCGCTGGATACGGATACACAGTCTGCGGAGACTGGGCAGCGGGAAGTTGTTGTTCGCCTTATGGCTTTTGCGGCAACACTGCATCTCACTGTGGGGTAGGATGCCAGTCAGGGGATTGTCTCACGAAAACAACTCCAGGTCCTGGTCCAAAACCGGCTCCACCTCATCCGTCGCCTGGTGTCTTTAAGGTTGTCGGCCAAGCAGGTGTCCCAGCAATGCATGCAGCGCTGATGCCGAATGGCCGCGTCGTATTCCTTGACAAGGTAGAGGATTATACTCAAGTCAAGCTTCCGAATGGACGATTTGCGTTCTCTTCAGAATACGACCCGGTCGCCAACACTTACGTCCCGCTCTCGTACTCTACAAACGCATTCTGCTCCGGCGGAGCCTTCTTGCGAGATGGCCGTGTGGTCTCCCTCGGAGGAAATGGTCCATTACTAGATATCGATCCCACCGTGACAGGCGGCCTCGATGCCATCCGCTACCTCGGCCGCGCCACCGAGGGCAGCCAAAACGGGCAGAACTGGGAAGAGCCCGGCAACAAGCTGGCAAGCGCCCGTTGGTACGCAAGCGTCCAGACCATGCCAGACGGCACGCTCTTCTGCGCTTCCGGCAGCCTCAACGGTCTTGAGCCCAACAACCCCGTGAACAACAACCCAACATACGAGATCCTCAACGCCCAGGGCATCTCTGCCGGCGCGAACATCCCGATGGAGATCCTCGAGAAGAACCAGCCGTACTACATGTACCCCTTCATCCACCTCCTCGCCGACGGCACGCTCTTCGTCTTCACCTCCAAGTCATCGCAGCAGTTTGACGTCGCGAATAACGCCATCGTCCGCGCCTACCCCGATCTAGCCGGCGAGTTCCGCACCTATCCCAATACGGGCGGCAGCGTGCTCCTGGCGCTGTCGAGCGCGAACAACTGGGAGGCCGACATCGTCATCTGCGGCGGCGGTGTCTGGCAGACCGCCACGTCTGCGACGGACGCGTCATGTGGGCGGATCTCACCACTCGCCGCGGACCCGAAGTGGGAGATGGATGCCATGCCCGAGGGGCGCGGAATGGTCGAGGGCACGCTGCTGCCGGACGGGACGGTGGTGTGGCTCAACGGCGGGAGCGTCGGGGCGCAGGGGTTCGAGATGGCGGGCCAGCCTGCGCTAACGGCGCTGCTGTATAGTCCCGATAAGCCGTTTGGGCAGCGCTGGGATACTCTCGCAAGCAGTGCGATTTCAAGGCTGTATCATAGCGTGGCGCTGTTGCTGCTGGATGGGACGATGATGGTGGCGGGGAGCAATCCGGTGGAGATGCCGAAGTTGGAGGTGGACGAGAAGACGCCGTTTGTGACAGAATTTCGCGTTGAGAATTATGTGCCGCCGTACCTGCAGGGCGCTAATGCGGAGAGGCGGCCCACGAATGTGGTGCTCTCTTCCAAGAGCTTGAAACCGGGGGGCACGTTTACGGTGGCTTTTGAGGTTAAGGGAGCGGCGGAGAAGGTGAGCGTCGTGCTGTATCATGGGGGCTTTGTGACGCATAGCTTGCACATGGGACACCGGATGGTGGTGTGTGATACGACGGGGTTTGTGGAGGGGGAGGGGAAGAAGGAGGTCGTGGTTAGTATGCCGCCGAGTAGTAACGTGGTGCCGCCGGGGCCGTATGTGGTGTATGTGCTGGTGGACGGGGTGCCGGCGGTGGGACAGTTCGTTAGTGTTGCGTAGGGGAAAGGGGAGGGAGACAGGGAGAGACACAGGGAGAAGGGATTTATGCAAAAGGAAACGTCGGGTGATTTGCTGTGGCTTGTATTAATAGACAAGGTAACATTTCGCGGACGCAGAGTTTTAGGTGGGAAGGGATATTGCTTTAATAATTGATGGATCAAGTCGTATGTTTAATGAAAGGATATTTCTTACAAACTTGAAGCAAGGCGTTTGTAACTGGGTGATGGAGACGACAGTACGCAAGATATGTTGGAGAGCGAAGCTGGGTTTGAGAACTGAAGTCATGAGCAGGCTGAGGTGAGGCGATACGTGAAATTGTGGTGGGTTTGGAGATTATCTACCTTTCCCCTCTTGATTTTCCATCCTTGGGAAGGGGTCTGCGCAGTTTCCGGTAGAGCAGGTTCAGAGGGTGCAATGGGCTTGTTGGCACGTCGGATGTGGAGCGTAGTAGCGATCGTGGTGGTATTGTAAGATATATAAGAGCTCGTAACAGACGATCGCGATCTGGCAAAAAATAAAATAAAAAAACAGAGTTCGATACGATTATGTCGTTGAAACACTTGATGCTGGTGGAAATGGGGTGCTGTTATCGATGGTGGACGGCGACGCTGTGGGCGCGTTAGACGCGAGGGTGGATTCTTGTTGGCAGTAGGCGCTTGGCTGCCACTGAGGGGTTCTCGTTATCGGAACATTGCTGCTGTTGCTCAGCGATTTTTACTGATGAGATAAGAAAGAAAGAAGGATGTTGGTGGAAAAGTGGGAGGATGGCGATGGAGATGGAGAGGGCGGTAGCGGGGGAGGGAGAGGGAGAGAGAGGAAACATCATACTATTGGTTCCAGAGCCTTCATGAGTTTTTGTGATGGAACAAAATATACTTTGTGGCAATCATGGCGTCGTTTATATAGATGCTATTCGGCTTCGTTGCAGGTCTGGGGAGTCGGGATTCGGAAAGGGGGGTTGGTGAGGAGAGCTTTGGGCGAGTACCATGTCACTATCTATGTTCTTGCGCCTGGACAGTCATCAAAGACAGATATATAAATCGGCACAACATCAGCCCCTTCTCATCACATGAGCATGTACTAGAAGGTATTCCTCTATGCTCCATTATTGTAATTATTTCCCATTAAGGCTGTTGCGATGTCACGTGCGCCCCCCTATTCCACCAAATTCCAGAATTCACTTCCCTACCACACCCCAGCGCGTCATATAAGCCCAAACAAATCTTCTCATATTGCCAATAGGTACCGTGGTGCAGTGGTTAAGAACTCTGCCCTCCTGCACCACATTTAAAAAGTTAGAAACTCAAGTGGGTTTTTCTACAACTACAAAAAGAAAAATTGTAGTTGGTCTTCTTTGCACTTCTCTTATACTCTATAAGAGAAGGACAAAGTGAAACTCCACCACCTTAAGCCCATGGACTAGCTATTGCGCCTAGGTCTTTCAACGCTGATTCAGGTATCCTCCGATTACTGAGCACACACGATCCAATAAACTAAGGATCCCTCATGCAGAAAGAACGAGCCCCTTATCCCAAGTTATAAAGCCGACGTTGTAGAGGATACATACCCTCTCAGACTCTCATCCAAACCCCAGCCGAATGACGCGCAACTTCACAGAAAGTCTTGCATAATCTGCCCTAAGCCTTGGAAACCCTCGTGAATAACTTTATTCCCAGCAAGCCGATTCGCAAAGTCCAACTTCTGCTCTGTCGACCAGTCATCTCGACAATGGACTCCGTACAGCATTCCTGCGATGAACGTATCGCCCGCACCAACCGTGCTTTGAGAGGTCAGTATCTAGGGCGCTCGAGAAGGCAGAGACTATGTACTCAACGACTTTCTTATTTTCAACAACCACTGGAGGACTTTGCGCCAAAGAAGTCCCATAGCTGTTGTCGATCGCCAAAGCCGCGGCGCCCTGTTCGCCCCAAGTGCAACACAGGAGCGATCTGTCACCAGGTCAGTAATAGATTACAATCGATCTACTACCACTGCTACACGTACGCATTAGGTGCTGCGCCGGCACTACCGCGCACACAGTCCTCCGCACTCTTATATCCATGGCCCTACTTTCAATTACCCTCACTGCCTATTCGCAACTTGGTCTCAAGATCTCCTACCTCAGCCCAGCTCTTGGAGTAAAACACCACATCTGCCTCTGCAGCCAGCTCCTCCAGGCCCTCACGACCAGGCTTTTCGACCTCAACACTCACGCCCGCGCTGTACTTCGCGCGCACGTAGCGTATGCATCTCAGAGTGGCATCTGGGATTCGGCCCTGCGGGTGGTCAGAATCGTTGCACAACGAATACAGAGAGGTGCGAGGCAGGGTACTTCGAAGTGATACCACGCAGCATCGCTGCCGAACGAATCTGATAACCGGACAAACTCGTCGAAGCACATCTCAGGCAAGGCGTTGTGGTTCACGATCGTCCTGCTGTTATTCGCCTCGTTCCTGATAATATAGCTCGATGCGGGCTCCTGGAAGTCTTCGCGGTAGAAGCAGGAGTCCAGATCGACATCTCCAAGCGACGCTTGGATCTTTTGCACGGCGGCTGACGAGGAGGATGGCAGGACGGCCGCGAGGACGAGTTTTACACCGGTGGGATTCCGCAGAGTGAGAAGCTGCTGCAGCACTTCGAGGGTGTTGGGGACGTTGCCGCCGCGACGGACGACGGGGGCGGAGGCGCGGAGTTTGGAGTCTTCGCGCGGGAAGTGCGGGACGCTTTTGCTGTCGTTAGAGCAAGCATACTGATGGGTGTGGGTTGGGCGGTTGGCTGAACTTACGTCAGGATGGTGTCGAGATAGCAGGCGCCCACAGCAATCAAGTAGGTCCTCATTTTGGAGGCGGTCTTGCTGTGTCTACACTGTGCATTATAGTACTCTAAGGCTTGTGAGGTGTGCCCGGCAGCCCGACGATCGATCGTGGAGGCGGGCTAGTAGCAAGCATTAGTCGGTTTCGTTCTCTTGTCTCCTTTCCTCATCCCTTCTCAGTCCATTCCGTCTCTTAACTGCTCCTTCCCTGCTGTTGCCATACCATATCTGAGTTCCTGAATTGTGCACCGGCCTTCCCAGAGTTCAAGGAAAAGATGACATGCGATATACGTACACCACTACCCCGGAAAATACCCCGGAGCGTTCCCGAGGTCGTTGCCCCGCAGTGAAGTGAAGCCACTATTCCCCGATGCGGCAGGCACGTGATGCACCTTATTTCAACTCCCTCGACGCTATCTTTCTCAGATGGGCAGCAGAACATCCGACGCGAGGTTGAGGCAGAAAAGTGCTGGATGTTGATAGTAAGACTCTCGCTAACGCCCTTGTAGATCCTAGACGCGTTGCTCTACGTTCACGAATATGGAAAGAAGAATGTGGATTATGGCATCTATTCTAAGCTCAAAAAGTCTTTTGCGCCGTTGGATATCGAGGGTTTGCTTCGGGAAGAGTTAAGTGTCCGACGGGGAAAGATCATAGTATCCCGCAAGTCGCTCGCTCCACTTAAGGCCGAACGTGCGAGCTGATCGACAAGTATGTGCGGAGGAAACCATCGCGGATCGGTAGATAGCACGAATACGTCTTCTTTACGCCCGTGCGGCTAAAGGTGGATCAATATTAAGATTGACCTACATACAGCCTCCTGGAGAAGCCGTTTTTGCGGCCAACTCTCGAGTAATTCGGCCGATTCCACGTCAAATCCAAAGCAGTCGTCTTTGCTGTGGGGCATGTCGTGCTCACTATATTTTTTGTATTTTCAGTATAAGAGATATTGAATTTTTTTGTTATTGTTTGCAATCATGTTTTCCTGACAATTCTTCCATTTAACATTTTTAACCCAGCCTACGTGGTCTAGCTATATGTGAAGATGGTTTCCATCGCCATCCCTCAATTCTATCGCTCTTGTCTCTTCCAGATTATCATCGTTGGTCTTGTTTCCTTCTGTGAGCCTGGAATATGGACCGCACTAAACAATCTCGGCGCTGGTGGCCAAGCTACGGTATGCTAAATCAAATCCTCTACTCAATCCCACTTGCTAACGACTGTTAATTATACAGCCATGGCTCAACAACGCAGCTAATGCATTGACATACGGAATTATGAGTTTCGGCTGCACAATTGCAGGAGGAATATCGAACAAGATTTCTCCAAAATGGACTCTAGTCATCGGAGCTGCATTTTATACACCCTACGCAGCTGGTCTCTACTGTAATAACCGCTATGGAAATGAGTGGTTTATGCTTTTGGGAGCAGCACTTTGTGGAATTGGAGCTTCGTTGCTTTGGGCTAGCGAGGCGGCAATTGCAGTTGGCTATCCTGAAGAGTCGAAGAGAGGACGATACGTAGGCATCGTATGGAGTCCCTTTCTTTATTATTCTTGTGTTTCATCCCCCTCTTCCTCCTCTCAAATCCTAGCGAAAATATGCTAACAATTTGCTCTAGTGGATGTGCATTCGACAACTGGGCCCACTAGTTGGAGGAGCAATCTCCCTTGCGCTCAACGTGAAGACGACACATGCTGGTAAAGTATCTTACAACACTTATTTGGGTCTGATTGCCATTTCGTCTCTTGGTGCTCCATTCGCTCTGCTGCTTTCGCAACCGGAGAAAGTTGTGAGGAGCGATGGCACGAAGATACCGTATATGAAAGAAACGAGCATTAGTATAGAGGCAAGAGCTCTTTGGAAACAGATGAAGAGTCGGAGGATTTTGTTATTGATCCCTGTCTTTGTTGCCGGCCAATGGGGTGTGACATACCAGGGAAATTATCTTACAGGTCAGTCTTTGTTTCCCTTCTCTCCAATTGGTAGATGTCTTACTCACTGGGTTAGGATACTTCACTGTTCGAGCTCGAGCATTGGCATCCCTTCTAACGGCCATCGTCGGATTCGCTGGAAACATTCTCACAGGTATCATTCTCGACTTGAACTTTGCAAAGCCAAAGTGGGTATACGTCGTCATTGCTTTTTTCATCACGGCATCCTGGGTCTGGATAGCTGTTGTTCAAGCGGAATTCTCATCCAAATCTGGAGCACCGACTGTGGACATCGACTCTGGAAATCTTTTCAACTCCGCCTTCGCCGTATATTTACTCTTCAAATTCTTTTATGAGATGCTCCAAACTTATCTTTATTGGTTAATGGGCGAGACTGGTGCAGAGCAGAAGGCTGGTGATATTTCAAGGACGACTGGAATATTGAGGTCCTGGGAGTCTATTGGGAGTACCTTCGCTTACGTCGTGGGGGCCACACATTGGTCTAATCTGAACTCGATGATATTGGCTTTTGTTTTATGGGCAGTGACTGTACCATTCACATTAATCGCTGTGTTTGGGGTCTGGGATAAGACTGAGGAAGTTGATAGTAAGGGAGAGGGAAGTGGGAGTTCGAGCAGCTTGGAGGAAGAAACTGTTATTGCGGGGAGTGGAGAAAAGGTTTAGATAACTTCGACATTTGTATTTCGGAGCAACATCAGTAGGGGGGTTCAAGATAGCGACATCGGTATAGATGCAAAATAAATGAGGGTTGAGGTTTCATGTCCGAATGAGATGCAAAGTCTCGCCCATGTCTGTAATTCCGGACCCGCAAAACTGCTACTGCGATTCTGTAGTAGGGATATTGGGTCTCGGCCCCCGGCGCCAGCTTTATCTTGCGTGCTGCGAGCGCTGTATAACGCAATTGCCCCACTCCACTATAATAGAATGCGATTTTCGTTCCGTCGAGATATCTGAACGAATTGAAAATGCATACACTCAGTGATTAGAAGTGAAGCCTTGCTGGTCTTTTGCAAGAGTGGGCATTGCCGGCACTATGATGGATGGCACCATGTGTGCCTGTTTGCACATCAGCGCGGACTGTGGATAATCAACGTGGACTGTGGATACAGATACATGCGCCCATGATATATAGATGGAGAATGTACTCGGTAAGAACAGGGCTCTCTCATCTCACTCTTTACACGCTGTACTTGAGATTGCTCGAATTCCAATATGGCGGCTGCCGAAGTTCTCGCTCAGGCTGACGGCTATGGCATTATCATTGGCCTTTCAGTGATGTTCTGCCTTATTATCCTCACGGCAGTCCGAATACAGAAGAGGTACCTTTCGGAGAACAGCGATCAGTCGGAGATGTTCATGGTCGCAAACCGCTCCGTTGGGACGGGATTGACAGCCTCAGCCGTCTTCTCGAGTTGGTAAGTTCGAATGGCTGTGATATGATATATATATATATATGTGTTAACCATGATGGATTGATCCAGGATGTGGATCAACGAAAGTGTCTTCTCGGCTGCCTACACGTACAAATGGGGTATCGCTCTACCGATCTGGTGGGCAAGTGGGCTGTCCTTCCAGATTGCACTTATGGCCGTGGTCGGTATCGTAGCCAAGCTGCGAGTACCCTACGCGCATACCTCGCTTGAGATCATCAAAATGAGATATGGAAAATACGCGCACTGGCTGTTCATCCTCCTGAACCTGATCAACAACATTTTCGGCTGCGGCACTATGATTCTCTCAGGTGCACAGCTGGTGTCTGGAATGACTGGAATGCACGTTGTCGCTGCATGTACCCTGATTCCTGCAGGAGGTAAGTCAGCCGAAGGCCATTGGTGAATGCAGACCCTGATCTGTGTGCTTTTGTAGTCGTCACCTATACAGCCGTTGGTGGTCTCAAAGCCACCTTTCTGACCGACTTCCTCCATACCACCATCGCTCTGATCCTCTTGATCTACTTCTCTCTCGCAGTCTTGACGAATGAGCACATTGGCGGCCTCTCCGGGCTGTACGAGAAAGTCAAAGCCGCGGATGATTATATTCCTGGTAACTATCAAGGCTCACTTTTGACCATGAAGTCCAAGAGCTGTAAGTCAAATTCGTCATGTTGCGTCAAGGTTTTTACTAATGTTTGGCACAGCGGTCCTTTTCGGCCTCGTACTGAAGTTCGGCAACCTCGCACTTGTGGTCATGGACACGGCCTTCTGGCAGAAATCGTTTGCTTCAGAAGTACACTCGACTGTTCCAGCATATGATCTTGTGTCTATCGTCATCATTGCCGTACCCTGGTGTACCGGAACAATTATCGGGCTGAGCGCCCGCGCAATCGAAAAGACTCCTATCTGGTTCGATTACCCCAATACTCTGACAGCCACTCAGGTGAACCGGGGTCTCGTAATGCCATATGTCCTAAGATCTCTGCTTGGCAAAGGTGCAACTAACGGTCTACTTGTACTCATCTTCATGGCCATCACCAGCACGGTGTCTTCGTCCATGATCGCTGTTAGCAGTATCATCTCTCTCGACTTTTTCCGCACCTATATCAACCCGCGTGCATCAGACCGCAAAACTCTCCAGGTTAGCCATTGGGGTGTTGTCTTCCATGGCTGCTTTATGGCCGGCTTTGCCATCATGCTTCAGTACGCTGGCGCAACAAACAACTGGTCCACTTACTTCCGACCCATCATCGCATGTCCTGGCATCCTACCCATCATCCTAACCCTTCTCTGGTCTGGACAAACGAAGTTGGCCGCCATTCTAGGTCCCATTCTTGGGCTCTTTTCCGGTCTTGCTACCTGGCTGGCACTTTCATGGTACTGGTCTGGTGAAATCACCATTGAATCCACGCAGCTTCAGATGCCAGGTCTTTACGGAGCAATCGTCTCTTTCTTCTCCCCAGGACTCTATTCTGTTATCATCTCCTTGGCCTGGCCGAGCCGTTTCGACTGGCGCGAGTTCCTAAGAATTGACCTTATCGAAGACAATAGCGAACCGAGCAGCTCTCTACAATCAAAACTACCTAGCAGCGAAGCCGTAAATGAGGGGCTCAGAACTGAGAACGGTTCCGAGAAAGGATCATACCTCGCAAGTGCAGAGAGCGGCTCACTAGCAATTTCACCACGCACCCAGCTGAAGTCTCAAGTCCCTCTCGACGAAGTGGTTCACCCTTTCGATGAAGAGACAATCAGGCATATCAAGAGGTGGTTTAAGATTGCTAGCATCTACTTCGTCGTCAATGTTCTAGTCACTATCGTCCTTTGGCCGTTGCCTCTATACCGAGACTACATTTTCACGAAGAGCTTTTTCAGCGGCTGGGTCACCGTGGCGATTATCTGGCATTTCGCCGCTATGCTCGCTGTTATTGTATACCCGATTTATGACGGGCGACATGAGATTGATCGGGCGCTTCGCGGAATGGCGAAGGAGTTGAAATGGAAGAGGTGAGATGGTACTTGGATGGTGGTGTTGACTTGGATAATGAATAGTCTACGATTATCACATTTCCATAATAACAGCTTTAATTTTACAATATGCACTCTTCTGTGACGTGGCAGCTTCCAAATCCTAACAGCTTCTATATAAGCAAGCTTATACTTTTCTAGAAGGTGTGTCTGTACTGAGGAATCGTCGCGATAGGTGCGCTTTGACTCAAACAAACTGATTCTTGGATATGCCGGTTAAAACCCTAGCATCTTGTATTGTTGGAGGAATCTAGACTGGAGTATTTACCTATCTTCCACTCCCTCCAATAACAGACAGGCTGTTGCCTATTCAGAGCACAAAATAAACAGAGTATAGACATATTTAGTAGTTAGATTAATTCTCTGTGCTTTCACACTTTTACCTTCTGTGCCCACAATATTGAATTGTGTTCGACATGTATCTTAACCTTACTCCTACTCCTCCCTGTAGATTTTAAATTGCGTCCATTGATAGCCTAAAAGCCCACTACAACGGCATAAGCACTGTCAATAAGTCGTAACGAAAGTTGCGGCACTGCACAAGATAGCTCCACCAGTAGTTCGGCAACGGCGACGTGCCGCGCCGACTCATTTACATATCATATCACTCCCTCAATTTAGACAAACCAAGTGCAAAGTAAACATAGTGACCTATGCTTTTATTAACAATTGTTTGCTCTGATGCGCCGTATAAGATAGATGCGGGAATTACTGTGGGGTTCAATTGGTGCGATATTCTGAAGCGCATTCCCGAGCAGGCCATGCTTGGTATGGTCCCATGGCCACCAGCTGGTAAGGCGCAAATGAATGGTCATGTACATGCAAATCTGTATATATAGCTAGACAGCAATTTATCAACTTGTGCGCTTTTTCTCTAAAGTAGACAGATTCATCACAATAATATCTCGTTAATCAAGACTTCAGAGCTTTGCTTTCAAGTTTTCACGTGCTGAACTACCAAAATGAAAATTTCTTTGTGGATCCTTACGGGCCTCTCATCGCTTGCTTTTGCTGCACCAGAAGGGCTACAGGCTTGTCAATCAACCTATACAGACTATCTCCTTGTCCATGTTCATAACTCTAACCCAACCATTTCAAAAAACTGAACTGATACTCCAATTTCTAGTTCACTGGAGAAAGTGCAAATGGGGAACAGATTTACACGCAAGTGAGCAACAACATTAACCTGGGTTCTTGGACTCGAGTGAATGGAGGTGGTGTTGTGCTCACCAGCACAGTCGGCGAAAAGGGCGTCCGAGACCCCTCCCTCATTCGAAGTCAGGATGGGTCCAAGTATTGGATTATTGCCACAGTATGTTGCCATTTTCAAAACCCAGCCCTAAGTGGCTGACAATTTCATTTAGGATCTTAAGGTGGGCAGCACTGGCAATTATAACACCAAGACTGGCTCTAAAGGGATCGTGGTCTGGGAGTCAACGGATCTAAAGACCTGGTCCTCCCCACGACTCCCCATCATCTCGCCGTCGAACGCCGGCATGACTTGGGCGCCAGATGCCATTTGGAATCCAAGCTCGAGTCGATACCTAGTGTTCTGGACCTGTAACCTCAAGGGCGAAGGATGGTTCATTATGAAGTCGTACACCACTGACTTCAAGACATTCACTACCGCTCAGAAATTCCTTATCGGCGCTGGAATGGACGCCACTATCATTCTCAACAAAGCTACCAACCCGTTCCACCGCTTTAGCAAGAATGGACCTAACTCTGCGATTGAGGAGGCATCAGCTACAAGCCTGAATGGGCCGTGGACGGTCGTCAAGCAGTCGATCGGCTACCCCACCTTGCCTGCAGGCGAAGGACCCCTTGTTTTCCAGGACAACCAAAACCCCTCTAAGGTCTGTTGTAGCTTTGACCTAGCTCTGGGTTAGTTTCTTCGCTAACGGAGAGATTTCTAGTTTCACCTCTGGATCGATGACTACAGCAGGGGTAGGGGCTACCAGCCATTTGAAACGACAAATATTGCTGGGGGTAGCTGGTCGCCTTCCTCAGGCCTCACGATGCCTGCACAGGCTCGCCATGGCTACGTCGTTGGAATGTGCGAGGTTTTTTGGTGCTTTTTTAACTCACGACACCCCTAAAGATTGAATATCTAAAGATTGAAGACTAACAATGTTGCTTTCGTACCGCTGCCGAAAGGGCCTGCGTCACGGGAGGCATATGCAATCCTGGCAATCCTGGCAATCCAGTCACCACTGCAAATGGAGCCACCACCACCACTACCACCGGTAGTAACAGTGGAGGCGCGGCTGTCCCAAAATGGGCCCAATGTGGTGGTCAGGGATGGACTGGCGGAACGATCTGTGTTGCTGGCTCTACCTGCACGTACCCCAATCAATGGTATTCACAGTGTTTGTAGAAGCATTTCTCTCACGCGAGCTAGGCTTCCTGTTCTTTCGTGACAGTTTAAACTGGTGGATTTAGGCCGAAATACGGTGATTTTGGCATCTACTTTATGTGGTAAGGAGAGCCGAATTTTGGCATGTGCACGATGCTATATGAAGGGGGCAATTATTTTTTTGATGTGAATATTCATTTATGTCATTTATGTACATAAACATCGACTTGCTCTAGTCATCTTTTACCTGTCGTTGGCAGTAGTTTTGTCACAGTGAGATCTGATTTTGAGGAACTCTAGAGGTTCATGAGTTTAGCCTGCAGGCGTGATGTGGCTCAGTTGGCCGACCGCACATACAATAGATAAATCCGTACAGTAGTTAGACTTACCTCCTCAATCGATCAACATCACACAAATGGACTGTGAGGTTATGAGCCCGGGTCGCATATGCACCCAACAAAATAACAAAACAGTTAATTGTTTGATTCAATCCAATCACCCACTTTGTGAACGTCATTGAAACTGTTCAAGACAACCTTCAACAAAGCGTTCCATTCCAAAAAAAACCATTAACAAAACCGTTGATCTCGCCTTAGCCAGGCGTGTCAACAACAACATTAACAGTCACCCTCAACCACACCTTTCTTCCACAATTTGGCTAACTTACAAAGATGATCGTCAAGATGGAGAAAGATCCTAAGATTTCAAAGCTCGAAGGTTCCAAGAACTACAAAATTTAAAGAGCAACCTTGCGAATGCTCCTCGAATCACTCTCACTTTAGGACATCGTCTTAGGTGATACAACTTAGCTACAAATGCTAGTCATTCTCCTAGAATACATCAACGAAGATAGCGACTTCAATGACATAAGGATCGAGACTCGCATTGCGACAGGAAGCCTCAACTACTCTAAATGGAAAGTGATGCCAGAGTATGTGTTGTTATTGTTACGTTAGTTCCAGCTACACTCAGTACACAAATACCTTGAATGTGCAAAGGAGATGCTTGACTTGATCGCAACATCGACCTAGTTACAGTGCTCAAACTCTGCCGGAATTCCAAAGAATGGGAAATATTATATTAAGGATTAGCATCGTTTATACCAAATCGATGACGTTGCGAGATTGGTGCTGCCGTGTATAGGTGCGCCAGTCTTGATTGCGTGGAAATATTGTTACAATCACAAGGTGATAACTCCTGTGGGCACGAAAGATTAATGTGAGAAAGCATGTATCATAAAGTCTAGCTATCTATGAATCTATCTACTATTAATATGTGTGCCCTGAATAGGCACCAGTCGGCTATTGGACTGGAAGACAGGTGAACATCCTGCTCTGAAGGCGGATGCATAAAGTGATACCTGAATGTATGCACGCAGATTTGAGACCTGAATCTCCCTTATGATTCACGTCGCGGTTTACCTCGTGCAACAAATATGTTGGTGCGTTGCTGTCGGTGTTGAGCGCCGTGGCATTGTGGCCGGTTTTGTGGGTTAAACAGAGGAGAGCGGAGGTATTAAGAGAGAAGGGGCTCTGATGTGTGGGAGTGAACAGGCGCAAGGGATCTACGGCTAATTTCCAGGATAAGTCCACAGATTTGAGAAAAAATTGGTTTAGTTTGAGGGAAATCTTCAGAGAGAGATGGATAACCCTTTTCTGCCTTTCCGACCCTGGGCTATGTTCAACTTTCGTTGATCTGGTTTGATGTCCGAAAGGCCTTATGTAAGAGGGCGATGATTTGGAAGTTTAAACCCCTATTATTCCGTCTTTGTGTGGCTGTTATGGGTTGCTTTTAGATATCCAGCCGTTGAATACTGAATAGCTAGCATCGTCTATCAATTTTGTGGTAACCACTTGTTTACACAGTACACCGCACTCACGAGGGACAGCCGAATAAGTCACGAGCAATTGCATCATCAACAGATTCAGATAATTTCTTAGAGGGATCATTCCATCTGAATTTGTGGCTTACATGTTGCAGTCTCCACTTCATCAAAGCACGCAATGAGTTAGGGTTATGGTGCGGGGATTTACCCCTCGCTTGGCACCCATTTTATCATATTGTCCAACTGCAACCCCCCATCCCCCAACCTCGATTGAAAATTAAAAAGCCACGAATTGTCGAGCGATTGCGATTCTAATTTCTACGGGGGAATAGCAATACAGATAGCACAGTCTTGGACACTATGGCTGACCAACCGCCCAAAAAATGGATTTTGAACGCCTTCGCAATGTTCACACCGGGGCATCTTTCTCCTGGTGAGTCCTGGGATTAAATCAATTATGTGGTAAATTCAATGATTGATACAATTTAGGGTTATGGAAGCACCCAAAAGACAGAGGCGGAGACTTCAACGATCTTTCATACTGGACAGATCTAGCCAAACTTCTCGACGATAACGGATTCCACGGCCTCTTCCTCGCCGATCATCTCGGAATATACGACGTCTACAAAGGCCCTGCCAATTCGACACCATCCCTAGAATCTGGCGCTCAATTCCCTCTGGGAGACCCTTTGTTAGAATTCCTCATTCTCAGATTTGAGATCTGGTGAAGTCTGACGAAAGCATAGTTTACTCGTCTCAGCAATGGCAGCAGCCACTAAGTCACTGAACTTCGCGATCACATCTTCTACTACCTATGAAAGTCCTTACATTACTGCAAGGAAGTTCTCCACATTAGATCATCTCACCAAAGGTCGCATTGGTTGGAATTTAGTCACATCCTATTTGGACAGCGCGGCAAAGGCATTTGGTCTCGAGGAGCAGATTCCTCATGATGAGCGTTACGCTAGGGCTGAGGAATATATCAATGTGGTTTATAAGCTGCTAGAGGGAAGCTGGAGAGACGATGCTTTGGTTAAGGATAAGTCGACTGGACAGTACAGTGATTCGACAAAAGTGAAGCGCATTGAGCATGTGGGGAAGTACTACAAGTGCTCGGCGACTCATCAGTTACCACCATCACTGCAACGGACGCCATTTATTTTACAAGCTGGCGCTTCTTCGTAAGTTGCTTTTGAGCTGCCTGTGCAATTACTAATAATACTTCTTTGTAGTGCTGGAAAAGACTTCGCCACCAAGCATTCGGAGGCAATGTTTCTTCCCGGAAGCGACATCAAGAAGGTCAAAAAGCTTGTTGATGACATCCGGTAGGCCAAAACCATTCAATGCTCAGAATATCTAATCTAACTAACATCAGTGCGCAAACAGTGAAAAATGGGAGATCAGCAGGTAGCATAAAACTCATCGTCGGCGCGATCATCATCGTTGACGAGACCGACGAGCTCGCACAAGCCAAATACCAAGAATACCTCTCCTACTCCGACATCAAAGGTGTAGCGACGCTCTTCGGCGGCTGGACCGACCATGACCTCTCTAAATACTCAGAAGACGAAGACTTTAAATTTACGGGAGCGGGTGCCATCCAGTCTATGATTAATACCTGGTCCGCAACAATCCCTGGAACCGAAGGCGTGAAATGGACGAAACGGCGTGTCTTGCAGGAATTGGGGGTCGGGGGCTTCCATCTTAAAGCGATTGGGTCGCCGAAGACGGTGGCGGATACCATGCAGAAATGGGTAGATGAAGCAGGTGTTGATGGCTTTAATATTGCTTATGCAATCTCGCCGGGATCGTTTGAGGATATTGTGAAGTTCTTGTTGCCAGAGCTGAGAAGGAGAGGAGTCTTTCGGGAGGATTATTCGACGCCGGGAGCGTCGATGAGAGAGACTTTCTTTGGAGATGGGAAGGGTCCGAAGTTGAGGGATGATCACCCTGGGGCGGGTTTTAGATGGCGGGCGAAGAGGACAGAGAGGGACGTTTAGGTTATCAAGGGTAGATCTTGGTATCGGATATCATGATCTTCGAAATGTTATAAATTCTAACTGGGCTTCCAGCAGTAGGTGTTGTGTGAGCGAGGATAGTGGATACGACAGCGAGGCAATAGAACTTTATCAGTCAGTAGTTGGTGGCTCTTGCGTCTATGCCATGGAACACTCGGTGGTTCCGGGATTTTAGCGCGGCGAATGGTTTGAAACGGCCTAAAGGTGCTAACGCTTTATTTGTTTGTCACACGACTTTTGGTTCCGACCGCTCTGCCGTGAGACGCAAATGGTAGTTTTGCGATCAAGCGATAGTGCTAGTGAATTCTAAACCGAGAAGTACGTTCCAGTTGTAGCTCCACGGTGCTGCAAGAGAGCGCCAAAGCAAAACTTTAGTTTCGCAACATTACTCCGCTACGTGGCACTCTTGAGGATACTTGTCAGGAAACCGCGACCCTGGGTGCCAAGGCAGGTTCTTCTCTTGAGACTCCTGCCGGCGATTCAATGTGCTCGTGCAGCGGGATTGGTGCTGAGGCCAGCCCAGAAGCTGCTCGCAGATCGTTGTTGGATATATTGGAGGCTGGGTGCCACCGGGCACCTGGAGGATTCTGTTTGAATTTCCGTTCCAAGATTCCGTGAGAATCACGGGAAGGGAAATGGCTCACGGGCAGGAATACGGGTGAGAAATGGCTCAGGTGCATGAGGGTTTTGAGAACCCTCATGCACACATTATTTTACAAACGCTCTATTTGAATATAAATAGAGCTCCATAGACTAGATAGTTTCATATTGCAAGCACAAGATGATAACTCCTGTGGGCACGGAAGAGAACAGTGATAAAGCATGTATTAAGAATCTATCTAGACTATGGGATGGGCATCTCTCATATAGAGAGCCTCAAATAAAGAAGTGAAGGCTACCAAACAGTGTTCCATGCATGGTGGCTTTCATGCATGAACACAAACAGAATCCCCGGGTGGCCGTCAGCTATTGGAAGTGAATGCCCGTATTCATCCAACACTCAGTCATTGATGCTCCTTGGTCCCGAAATAGCGCAGCTCAAAGAGGACCTATTTCGGACCCGCCGGCCGTGCTCGTTGCCTTATTAAGAAATCAGGGGGAACCCATTGGTTGCTAATAGGGAGTCGTAGGTATGATCGTTCGAGCACCATAGGAAGACGGAGGCAAGAGGAGCTTGGCTTCGGACGGTCGGTTGATCACCAACATAGCTGCACATGGGACATCATTAAGACAAGGCGAAATGGACTTGGTACCATAAAGATCTTTGAATAAATTTACATAATGCTTCACCAAGGTCCTGGTATTCACACTCCAGATGGTCGAGGATGTGTCAGGATTCGGGGAGAAGTCTGGACGCCTTGTGGCGTGACCTCAGAGGGGTCCTCGGCTCGGTCCGAGTTTAGTTTCCCGCAATTCGGTGTCAGCTTTTTTGGCAATCGCAAAGATCTTGGGTGGCGATTGGTCGGCCCGTGTTTAGCACGCCAACTTTATTTTAACGTCGCCGCGGATGAAGAAAGGGCCAACACCCACGGGAGTCCAACGAAAGCACGGTTCCAGTACCTCGTACCTGACCCTCATGCGGAACTCTGAGGGTACTTAGCCAGGAGAGCACGTTGCTGGGCGAAAGAGATTTCCTTGTGTAAGAGGGACTGTTACTTGAAGCCAGGCCCAGAACCTTCGTGTTTTGGGGCGACTGCCGTCGCAAGATGCCGTCTCTTTTCTATGCGACAGGCGAGAATAGGACCGCAGTCAATTGCGGAAGACGCGCAAGGGTCCTTCGTGAACCTCAAGCCGCCATTCGGGGGGCAACGCGCCGCTTTTGAAACAACTGGTTGTCAGCGCGCCTTCATAGATTTGCTCGTTTCACTGCAGGAATATTGCAGTTCCGCGGCCAGTTGTGGGCTTTCAACCCCATAGCGTCGTGCGCCGTCGGATGTTCAATGGAAGATCATGCGCAGGCATTTTCAGTTCCACGCGTCGACGAGGGGTTCAGGCAGCTTCCTGTCATCGCCACCTCTCGCTCATCTCGCAGTCGCCAACCTTCTCGACAACTGCCCAAGCGATATTTCCGAAGATTTAACAATTCCTGCTCGAAACTGTTGGGTCCAGACCATGGCGTGGAAGCAGCTGAAGGACGTATTCTCCAAGCTGAAGAGGAAGAAGGGCGAACAGGGCGGCGCGGCGGCACCCATCACACAGGACCCCTCACCAAGCTACAGCCCGCTCAAACTACGCATGTTGCGACTCCTGAGCCTAAGCCCCAACCCCAAGCCGCGCCGTCTACCCCATCTGTTTCACAGCTTTCGAACCTCACGGGTGCCTCGCCTGCCCCTGCACCCTCTGCTAAGCCTGCCGCTTCCAGCGATGACGTCGACCTGTGGACTCGGGCCTACGAAATATTTCAGAATAGAAAACCCGAGCTGACGGCAGACTACAGGAAGCACCTGGCTTCTCTGCAAGACGACACTGCAGCCAGCGCAGATCTCTCGACCCGGCTGTCCGTCGAATGTATCATGAAGCAGCTGTTGGAAGATCGAGAGAAGAAGCAGTGGTGAGCCTCACTTCTCGGCGAGAATATAAAGATCCGAGAACAAGCCGAGAAGTTGGCAAAGTTTCTCCTCTGGTCCAACCCGATAGTCAAGAAAGTAGCCATACGCGGCGCTAGCATGGTCTAGTGTTTCATTGCTTCTCCCTGTAGGTAGCTGGTCCTCCCCGGTCCCATGCGCATGCTAACCCGGGTAGCTATTTACGAGCGGCACCACGCAAAATGAGGCCATGCTGAAAGGCTTCAACTCGATCGGCGACGTCCAAGTCTACTAGGAAATCTGCGAAAAGACCTACCTCAGATCCTCACACCGACAGCAGTACCAAGACCCTGTAGAACCCTTAGCCAAGCTCTATTCCCACATCACCGAATATCAGGCCCTCGTCATATGCCTCCTCTCCAGAGCTCAACTCTCCCGCGCGTGGAAAAACGTGGACGGCTATGACTGGGCTGAGAAGGCACGCGATATTGATGACTTGAGCCAGCGGTGCAGCGACTGCATCCCTCAACTGCAAGAGGAGGAAATCAGGGAACGCTGGAAGCGCCAGCTGCAAGAGATGCAAGAGTCGCGAACCATCCTCGGTGAAATTCGCCGTATTCTCGACGAGGTGGCAAGCATACTCGGGAAATCTATGAGGACCAGAAGGAAAGAGATCTCCTTCAAGATCTCGCGTCCGACTACGAAGGTTACAAGAACTTCAACCCACCGAGGGTGGCAGGCACGTGCGAGTGGTTCTTCAACGATGACAGGTTCCGCAAATGGCGAGACAGCAGCACCTCCAGCCTTCTTTGGGTCTCCGCTGGTCCTGGGTATGGGAAGTCGGTCCTATTGCGAGCTCTGATCGATGAGCATCGGCTGTCCACGAATGTTACGACATCGACAGTCTGTCATTTCTTTTTGAAGGACGGATATGAACGCCGTACGCACAGCACAGATGCCCTGTGTGCAATACTTCACCAACTTTTCACTCAGGACCCTAGCGGCAGCTCGGAAATGCGCTGCCCAGCCACAAGAATTATGGCAAAGCTCTAGGCTCAGAACTTCTCCGAGTTGTGGCGAATCCTGGTAGAGTGCGCCAGATCCTCAGATACAGGGGAAATCGTTTGTCTCCTTGATTCCCTTGACGAATGCGAGAAGAGCAGTGGTGAGCAGTTAATCGACAAGCTCAAAGGCTTTTATTGCCAGCCCCAGGCTATGTCTAAGTCATCCTCGAAGCTCAAATTTCTCATCACCAGTCGTGGGTATGACTACTTGGAGGAACTTTTCGGTCAATTCACAGCCACTAGGTATCTGTGTTTTGATGGTGATAACAAGTCTGAGGAAATCGGCCGCGAGATCAACCTGTCATTGATTAGCGAGTGAATAAAATTGCACGCAATTCACTGCCGATGATCAACTTCGGATTTCTGAATGCTCTAAAGAGCATGGAAAACTGCACATACCTTTGGCTTTATCTCATACTCGTCGTAATCAAAGAGAAGCTAAGTGTCTATGAGGAGCGGTCAAACATCGAACGACTGTGTCCGATATTCCATTCCAGGAGTCCGAAGCATACAAAGGATCTTACGCAGAAGTCAGGATGAAGCACAAACCGAAATCCGTCTTCGAATCATCCTCGCTGCGGCACGGTCTCTGACTCTCGACGAGGCGAACATTGCGTTGACATTAGCTCTACAAAAAGAACGGTTTGCATCGCATATAGCACTGGACTCAGAACTGTGGCCAAGAAACAACTTCCGAAGCATCGTCGAAAAACTGTGCGGCCTCGTCATCAGCGTCTACGACTCAAAGCTGTCTTTCATTCATCAGACGGCACGGGAGTTTCTTATCCATCCTGAGCGACAAGGTACATGGAAGGGTGCCTGAACATTTCAAAGTCGCACAGTACGATATCACGATCATGTCTCCATTTTTTGCTGCTGCCTGGTATCGACCCTGCAGAGGATGAACAGCACCCGTAGTCTCCATAAGAGATATCTTGTAGGAATAAGAAGAAGCAAGAAGAGGAGATTAATCCTAAGATAGTAATAGATAAAGGAGTAGCAAAACTAAAATATTCTCCCAAGTATTTTTTTTAAAAAATCCTTCTTTATTTATAGCTATTTTAAGTTGAATTAGTTAATTGTTTAATTGTTTATTTATTATATATATATGCTTATAGAAAATTTAAGTTATATATAATGTCACATGACTAATATTCATGAATACTAATGAATATTCCTATTCACGAATATCACGTGACTTGAATATTTGAATATCTTGAATATCTCTGAGCACTTTGTACGATGGCTCAAGAGACAACTCCAGAGGTAGAAAGGCCTAAAACACTAACCCAGTTTAATATTTTCAATCAAGTCTTTGTGAATAGTTCACCCCTGGATGCAGCAACTCTACGGACAGCAAATGAGCTTCTTAACTCAACAATTGATCGTTGCACAATTCCGCCAACACCAGTCCGTCAATATATCCGAAAATTGTCATCCGAGGCCAAGCAACTTCAAGCTCAGAGTATTGTCCACCAACATGATGTAAACAACCTGCGATCGATTATAAGGAAGCGTACGACCTGTACGAAGGGAAAGAGCATAGTCTTGAAGGATCACTTCCATATTTCTACGCAAGAATTATGTGATGCAGTGGTAGAGTCTGAAAAAGCTACGAAAAGGCAGGCAGGGAAGAAGTGTAAAAACAGGGGTAAGCGTATTTTGTATGAGGCTGAAAGTAAGGAGGATGTTGAAGGAGAAGTCCAGGATGAAATTAAGAGCAATATTAAGGATTATATTATAGTTGATGTTGAGTAATTCAAGTTTCGATGGAGTGGTTCTCGTCAATTCGAGGCGTTACGCCATTGGCAGCGTTATGCCACAACTTACGTTAGCGTTGTTGCCATCTCGGATCAGATGGCGTGCGACGACGACGACGACGACAGCAATATCAGTTAAACTGCCGAAGGCATTCTGGAGAGTTTACTCCTCGGAAATATACTTTTAATGAACGCTTTTTACTGCTATGCTCCAAGCTGGTTGGCAATGCGGCAGTGGCTGGAGCTATAAAAGCCACTGTTGACGGCAGCACAAATGTGGAAAGGTTAACGGGACTTCTCAGTGGTTTGATCCACATACTCGAGTATGTGGATCAAACCACCGAGTTCAGCTAGGTCTGTGCTTGCACTGCTGTATTACGGGAAAGACTAATTACGATTTAGGAAATTGCTTCCGTTGTTTCTCATTACGTGCTTGTCTCAGGATACACAGCAAAACGTTTGATTCGTTGACCTTGAATCGCTGCTTATCGTTGTCAAACTTTGAAGACTCAACGAAGTCAAGGCTGACAGATGACGAGCTAAACCGCTGGGATTCAATTGCGAATCTCTGCTACAGAAGATATTAGAAATTTTCTTTCGTTTGCTATCTTCATCACTATAAAAGCAGCAGAGCCACGCATCCTGCAACACGTCGCTTGTGGTCCTGATCTAAACCCAACATGTCTGACGAAGCGGCTCTCATTCCGCTCTCACAAGGAGCTGGATATGGAGTCCTCATTGGCTTTGGATTTCTCTTCGGAGTTGGCATGATTGGCGTTACGAAGTTTTTGGACAAGTTCATGGGGGAGCGTTCTGATCATTCTGAAAGGTTGGTGCAAATCTTCCTGAAGTCTAATGATTTCTGGATTACCGAAGTCCTGACAAACAACTCCTAGGTTTATGGTTGCCAACCGGAGTGTTGGTACTGGTTTGACAGCCTCTGCAGTTGTTTCCTCCTGGATGTGGGCGTAAGTATTGCGAGAAATTCGAGCAGGAGTATTTGGGCTGACATGCGGGCAGAACCGCGATTATTTGGACAGCAGCTCAAGGATATCTTTATGGTATTGCTGGTATGTTTCTCTGCCATGTTGTCTATATAATTGTTGTGAAAATGCAAGTGTGTCTTTAGCTAATATTATAGCTCCTTTTTGGTATGCGGCTGGGTGTACCATCCAGATTACTGTCATGACCGTTCTCATCATCCACGCCAAAGTCAAGATTCCGTAAGTTCAAATAAGATAACTATTCCATATAGGGACTTAATGCATTACATTATTCGGAATATTTGTTAATTATTTCATTAGCAACGGACATACTGCTCTCGAAATCGTTAAACTTCGATATGGCCCAATTGCCCACGGAGTGTTCATCTTCCTGTTCTTGATGACCAACATTCTCTCTGTTGTATCCATGATTCTGGGTGCAGCAGGTGTTGTGACTGCTCTTACTGGAATACATATTATTGCCTCGACATTCCTTCTCCCATTAGGTGTCGTTATTTATACAGTCGCTGGTGGATTAAAGGTGACACAACTTTTTGCACCAACATAGATTATCTTCAGCTACTGACTTCACCTTCTAGGCTACCTTCTTGACGGACTATGTCCACACCCTCTTCGTCATGATTATCCTCTGCTTCATTTGTATCAAAGTCATCGCCAACCCAGCTATTCCTAGCTTGAGCGCACTCTACGAGATTCTTGTCGAAGCCGACAAAACACGTAATATATCTGGAAATTATAAAGGCTCTAGCATTACTTTTAAGTCATCTGGCTCAATTATCTTTGGCCTCGTACACTCTCTAGGTGATTTTGGCTTGGTTATCATGGACACTAGTTTTTGGCAGAAAGGTTTCGCTGCCGATGTTGGAGCAGCGATGGTGATTAAACTCTCCTATTGTTTCAGTAAATGTCATATCTAACGTTTCATTCTAGCCTGGATATCTGTTGGGCGGGATTGCATATTTTGCCGTTCCATGGGCCGTCGGAACCACTGCTGGTCTTGCGGCTATCGGATTAGAGAATAGTTCCATTTTCCCTACCTTTCCCCGAAAAATGAACTTGGGGGAAATCAACAGCGGCCTTGTCTTGCCTTACACTTGCATGTCGGTTGCAGGCACCGGCGGTGCCTTTGCTCTCCTTCTTGTGGTATTCATGTGTGTCACCAGCACGGTTTCTGCACAGCTGATTGCTGTCTCCAGCATTAGCTCTTTCGATATCTACCGGACATATATCAACCCAAATGCAACTGACAAGCAGATTATCCGCGTCTCGCATTGGTCTGTTGTCGGATTTGGAATTTTTGCTCCAGCTTTTGCAACGGCGCTGCACTACGGCGGCATCGATTTGAATTGGATGGGTTATTTCCTCGCGACAGCCATTTGTCCAGGAATGTTCCCAATGGCTTTCACCATTCTTTGGAAGAAACAGTCAAAGGCTGCTGTTATTATTTCCCCTCTTCTTGGGCTTGTATGTTGTTATGTTCACCATGTCTTTGATCGGTACTTACTGAATTTATAGGCCAGTGGCTTAGCAGTCTGGCTGGGCACCGCGTATGCTTATTCCGGCGAATTGACCGTCCTTAGCACAAACGCCCAGCTCCCGTGTCTTTGGGGAGCTCTGACCTCAACCTTTTCCTCACTTATCTACACAGTCGTCATTACTTATATCAAACCTGACGACTTCGACTGGCGGATCTTCCTCCTTCTTCATGCAGTTGATGAGAAAGACTCTGAGACCCCAACACCAGCAGTGGAAGGTCAAAATATTGCTATTCCTAGCAAAGAAGCCTATATTATCCAGCCTCACCACCATCACGGCATGATCAGTGAAGATCATAATCTAGACCATGTCCAGCATCCGCTTTCCCCTGAGGAGATCAAGAAATTGAAGCGCGCGGGTACCATCGCTGCTATTTTCAGTATCGTCATTCTGCTTTTGACCTGGGTTGTCTGGCCGTTGCCTCTTTACCGCAACTATATCTTCAACAAAGCCGTAAGTCTTTTCCTCCCTCAAACATACAGTATGATTGCACAATACATGTGAACGAAGGTATGAGGAGTAAAACTAATAAAGATTCAGTTCTTTGAGGGTTGGACAACCGTTTCTCTAATCTGGCTGTTTTTCTGCCTTATTGTCTCGTGCCTCTATCCTGTCTGGGATGGCAGACATGTCCTTGGCCAGGCTGGAAAGCTGGGCTGGCGGGCTTTGACGCGATCTAAATCTAAGAATGAGGAAACTCAATCTACGGCGAGTGATTCCAACTAATGAATGAATTCTGGTTTCCATAAAATTTGGTGGGTAGTTAGATGTTACGGTCATGTTACCTCGCGACTAATGCAATGAATATGGATGTGAATAGGCACAATTTCTTCCAAAAAATACTGTGAATTGAATTTAAGGACCTTCGGAATTCACGAATACGAATACGAATTGGAAAAAAAAATCCACGAATTTGTATTCATGCCGACCCCTAGATGCATAAAATAGGATCTACTTACGAAATCGATACATGAAGCCCTCCGGCTTGCCCAAATTGCGTAACATTTGAATGTACCAGGGTAACTCCACCGGCGGATCTATTGGCGGCGGATGCGGCGGATGCGGCGGCTCTGAGTCTAACTTCGTAGACAACTCCTTTTGTCTCGTTTTGACATTCTCCGGCTCTATATTTCGGCAGAGTAGTGTTGTTATCATCTCCTTGCCAAACTCCTCCACAGACATCCATCCAATTAGTTTTATCAGCTGATCAGGATTGTTGAAAAGCCAGTTGGCGATATTCTCCAAATAGTCCTCCGCAACCTTGTGAAGCCACTTGAAGAGTGCTTCTAGAGAAGGAACTTCAAATATCATGGGACCCGTGTATTCGGGTAGCTCTATTTCGTCTAGACAATTAGCGGTCAGTTAGCAGCATTATGCGCACTTTCATAGCGATAGTCGCCTTGATGCCGCCTGTCTCACCCTCCTCCGCGAGATCGAAACTGAGGTTGAAAGAGTACTTGAACTTGAGAATCTGGCCAAAGATCAAGCCTGTAAGTTTACCTCACTTCTTGGGTCCATCTTTTTTGAAGCATCAGAGATGGCTTTGGCAAGGTTGAGGTCGTCCCACGATTTCTCAATACCCAAGCCGTTGATGTAAAAGCGACCGTCCGTATATACGATGCGGACGTCAGAGCTCTGACTCCAAATTTTCGCGGCCGCCTCATTGTAACGGTGGTCACCGTTCCATTTTTTGTCCCCAGCAGCCCATGCGAGTGTACAGTTGAACTCCGGAAGGTCGAAGAGCGAGGCGTTGCTGTTAAACTCGAAGCGCGTTTAGAAAGGTTAGTAACCCTGTATCATATGGAAGAGGCATGAAGCATTTTACCTTGCCTACGTCATGAGGATCGTCGCCATGCTTGTTCCAAACGAAAAGGACATCAGGCCCATCGCCATTGCCCGTTCCAGCGTCGTCCCTTCTATAGAGCTTGAGGAATCCCAAGTCTATGGGTTTCTCTAGCGCACCAGCAATCTTGAATCCACTTCGATCCTGGAATACATGTGCGCGAATAATTGCGGTACGCGAGAAAAGGCTCATGATGGTCTGGATGTTGAAGCCCGGATTATACTTCAGAGTAGCATCCTTCGGATCCACAAGTGGCTCCTCGTTCTCTTCAAGGAAAGAGTAATAAATAAAGCCCTTATTGAATAATATCAGAGGATACGATTCCTCCGGCCAGTTCTGAAGCCTCGGATCGTCTACCCCGTGGTTGACAACACCTTCCACTACTTTTTAACAGAGAGTGGACTGGCGAAGGTGGCAGAAAGAACCTTTGGTTACCGCCGTAGAAGTACACTGCTGCGATAAGATTGTATTCTGCAATCTGCACTCTTCCTTTAAGGCTGAACGAGCTCTTTAGCGTCGTGTTTAGTGCAGAGCCTCCGGCTTCTTTGAGGACGATTGTCCCGTTGAACTTAATGACTTGGAAAGTGAGGCCGAATGATTTGCCAAAGGGGTTCTTGATGGTTACTGGCTTCTCTTTGATGTTCTTCAGCGCAACTTCGAAGTCTACCTTTTGAGTCGTCAGCTCAGTGTCAACAACCAGACCTAGCAGGGTCTCTGTATCGGGGATTTTAAACTGCAGCTCAGACGCAAAGCTTAGTGTATGGACGCCCTCCACAACCTTCGCTTTCCCTTTGTTGGAGTAAAAGGTACCCTCACCCTTCTTGAGGGTGATCGCTCCGCCCTTAAACGTGAATTCTGTAACGCTGACTCCAAATAAAGTTTCAGCGTCGCTCATTTTTGCCGAGAAAACTATCATCGGTATCTGGCTCTGTTTCCGTCTTCAACGCATTTGTGATGCTTTTGTCACCATCAAGTGAAATCACCGCGCGGAACTCTGCACCACGTGTAACCTTTGTTTGCCCTGGCGGTATCATAAGTGTAGAAATGAATGATGTGAAATGCTTAATTGTAAAACTATATAATCTAGAATAGGGCTCTCATAATATAGAGAGCAACAATTAAAGGCTCAAAGGCTAGTGTTTGATGCATAGAATCTTTCATGCATGCGCATGGAGATTCTCATGAATTCTCCAAACTGAGAGTCCCCGGGTGCCTATAGACAGGCACCCACCTCTTTATTCAACAATAAGGAGTTCCGACGCTACGGCAACTCAGCAGCCGCAGTAGCTTTGGGGTTGAATTTGCCGTCTTCGTCAGGCAATTCCTTGAGGACCTCTGAAGCGGTGGTGGCATCTTCAGCAATTCGCTTAAGCTCCGACTCCTCCCAGACTGCAGATGAAAAGAACGCAGCTACGGACTGGAAGTTGAAATTTTCGCTGAGTTCCGGTCCAAGCTTCTTCCACAGCACCGAGGGATCAGTTATTCCTAGTGCAACAAGAAAGTCGTACCTGGATACTGCATTGGCGTCAGGACCCTTCATCTGTCTTCCGAGAAGAGCTACCCCACCCAGGCTGGAGATGGAGCCAGCGAAAAGCATCGACGAGGTTTCGAAACTGAGATACATGCACCTATTAGGGTCAAGGGTCATTTCCGGCCTGTCTTCAGGCCGTATTTGCTTTCAGTAACTAAAGTCCTTAGAAATGTCTCCTACTAAAGTCCCGACATCGTTGGCATCCTTGATCAAAGAGCCTTTTGCCGGCTTCGAAAGACGTGCTGCAAGAATAGGCTTCTTACTCTTGCAGAGCTGCAGTGCACCCTGTGTGGAAACAAAAGGACCGAATGTGGTCTTGCCCATTAGTGCAGTCCTCCATGTCACTTGTGCACCTTCAGTTGCAGCGACAAGCCCTTCTAGTCCACTAAACTTGATGTCAAGATTTGCGAATTTGGCATCCCACTGAGTAGCGGTGATTTTTGTCGATATAGAAGCGGATTGGCTCCGGACAAAAGAAGCCCGGCCGGACACGACTGGTCACCAGATTCAGGCGGTATCAAGACTGACTCTGTGTCTGGAAGGAGCTTCACAGCAACCTTTTTGAAATCATTTCGTGATCTAGTGAAAATGTTGCCCTCGTATAGTTCATCTTTGTCTATGCGCTTAAATTTTACTGGGATATCCACGTCGGTAAGCAACCTGACAATTCCTTCAAACCCCGCAGACGCAGCAGCTTCGCCCCGATGGTAAACTACCTCGAAAGTCATGGATTCGACGTTAATTTTGCGGGATTCTACCAACACTAGGCTCTTCTGTTGCGGTGTGTCCACTTTAATCTCGAGCGTGCTAAACTTGAATCCCACGTCTTTCGATGCAACCAACAAGCTTCTCTTCAGGTCGCTTATCGCAAGGTCTAGGTGCTCTTCCTTCTTGATGCCTTCCGGTTCATCTATCGATGTTGGATGAGCAATAGAGAACCTATCCAGGACCCCAAAGGTGGTCGCTTTGCCAGTTGCTAATGGTTTAAAGGACACAATCATCTTTTCACTCAAGCTGTCTCCGAATTTATCCTATATTCGCCTATAGAGTTCGTTGCTGATTCAGTCCAGACAAGGCTCAAGTTCTTTAGCTGTCTACCGCCATTTGAGGTGGCTTGAAGATCGAAACTGAACTAGAGACCGGACACTTGTGCGTTTTCAACAAGCACTGACGCATTCGGTGCCAATTTTATCTCGCAGCGTTTTGGCTTCAGCCCAGATGCCGAGATTGCAATTTCAATCTTTGCTGACTCCACAGGCAGTTGGTCAATAATAGAAGAAATTGGGGTTTTTGTCGGCATTCCTACAAGAGTAGCGATCGTTGCCGCCATTGAAACGTCTTCGATAGGATAGAAGATTGCTGAGATATGTTGTGCATCTTCTTCGGTCTGTATGCTGACGGAGAATTTGTGATCTTCCGTCTCCCCAGAAATATAGAATTGCATACGAGGTTTCCCATTCGTTCCACTCACGCTTCCAACAGCGAAAGAGCCCTGTACAGACTGTAAAGTCGCCAGGTTTCTGATGAGAAGGCGTTCATAGGGATGGAACTTGAAATTGGCGCTGCTAACATTGATAGGAGCAGGGAGGTTGCTCACAGACTTTGGGAGTTGAAACTGCAAAGTCATTATCTGTGCCTCGAAAGAAGTGCTCCGGAGCAGAGGAATACTCGCAAACTGCGGGATGGAAAGCAGTTCAGAGAAAGAGGCCCCGGAATGGTTTCTGATGGTTACAAAGCCTGACGCGCAGTCCAGGTTAGCGAAATTCCTGCAAAGCAACTTTGGGGCATTGGCGACTTACCAGGTACATTTTTCTGTGGTAGACGCACTTCACCGTAGAATGGACGGTCTCTAATCCACATAATACCCGTCCCTTCACATTTTATCACTCCATATAAAGTCTGTAGATGCATTTTGGCTGGCGAAAGCTCGAGCCTGCCACTGGACGATCCACCAGCAACTGGAAATGAGTCTAGCTCTAAATTTAGCTCAAATTGCTCCAGAGTGTATTTGGGCGGTGATCTTTGAAGTCGAATTGAGACAGCACGCACACTGCTGCTCATGAAAGTGCCATCTGCCATTGGCACAGCTGCTTTAAACTTTTCCCACGCTGCTGTATGTCCAATACTCCGCAAAAGAAGCGGCGCATCCAAGCCTCACCACCAACTTTAGAATCCATCTCCGCTAAATAGCACGAAAGCCGATACTCATAGTCGCCTTCACAGACGAGTGGAACAGCTGAAAGTGCGAAAGGAAGATTAATGTTCCTAGTACCAGTGTATTTAGTGCATTCTACCGTGCAAGTGAAGTCTACCGTGACACTAAGTCGTGCGAGACTGTCGTGCATCGGGTTCCGCACTTTAAATTTGATGGCAGAATCACTGGACGTGTGTATATCTTTAACGGTGAACGTGTCAGGAAGTGTCTCTCACCATTCATCCAGTTTAGTGCCGAATGTGATTGCACTGAGAGTTGACCCAGGCAAACCCAAGACGCTCTGCTTGTATACAAGCTCAATCTCTTTAACGCGTTCTGCAGAAAGAACATCGCGCATCAGTGATTTGCAGAATGGTGGAGCATTATTCATGATCTCTGACTCGTTGTTGCTCAAAGACGGAAGTTTCAACAGGGAGAAGAGTGGATCGGGAGGCGGTCTCGTGTCTGTAAATCGGAGTGACCAATGAGGAGGCGCCTTCATATATACATCCAAGAAGATAGAACTGCTGGCGAAAAGTGTCCAAGAGGTCCCATCGTCAGCCTTAAGAACAGCACTGGTTGTCGCCAGGACGCTGCACTTTGTCGTCCGAAGATTTTCCAAAATAACTTCACCTTCTCGGTCTGTGTCCAAAGACCTGGAGTGAGTTCAAATGTAGCACCCTCGGGCGCTCTTGTGCAAAAGATTTCGCCCCTCGGTGCTAGTTATGCACCAAGAGCAGTAGAATACGGGACGGGGGAGGATTTCTCTGTATCCACTCTCAGGCTTCCAACAATACCGGAGTTTACCAAGGCGGTAGGCAGTCTAGCACTTAGAAGTGCGGCTGTAGCAAACAACCTCAATTACGAGCCTCAGTCTGCTTGATTTGCTTACTGACAAGTCTGGTTCTTGGACCCGCTGGTGTGGCGAGTGCGCTTGGTTGTACGGCTGGAGGGGCGAGCGCTGTACTTTCATTAATAATAGGTTCAGTGGCAGGATTAACACAATTAAGAATAAAAGTAGCTACCCATGATGCGACTGTGCAGGAAGGGTTGAAGTGGGTGGGTGCTGATGGTGCATAGATTTGTCCCTGTGCTGGATGCGTTGATGCGCTCAATGGCTTCTTGAAGAATAACAGCGCCTGCCCTTCCTGAAGGCCTGATGATGATGGCTCAAGGAATGTTGGAGAAATGGAGGTTTGAGGAGGATAAGAAGGCTCGGATGACTTCGGCTTCGCACTACCAGACCTGCAGTGTTCGGTGTAAGTTTGGGCGAGCGAGCGCGTTGAAGTGTATGGGTAGAGGTTAACTAGATACGCTCTTTGAATCGCAAATGGATGGCTGGTGGTTATATATCCAAATTTCCAATTTTGTCCATGCTGATGACTGCTTCAGTTCTCCATCTGGCGCGAGAGCGCTTTCTTGCGACCTGTCGTACGTGCCGACGGTGATTGTAGATTATCAATTCGCGACCAAGCCTCTTCGCTGGCAGATACACGATGCAAGGTTTCTGGCCGTGCGGTTGGTTGAGTTGTGCATATGTATGTATGTTGGCCCCGAGGCTGAAGTTCGTTCGCTTGCCCCGCAGCAACTGTTGCAGGCCTGCCCTTCCTCGACACTGCCACTGCCACTGCCTACATCTTTTTCTCCCTTTCCTTCGTAGCATCCCTTACAATCATTCGTGTCATATTGTCATATCATCAGCCTTCTACCCGCACGAACTATGAGCGACAACATCGATTTGGTCACCACGAGCGAGGATAGCGATGCTTCAGGTGCAGCTACGCCAACATCTGAAACCGATGCGCAGATCGAAGCGAAGCAGCGCATCCCGTTGTCTGCCATACTCAGAGGCTTGCAAGCAGTGGGATCTGCGTTGAAGCTACCTGATGATCAGATCCACACCATTGTCGAGGTCGTCACCGCGGACCAAGAGAAGTATGCTAAGAAGTATGCTAAGGACTTATCACTGGAGGCGTGGCTTCAGGCAACAACACTCGTAGCATTTGATCAAGGCCAACAGCAAATGGTGAACGTGGCAATTGCTTTGGCATTCTTGCGAGAATCGGGGCGACAGGATGTCGTTGTCTCCGCGGCTGATCTGAACCGAGTCTGGACCCTGGCCAAAAGTGCGCTCCAATGTCCATCATTAGCCTGGAAGATAACTCGAAGCGCACAAGGACTGCTCGCGATACCCTTGTGGAGCCTCATTGAAGATGGCTGTATTGATGAGCTTATCCGTCTGCACATCTGGCTCCCTGACGGAGTAAGAGCAGACCCTGATTTGGCCATCCACATGCACCAACCATTTGCGCAAAGCTGGATTTTAGCCGGTGAAGGCACAGATCATACCTTCGATGTGACTCCTGCTGATCAGGACGATGCGACCCATGCCGAGTACTCAGTCGGCTGGAAAGAGACAGACAATAAAGAGAGCGATAGAGCCTACAAGGTTCACAGCAAGTCATCTACCGTAACCAACACTGGGAAGTTGGTTTGCGTTGTTCCAAGACAGGCAGAGTTACACACACGGAACATGAGCTATCATATTCCTGCAGGTGTTTTCCACAAGTCAGAAGTTGAGCCCGATGCTCTACACGCAACCATACTCTTCTTCGATTCACGTCGTGGATACATTCATGATGCACCAGTCATTGGGCCAATTTCTCGGGAACCTTTTACGCACGACCGAAAGCCTGCCAACCTCAATGTAGGCAATGTTGCGAACATCGTTGCGGACTTACGAAGCTGGGAGGTTCTTCACGAGATCGGCTTACAACATTCAGATCGGGGAGAATGGGAAGAGGCACTTCGATCATACCGCACTGCTCTACACATTTGCAAAAACAACGACTGGCTAGACCTGCCTCGGTACTCACACGTCACTCTAGGCAAGATCGGGCACATGTATCGGATGCTGGGGCTTTATCATCAAGCTTGCGAATGCTTAGAAGAAGCTGTGATCGATACGCCACTGTCTCGATTCCGCGTAGATTGTACTGGGGAACTAGCTACAGTATACAGGCACATGGATCGCCTGGAAGACTCCAAACGAACTAGCGAAGACCAGTATCACGCGGCTAAACAGCTTAATTTGGAGAAGTGCATTTGTCGTGCCGTAGGAACTTTAGGCATGGTCAACTATCAACTATTTCTCTTGAATCAGGATCTTACCTTATTGGACAGCGCGATCAATCAACTCAACGAGCGTGTCAATCGGGCACAGCAGCTAGAGGATGTTGTTTTGGAAGCGATCGGTCAAGGGCGTCTCTCCCTTTGCTATATCGCAAAGGGAGACTACGAGAAGGCCGTTCATGCGGCGCAAAAGAATTATGATCTCATGTACATGCAACACGATGCAACGAAGATGGGCTTCGCCAAAGCGTTCCTCGGTCGAACACTACTCCTTGCGGGCCGCAAAGATGAAGCATTGGCTCTATTCAATCCGCCTCATGGCTGCCCGCCTATCATTGCCTTATGCAAAGAGATATCTAGTGAGCATCGGCAGTACATAATTGAAATGATCGATGCTGGCGCAGATTTGAAACTTCGGGACGAACATGGTTATTCAGCGCTAGAATGCGCTGTGTACAACGGCGACGATGCAACCGCAAAGATCATCGAACAAGGCTTGCGAGCTCAAATCTTCCGTGAGGGAGGCGACGTCGACCAACAGCTCACCCAATTTCAGTATGAGGCGACCCTTCGGAAAGGATACAGAGATATCTTCCAAGACAAACTGAGGCCGGTCCTTCTTGGAGCGGGCGAAGGCTCAACGCTACGAACTCTTCGTCAAACATATGCAGCATCCCTGGCAAACGATCCTGAAAAGCAAAACACCTTTGATCGGCTGAAATATGTACGCTATGCTGACTTTCTGCGATGCGGTCGGCTGTCGAGGTCAAACGATGGGTATACACAGGATCATACTGGGGATAAACAAGGTCAACAGGACCCCTTCATTCTGTTCTTCTCTTACAGATGGATCGCGAAAGATCCTGGTTCCCAGTCTGTTGGAGACTCACCCGATGATATCCACCATACGCAGTATAAACGGATGCTCAGAGTGATCGAGCAGTTCCTCGATCTTCATTCCGATGTCGATCGAAAACAGCTATGCATTTGGATTGTGAGTAGGCTCTATTCATCAATCCGCGACGATGATTACTAAAAAGGCCGTCAGGACTTTGCTTGCGTAGACCAGGATCATCAAAAGCCAGGTGTTGCCGCCCTCCCCATGAACCTCGCCCAGTGCAATGCCATGGTAAGCCTTATTGATGAGAGGTACTACGAGCGATCCTGGTGTTGCGTCGAAGTCCTCATGATCCAGACACTGAGAAAGGCATACGGTATACACATGTGGTACGAGCACGTTATCGACCCTGTACACGGACAAGAGAGTTTGCGCACAGGACCTTGGGACATGGAAATCCACATGGCTGAAAAGCAATTGACATACGAAGACGACCGGCTGAAGTTACTGTTCCTGGAACGACAGACGAGATTATTGGGATAGGCATGTTATGAACATTTTGGGTTTGCAAACGTGTCGTCGAGGCTTTCCTTCAAGTGGCTACAGAAGGCACCCGATAATCATTCTTCCCAGCGGCAATACTCCCATGTTTTAGGAACATACTTCTCTTTCCAGTCACACTCCTCTTGTGTCAAGTTCATTTCCTGTCTGAACTCAAGATAGTCCATGTCACCACTAACAAATTCTGTCACGCTCAAACAGTCAACATGATCCCAGGCCTCTACCACCGCCATCGTCTCATTGGGAAGCCTCAATCTCATGCGCGACGCAAACCATGCGGGGCTGAAGATGAACCCAAGCATGATCCGTGGAGCCGCCGTAAGATTCGGCATTCCCGCATGCCACATTCGCAAATCTCTAACACACACGGAGCCCTTGGGAATTGTAGGCTGCACGGGAGAACATATTCGAGCTCTCCGGGAGAAAACATCCTTCTTGATCCAACCCATGTCTGTATGTGTATGGTCTCTCTTCGCGTACCCGTGATGGGTGCCAGGCCAGATCTCGGTACTTCCATTACTACGATCCACATCGTCGAGGAAGATGCACATCTCGATAAAGACAGGAAAGTCGAGGTGCTCGCAATAGTAATCGCTATGCACCGCCTGACGACCCTGTCCTCCGGGTAGCGCGATGTTCGATGTGGCAAATGAGAGCTGGGGCCTAGGTCCGATAATATGCTCGATAAGACTGACCGCAATTCGATTTGCCCATATATTTTCGTGCATATAATGTGCGAGTAAGGGCGGTGTCTGCGAGACATTGCGGTGTGCCTTCCCGTGGTTGTAGTGGACATGGGGTGAGGCGAGGTTCCGTGGCAGATCTTGCAGCATGCGTTCACGGATATGATTTAAGAAAGAATGCTCCACAGCATTCTCTAAGATGACGATGCCGTTCTTGTGGAATTCCGTGAGGCCGAGCTGCAGGGTGGTCGAAGTTGGGGTTCGTGAAGTGCGTTCGTGATTGGTTATGCAAACGGGCATTAATTCCCCATATCTTCTGGCCAACGAATCTTCATGTGATGTATGTTCACACCTTCTCAGCCCTCTCCCGAGTGGAAGTGGAGGAAAGGCTTCTCTTTGCAACGTATTGATAAGAGCACAGCTCCCAGGCCATCGTAAGCGCCGCATATGAAAAGAAAGCAGCGGAAGGACCTTGCGAAAGAACGACAGGCGGCAACGCTAGATTGTTCTGGTTGGAGGGTCTTCTATCGGAATTCACGCTTTCGTAATTAATGACCATACTGATGGATGTGTCAGACATTTTCTAATGTTCTCATGAGAAGGTCTCGCCTCATGCACCCCACCACACCGCGGGGTACTTGCAGGTGCGAACAGCCTCACCAATCTTGATTGGACACCTGCATCGCAGCGGCATAGGTCGAGAAAATAAGCTATGAGCCGGCTTAAGCGCCCAATTTCATAGATACATCGACGCGCCCACAGCCGTTCATCTCAACGATAATGAAGCTCGCACAGTCGCCGAACATAGCTCTTCGCTCGAGCCCGAAATATACCATCAATGTTGGGAGTACCATTCTAGTGCTCGATTCCCACGACTTACTGGATGTCTGTTGGACGAATGGCTTGGACACACCATGCTCCATCTGCAAACAACATTTCGACAATGCGATCGCACCCCCAGTCCGAACCTTGCGCCTCCCCGAAGCCTCACTCAACGCCATGCCAACAGATACCGACCTGCCCTCGATCAAGATAACAAACGCCCATCTCCACTGCTTGAAGACCCATAACGTCAAATTATTCCCAGTATCGCACGCATGGCACGAACCCGTAGCTCGAGCCTACGCGTCTCGCGAGTCCAATATCCAAGCCGCACGCATAGTCTTCGAAATACCAGTCCGCATCCTTGTTGCAGCGACTCAGCGCTTCGGGCCGAATGTGCAGATCTGGCATGATTACATTAGTATTCCACAGTGGCAGGATAGCTTCAGAGGGACGACGATTTTACCGCAGATTTTCCAGATTTTCAAGTATGGCGGCACGGCGCTGATACATTTGGACGACGAACCGACGTTTGATATATACGAAGCGTCGGCGCTCCAGGATCTTGTTACGCATGCACCGACCTTGAAATGTCTTTTCAGTGCGAGATGGTTCCGTCGCATGTGGATCATCGTCGAGTTCATGATGTGCCGGGATGGCTATCTAATGAACAGCCGGTTCGAAATCATGTCGAGCACTTTCTCATCGCTCATGAAACAGGTCGCGGAAACGTCCCTGGCTCTCTCTACACCGCTCGACCCGGCACTCGACTGGATGACGACCATACCAATGTTCAGTAAAGACCGATCAACCCACAACTGTCTCGGTCACGTCTACGACCTTCTTGCCAACCAAGGCTGTCGCTCATACCGCGACCGTTTCATCGCGACGTGTGCGATACTGGAGCAAGACGGCTACTCGCGCTCACTTGCGGAGCTCCCGCAAGATAGGCAAGAAGCTTGTCTTTGGGTTTCGAAGAGGGCGCTTCAGCGTAACGACTATAGTCCGCTCCTACTTCGACCCTCGGATGAGCCTCAACATGCGAGAGTACGCTGGCTGAAAGGGCATACGACGATGGATGCGAATATGTGGGGATTGGGCATTCAGACCGGCGCGGCCCATGTTCCTCCAATAATCTTATCTGATGATAGCGTCGAATTGGAGGTGCATTTGCTTGGGATAGTAACCGATACCATGGATCTTCTCGATGGTGAGGCCATGCTATCGGTGCAGTGTTTAGTCTGTAAAACGAGCATCTCTTCCAAAGCGTACATGTGGCAACAACCGAAGGGCGCGTCGAAGCTTTATCGCATACCAGGACTAGCATACCAGACTTCGGATTCTGGACAAATTGGCATCGTCGTCGAAGATCCTCAAGTCATTGGAAGAGCACGACCAGGCCTGCCCCGGTGCCGCTGCAATGAACATATTCGTATTTGTATCAATTGATTCCATACATACGAGAGTGCCATTTTAACAAATGTTAGTGAAGCACGTTGGTGTCTTTACTTGAAACTTGTGTAGCTTGGATGTTCGAGCTGGGAGTACGTCGAGACTATTTTGCGGTGCCTGCGCTCGTCAACAACGAATTTTAAGCTCCCAAGTGGCTTGTATCTACTAATGATGCGATTGCACTTGACGTGTCTCAGCCAGATTTTGATGAGATGATTCACATCCGAGACATCTCCGCTCCTGTAGCCGGAGTGACGAAAGACGAGTCTTGTCGCTAACACAATGCCAATCGGCAGGTTCCGGCTTCTTCTCGATGTCACGAGTTTCATTGACCTCATGACTTTGTAGAGTGTGTTATAACATTATACTACCTAAGAACTTAAGCTAAGATAGTATTATAACTTATAAGCTAAACATTTATCTCTAGGTTTAGGTACTATAGTAGTGTACAAAATTTATCTTATTTAATTATTTAGAGACTAACACTATAGCTAGTAATTTAATGAACATAGAGTGAGTATTTTAAGTTCTAGTGCATGTTGTACTAGTAGTATATATTAATTAAATTACTAGTAGTATAATACAGGTATATATTATATTACTCTAATACAATATAAAAAAATTTAGGCAATATACTGCTAAGCTCTACTATTGCCAACACTACGTTCTTGTCTTTGCTAGATACGCTCTAGATCTCTTCCAGGACTTGTCCATCATGAGCAGTACTCTAGAGAGTGACAATGCCTGCATTGATAGCATTAGGAAGAATTTCTTAGAACTCTTCGCAGATACATCAATTGCGAGAATCAACTGATTCGAATTGAGTTGCTCTTGCGATAATACCCAAAACATTAGAAATGCAACTAGCCAACAGAACATCGAAACAGAGCCGCGAGCAGCGTCGCCCACAGGGCGCGGCACGCCGGAATTGAGGTGCTCGTGTAGATGACGGCATTCCAGAAGCCCTGTAGGGGGAGGACGAGGGTCTCGATGAGGTTGAGAGGGAAGGAGTCAGCGTTGCTGTTGATGAGGGTGTAGACGCGGTTTATGGTCGAGGGGACCTAGAGGAGAAAAGTTAGCGGGGGTATGTGAGGGTAGGAGGAATGGAGAAGGCTACCCAGGTGATTAGCAAGGCGGCGAAGAAGAGGAGCGCGATTTTCATGTATGCCCATGCAGCTCGGTCGGTGCTGGACATGGCGGGCTTAGAGTGGGTGTTGTAGCCTGGATGTGCATGGTCGAGGGCTGGGGTGGAAGCGATGTTGACGGCGTATTGGGTGAGATTCTCGATGGCGGGGGCGTCGAATGGTTGCACGAAGGAGAAAGTGCGGGAGTGCTCGGAGGTGATTTGGATCTCTGTGGTATTCGAGTTCACGAGGCGGTGGGTGTCGTTGGCGGAAGAGAGGTTAGGGTCGGAGCTGTTGCGGGATTGGCGGTGGTTCTGGTAGATTACTCTGCCGACGACGGCGTAGATGGACATTGTGATTAGGATGACGACCCTAGTCAATGAATGGTTAGGATGCTGTGGCTCTAAGGGGGCCCCGGGGGATGTACCAGACAGGGCCATAGAAAACGGCGATCCGTAGGACGTTCCATTTGATGGTGACCCAGCACCAGAGCTACATGGAGAAATTAGCATTTGGTGAGGGGTTCGGAGTGGATATTCATAACGCACCGTAGCTGATCCAAAAACCCTTCCTCGAGCCTCAGTTTGTATAAAGACGAAGACTATGGCGGGTATGAAAGGGATGCCGTAGCAAAATAGGAGGTATTTCCACTCCTGCTGTCGGAGCCGGTTGGCTGAGTATTGGTGAAATACGGCAAGGTAGATATTGAAGGCCATAGCCAGAGCCCACAAGGAATCAGCAGGCATGAACCTCGCGAGGGGATTAGCATGGTGAAGTGAGCAATGGGTCAAAGATCTCACATCTGGATAACGAAGGCCTGAAACTGGCAGAGCGGCGCGTTGACGCCCGCCTCGATCCCGGAGCGCGAGATCAGGGTAGCGACGCTAGTGGCCATGTTGCCCCAGGAGGCGTAGAAGATGAGGCGATTGATTGGCGTGTGGAAGGTCGACGAGGCCAGGAATGTGGAGATGACGAAGAGGCTGCCGAGGATAGAGAAGCTCGACACCACTCGCTCGGTGATCTGGAGGGCATTGAGCTGGACCGTGGTAAAAGGCATGGAGGCGAGTCCGGAGGGGATTCGCAGGACGGTTCGCGGGACGATTCGCGGGACGCTGGCAATGAAGTTGTGAAATTAAGGGGCGTGGTGCCAGTGGGCGCGAGCTGGTAGATCGGGGAGAAGTGACGGGGAGAATCGACCGACGCACTTGCGAGCTCATTCTCCAAAGGCCTGCGCGACCATGGTCCATGGGAGCAGCAGCGCCCATATATGTAGATGCAGTTCGGGATGTGGTTTACGAGGAGAGGGCGGGGAAAGCGGGGAAACAGCGCGAGCAGATGATGTCGAAGGGTATTTTCGATAGTTGAGATGGATCAAGGATGAAGGATGAAGGAGGGAAGGAAAGATGTTATTCACATAGCATGGGGAGAACCTGAGTAGAGGGTAGAGGGTGCCAAGGGGAAAGCTTTACTAATAGACGTCAGAGTTCGAGGGGCGAGGGGAGGGGGCGACGCGGCAACTGCCGAAGACCTGTCATCAGCACCTAGAAGCGGCGACTGGTCAGTGGCGCACACCCATCAGTGGCGCAGTGGCGCAGTGGCCCCCCTCAAAACAATGCCACCATCCTCACGACTACTTCTGAAGCTATTCGCACTCTGATAATATCATATATATATAAATAATATTGATAGATACCGAATTAGAGACTAATGGAACTAGGTACATGTAATGGTATAGGTGCTTAGGCCCCCAATACCTTCTTGTTCCAATAACCTGCATGCACCTGACTTCACTGGTTTCTCTGGCTCGTAATCGAGGGAGGGTTATTAGATTACCCTCCTGCCTTGCCTTTTTGCCCTGATCTGAGGTCTTTTGTGGGCTCTGGAGTAATGCTAGAGCTCAAGATCCTGATCGTTTAGCCCAACTCCCCTCTCTTTTTCCGAGCCTAGGCACTCATTCTCATGTACCTTCTTTTGGGGCTCTCTTTTTCGACCCTCTTTTCGAGCCGAATTCTTCCCTTCTTTTGATATTCATACTCTTTGAAGAGATCAGGTCTTTGACGATTGAATTCACGTGATGCCTGTATCCATTCCAATCTCCTCCTCTTCTCTTGTACCTCTGCTACTGTAGTTGCATTGAGATGCCGTCCAAATACCGCGTTGTTGCGCTTCTTCTTCTTTTTCTTTTGATACTCCTCTTCTTGGATAGCGTTTATTCATCTCTTTTTGGATAAGGGCATCTGCTATAGCAATATCGGTGATCTTATTCCACTTTAAAAGTCGTGCCTTGAGAGCGATCTGTGGAATCTCCTCCATATCCATCATTTCCATTACCTGGTGAAAGAGATCCTGATGTTGAGATGGATTGCCTGGTGTATAAAGAGGCTTTTGGCTAACGATTTGCTTAGGAGTTTGAGGTTGTACCTGATCTCACTTTCGATCAAGAGTATCTAATACAACATCAGGATTGCAAGGAACTAGCCTAGTAGCTCTCCACGCACTCTGGATATTAGAGACGGTAAGTACTGTATCAGCCTTGTCCCATCTTCCCAGAAATTTAAGTTTGGTAACATTGCATCCCATTCTGATCTTGCCAATCCTCTTCAATTCCTTCTGGCATGCACTAGCAAAGGGACAGAAGATCTTAACATCCAATGGCTGTAGTTTATGTGTAGAATGTGGTGGTATGCAAAGCAGAGCGATGCGGTTCTTAATGCAAAACTCAATAATATTACAGGTTATATAAGAACCGTGGCCATCGACAATAAGAATTCTCCACTTTGAGGCGTCGACAGGCTTTGTCAGGGGTTCGAAGTCGTCTTTTGACCAATTAAAAGCAATGGTATAATTCGACCAGCCATTATCGCTGAAATAGATTTTATGCTCTGGACTAGGGAGCCGCTCTTTCCACTCTTTATCGTATTTTTTGCCTTGAAAACCACTGCACCAGGGATAGCAGGTCCTGATGCCGAAATACACTCTAGAAAAGTGGTCCACTCTCCGTTTCCTGGCTGAACCATAAACTGATGGATTCCCTCTTTAGGAACAATAGAATGGGACTTTGAACAACGCCCTAATGCTTGGCCCTTTTCGTCCATATTATAGATATCTTCCTCCTCAACCTGAAGCTCTTCTCTAGCCGACTTGAAGAGTTCAAACTAGGCCCAAAAGATATCAGGATCCTCTGCAAGAGCACGCTCTTTATCAATGCTGGAAATAAAGCGAGATCTGCGGGTAGGGTATCGCTTGAGAAACCGGAGATGCCAGCGCTGGCCAAGGTGGTTTGTATAGCCTTTTCTCTGTAAACGGCCTTGTGCCATTAGCCTCAATTGGCAGGTTTGACAAGGCCATCCCCAAGTGGAGATCTGTTGAATCCATGCCTTTAAAGCCTCCTCCTCGCCGATTGTAAGAATCTGTCGAGTTTGACTTGCTTCAGGTAGTGATAATACCTGGCCATGGAGACGTCGTCGTAAAGTTGATGCCGAGATATCATAGAATAGTGCTGTCTTCTGAATCGAGGACTCTCCATATCCCTCTTTGAAGGCCTTAATCGCGAGTATAATTCTCTCTTCTCTCTCAACTTCCAGATCGGATTACTCAGAGTCTGTTGTTGAGGTTTGTTGAGGTACACCGTACCTGACCATGACTCTAGATCGCTGGCAAAATTGTCTGATTGGCTTTTAGTATCCATATTGTAGAGAAAAGAGGGTAGTTACCTGATGATTCGAAGGAAAAGTGGATTGATCGAACTCTTCAACTTGAAGATATCTACAGGGTTACATCGTGGATGTGGTATTACTCTATATGGAAAGGTCTCACCTCAAAAGAGGGATGCGTGAGCCATAAAACTTCGCCACTGATGGGTGGTCGTATGTGACCATAATGTTTTTGACAATGCGTATGTCTAGCATATTCTGCTAGACCTGTGGTCTAAAATCTGAAATTTAGGAACAGCAGCCATGAAGTTGTCTAAAGGATCCGAGAGAGCAGAAGGAAAAAAAAGACAAAAAAAAGACAAAAACATACAACAGCAGGTATTCGCTGGTGGTCACCCACCCAACTACTAATCTGCCGATCTGAAGCTTGTGTATGGCAGAGCGGACGGGATGCCCAATTCTCTCCAGTCTGTGGTCGTATGTGGAAGTTATTGTCATATGCCAATTCATATCCCTATTTCATCAACTAAGAAGCAAAAGGCTAAGAGAGCAGAAGGAAACAAAAGAAAACATACAACAGCAGGTATTCGCTGGTGGTCACCCACCCAACTACTAATCTGCCGATCTGAAGCTTATGTATGGCAGAGCGGACGGGATGCCCAGTTCTCTTCAGTCTGTGGTCGTATGTGATAGTTCTGGTGATATTCATTTTCATTTACATTCTCATTTAGACATCCCTAATTCTCCTCCTCCTTCTCTCTTTAGATATTTAAAGCCTCAAGACTCCCCATGTTAGATGTAGATGTGCTAGATCAAGCGGCAGGTCCTCGACCTTCGTGAGCAGCTCGCAGAAGGCGTACATATTAACACTTAGGATGGGCGAGGAGAGTGAGCGGAGTGAGGAAGGTGAGTCCCGGTGAGCTAGGTGAGTCCCGATAAGCCATGAATGTTATGAATGTCATAACTAGAGGAATAACTCTTAAGAAGTGACTTAAGATTGTGCCTTTTTGGCCAGTTAGTGACGAGCTACAGTTATTCCAAAGTTCTCTTATTATAATGAAAATGGTACAAAGGGGTACTAGAATCTAAAATACTAAACGATGAGTAGGCTTGCTAGTAGCATGTCAAATATCAATTATAACATTCTTATTAATAGTAATATTAAATTAATATACTCATTTTATAATTACTTGCAAATTAAAAGAAGCTAAAACACAAATAACAACTTTTATGAATATCAATACCTTTTTACTAATAGAAACATACCTTTAAAAGCTAAGAGTAACAGTGTTTCTAAGTCCTTTTTTATCGACAGAGTATGATGGATAGAGACGCATAGTTCTAGAGTAAAGGCACGATGGGGGCGGTAGGTGATTCAAGATGAGAGCGGAATAGGGGGCTATGAGAAATGGACAGGCATAGTCTAAAGTAGCGAGTCAGGGCACAGACAAGTCAACTCCGCCCGTAGTTCACCAAGGAAGAATGTGCAGAATTGTTTATGGATCAGGATATAAAAGTAGAATTTCAATGCTGCATATGAAGTATCTATCCTTATAACCACAACACTTGGTTTTGCTTGTAATAACGCTTATCGGGCTGTAGATGGGTTGCTCCACCCAGAACTGGTATATGAGCATTTCAAAGCGTAAACATCCTCACCATATTTAACAGTAAGAGGAATGCCTGTGTAAATCATCGCACCGTTCTTCGGCGGTGTGCTTCTGATCGTGCCCGCTTCTGCACTCTCCTGAAACCAGACTTGGACCTGACGTGCAGGATACAGAGACTCAGAGCCTGCGCCCAGCGGACCGTTTTGGCTGATATAGTAGGGAGCCATCCCTTCAGCTTGCTTCGGAGTGAGAACTTGTGCGTAGACAAGCGCCGATGTTGGAGCCTCCCGACTTGGTATTATAAAGGTGAATCCGCTCACGGGCGCATCTGGGTCGTTTCTGACGCTGCTGATGCCGCTCCACTTGACAGTGTAGCTTTGTCCGTAGTTAATGTCCTGAGGTAGTGTTCTTGAAGCCGTCACAACCGACTCTACACTCACGATAGATGGTCAGCTACGAGGGTAATGTGATAGAAAACACGTGCTCAACGCACCGTTGTTGCTGCCTCCTCCAAGGGGTTTGCAGCCCGCAATTTGATATTTTTCTTGCCAGCTAAAGGTCATAATGTCAGTGAACTGCCCTAAAATACCTATTAGAATTGAGGAACCGTATCAGCTTGTTTTGGGGATTAGTTTTCGTACCTGGGCCTACTGTCGCGACGATCACATTGAATAAAACCGGGCTCTCCGGAGACGAGTCGAGTTGATTCCCAAGAGCAAAGCAAAGATACATCGAGGCAGATTTCTGATTGTACTGCGTCACTATGTCGTTGCTGATTTTGACTTGGAGGGAGTATATTGACGACATTTTTCCTGTTCCGTTCGAGAGACTCCAAAGCTCTTGAATTTCAGAGGTCTTGAGGAAAGGTCCTTATCCGTGGAGCCTCTTGAGACTTGAGACTTGTCGGCCAGAAATATTCTCGTTTTGGTCTAGAGCAGCTCAGTTGTGTTTCCATCAGAGCTTCTCCGCAATAATAGCGAATGGGAAATAATATTTGCGATTGTCTCGTCCGCTGCAGCAGGAAATGAGACCTTGATCCCCATCATCACGGCTCAGGTTTGGTTTCAGTCAATCACCCAAAGCAGCACCATGTGGGATGGTTTCTCGGGAGAGGTGATGAAAGTGACATATCCAATTGTCTCACCAATCTTTGTGAAGGAGGTTAATTTCAACGCTGGTGGGAGCTGGGGCAATGGGCCACTTTCTTAGCAATCTGGTCTTCCAATTTTTTTTTAAGGAAGTCATGGAAGGCATACCGGTCATATTCAACGTATTAGTTCTTGTTGACAACTTATCTCTATCAGACCTATAATACACTCATTTAATACTCCTGCGAAAGAGATTCTTGGCGAGGTATAATTAGTGAGACTTATGATAACTGCTCCGAATAGGTTGTAGATGGGTAAGGCACAAACTGAAAAGAGACAGATCAGCTAGAGCCGTAGTTTGAGCGAGGAATGGTGAGAATACAGTTTAGTTGCACGACCAGAAAGGGTACAAGGTAAGGGATAGTTTTAGAGTCGCATGCTCGGAAGGCGATGCCGTGTTCGATATACTGTTTTCGGTAACCGTGTAGATGCCCTTAACTGCGTTGGCTGCGGACATGGGCAGAATGCCACAGAGAAATTGTTATCGTACCTTCAGATTCACGTTGTCTAAATGTGACGGCTTGTTTAAGTTTCACGAAAGTACCAGTTGCTCAAGAGAAGATCCCATAACTCATTTCATATAGCTGCTCGCAGTCATGGACATGCAAGCACGACCTTTCTCGCATTATTTCGAATTCACTTCTAAACTTCCTTCCATTGACGTTCCCGTCAATAGGGTGGGTGCCATTGGGGCACCTAGTTGACCCTGAAGGATTCACCGTATGAATCCTCTGTTTGGTGATAGATCCTGTGAGAAATGGCTCACGGGAAGAAAAAGGCTCACGGAAGGGAAGGTGCATGAGGATTCAATTCCCTCATGAATAACACTCTTTTACGAATGCTCTATTTGTATACAAATAAAGCTTCATAGGTTAGATAGTTTAGTTCAATCAATCCATTCTTTTCTATTCTGCTGTGCTATTTGATTATTTCTAAACAAAAGCCGATAGGGCACACTAGTACATAACTCACAGTAGATAGAATAATGGAACATATGCATCACAGATATATCAATTCCGTGCTATATAGTAATACTATGGGAACTGACCTGCAAAAGCTCTGAGTTGGTTATGGATAAGTATGCGAGGTTTCGGTGAGGATTGTAGCTCCAACTCGCTCACCCGCTTCCCATCTTCCTAGCATGCTTCCCTAAGAGATTTCAACCACATCACCTACCAAGTCAACAATGCTGCTGTGCAATTTAAAACAGGGTCAAAATCTCTTTTGCTCCTACGCCTAACAACTAACTATTGAAATTGTGCATTCTACTATGTATGGGCTGAACTGAAGGAAGTGAAATCATGTGATATAAAACTAGTCTCCTTTAGGCTTAGCGTCCACTGGCGTCACACTCTATCTATTTTGGTCCGTTTGCTAAATGCGGCATGTGAGCACGCGACATCCGTTGCATCAAGTTCTTCACCCTCAAAAATGCTATTATTGCCTTGCTAGGTTCTTTCCCCCATGTTCACATGACTCAAGGTCTTCTATATCGTGCTCTGTCACGCCGGACGCCATGTGGTCGTGGATCCAATACAGGAGGATTGGCCGGGACGTGGAAGAGGAGATAAGGCAAAAGTCGCGGAAGGCGAAGCAGAAACAGCACAGCGATGACGCTGAGAAGGAACCTTCCGACCTGGAATCGGGCAATTCACCGTCGCCGCTGGATGCTGCTGCAGCAGCGCGACTGGCATCCGCTCTTTCCAGCCCCCGCAAGGAACCGCAAGAGGAGAAGGACAAGCGCGAGGACCCAAATATGGGCCACGCGGCGAACGACCGCATTGTTGTGTGCACCTCTGGGGATGATGATCCGCTCGATCCACGCAACTGGTCGCTGACGTCAAGATGCAAGAACATCGCCATCCTGTCCATGCTGATCTTCGTCCAGGCATGGGCAGGCGCCTCGGAGTCCATGGCGAATACAAAGGCCAGCCAGGAGCTCCATGTCGGAAAGACTACAGAAACCCTATCCACAGCCATGTACCTCTTCGGGGTCGCCTCTGGCTCACTATTTGTTGGTCCTCTGTCGGAGACAGTTGGCAAGAATCCAACGTATCTCATCTCTACATTTTGTTTCTTGTTCTTTGTCGCTGGCTCCGCCTTGACGCCGACGTTCGGTGGGCAAGTCGTCTGTCGCTATTTCGTTGGTCTTTTCTCAAGTGCAACATTGGCTGTCAATGGCTCGAGCGTGGGGGATCAGTTTCGGCCTGTTAAGAGGTCCTTTGTATTCCCAGTTATTGCGTGGGCGAATGTTGCACGTATGAATCAACCGTTTCCTTTCCTCAAATCCTGCTGACTTTTAGCCATAGCGCGTGCTATAGCGCCGATAGTAGGAGGATGGATAGTCTCAAATCCCAGCCTCGGCTGGCGCTGGACTGAGTGGTTTACTCTGATCATCTCTGGGGCGGCATTCCTGGTTGCGTTTTTCTTCTTACCGGAAACTTATCTTCCAATCCTCCTCGACTGGAGAGCACAGCACCTTCGTCGTCTCACCGGGGACGCACGCTACGTCTCTGAGCATGCTATGTCAACTTCATTAATCAAACGTTTGAAAGTGGTCCTTCTACTTCCCGCGACTTTTTTGGGGACTGAGCCGGTCATTGCCGTGCTAGCAGCATACTTCATCCTCCTCTACAGCCTCCTCTTCTCCTTCCTCTCCGGCTTCGACTTCATCTTCAAGCAGACCTACGGACTGTCGGACGGCCTCACCGGCGTATGTTTCGCTGCCATTGCGGCCGGCTCGACGGCTTTTACTCTCGGCGCGCCCATATTTTACGGCTCGGCCCGCAGGAAGACGGGCCACGTGCGTGGTTCTCCGATCAAGCCCGAGTACAGACTCTGGCCGGCCATTGTGACTGCCCCATTGCTCCCTATCTGCCTTTGTTGGCTGGGCTGGACCAACTACCCCAGCATATCGATATGGTCCGGCCTGGGCGCTTGCTTTGTCTTCGGTGTCGTGCTGATAGCGATTTACGTCAGTATCTACGAGTACATCATCGACAGCTATGCGGAGCATGCGGCAGTCGCTCTCGCGAGCATCACAATGGCCCGTTACTTGGTCACAGGCGGCGTGGTCATGGCGGCACGGCCTATGTTCGAAGGGATCGGAGTGCACTGGTCCATGACGCTGCTGGCATGCATTGCCGCGATCCTGGCCCCGGCACCGCTTGTTTTCTGGAAATACGGCAGGAAGCTGAGGGCGAAGAGTCCGTACGCGAGGGGCGACGAAGACTGACATGAGCCTTTGACAGTATCGCGTCTATCTATAAAGCCAGAGATCTCGCAAGATTCCTGGCGGATGGCTCGGCTCGGTTCAATGCTCAAGTGGCCGCGTTGATGGTGGCTAGATAGATGTCTTAATCGGAGCGGCTGCAGTTGCTGTCTCGAAGCCCATGGAACTGCTTTTTCAAGCAATAGACGTCGAGCAGAATGTAGAGTTGTTGACTTAGATACCATTTTAGCGCATACTTCCCATTGATTCCACTGGTTTGACTGGATCGCACATGAGAATAAGCTCCAGGCAGGCTCATCACTGCTCTCCATGTCCAGCAGTAGACATAGGTCTCTCGAGCTCATCGAACATTGAAAAATCAGGAGCCGCACCACCTCCAAATAAGAGCTCATCTTCTCCTGAAAAGACAATCGTCCTAATCATCATCGTCACCGTATTCCTCGCACCCAGCTTCAACGGAGGGGTTTTGCTCGCTCTTTATAGCTCGCCTCGCTTACCCCAAAATCATGCCTCAAGGAGGCGAGAACAATGCACTCTCGTGAGCAATGAGCCTTGGCAATCACGTGCAATTGTAAGAATACAGTAAACTTCAATCCTAGGTATATCACAAATGGCAATATACCGTAATCTTTGTTCTGATATGGTAATTAAGCAGCCCTAATCAGAGGCCGCAGCCTCATACAGAACGAAGGCATCGGATAGTCTTGACCACAGACAGCACCTATTGTCTGGGGGCACTCCATACGTTGCTACATACAGCCGTAACATTCTTAGTCCTTGGATGGCCGGTTCGTATTGATATCTTTCAAAATTGCATCGGCGCCTGCTTTTACCAGCCTTGCAGCCAATTCCTGTCCGAGTACTGTCGCTTCATCGTCGGTCTGCACTGTTGCATCAATGGTGTCTTCGACACTTTGGGAACCGTCAAGGCTGACGACTATTGCTCTCATCCTTAGAAGCCGATCCTGCGACCGGCCGAGCCATTCTGTTTCAACGCCAATCGGGACACTGCAACCGCCTTCAAGGGCACGCAGAAGGCCCCGCTCCGCAAGACACGCGAGAGTGGACTTTTGGTCGGCCAGCTGGTTCAGCAAGTCCAGGGTTTTGTCGTCACCCTTGCGAATCTCCAAGCCAAGTGCTCCTTGACCGACTGCGTGCAAAATGCCACCGTCCTTGGAACCCATGTACTGGGTGATGCGATGCCCAAGCCCAACGCGCTCAAGGCCGGCCGCAGACATTACTATGCAGGTGTACTCACTCTCAGGATTATCAAGCTTTGCCAGACGTGTTTCCACGTTCCCGCGTATGTTGGCAAAGCGTAGGTGGGGGTATCGACGGCGAAGCTGCGCAGAGCGCCGCACTGACGAAGTGCCAACAACAGCACCTTCGGGTAGCGTCTTTAAGTTGGCATAAGGTAGGCCGGTCTTGACTATCAGAGCATCACGGGGATCATCGCGGAGAGGAATGGCTGCCAAATCACACGAGTCGGGGAGCCTGGTCGGCATATCTGATTGCTGGTTATTAAATCGCTTGCTAAAACGAAAGACATAATAGTGGGTTCACCTTTAAGACAATGCACTATAACATCCAGCCGGCCAGAAGTAAGCAAGTCCTCCAACTCGGTTGTCCACAAACTCTTTGCTTCAAAGTTGTAGAGCGCCGTAGATTGGTCTTTGTCTCCTAGGGTGCGGAGTGCTTGAATTTCGAAAGAGCGATCTGGCGCGATATTTTGCAGACTGTCGCGGATGCCCTCAGCCTGGACGACGGCTAGATTTGATTTTCGGGTGCCGATCCTCAGCGGTGTCTGAACAGGAGAGGTTTCCACCATGATCACGGTTTCGAGAAGAAAAATTCGCGGACGGTTCACAACGCTTCTAGAGCGTGGTCATAAATACATTCTCGGAATGTACTTGGCGGGTGGCGGGGTTACTTGGCGCTTATAAAAAGTGGGGCTGGGAAGCGTTGGCCTAGCGGCACAGTTAATCGTTTCCTGCCGAGGGGCATCATCGCGCTTGGGAGAGTCGGCGGCACCTCGTGGGGAATTTGAGATAGATTCGACATCAACGCCCACGTCCTTGAGCATCTCCTCATAGCGGTCGAGTCTGGCGCGCAGCTTATTCGACGACGAGGACGCTACCGGCGTCTTTCTCCTTTTGCGCTTTTCCGTCTTTGGCGGGGGAAATTCACAGAGGACATCGTGATTAGTGCATTTCGAACAGGGATTTAGTCGGTCGGAGCGCACCGTACGGTGAGCACATTGTAGACAGGACAGAGGCTGGAGACCATTTGCAACAGGTGACACAGCATTTTTTTTGCGGTCATGTCAGCATGTTCCGAAGGTGAGATGAAGTTTACTGGGCTATAGGCTGCCATAGCCACATCTGAAAATTGTGCGTGCTAGATTTGAATACATGACACTTTGAGATAAAACGAGACGAAGGGCACGGCACACCGCCTCCACACTCTACTCGGGTTCGGCAATGAGAGGCGAGAACGGCAGAAATGTACGCTGACAAAGTCATGATTAGCACCAATTTGGAGCGCGAATCGACCACAACAAACGCATCTTACCAATACCCGCCAATTTACCGCCACGCTGGCGGCTACGCTACTACCCGGCGAAGGCGGCCTGATGCCCCTGACGCTAGAGAATTGAGGCGTTTTGACCCGGCCCGTGCTTTAGCTCCAATTAGGAACCACGGGATAAGGTATCTCCGGCATCGGTCACGTCATAATTGGAGGGGTCCTGGGGGATTGTCAGGCTGACCAGATGTTGTGGGCCGGGGCAGCGCCTGGCTGCCGATTGGGGGGAAGAGAGAGAGAGAAATCCAGGCTCTGCTCTAAACGAACGGCGACCCCGAGTTTGAGCGGCGGATAGCGATGGCGAGCCAGAGGCATCTCGAAGTCGCGGCCCCGAATTGCGACCGCAATCCCCTCCCCTATACCATGGGAAGAATCTCAAGGAGCGCCGCGAATCTGTTCGTGCGTACGAGCTGCTTTCTCGCCAGGCCCCCCCACGGTGCAAAGGATGCCAAAAGGATAGTCGCTAACCTCCCATTCCTCGAAGGGCACCCACCCAGTTGAGACGTGCGGTCGCGAGGAGGAGAGGCGGGGAAGGGACGCCTTCGCTTGGGAAGAGCTGGTGGAGCTCCGACTGAACGTCGTCGAGGACCCGGTGAGTCGCCCATTCGCAGGGACAGAGGATCATGGGATTCCTCACGTACCCAGAGACCCTAGACGCTCAGCTAAGAGGCTCAGCTAGATCCGTACACCGAGGGCCAGGAAACATAGGCCCTCCTCACCGGCCTGCACCAGGAGCTGCGGTCGGCGTTCACTAACCCACGTACCTGAGGTGCCCTAGGGGTTATGAAACGTGTGTATGGCAGAGCGGAGGGGATGCCTAATTCTTTTCAATCTATGGTCGTATATGATGACGTATACGCTTAATGTCTACTTATCGAACAGGACAATAAATGAACTTCAACCATTGTGAAGAACAAAAGGGGCTAAAAATATCTAAAAACATACAACAGCAGCTATTCGCTGGTGGTCACCTAGCCAACTACTAATCTGCCGATCTGGATTCTGGAGCAATCACCTAGATAGTAGTTAGGACGCTGCCAATCTGGCCTAGCGGGTGAGCGTCCCCACAACTAATCAGGCCTGGAAACGCACTAGAATACAATACTCACCCGTTCCACATCTAGGCGAACCAAGGCCCCTGTTCTCGATTGCTTATTTCGAATGTCGTGATTGCCCCGGAGAATTGCTACAACTAAGCCCGCCCCAATGTTAAAAAAACCATCAGATAGTTCACGCCAATGGCACGGCTGTGTCTCCCCATCCTATGGATCTGGCATCCGGCTTCCAAATGCATAAGGTTGCCAGCTGCCCCCAGCTGTATTCTTGTTTGTTTGTATTGTACTGCTTGTATGACACGCGGAGATCATCATTGAGAGAAAGAGCAGCTCAAGAGAGTGAATGACAGACAATATGGCAGATCAATTCCCTGATAAGAAGGATGAGCCTGGATATGTGGTTGATAATGAGATTGGGAAGGATGATAGCTCACTTGAGGGCTTCCATGCCTTGATTGCTGAGGGTGAGAATCTATTGTGACGAGGTGAAATTGAGGGCGATAAGCTGACAATCTTCTACAGATCATCAACATGAGATCAAGCTCCGAACAATGTCCTGGCAGAAGGCAGCATGGCTGCTGGCTGGAGATCAAGTCTGTCTTGCCATCATGGCCCAAACATGGTCTCTCTCGTAAGTTCACATTATCCCAAACTGTCGTTTCACGAAACTAACTGCGATGTCTGCAGTGTTCTAGGATGGGTTCCAGGAATACTCACCATGGTCGGCGCTGGAATTCTCTTCTGGATCACCTCAATGACGATGTGGAAATTCATCATGAAGAACCCCCAGATCAAGGACATCTGTGACTTCGGATACTACGCCTTTGGAAAGAGTCGAATCGCATACGAATTCACTGGATTCATGCTGCTAGCCAACAACATCCTCCTCATCGGCTTCCACGTCCTGACAGGAGCGAAGATCTTGAATACTCTCTCAGATCACTCACTTTGCACAGTTGTCTTTTCCGTCATCACCATGCTCATGGGTATCGTGATGTCGATCCCCAGAACCTTAAAGCACGTCTCCTTCATGTCAATGGGCTCAGGTACTTACTGCCCACTCCCCCACTTCCTTCCCACTCATTCATTAACCCCCCCCCAGCGGCATGCATGGCCCTCGCGATCCTCCTCTTCCTCATCTTCGCCGGCATCGAAGATGCGCCCCTCTACGGCTACAACGGGGACTACCCGACCGACGGGCCAGTGAAAACCTACGCCTTCCCTCTCCCCGGCACAACCTGGGTCGCATGCATGAACGCCATGCTCAACATCACGTTCCTCTGGGTGCCGCAGATCCTGTTCCCGACCTTCATCTCCGAGATGAAGCGGCCGCAGGATTTCCCGAAATCCCTCGCTGTGCTTGCTGCGATCTCGACGTTCCTGTTTATCGCGCCATCGGCGATTGGGTTCCACTATCTGGGACAGTACAGCACTGCGCCGGCGTTCGGGTCTCTGGGCGTCGTGGCGTATAAGAAAGCTTCGTTCGCGTTCGTCATGGTGCCAACGCTGGTCATCGGCGTCATCTACGCGAACGTGTCTGCGAAATTCATCTACTTCCGGATCATGGGCAGATCGCGCCACGCGCACAGCCACACCGTGGTCGGGTGGGGAGTCTGGGTTGCCGTCATGGGCGGGATCTGGGCCATCGCATTCGTCTTCTCCGAAGTCGTCCCGAGCATGGGTGATTTCCTATCTTTGCTCGGCGCAGCATTCGATTCCTTCTTCGGCTTCATCTTCTTCGCTGTTGCGTACTGGCAGCTGTACTGTGGAAAGCTGTTTAAGGGGTTGGGTAGAAGTGTTATGACGGTTATTCATGTCATTATTATGGCTGTGGGATTGTTTTTGTTGGGTCCGGGGTTTTATGCTGCTGTTGAGGCGATTATTTCGGATTATAGTGGTGGAACGAGACCGGCGTTTAGTTGTGCTAATTTGGCTATTTGAGGTGTTGCGGGGAGTTAGATGGTTGATACTTGAGAGAGAGATGAAGATGATAGAATACCCCTCACATGAGTAGATTTCTAAAGAAGAAATCTAGACACGTTCAGAAATACTCCACTTCCAAACCCGCCAGGCTTCCGAATTATGGAGCAAACGCGACTGACAGTTTGACACACTTGAGCTCATTTCCTAGGGAAGAAAGCTAGAAAGAGGCTGAATTGCACTTCGTGCTGACTCCTCTTGGCAGACGGCAGGCGAAAGCTCCACCCCTTGTCCGCTCAGAAATGCCCCATTTAGAAGAACCTGCATACCTAGACTCTTCTTTCCCTTCTCTTCCTGCCAGATGTACTGCCGCTCCAAGTACCACCGCTCCAGATACCTCCTCCTCGCCACCAACATTGCCTGCGCAATGCGTCACCAGCAGCCTGGTCAATTGCCAGTGGATCTATCAAAATGTCGACGTAGCCGACTGTCCAACCACGACGTTATTACTTCCTGCCAGCTGCATCAACAGTCCGTCAAGAACTTCTTCCAATCTTCCTCCAGCAACGACAACTTCCTCATCGCCCCTAGCAACCACAACTCTAAATTTGTGTTATTTCGCGCAATACTATTGTGGCTTGTTTGATGATTGTACTGGGTCGACTGACTGCGTGTTTTCTCCCGCTGGTGGTGACGGTTCAGTATCACAGGCCGACTCATTTTACGAAAGTGTCAGCAATGGAGGTGCAGTTGGGACAGTTAACTGTAGATATTTTGTATCAGCCGATGGGGCAACATGTTATAAGGCTTATCAGAAGTTTGACATCACGGCAGGTCAAGGGCGAAGAGAAATGGTCCAGCTGCTTACAATGGTCTGGAAAGAACACAATTTTGGTAAATAGATAGACAGTTACGCATAATAAGTCATCAGGCGTATAATGACAGGCCTTACTCTTCTGTTGCACAAGAGCTCGAGAAGTACTGACACTCTGTGACAAGGCTGTTGATTACTCGTTGAGTCAAGACGTGATGCAATACTGGTTGCAGTTCGAGATATGCCATCCGATAGACGAAGCAGTGTAATTGTTTTCCAGTCTTCTTGTACGTCTGATAAGTAACCTTACTTAGCTTGTAAAAGAAGGAGGGCCATGGGAATAATGAGATTGTACTTGCTGTTGAGGCTTTGAGTCTTTGGAATTTGGGGGTCCTATGGCAGGAATGAAGAAATCAATGATGGCAGCGCTGAATTTCATCTGTGATAATTACTATGTATCTCTACATACAATTTACTATGTAGAGGTACTTACTTATTCTGCTGTCTTGCCCCGGGACGGACCGAGGACAGCGGCACAACCCATGACCGCCCCAAGATTATAGGCAAGGGTTGTTTCAAAGCCGATCTACCGCCGCGCAAGCGGTTGCCTTTAGCTTCCTAGTAGTCTCTTGTCTCTTACTCGCACCTCTTCTCTTCCCATTCACAATTTCCCTCGATAGAGTCGTAAACAGTCTTACCGCTATGCAGAATACCACGCCGGTTCCAGTGCCAGATGGCGATCTACAGAGGAGTGCGGATGGCTCTAGGATTTACGTATTCC
>Ga0209512_1000531_pt1 | contig 61007 bp, 59 predicted proteins | sample frozenSSSSmetaG_FD_184142 | JGI IMG/M metagenome (GOLD analysis project Ga0209512, IMG submission 184142) | Glacier valley bacterial and archeal communities from Borup Fiord, Nunavut, Canada, to study Microbial Dark Matter (Phase II) -... | ecosystem: Environmental > Aquatic > Freshwater > Ice >...
TGGAGAGGACTAGTAAGCAACTTACATCAGACGTAGAAATCTAAAAAATGTTATTTAGTCGAACCATCTGTACTAGAGTCACCAGAGACAGATGTGCTATTTGACTTACTTGTGCTTTTCTCTTGAGTAGTAGAAGTATCACTCTGGGCTTTAGGTGAAGTAGTAGTGTCACTCTTTGTCGTGGGAGAAGTAATAGTGTCACTCTTTGTCACTTTGGGGGAAGTAGTAGTCGTCGTAGTCGTGTCAGTTTTTGTCACTGATGGGGTATCACTCTTGATAGCAGGCGCTGTCTTGGTCGGAGTCACCTGAGGCGGAACAGTAATGTTAATTTGCGGTTTCACCTGTGCAGGTGGTGGCGCAACCTGTTGTGGAACCGGAACTGCAACTGGAACTTCCCTAGTTCTTTCAATGATCGTGGTTTGCGGTTGGGGAGTTTGAATGGCTTCTGGAGTTGGATTGGCATTAGCCGGTACAGGAACCACCACCGTTGTGGGAGTATTATCGACTTTCGGCTGGTTAAAGTACCAAACCGCACCACCAGTCAAAGCCGCTAGGGAAGCAAGAAGAACACCTAACAGCAAACCACGCGCCGAATTGTTCTCATCGCGTTCAACCAGATTTTCTTCTTTGTAGCCACTTTCAGTAAGACCATCTACGTAACCATCGCGGTAAGAGTTAGAATTACCAGTTTCAGTAGTTCGCGTTACATGACTTTCAGTATGACCGTTAGCATCAGTAGAAGATTCTTCTTTGACTTCACGGTTGTAATTTGTGGGATCGTTTGGATTAGCCATACCTGTGATTTCACTCCTCAATTGACAGTAGAAAAACTAGAAATTTTAAAAGTAAAAGGGGTTTTCGCGATTTTCTTTAAGCCGCTTATTATCGGGTTAAGAGTTTTAATTTATACTCGAAATCGACTTACTTACACAGTAACCTCCGTGTCATAGTAAACGGCTCTACCTGTAGGATGGATTCGATCATCCCTCTAAAGGAGGAGTATGCTATGCACTTAAAGATGATTGTGAAGAATCTATGAGGCAAAATCCCTTTCTTGAGATCTGAGCGATCGCACTTATAATGCTTTAATGCGCTCAAATGGATAGAAGATATTTGTTACCTTCCTAATGAATATCTAAGTGATCAGCGCTGCCGCGATGTGGGGCGGATCGCTCATACTATAAATAAACCGCATTAACCTATGTTAAGTTTTCCCAAAAATCCGCTCTTATCAACCCAAACGCCTCACAGCGGTTATCAGTGGGACAATAGTAGCCGTCGCTTCTTTGAAGGTTGGTATTACCGCGTAACTTTACCTGAATGCGGTCAGACTTTCGCTTTCATGTACTCCATCGAAGATCCTCTCGGTGGTAAGCCTCATAGTGGGGGCGGGGCCCAAATTCTCGGTGCTGACGATGAATACCTCTGGCGGACATTTCCAGATGTCAAAAAATTCTGGGCGAGTCGAGATGAACTAGCTTTTGGTCATTGGGGAAAAACTGATTTAAGCACTTCCCCTAGTTACCTCCCACCGGCGGAATTTGACCGTCATATTCAAGAAGGCTATCAAGCAACAGCTACCTTGAACCAAGGCTCCTTTCGCGATCCGGCTGGTAACTATTGCCGTTGGCAGTATGAAATTCAACCAGTGTATGGATGGGGCGATAGCGGTAATATTCAGCAGTCAACCGCCGGTTGGGTGTCATCTTTCCCAATTTTTGAACCTGGATGGCAAATATTGATGGCTCACGGTTGGGCGACAGGCTGGATTGATTGGAATGGCAAACTCTACGAATTTACTAACGCGCCAGCTTATGGAGAGAAAAATTGGGGCGGTGCTTTTCCGCAAAAATGGTTTTGGCTCAATTGTAATTCTTTCGATGGGGAGAGCGATCTTGCCTTAACAGCCGGAGGTGGACGACGTGGTGTGTTGTGGTGGATGGAATCGGTAGCGATGATTGGCGTGCATTATCAAGGTAAATTTTACGAGTTTGTGCCTTGGAATTCAAAAGTTACCTGGAATATTCAGCCTTGGGGTAGATGGCATCTTCGCGGCGAGAACGAGCATTATGAGATTGAATTGACAGGAACTACTGACTTGCCTGGTACTCGTTTGCGTGCGCCGACACAAAATGGTTTGCGCTTCTGTTGTCGTGACACCATGCAAGGCGAGTTAAGTTTGGAGTTACGAAGCAAGGGAGGAGCAAAAATTCTCCAGGCGCACAGTTCATTGTGTGGTTTAGAAACAGGCGGCGAATCTTGGCACGACTCTTGGCAATCTTCCTAAAACTGCTATGATTATTTATCAGTGTTACGTATCTGGGGCTGTAGCTCAGCTGGATAGAGCGGACGCCTCCTAAGCGTCAGGCCGCGCGTTCGAACCGCGCCAGTCCCGTTAAATAGACGGAGAAGGAATGTGATAAATTAGCACTCCCGCTTGTTATACGCTGCGAAATATTCTAAGTCTCGTAGCCTGGTACTCTACAAAATCGTGCTGGTAAACGAAAGAATAGTTGGTATATTTCAATTGCAGCGCCAAAAAAACTTCTTACCCTTGAAAAAGCAAAGATCTAAAAGCAACCCTTTTCGATCTCTAATACTAGTTCTACCCCTTGCCCTTTGGTTGAGCTATAAGGAGATTAAAAGCCAGTTAGAGCAACCCGACGCACTCCTCGTGTTGGGTGGTTCAAGTTCGCATTTAGAGCGCGAGAAGTTCGCCGCCACATTTGCTCGCCAACATCCCGATTTACCGATTTGGATTACTGGGGGTAGTCCAAAAAGTGTGACTCAGCAGGTGTTTATGAAAGCCGGAGTCGATACCCACCGCTTACACTTAGACTATCAGGCAGTAGACACGGTGACAAATTTTACCACTTTAGTAGACAAATTGCGCGATACGGGGGTCAAGAGCGTCTATTTAATCACTGCGGATTACCACATGCGCCGCGCCAGTGTGATCGGTGAAATTGTTTTAGGTAGCCGAGGAATTCAATTTAAAGCAGTTTCTGTACCTTCTGATCGATCCCCGGAACCAATTCAAAAAGCTGTCCGTGATGGAGCCAGATCTTTACTTTGGGTGATTACTGGCTATACTAGTGCTCATGATGCTAAAAATCGTCACTAATTTACTGAGGGTAAATTTCTTGCATAAATACATAAGGCTGAACGATTAGCGTCCGAAATCGTTTTGTGCGATCGCTATTCCATTTACTTATCTGCTCGGCTGATGGTTTGGCAATTAATTCCTGTGCCACCCATTGTTGCATTTCCTGGATATTATCACTGGCGCTTGCTACTCCCACATCCAGTAAATCCAGAGAAAGCGCCACAACAAAAACAGCATCGCGTTTCGCCAAGGGGATTAACCACTCCCATTCGGCGACATCGAGATTTTTGGTTAATTCTGCTTTTAAATCTTGCTTATCAGTCATTTCTGTCCCACCATTATCTTCCCAAATCGTGCATAGCATTAATCACATTTGTACACGCTTGCGTCACCGCCTCTAACTCGTATTTATCAGTAGAAGTGGGGGTATCAATCAATTTGCCAATGCGGACAGTCAAAGGCACGCTACGAGGAATCCCTGAGCCTGGTTGTAAAATTTGATGCGACCCCCACAAACAGACTGGTAACATTGGAGCCTGTGCTTTCGCTGCTAACAACGCTGCACCGCGTTTAGGATCGGCGATTCGTCCATCGGGGGTGCGGGTGCCTTCCAAAAATACTCCGACAGCCCACCCACTCTCAAGATACTTGAGTGCAGCTCGAATCGCCGTGCGATCAGCAGCACCGCGACTGACTGGGTAAGCACCATATAACTCAATCGCCTGCGCCAAAACTGGCACCTTAAATAGTTCCTCCTTCGCCATATACGCCACAGGACGGCGGACGCAATTGGAAATAATTGGCGGGTCAAAATAACTGGCATGATTACTGACGACAATCAAAGGCCCAGTTTGAGGGACATTTTCGATACCATAAATTCGACCCTGGAAGTAACCATGCAGCATCGGGCTGACAATTGACCACTTAAAGGCATGGTAAAGCAACAGACTGACAAAAGGTTCGCGGCTAGTGCCCACAGAAAATCATTCAAATCGGACTGAGTTTTAGCATACGCGATCGCGGCTCCCGATTATTCGTGAATATCTTTCAAACTGCTAATATTTTGCAAAACCAGATCGCTACAAGTTCTTTTAATCAAGCCAGTTAGCACTGTACCAGGTCCGATTTCCACCACGCGCTCAATCCCTTGAATTGGTAGCTGGAGAGAGATTTCCCGCCAGCGGACGGAACCAGTCATCTGTTCAATTAAGCGCTGCTTCAAAACCTCTGCGTCTACACTGGGGACTGGATCAACGTTAGATAAGACGGGAAATTTAGCCGGCTTAAAAGATACAGATGCTAAAACTTCGGCAAATTCAGTCGCCGCAGCCGCCATTAGTGGTGAATGAAAAGCGCCGGAAACATTTAGAGGAATCGCCCGCTTAGTTTTAACTAAAGACATCACAATTTCGACTGCGCCTTTTGTCCCAGAAATCACCGCCTGTGATGGACTGTTGTCATTAGCGATGACAACGTTAGTAGTTTCGGCAATTAACTTTTCCAGTTGTTCCCGGTCAAAATTAATTAAAGCCGCCATCATCCCACCGGAAACATTATCCATAATTTCCGCACGACGTTTGACTAGGCGCAAGCCCTCCGACCAGTCAAAGACGCCCGCAACATACAAGGCGATGTATTCTCCTAAACTGTGACCGGCAACTAAATCTGGCTGTTCTGTTTGCCGAAGGACATCAGCTAAAATGCTTTCAACCACATACAAACACGGTTGCGTGTAAAGTGTGCGCGACAATGTATCAGCATCGCTTTGGCAAATATCCGTCACAGACCAGCCTAAAATTTCTTGTGCTTCGGCAAACTTTGCCTTAGCCGCTGGCAATTCTAGTAAATCTAATCCCATCGACAGCGATTGAGAACCTTGTCCGGGGAATACCCATGCAGTTTTCATTATCTTCCCCATTTAAAAATAGCTGCACCCCAGCTTAGACCAGCACCAAAGCCGGAGGCGACGATGATGTGATTAGGCTGAATTTTACCTTGGCTGACTGCTTCATCCAGGGCGAGGGGGATCGAAGCGGCGGAGGTATTGCCGTATTGGGCGAGATTACTAATCACTTTATGTTGAGGGATGTGTAAGCGATCGGCAACGGCGTCCAGAATCCGCTGATTTGCCTGATGCAATAACAGCCAATCTATTTGATCGATACTGAGTTTCGCTTTAAACAAAGCTTTGTCAATGACTTCTGGTACGCGTTGTATAGCAAAGCGGTATACTTCTTTACCGTTCATTGTCAGAGGTTTGTAAGTACCTTGGCTGATACTAACGCCATTAACTAATTCTTTAGCTTTGCCTTGATAAGCGAGATTGAGGGAGTTATTTTGAGACCCGTCACTTCTGAGTTCAAATCCGAGTAAGCGATCGCTATCATTTGCCTGCATGACAATTGCCCCAGCACCATCGCCGAATAAGACACAAGTCCCGCGATCTTCCCAATCTACCCAGCGAGAATGAATATCCGCGCCGATCACCAGGACATTTTGATAAGTTCCAGTTCTAATATACTGAGCCGCAGTCACCAGCCCAAACACAAAACCGGAACAAGCGGCTGTCAAGTCAAAAGCAACGGCATTTGTAGCTCCTAATGAAAATTGAACTTGACAAGCACTGCCATACATGTCATCCGGAGTGGAACTAGCAAGAATAATTAGCTCTATTTCTAATGGTGTTATTCCCGCCATCGCTAGAGCTCGACTTGCGGCAACAGTAGCTAGAGATGTTAAAGACTCGGTGACTCCTGCTAAGCGGCGCGAATGGATGCCTGTTCGGGAAGAAATCCACTCATCTGATGTTTCCATCAATTGTGTCAGCGCTTGATTGTCTAGGGAAGTTGCTGGTGTTGCCGATCCACTTCCTGTAATTGCTATCCCTAAATTTTGCAAGATTATTCTCCACAATAAAGCCCTGAGGGCTGACTAGTTATAATTACTTAACTTGACAATTAAGTCAGTACTAATCAACACTCAAAACTCATTACTCAGCACTATTTTTGGCTTTGCTGCCTTGACACTGGGACTGAATTCGCTCTAGTACTTGGTGATCTACAGCTTCTTTCGCCATGCGAATTGCATTAAAAATCGAAGGTGCTTGAGAACTACCGTGGCTAATAATACAAATTCCGCCCACGCCTAACAGTAAGCCGCCGCCGTGTTCGGCATGGTCAATCCGTTGCTTAATCCGCCTCAGGTTTGGTTTTAATATTGCCGAACCGAGTTGACCGCGCAATCCTTGAGGTAACTCTTCCCGCAGAATTTGCAGCAAGATTTCCCCGACACCTTCGGCAAACTTTAACAAGACATTACCAACAAAACCATCGCAAACGATGACATCAAAATTACCGGAAAGCACATCGCGCCCTTCGGCATTGCCAATAAATGAAATATCCGGGTTTTTTTGTAGCAATTGATAAGCGCGGATGGCTTGTTCGTTGCCTTTACAGTCCTCCTCTCCGATATTTAACAACCCTACCTGTGGTTCGGCAGTACCCAGCACGTACTGACTATAGACCGAACCCATGACGGCAAACTGCTCTAAATATTTAGGACGGCAGTCCATATTCGCGCCGACATCAAGGACCAGCACTTGCTTACTGGCTTTCAGCGTCGGAAACACCGCCCCAATTGCTGGGCGGTCAATTCCGGGCAATCTTCCCAGTCGCAATAACCCTGCTGCCATAACTGCCCCTGAATGTCCAGCGGAAACTACAGCTTGGGCTTTTTTGTGCTTGACCAAATCCATCGCCACATTGATTGAAGCCTGAGGTTTGCGTCTGATGGCGCTAACTGGCTCCTCATCCATTGCGATCGCTTCCGCCGCTGGAACGATCTCCAACTGCCCTAATTTCGTGTTTGGTGGCAAGGCAGCCTCGATTTGCTGCGGATCTCCTACCAATAAAATCTCCACACCCAATTCTTCTCGTGCCCGCAATGCGCCAGCCACGATTTCCCCAGGTGCGTGATCCCCACCCATTGCGTCAATTGCGATCTGTACGCACGTCGATCTCATTGCTCAGAGCTACCTAGAAACCTTAAAAATTTTACCAGAAGCCTTCAACGAAAAATTGTGGCTTTCTCAATTGTTATATCTTATGCCGCTCGTTAGCGGAGCGCTTTCTACCTCACATTCATCTGCAAATCGCGGATTTTACCTTTGATTTAGCTGTATGCATGTTTGATAAATCATCTTTTACTTTAGATTATTTTGGTTCCGAAAAAATATTTTGCTCAAAATTCGCTTTTTTTGCGTCTGATTCAGTCATACTCTCATTGTCGCCTTGAAATCTCACGGCTTTTTTTTACTGGTAACAAGGAACACCCTTTGTGCTTAGCCGTCAAAGTTTCTAAGGTTGCTCGCGGTGCTCAAACCCATACTCAAGTATTTTTGCCCCTTAAGTCAGGAGACGATGACCATTAAAGTTCACAAGCCAGCAACTTTTTTTTGAGGAAGTTGCTAAATGATACTTTTAAATCCCCAAAGTACCGGCTATTATTACTCATTATTGGCTGTCAAAAGCTTAAATCATATATTACCTCACTACGAAATCATCTATCGGAGTAAAGAATGCTGGAATTATTGGGTTCAGGTTTGATTTCGCTGTGGCTGGATATGGCAGGCGTACACGTTAATACATTAGATGCATTAGATGTACTATCTTGGCAAAGTAGCCCTGGCTTGGTGATTGCCCCTGATCCAAATCCAGCCTGGGCGACGACAGTCGATCAATACCTCAAAGGACTACAAGCGGCAAAACTATCACCAGCAGATCAAGGGGTTTGGATTCAGTCGGGACCAATGTTGATGGCTAACAATCAAGGTAATGTGCCTTTACCTGCAGCCTCTCTCAGTAAAATTGCGACTACCCTCGCAGCTTTAAAAACTTGGGGACCAAGTCATCAATTTCAGACATTAGTTAGTGCGACAGGGCCAGTACAAAATGGCATATTGCAAGGAGATTTGATTATTCAAGGAGGTAACGATCCTTTCTTTATTTGGGAGGAAGCGATCGCGCTGGCTAACAGTCTCAATCAATTAGGCATCAAGCATGTCACAGGTAATATTATCGTGACTGGCAATTTTGCCATGAACTACCAGCTAGATCCCAAATTGGCAGGGGACATGTTCAAGCAAGCCTTAAATTCCGCCACTTGGCCGCGAGAAGCCGCGATTCAATACACCTTTATGCCTAAAGGCACACCAAAACCGCAATTAACGGTTGCGGGTAAAGTTCAAGTCGTTGGGCAAGGCTTTTCGCCAATGCCACGCATTCCCGCGCCTAACCTTGCCCCCAATCCTGGTGTATCTATCCCCGGTGGTATGGAAAAAGCGCAAGCCTCTGCACCCTCTGCTTCTGGTCGGCTACTCATCCGCCATCTTTCCCTACCTCTGGCGCGGATCGTCAAGGAAATGAATATTTACAGCAACAACGAAATAGCAGAAATGCTAGCGCAGTCTGTTGGGGGCGCAGAAGCTGTCCGTTCTATCGCCTCGACTGAAGCTAGGGTGCCGTTGTCGGAAGTTCAATTGGTGAATGGTTCAGGATTAGGATTGCAAAATCGCATTTCCCCACGCGCTGTTTGTGCCATGTTTATGGCAATTCAACGCTATGCGGGTTCCTATCAAATGAATGTGGCAGATTTGTTTCCCGTGGTCGGGGTGGATCATCGTGGTACAACATATGCTCGACATATCCCTACAGCATCTGTTGTCAAAACTGGCACTCTGAATGATGTCAGTTCTCTTGCTGGTGTCATGCCAACACGCGATCGCGGTCTCGTTTGGTTTGCAATACTTAATCGTGGTAATAATGTTTCCGGTTTCCGCACGGAACAAGACAAATTATTACAAGCTCTTTCTTTACAACTGCAAGTCGCACCTGCGCCTGCTTCTATCAGTACTCGTCCCATTCTCAACCCCTACGCCGATGTAGGTGCAGCCAATCGCAACGAAGTAGTTAAAAGTTAGGTTTGTAGTAGCGCTGTCTTCGCCTAAGATCTAGAGCGCTAAAGCGCTACTACTAACCTTTACTTGCGATTCGGAATAATTTCCGTAACTACTCTGTTCCCGGCATTATTCCCACCACTGACGACAATATTCTCTTCCTGGATGTTACCGACAGCTTTTTGACCGACGAAATTCAGTGGTGGCTGAACTTGACGATACACTACGTCTCCTAAAGCCTCAACTATTTGAGTGGTCAAATTCCAAGTGAGAGTTTTCGCATCCAGAGACTGACTCCGCTGTCCGACACCGTGGACTTTACCTACTAAATAAACAATTTTTTCCTTCAAATTCATCCGACCTTGATTTGCTGTCACAGCTACTTGGTCAGTACGCTGCAGTACCTTTAGCGGTTTGGATGTATCAATTATTTCTGTATTCAAATTCCAAGTGAAAAAGTCACCATTGATTTGTAACGGTGGGTCGAGAACATCGAGTTGGGAATTTTGATTCAAAAGCGCAATTTTAGTTTTTAAGTCAACTTCTGCCGAATTTCCGGTAGCGCGATCGCTAAGTATATTATTTGTAAAGCGATCAATTTGGACTTTGACATCGCTAATTAATTTTTCGGCTTTGATTTGCCAAATCAAATGCTCAGTTCGCATTTGCAGTTGTGGTTCACTAGAATTGGCTACTACTTTGCCAAAGAGTTCCATCCGTTGTTGACGACTAAATACTCGGGCTTCTTGCGCCACCACTTGGATTTTCTGTTGCGTCCCTGTCAACTGGTTACGGACAATCAGCAAATCTTCTTTAGGTCGCCATTCGAGTTCATTACCATGTAACACAATCCCATTTTGAGGATCTGTCGCCACAATCTGACCCTTAAGAAACAGTTGCTGACCATCCTGTTGGATTTCTCCTTGATTGGCGGTTACTTGGTATACTGCTTTACCATCTTGAAACAATACCCCATTTGGCTGTTGGACTTTAGCAATTTTCTGATCTTTACTATAAGTTGCAACTTTAGCTTTAACTTGCCAAAACGGTCGCCCTTGTTCATCAGCTTGCTCAAGAGTGACGGTGTTGAAGGTCAACTTGCTATCCACATCTTGAGCCGCTGATGTACTATCTTGGACTAGTTTTGCTGCCTGATTTTTACTATTACAGCTAACTAGTCCTGTTAACAACAGTATTAAAGATACAAAGTAAATAAAGGAGGGGGAATTTAAACTCCCGCCTCGTCCTCTAATTCCTTGAGTAAATAAACGCCGCATCAACCCGTTAACCATTACTATCTCGGGGATCATCTAAAAAACCCAACCCCGATAGGGGACGATAGGCGTAGCTTGGACGTGGTGTTTTTTGAATATCTTCTTTGATCATTTCCAGATCGATGTAGCGATCGCTAACATTAATCAAACTATCACTAGTCATGGAACGTAAACTCACGACCTCAACCCGGACGCCGCGATAACTGACAGAGTTCACCGCGTAGGCGAGATCTCCATCTCCACTCACTAGCACCGCTGTATCATAAGCATCTACTAAAGCCATCATGTCTACAGCAATTTCCACATCTAAGTTGGCTTTTTTTGAACCATCAGGTAGCTGCACTAAATCTTTGGCAATCACTCGGTAGCCATTGCGCCGCATCCACAGGAGAAATCCCTGCTGCTTTTCATTCGTCCGGTCTACCCCGGTATAAAAGAAAGCTCTCAGCAACCTCGATCCCGCTGTCAACCGGCAGAGAAGCTTAGTATAATCAATCTCAATACCCAATTGTAGTGCGGCATAGAACAAATTCGAGCCGTCAATGAAAATTGCTACTCGACCGCGATTTTCTAAAACTTGTTCTGGTGTAAATATCGAGTCATTTTCCAGATTATTCAACATTTTTGTGATGCCTCAGTTTTTATTAAAGCTAAAATTGATACTTTTTAAAGAGTTTTTACACGCAATTGAGAACGGATTATAAAAAAACTTCGTTTCTTGTCTGAGTACCAACAGATCTGCTAACCTTGCTCCAAAAACGGATAGTTTGTTGTTGCCAACTACTCTAAGCGTTTAAATATTGGTTGAGGTTGAGCTAATTTTTGCAAATCGCTAAGTATTCCCCAGGTGGCGTGGCTGCTGTATGGTGCAGTCGCTATTTTTATTTGGTCGTCAAAATCTACGTCAAAACCCAGTTGCTGATAGATATCGGTACTAATCTTGGGGATAATTGGCGACAATAAATAAGCCGCTAATCTCGCCGACTCTAAAACTGCATACAGTACTTGTTGCACTGCTTGCAGATTCCCTTGTTTATATAATGACCAAGGGGCTTGTTCATCAATAAACTTATTGCTTGCTCTTACCAGCATAAAAACGGCTTCACAAGCTTGATTAAAGGCTAGCGCATTGTAAGCTGTTTTTACTCTTTCTCCCAAAGATAAACCAATTGATTTTAAAGGGTGATCTAAAGGAATTTCTTCATTTGTAACTTTCGGCACATCTCCATTACAATACTTCTTTACCATATTCAATGTGCGATTGAGCAAATTTCCCAAATCATTTGCTAAATCAGCATTGAGGACATTCCTGAACCTAACCTCATTAAAGTCTCCATCCCGACCAAATTCAATTTCCTTAAGGAAGTAATAACGAACAGCATCCGCACCATAACGGTTAACCAAATCAATCGGATCGAGGGTGTTACCCAGCGTTTTGCCCATTTTCTGATTATCTTTAGTTAAATGACCATGTCCAAACACTTGGATAGGCAAAGGTAATTCAGCCGACATCAGCATGGCTGGCCAGTAAACAGCATGGAAACGTAATATATCTTTGCCAATGAGATGTAAATTAATCGGCCACCATTTCGCTAGGGCATTTTTTAAGGTTGGTTCTTCTCCAGGTTCTAACAGCGCAGTCACGTAACCTAACAATGCATCAAACCAAACGTAAAGAGTGTGACTGGGATCGCTGGGAACTGGGAATCCCCAGTCAACATTTACCCGCGAGATTGAAAAATCTTGTAATCCTTGGCTGACAAAACTGAGGACTTCATTCCGCCGACTCTCTGGCTGGATAAATTTTGGTTGTTTTTGATACAGTTCTTCTAACTGAGTTTGGTATTTGGATAAGCGGAAAAAATAATTTTGTTCATCTCGCCACTCTGCTTCTTTGTTAGGATGTATTGAGCAACGGTGTCCTTCTAATAGCTCTCGTTCTTCTTTGTATTCTTCACAAGAGACACAATACCAACCTTTTTGATGTCCTTGGTAAATGTCACCACGTTCCCAAACGCGTTGAAAGAATTCATTGACGATCGCCTGATGCTGAGGTGCAGTGGTGCGAATAAAGCGATCTTCGCGAATATTGAGTAATTTCCATAACAGAGCGAATTCCGGCACTATTTGATCACAGTAAGCTTGGGGCGACATCCCCCGACTTTCGGCAGTTTGCTGGATTTTCTGTCCATGCTCATCTGTGCCGGTGATAAATAACACCTCGCGCTCTTGCATTCTCTGAAACCGGGCAATTACGTCAGCCGCAATTGTTGGGTAAGCACTACCCATGTGAGGTAAACCATTTACATAATAAAGTGGTGTTGTAATTGTGAATGTTTTTGCCGCATTATCACGTATATTCATGGAAGATCAAACAAAACTCAGTGTTAAAACTTATATCCATCTTACAGTAGCAGTCCAAATTGTATAGTTATGTAACATTTTCTTTACAAAATTAAATTTTACTCATTAAAAGTAGCATCAGCATTCATTAGCTCAAGAGCGGTAAATTTCTATCTGAAGGTACTGGCTGTAATTAAGAGATGTAACACTACCATGCTTAAGTAACGAAAATAAATTTATCTAAAGCATTGTATGAGTAAAAACAGTCCCCTTGAGATCTCGCACGCTTTACTCGCAGCCCTTTCAACGAAAATATTTCGTTATTACGAGGATCGGATTCCGGAAGATGCAAGTTGCATTGTCGTTAGTAACCATCGCAGTTTTCTTGATGCACCGATTTTAATGGCAAGCCTCGGGCGTCCGATTCGCTTTGCCTGCCATCACTACATGGGACAAGTCCCAATCATGCGTGAGATAGTTACCGAACAGCTAGGGTGCTTTCCTTTAGACTCCAAAGAACGCAGTCAACACAGCTTTTTACAGCAATCACAAGTATTATTGCGCTCAAACCAGCTAGTTGGGGTGTTTCCTGAGGGAACGGCACCAATGGTCAAATATACCTCACCAAATCACATGAGCGAATTCCATCGGGGATTTGCCCATTTAGCATTGCGTACACAGTTCGAGGATATCTACCAATCCCCATTAGCTATCTTACCAGTGGCTTTAGCCTCCTTAGAAGAAGTGACAACTTCCACTGTTCCCTTGAAACTATTGAGTTTGTTTGATCCCTCCGAACCCTTATTTAATCAAGCTGGCTGGCATCCTTTGGTAATTTATCAGCGCGTTGCCGTTTTAATTGGTCATCCATTCTGGATTAAACAGCAACATCGCCAACAATATCAGGGTAAACAGGCGAAAGCAATTGTCGAAGAAATCACAAACCACTGTCGAGGTGAAATTGCCAGTATGTTACTTGATGCACCCCGACCGTCAAATGTTAAGGTGTAGTTATTAAAGACTTAGCAAATTTTAATAAAACATAAAGATATATAAAAAGGTATGCAACAAGTTGTACTTCAGCCATGCTTCCTCACCCCGACACTGATCCAGCCAGAGTATCCGCTATTTGTGTTTTTGCCGGGGATGGATGGAACAGGTCAGTTGTTGCGATCGCAAACCGCTGGATTAGAAGCTGCTTTCGATGTCCGCTGCTTAGCGATCCCGCGCGATGACCTAACAGGCTGGGATGTGCTCGTAAATCAGGTTTTAAGGTTAATTGAAGCCGAATTAGACAATAACTCCCAGAGACCAGTTTACTTGTGCGGTGAGTCTTTTGGCGGCAGTCTAGCGATCAAAGTGGCAATCGCCGCACCGCAATTATTTAAAAAAATTATTCTCGTAAATCCAGCTTCTGCCTTTCACCGTTTACCGGCGATCGTTAATCAGCTATCACATCTAACTTATTTAGTCCCCCCGGTACTTTATCAAATCGGGGCGATCGGATTATTGCCCTTTTTAGCAGCCTTGCCACGAATTTCTCGGAGCAATCGCCAAGATTTACTCAAAACAATGCGCTCCGTACCGCCACAGACTGCCCTTTGGCGGTTATCTTTAATTAGAGAGTTCAATGTCAATGACGAGCATTTACACAGTCTAACTCAACTAGTCTTGGTAGTTGCAAGTGCTGGCGATCGACTTTTACCTTCTTTGACGGAAGCAGAGCATTTAGTAAATATTTTACCTCAAGCCAAAAAAGTAGTATTACCTCATAGCGGACATGCTTGCTTGTTAGAGAAAGATATTAATCTTTATCAAATTATGGCAGCTAATAATTTTTTGGACACGGAATCAAGTAAAGACGTTGGCTCCAACGTCTCTACCAGTAAAATTACTGAGAAACAGCAAACGTTTTCACAGTGCCATCAGGACTGAGTAACACGCGAATTTCCGAAGTTTGCCCATTTTTATTTGCCGAAACAAAATGACTGCCAATTTCTGGCATTCCTGATTTATCAACGTAAGTACTAGCCAGATTTCCTAAAGGCAAAATGCGCTGAACTGTACCATCAACATCCACTGTGACGCTATATTGTAAGCTATCCTTCAGTCCCGAAGGTGCTTTCCAGCGTTTTTTTAAGTACGCTCTTGCTTCGGCAATTTGAGGAGTTGTATCAAACGCCGTAGCATCATTACTAGCCTCTGTAGTCCGAGTACTACCTCCTAATTTATCAACTAATTGACCTGCTGTTGTTGTATCAGGCATAGTGGTAGTAGAGGTAGCGAGCGATGGTTGGACGCTAGGAGCGCCACGACGGGTACTATTCGGTGTTACAGGTTTACGCGCACCGAGTGGTGAGCTAACAATCTCGCTCCGCGAGGGTAAACTTGCAGCAGCAAACGGATTTGTCGTTATAGTGCTGGGGGGTTTTACGGTTGAAGTTTTGGTTCTAGTTGTACTTTTCTTCTCTGGCGGTGTAATTCCGAAGGTGACGCCACTGGGATTGGTACTAGTACTAAAAGTTGTTGATGTTCCTGGTGTAATCGTGGTGGGATTAGCAATGGAACCGGGTACATTTTGAGCACTGGGAATGCCGGTTTTCGTCGCTGGGACTGTCAGCGTACCCGCAGTGGGAAAGGCTGTTGTTGGCACCTGTGGGAGGCTACTTAGCGGTGGTGGGACTGTTGGTAATTGGTCGGGTACCGCAAGTGGAGTTATGCCAGTAGCAGGTGTCGCTGATAGTGGGAGTTGGGCTTGCGGTGGTTGTGCGGCTGTGTCTGTGGATGCTATTTGCTGTGTGCGTTTAGGCACAAGTTGCATAGTCAGAGGAATTAAAGCCACAGCTACTGCTGCGACTGCTGCTACTGGTGCCCAAGCAGGCACAGCAAACTTGCGGCGCTTTTGAGTTGGTAAGGTGACAGCATCGGCAGTATATTCATCCAAAGCCGTGGCTAAGTCAAATAATTGCAGCACACTCAGGGGAATTACGGAGGCGCTTGCTTCTGTAAACAGCGAACCTAAATATAAATTGTGATTCAACCCATTGTTACTAGGTTGTAAATGAACTCCATTCCCAAGATGAGGATTGGGATTTAAGGCGATTGTCTGAGGCGTGGAATGTGAGGACGCAACTTCATTTTCACTTTCTTGATTTGAATTAGAAAGATATGCAGCGTGGAAGCGATCAGGAGACTGTTGAAGTAATTCTTGCACGTAGTTTGTCACAGCCGTATGCAAGGCTTCGAGTTGATGGCGATCGCCTCGAATTGTCATCCGATCTTCTTCTGGTTGACGCGGGTCGTCAAAGCTGAGCACAAAGCGGAGTTGCTTGAGCACAGTTCGACCCATCCAACGTGATAACGGCGAACTTTCCGCAACTACTTCTAATGAGCAAGTCGGCGGCGTATATCGACGGACAAAAGAATTAGATAAAGGCATGGCAATTTATACGAAGACAACTTTAAAATTTTGCGGAACGGTCGATAAGTGCGAGCCAAAGACGGCGGTGTCCACCAGGGCTACTATAAAATAGTAAATCTATCAATAGTTTCAGCCCTAAGTGAGCAATTGCATCTGTGGAAGTATCGTCTTCCTCCATCCGTTCTTGATAGGTATTGTTGAAGGCATCAATATAATCTCCGAGTAATGCCGCCTGATGCGGTTCTCGGTGACTTTCCGCCATTTGTTCTAAAAGAGCCACAGCACGACGAATTAATTCTTGATGCTGTTTGGCAAGATAGCAGGTAATCAACACTAGCGATCGCGCTTCTTCAACATCGAGCTTTTTTCGTCCTCCTTGACTTTTCCGCATTGGATTGGATTGGCGCAATCGCCATAAAGCCACGCGGTCTGGTACGCGAGATTCTAAATTTAACTCTGTTGCGGCTTGCAACATTGCATCGCTACCAATGCCAGCTAATGCTTCTAGAGCTAGCAGCACCAAATCCAACTGAGCTTTAATGTTATCCAATTGCACAGGGTCTGGCGCTTGCGGGAGGGTGAGCTCCTCCCATTCAGAAGTTGGAACGGGCAACTTGGTATGAGAGTGCATAGCTTTTAGCATAGGACATCAGGCAGGTATGGGATGAGCGCTGTTACTCATTTTGAAACCATTTTTTGCATTGGTTTAAGTTCCCACAGCTACCAGCCTAATATTATTTGGTTTGTCTGGGATAATAGATTATCTAAATGACATATGCAATTGTGACCCCAGTGCCACCATCAGATCGTTCTGCAGGTTCATAGCGACTAACTCGCGAGTGTTGTTTTAAGAACTCGTGTACACCTTGTCGCAGTTTACCAGTACCATGTCCATGAATTATCCAGAGCGGACCATCGGCTTCGGCAATCGCTTTGTCTAAAATTATTTGAGCATCATCAACTCTTCGACCGCGTAAATCTACTGTATTTCGCGAAGTCCGAATTGCCGGTACTGGTTCAGGTGGGGTAATTGGGACTGGAGTAGGAGTCGGAGTTGGTTTGGGTTTGGCTGGTACTTCGGCTTTTTGACCATCTAGAGATTCTAGATCTTCTAGTTGCACCACCATTTTCATGATCCCAAAGCGGATATTTAATTTATTATCCTCATCAGGTGCTGTTAATACTTCCGCTGTTTGTCCGAGTTTGGGAATGCGGACGCGATCCCCAACTTTAGGTACAAATCCCCGCTTTTGTTTCGCGGGTGGCGGTGGTAAATAGCTTTGTGCTAATTGATTCAAGGAGTTAGTCGCCATTTGGGCATCTTGAGCACTAGGTGTACCTTGCTGCAAGCGGCGAATGACTTGAGCAATTTCACCTCTAGCTTGAGTGATGGCATTTTGCACGGCGACTTCTTGCTGCTGTCGCAAAGCGCGTTCCCGTTCTTGTAAGTTATCAGCTTTTTGGGATACTTCTTTATATAGGCGCTCAGCTTGCTGTAACAATTCTTGAGCTTCTGCGGCTTTGGTTTCCTGGCGACGACGTTGGGCTTCTAAGCCAGCAATAACATGATTAACGTCATCATTACTACCACCCATTTGGCGTTTTGCCTCTTGCACCACTTCTAATTTCAGCCCTAAGCGTTGGGCAATAGTCAAGGCGTTAGAACGTCCAGGAATTCCCCACAACAAGCGGTAAGTCGGAGAAAGGGTACTTTCGTCAAATTCTACCGAAGCATTTTCAAACCGCTCATCCTCATATTTCAATGCTTTGAGTTCACCAAAGTGGGTTGTCGCCAAAGTCATTTGAGCATTGTTAGCTAAATAATGTAGCAGAGCGATCGCTAGAGCACTTCCTTCTACTGGATCAGTACCAGCACCAACTTCATCTAATAGTACTAGAGAGTTAGGGCGAGTATTTTCTGCCTCGCTTCCCTCTAAAGCTTCTAAAATCCGACTAATCCGCCGAATATGACCCGAAAAAGTCGATAAACTTTGCACTAGGGACTGTTCATCGCCAATATCTGCTAATACTTGGTCAAACCACGGCAATTCTACCGGCTCGCGGGCTGGGACAAACAAACCTACCTTTGCCATCAAGGCTGCTAAACCCAAGGTTTTCAGGGTGACAGTTTTGCCGCCGGTATTTGGTCCAGTAATTGTCACTACCCGAATTTCCGGCTGAATCAGCAAATCTACGGGGACAACTGATTGACCTTGCTCGTGCTGTTGTTGCCAAAATAGCAGCGGATGCCGTAGTTGTCGCAAAGTGACAGTTTCTTTTTCGTCACGGTCGATAAATCGCGGTGGGTTGGCTTGTAGCCAGAAACTATAACGAGATCTGGCTGTTGCGAGATCTAAAGTTGTGGCTATTGCGAGTAATCGTTCAAGATCCGATTTTACCTCAGCGACTTGTTCACTTAAACGGCGGCGAATTATTTCTTCCTCCGTTTGTTCTCGGCGCAATACCTGGCGCATTTGGTTTCCCCAGGACACGATGGAATGCGGTTCAACATAAAGCGTTGCGCCACTAGTTGAAGTGTCGTGAACAATACCCGGAATTGCGTCTTTTTGCGGTGCTTTGACGGGGATCACAAAGCGATCATTACGTTGGGTAATTATCTGCTCTTGGACGGCACCAGCTTTGACTTGTAAAATTGCTTGCAGCTTTTGCTGAATTTGGGTGCGTAGTTGGCGCAAAGAAGTACGGATTTCCGCCAATTTTTGACTAGCGCGATCAGTCACCTGTCCGCGTTCATCAATACAACGGTGAATTTCTTGCTCTAATTCGGGATAAGTCCGTAATTGGGAAACCAACTCCGTTAAAACCGGCAAATCAGGCTGATTGTCAATTACCCGCCGCAATTGTCTTGCACCCGCTAGAGTGGTTGCGATCGCCAGCAATTCATCACCCGCCAAAATTCCTTGGAGTTCGGCACGTTCTAAGGCATCACCAATATCCTGGATACCCTCAAACGACAATCCAGGAGCACGATTTTCTAATTTGTAAACTTCTTGCGTTTGGTGCAGCAATTGTTGCGCCACAACCTGAGAATTAGGAATTGCAAGATTGCGAGCCGCAACTAACCCCAGCTTAGTTGCCGCAAAGGTAGACAAATGCTGGCACAGGCGAGGCCATTCGAGGAGTTCTAACGTTTCGGATTGAATCAAGGCTCTATCGTTCTGTGTCTATCTAGTTTTATGTTAGCAACTTGGTGCTCTTGAGTGGGGCAGTGCTCTCCCCTAAGTCCCCAGCAATTTGATACCCTAGCTTAAACAGATGGGAGAGACAAAGGCGTGACTATTGAAATCGGGCGGGCAAAAACAGCACGTAGAGCTTACGGAATCGATGAAATTGCTCTTGTACCGGGCAATCGGACTCTTGATCCGAGCTTAGCGAATACTCAGTGGCGGATTGGCAATATTGAGCGCGATATTCCGATCATCGCCAGTGCGATGGATGGGGTGGTAGATGTCCGCATGGCTGTGCGGCTGTCGCAATTAGGAGCACTAGGTGTGCTCAATTTAGAGGGTATCCAAACTCGCTATGCTGACCCAGAACCAATTCTAGAGCGGATGACAACAGTCGGAGCCACAGAATTTGTGCCGTTGATGCAAGAACTATATTCCGAACCAATCAAGCCAGAATTAATTACGCAAAGAATTCAGGAAATTAAACAACAAGGTGGGATTGCGGCGGTAAGTCTTACCCCAGCAGGCGCAAGCAAATACGGTGAGATAGTTGCCATCGCTGGTGCCGATTTAGTATTCTTGCAAGCAACAGTAGTTTCCACTGCTCACTTGTCACCAGAATCAATCACTCCGCTAGATTTAGCACAATTCTGTCGGGAAATGCCGATGCCAGTGCTGTTAGGAAATTGTGTGACTTACGAAGTCACCTTGAATTTGATGAAAGCTGGTGCGGCTGGAGTGCTGGTTGGTATTGGTCCTGGTGCCGCTTGTACCTCCAGAGGAGTTTTAGGTGTGGGTGTACCGCAAGCAACAGCTATAGCTGACTGTGTAGCTGCCCGTGATGAATATTACAAGGAAACTGGCAAGTATGTCCCAGTCATTGCTGATGGCGGTTTAATCACTGGCGGTGACATCTGTAAATGCATCGCTTGCGGTGCTGATGGAGTGATGATTGGTTCACCCTTTGCCCGCGCCGCCGAAGCCCCAGGCAGAGGATATCACTGGGGAATGGCAACACCTAGCCCAATTTTACCTCGTGGTACGCGCATCCGAGTCGGCACCACAGGCACCTTAGAGCAAATTCTCACTGGGCCAGCCCAACTTGATGATGGCACCCATAATCTTTTGGGAGCCTTAAAGACAAGCATGGGAACCTTAGGAGCCAAAGACCTGAAGGAAATGCAACAAGTTGAAGTGATTATTGCCCCTTCCCTCTTGACAGAAGGTAAAGTTTATCAAAAAGCTCAGCAATTGGGAATGGGTAAATAGACACTCTTTCCCAAAATTTTCCCAAAATTTCTTTAATAAATAAAGAAAAATACTGGAAAAACCAAACCTGTCGCCTACAATGAAATAAGCGGAGACGCATGTTTCCGTTCACTCCTCACACCACATTCCGCCCGGACTACTGTTCGGGCGGTTCCTTTTGTATATATATGTAAAGATATATTTCGCATTTGGGGAAAATTCTTTCTAAATGCATATGCATAACCAAAGAGTTAGCAGTGAGTGCCTATGGTAAAATTTTTACCAGACTGAGAATTAAAAAATAATCAAGGATTTGTAGGCATGTCAACAGCCGCGCAAGTGTCAGACTCTACGTTTAAAGAAGAAGTACTAGATAGCCAAGTTCCGGTTTTAGTTGACTTTTGGGCTCCTTGGTGTGGTCCTTGCCGGATGGTAGCTCCAGTGGTTGACGAAATAGCCAACCAGTACGCAGGTCAAATCAAAGTTGTCAAAGTCAACACCGACGAATGTCCTCAAATTGCTAGCCAGTACGGTATCCGCAGCATTCCCACGCTGATGGTTTTTAAAGGTGGGCAAAAAGTTGATATGGTGGTTGGGGCAGTGCCTAAATCAACCTTATCTACCACTTTGGAAAAATATCTTTAAAACTGCATCGGCTGCAAAATCATATTGAGGTATCCGATTCGCATATCAATCATGTAAATATTTGTCAACAAAATGGCTAAGCAATATTAATTTCAGTAATTGCAATTTAGCTATTTGTTTAAGCACCTGAGTTTTTTGAAACTCAAGGTGTTTTTTTATCAAATATTTTCTCTCTTCAATTAATCCGAGACATCACGCCCAAATGCGGATAAAATAGAATGCCCCTTTTGCGGCAGTTTACATGACCATCACGCCGTCCGATCATCTAGAGACTCTGCAAGCAGATGTCGCTGACTTAATCGCTCGCTTACCGACATTAAAAAATCAGGAGATCATCCAGCAGACGCTTTCTACTATCTTGCGTCTAGCCAATAGTGATATTGAGCGCCTTGACTGGAAAATCACCGCCGCTGCTTTAGCCGATATGGAGCGCGGTTTCCAGTTATTTCATACCTACAGACACGTTCGCAAAGTTACCATCTTTGGTTCAGCTCGTACCTCATCAGAACACCCAGAATACCGCATCGCAGTTGACTTTGCTCGCGCTGTAACTGAATTGGGATTCATGGTAATGACAGGAGGTGGCGGCGGGATCATGCAAGCAGGTAACGAAGGCGCAGGCACAGCCAACTCTTTTGGTTTAAACATCCAATTACCATTTGAGCAGGATGCCAATCCTTTCATCCAAGGCGATCCCAAACTGATCCACTTCAAGTATTTTTTCACTCGCAAGCTATTTTTGCTCCGCGAAAGTGATGCTGTCGCCCTATTCCCCGGTGGCTTTGGCACCCAAGACGAAGCTTTTGAGTGCATGACTCTTAGCCAAACAGGTAAATTCGGTCCCGTCCCGCTAATCTTAATTGATCGCCCTGGTGGTGATTATTGGCGGTCATGGAGCGAATACATTGACAAACATCTGGTAAAAACCGGCTTAGTCAGTCCAGAAGACCCAAGTTTGTACACTGTGACCGATAACCTGGAAGTAGCTTGCAACGCCATCACCGAGTTTTATCAGGTTTACCACTCCTGTCGCTATGTTAGCGATATGTTAGTCATCCGCCTACAGACAGATTTATCTGATGCTGATGTTGAACAACTCAATACGGAGTTCAAAGACATCTTAGTCAAAGGACGAATCGAGAAGAGTCAGGCATTACCCGCAGAAGCCGGTGACGAAAGCTGGGATTTACCGCGCTTGGTTTTAACTTTTAATCAACGTGACCTAGGACGGCTGTATCAAATGATCGCCCGGATTAACCAGCTCGGGACGCATGTCGCACATCCGGAGTTGAAGTAGAAACGCGGAGGGCGCGGAGGAAACGCGGAGGAGCGCGGAGTAGCTCTGCGTCCCTCGGCGCTACCTCGGCGACCTCCGCGTTAAAAATATTCCTCAAAATATCTTATTCAATACAATTTATTCTGTGTATAATTGTTAAGTTTGCTTTAGGCTCAGGACATTTTATGCCTAAGGAAAACATGCTTGAGTATCTTCCAGCGTTAAATGACCATAATCTACCGTATCCCGATACGATTCATCCCATCGTCGTCCACTTCGTTATTGCGATGGTCTTATTTTCAGTTTTTTGTGATGTTGTTGGCTATTTCAGTAAGAATACGCGATTGTTTGAGGTTAGTTGGTGGAATTTGTTTTTTGCGACAATTTCGATTTTTGTCGCGGTAATTTTTGGTCAGATTGAAGCGGGTCTGGCGGAACCTTATGCTGCGGTTGCGCCTGTGCTGAATTTACATACCCTGCTGGGATGGTCGCTTTCGGTGATTATTGCCTCGATTACGGCTTGGCGGTATATCTTGCGATCGCACAATCCCCAAGCGATTTCTGTTGCTTTTCTTGGTGTCGAAGTGTTGTTGAGTGGTCTGGTTTTTGTCCAGGTTTATCTCGGCGATTTACTGGTTTGGGTGTACGGGTTACACACTGTGCCGGTTGTTGAGGCGATTAAGGAGGGGATTTTGCGATGAATTTGATTGAACAGTGGCAAGCGGTTTTGGGTCCTAATGGTCTGCCGTACCCGATCCCGATTCATCCGAATTTGGTTCACCTAACTTTGGGTTTATTTATTGTTGGGGTTGCTTTTGATTTTGTGGGTGTGCTTTTTCCTTTGGAAAAGCCGGTCTTTAAGTTTTTGGCAATTCCGGCGGCGCGAGCGAACTTTTTTGATGTTGGTTGGTACAATGTATTGGCTGCGGCGATTGTAACTTTTTTTACAGTGGCGGCGGGTTTTTATGAGATGCTTCTAGCAACACCGTCAGATACTGTGAGGAGTGCTTGGGGTTTGCAGGCTCTCGACACGATGGTTTGGCATGGTTTGGGTGGTGTTTTAATTTTGACCATGATTGTTGGGATGACTGTTTGGCGAGGGTTTCAGCGTTATGTTTGGCGCAAGGATCGAAGCCAACAAGTGCCTTGGAGTTATCTATGTGTCGGTGTGCTAGTTTTAGTGCTGATGTTTGCCCAAGGTACTCTGGGTGCTCACTTGGGTGGTGAGTTTGGTATACATAATACCGCTGATAGTTTGTTGCGCTTGGGTGAAGACCCGAATACATTGAAGTTTTAATTGAGCAGATTTCTCGCTCTAGGTAAAAATCTCAAGTTTGTTTTTATGAAACTCTGGAATATTTTGCTTTTGATAGCAGTTGCTTTAGGTCTGACTGCTGTCAGTCTCTGGATGGGACAGCAGGCTTATTCTTGGTTCCCGCCACAGGCTTCGGCTGAGTCTAAGTTAATTGATGGACTGTTTAGCTTTTTGACTGTCTTGGGTACTTTCATTTTTTTGGGTGTAACTGGAACTCTGCTATATTCTGTTCTTTTCCAGCAGGCGGCTAAGTATGACATGAGTGATGGACCGCCGATTGAAGGGAATATCACTTTAGAGGTGGTCTGGACGGTAATTCCGATTTTGTTGGTAGTTTGGATTGCGACTTATAGCTACAACGTTTATCAACAAATGGCGATTACAGGGCCAATGGAAATGTCCCACATGCATTCAATGGCGTCAGCCGCACCATTGGACGCTGAAGATGCGATGACGAATCCGATAGTTTTGGAGACTAGTCCTGAACCTGCAGAAAAAATTGAAGTGTTTGCCAAACAGTGGTCTTGGGTATTTCGCTATCCCGAAAATATTACTAGTAGCGAATTACACCTGCCGAATAATCGACGCATTCGACTTTTGATGCAATCAGCGGACGTAATCCACGGCTTTTATATTCCGGCTTTCCGCCTGAAGCAAGACATTATTCCGCAACAACCCATTAACTTTGAGTTCACTCCCATTCGCTTGGGTACATATCGCTTAACGGATTCGCAATATAGTGGCACTTATTTCGCGACCATGAGCGCGAATGTAGTTGTTCAAGATCCAGAAGATTACCAAAAATGGTTGGTTGATGCCGCTAGTCGCAAGCCAACTGTTGCCAGTAACCAAGCGGCTGCTGAGTATTTTCGAGAATCCAAGAAGCCAATTAAAACCAGTTGGCCTACCGTTGTGCCTGTAGAAGCGCCTTTAGTTAATTACCATAGTGAGCAGGACAAGCGATGACTAATATTGTAATTGAGCCGATTCACCACGAGCATCCGCCGACTACCTGGCGGACATATTTCACCTTTAGCACTGACCATAAAGTAATTGGGATTCAATATCTAGTTACCGCCTTTGTGTTTCTGATGCTAGGTGGGATTTTCGCGATGATTATGCGTGGAGAACTGATTACTCCAGAATCCGACTTAGTTGACCGCAATGTCTACAATGCCTTGTTTACAATGCACGGCACGATTATGCTGTTTGGCTGGACTTTCCCGGCACTAGCGGGCTTGGCTAACTATCTTGTCCCGCTGATGATTGGGGCGCGAGATATGGCTTTTCCCCGACTTAATGCTGCCGCCTTCTGGATGGTGCCGGTGGTGGGGATCTTGTTAATGGGAAGCTTTTTGTTACCTGGAGGTCCAGCCCAAGCTGGTTGGTGGTCTTACCCACCAGTTAGTCTGCAAAATCCCTCTCATGAATTAATTAGCGGTCAATCTGTCTGGTTAGTTGCTGTCGCCATTTCTGGTGTGTCCTCAATTATGGGGGCTGTCAACTTTGTGACCACAATTATCCGCATGCGTGCCCCTGGGATGACTCCCTTCAAGACGCCTGTTTTTGTCTGGGCAGTATTCAGCGCCCAGATTATCCAATTGTTTGGACTACCGGCGCTGACCGCTGGTGCCGTCATGTTACTTCTCGACTTGACTGCAGGTACAGCTTTCTTTGACCCAGCCAAAGGTGGCAACCCGATTTTCTACCAGCACTTTTTCTGGTTTTATTCGCATCCTGCTGTCTACGTAATTGCCCTACCTGTTTTTGGTATTTTCTCGGAATTACTTCCTGTTTACGCCCGCAAACCGCTTTTTGGCTACAGAATCGTTGCTGTCTCATCACTGATGATTTCTGCTTTGAGTGCTTTGGTTTGGGTACACCACATGTTCGCCAGTGGAACACCAGGCTGGATGCGGATGTTTTTCATGGCGACGACGATGTGTGTCGCTGTACCGACGGGAATTAAAGTTTTTGCTTGGGTGGCGACTGTCTGGGGCGGTAAGCTGCGACTAGATACACCGATGCTGTTTGCCTTGAGTGGTGTCGTCATGTTTGTATTTGCCGGGATTACCGGAATTATGCTGGGTGCTGTACCTATTGATATCCACGTCAACAATACTTATTTTGTCGTTGGTCACTTCCATTACATTCTCTATGGCACGGTGACGATGGGGATTTATGCTGCCATCTATCACTGGTTCCCGAAAATGACTGGGCGGATGTACTCTGAAGGCTTAGGGAAGCTACACTTTGTGCTTGCCTTCATTGGCACCAACCTCAACTTTCTTCCCATGCATCCTTTAGGATTACAAGGCATGTTGCGTCGGGTTTCTTCCTACGCCCCAGAATATGCTTTCTGGAATGTAATTGCCAGTCTCGGAGGCTTTTTACTCGGGATGTCCACACTACCCTTCATTCTGAATATTGTCGGTTCTTGGGTACAAGGTAACAAAGCACCTGCTAATCCTTGGCGGGCAATTGGGTTGGAGTGGTTGGTCTCTTCTCCTCCTCCTGTGGAAAATTTTGATGAGATTCCTATCGTCATTTCTGAACCCTACGGCTACGGTAAATCAGAACCACTAACCAGTAACCTCGGATAAGTATTCAATATTTAATTATGGACACTTCTCTCAATCCTCCACATACAACTGAGGCTACCCACGATGAAGCTGGCAATAGTATGTTTGGCTTCATCGTCTTCCTAATTTCCGAAAGCGTCATTTTCCTAAGTTTCTTCGCTGGATATATTGGCTACAAGTTAATGACCCCTAACTGGTTACCACCGGGTGTCGAGGGGTTAGAAGTCCGAGACCCAGCAATCAATACAGTGATTCTCGTTTCTAGTAGCTTTGTGATTTACATTGCTGAAAGATACCTCCACAGTAAAAATCTCTGGGGTTTTCGCTTTTTTCTTTTGGCAACAATATTGATGGGTACCTACTTTTTGTACGGTCAAGCTGTGGAATGGCAAAGTCTGAAATTTGGTTTCACCTCTGGGGTTTTTGGGGGCACATTCTATTTATTAACAGGCTTCCACGGTCTACACGTTTTCACCGGCGTCTTTTTACAGACGACTATGTTGCTGCGTTCTTTTATTCCTGGTAATTACGACTCTGGCGAATTTGGTGTCGAGGCAACTGGCCTATTTTGGCACTTTGTCGATGTGATTTGGATTATTTTGTTTGTCCTGATTTACGTGTGGCAATAAAGGAGAAGTAAAATGATTGTTGATGACCAACATTACGATTTAATTATTATTGGTACAGGTGCTGGTGGTGGTACTTTAGCTCATAAACTTGCCCCCACAGGTAAAAAGATTCTGATTTTGGAAAGAGGTGAGTTTTTACCTCAAGAAGACCAAAATTGGAATGCTTCAGAGGTTTTTAGAAAAGAGCGCTATCATCCTCACGAACAATGGTATGACAATGGCGGAGATCCTTTTCGTCCGCAAATCAATTATTGGGTAGGTGGTAATACTAAGGTCTATGGTGCGGCTTTACTCCGCATGCGAGAAAAAGATTTTGATGCTGTCACCCATCAAGATGGTATTTCTCCTCAATGGCCCCTCAAATATCAAGACTTTGAACCGTACTACACGGAAGCAGAAACACTTTACAGTGTCCACGGCAAGCAGGGAGAAGACCCGACAGAATCACATCGAAGTGCTGTCTATCCCCATTCTCCTGTTAGCCACGAATCGAGAATGCAGAAAGTTAGTGATGCGATCGCAAGTCTTGGATTGCATCCTTTTCATCTGCCTTTAGGACTAAAGCTCAACGAAGCTGACCCTAGTCAAAGTGCTTGTATCCGTTGTAGTACCTGTGACGGTTTTCCTTGCAAGGTTGATGGTAAAGCTGATGCGGAAGTGGTGGCTATTAACCCAGCTTTAAAATATCCTAATGTCACCCTGAAAACCTCAGCTAAAGTTGTGTGTTTGCACACCAGTCCTTCTGGTAAAGAGGTCAAAGCAGTACAAGCCGAGATTGATGGACAGTCTTATTTGTTTCTCGGCGATATTGTGGTGCTATCTTGTGGTGCGGTAAACTCAGCGGCGTTATTATTGCGATCCGCGAATGAATTGCATCCTCACGGACTTGCTAATAGTTCCCAGCAAGTGGGACGCAATTTTATGAAGCACCTGATTACAGCAATGGTGCAGATTAGTCCGACACTTAACTCTGATGTGTTTCAAAAGACGATTGGTGTTCATGATTATTACTGGGGAGAGCCAGATTTTCCCTATCCGATGGGTCACATCCAAAATACAGGTAGTATCCACCAAAACATGATCCCCGCCGAAGCACCACCACTGTTATCTCTGATGTCGAGATTAGTGCCTGGGTTTGGTTTGCGACAAATTGCTACCCATTCCATCGGTTGGTGGTTACAAACAGAAGATTTACCTGATGCGAACAATCGCGTCCGGGTTTTAGGTGACAAGCTATTTTTGGACTATACTCCGAATAATATAGAAGCACACGATCGCCTGATTTATCGTTGGCAAGATGTTCTCAAAGCAGTAGATAAAACCGCCGAACAGTCTGTCTTTCGCCGAGGAATTTACCCGCGCAGTGATTCACCCATTCAAGTTGTCGCCAATCAGTCTGGTACTTGTCGCTTTGGCGAAGATCCGATAACTTCGGTACTCGATCTCAACTGTCGCACCCACGATCTCGATAATCTCTATGTTGTTGATGGCAGTTTCTTCCCATCTAACTCTGGTGTCAGTCCGGGATTAACAATCATTGCGAATGCTTTACGAGTTGGAGATCACCTGATTCAACGGATGAAGTAGACGTGACTTTGGGCGGGCGATCGCTCCCAAGACTAGTATCGCCGCGCCAATTACTTCTACTCGTTCTGCTGTGCGGCGTTCTGGATATCTTCTACAGCAATATTAAGCTGTTGAGCAATCTGCTCCACACTCATTCCAGTTGAGAGTAAAAGAGGCACAGTTACTCTCAAAACTCTCAAAAGTTCCGCCCTCTGTTCTTCGCGACCCTCAGCTTTCGCGTCTTGGTAAACCCTAGTTTCTTGTAAAGTTATTCCCAACATGACTTCTATTTTCTACTGGCTCTGCTGTACGGCATTTTGGACATCTTCTAGAGCAATATTAAACTGTTGAGCAATCTGCTCCATACTCATTCCGTTTGAGAGTAGAAAAGGTACAGTTGCTCTGAGTATTTCTTGCCGACCCTCAGCTTTCGCTTCTTGATAAATCCTGGTTTCTTGTAAAGTTATTCCCAACATGACTTCTACGTCCTCTCTTCTTAAGTTAGAAAATTTATAAACAGCAATGGTGGTAATCATCTCCATTATCTCATTTTTGGCAGGAGTATTCGCAACTTCTTGCTGAACTCGTTTAATTACCTGTTTGGCAAGAACCACCATCTGCTCTTGTGGGGCAATCGTCAATTGCATTAAATTTATCCCCATTGGTTGCTGATTAAGCTCGCCTAACTCATCCAAGTAAATACGCTGCACTTGGTCACTATTCAACAATGACCGATGAATATGAGTGGTGCTTGGTTCTAGATTACGCGATGGGAAAATCACTACTCCACGCCAGTCATCGCATTGGAATCGATTCCGATATAGATAGATCATTAACTCTGTAAAAAATCGATAGTAAAGAGTTTCATCATCTTGAAATTGAACTTCTGCAAAAAAGATGATTTTGGGTGTTGCATTCTCTGGAGGCAAAAAGACGCCATCAATGCGAAAACCCGTTTCTTTTACCTCAACCGACTCAAATCGATAGTTCTGTGCTTGTTGAGGACGATCATCAACCAGTTCAAAAAGTAACGTCGGAAAACGCTTGAAAATTTGGTAATAAATAGAGTCTCGCTTCACTAAACCCTCCTAAAATTCTGGGTTTTCAACTATTTAAGCAAAACATTAACTGTTTTTCGGATCTCGTACTTCGGCAGATACTCCGAATATCACCATGAGAAAATGTTAGATATTGCCTGCTGACTGACAAATCATTGCATCTAATCCTCATCACATTCATCTGTAAAATCCTCAAGCTCATCCCAGTCGTTTACATAGTATTGGCTACGATGATAATGCTGACGTGGCACATATTTTTTCAAGCCGCGAGGGAAGTCATATTCCGTGTATCCCAAGATAGAAAGCAGTGATAATAGCGGGTAATTGTTTTGCTCTTCGTCTGAGATTTCACACCCATAGTGTTCTTGCTCTGAGTGTACTACTGGTAGTTTATTTACTTCTACCGCTGAAATGATGGAAACACGATCGTATGGAACATGAAATATGACTGTAGAATCTACCGTACTCTGAAACTCAATAAGCCAGTAACCACTCAGAGAAAGGTTGATTTCATGCCACTTGGAGAAGCCTCGATGCTGTTGAGATTTACTCTGAAAATTATACCTACATTTCATGCCGATCGCATTTTCGTAATCAATCCGCAAATTTGACAACTTGTCCCAAATTTGTTTAGCTGTGAGCCTCCCGAAAAGAGCTTCACGCATTACTTCTATTGCTGTGGCAGTTGTTTCTTTATGACTAACTTGCCTATAGTGATCTTCAACCAAAGTAGGGATGCATGAATTCCAGCACTTGTAATCTGCATCAATTATTTCGCCAATTTCTACAGCGAAATTTTTCATCCAGATAATCGCCGCATCAACTTCTTTGTCCATGCCAATTTGATAATCACTCGCTGTCACATATTCTTCTTTTTCTGGTACTTGAGGACAAATAAGCTTAGTAAACACAGGTTTAGTTACACCTATAGGAGGATAGCTAAATCCTAATCGTTGCGCGTGTGCAATAAATCTGTCACGCTTTCTCTTACTCTTAGTAGGAGGGTTAAGCTTGTTTTCGTTTGCCCACTTACACACCGAGTCCCATCTCAAGGATTCCCAACGGTTGCATATTTTAGAGTACTCAGATTGAATGGGCTGGCGGCGTTGGATTTCAGCATCATAAATTGCTTTAACTGCTAAATACTCAACCAACTCTGATTCATACAATAACTTGTCGCGAAATATACAAACTCCGTTCTCAACTAAATCCCAAAGCGACCTTAAAATTGGTTGAACATCTTCAGGTACAAAATTATCGGTATCAAAGTGATCATCGTCCCACGGTTCAAGGGGTTCTCCATGAAGCGCGATTGTTGTTTTCATCGCTTCAAAAGTATAGTTAGCTCGTTGAATAACTTTTGTTGCTACCATCTCACCCGCTTTCACCCATTCCCGAATCTTGCTGTCTTTAATGTCATAAAGAACATCTATATCTGCGTAGTAGAAGTAGTTTTTTAGCTTGGCGTAGCGATTAATTAGCGCTAACACCTGATGTGAATGCAATTGATTGACTGGTGCTTCAGCGGTATAAATCATTGCAGTATTCTTGGATTTGAAGTCTGAGTTAAATTATCAGCTTCTTTATTTCTACACGGTAGCGTGTTAATATGTCAATAGTTAAATTAAACAGTGTGCTTTATGATTGTGTTTTATATTTGAATCCAGCTTTCTCAGCTACCATGCTCAAGTATTTGGAGGTGGCACGGTTTGGCTCATACATCCCGGTTTCCCACTCGCTTACAGTTTGCTGGCGAATTCCTAACTCTTGAGCCATTTGTGCTTGAGTCAGTCCCATCTGATCGCGCAGTGCTTTAATTGAGTCACTGTTCCATTTGACTGTACTCGCTACAGGTTGAACTTTATACCCACTACCTGGTTTGCGAAATGTGACACTCTCGGACTCTAGGTCAACTTCTTCAACAACATACCCAGCGTTCATCCAGGCTAAAGCTTGTGGTGCGCCTTTGTGGCGATTTCCCCACCATCGCTTCTGAGTGCATGCGGAATCTGGTAAGGTATCTCCTATTAATGTCTCAACTTCTGCAAAGCTGAGAGTGATTTGCTGGCTCAAGTTCTTTTGAAAATATTCAAAAAGTGGTTGGTACTTACTTCCTCCTTTCACCGCAGTTATTCCTTATCCAACATCAATATTATTCATTTCATAATTTCTAAAAAAATTCCCAGCAATCTCTCTACTGGCTCTAGAGATAGTTCTACTTTATCAATATATAAATTATTATTTTCCAATCGTAAAAATCTCCACAAAGCGCCAGTTGTCACACAACCATAGATAATATCAATAGATTTATTACTCTTCGCATTAAATATTTGTGCTGCTACCATTTCCGCACCACACTGACCTAAACCACTGTTGATATCCTGGTTTTTTGCTTCCACTAAAGTCATGACTGGAGCAGTAATGAAAAATTGTTCTTTACTACGACTAATTAAAAAGTCGGGAGTTCCATTTAAACCATGTTCCAAATCTACAGTAAATTCTTTGCCAGAAAAAACAGATATTTGATTATTTGTTTGACGTTTTACTTCTAGCAAGATAGGAAAAATTATTAACTCGCCACGCGCTTTCTCTGTATTAATAGCGGTTGCTAAAGGTAAATTCTCTTCTAAAATAGTAAGCAGTAAATCACTTGGAGTTACAGGGTGTACATCTGGGAATAGCCTAGTATTTTCCAATAACTCTAAATTAAAATAATTAACAAGTGTTTGGAGGTCAAATTTATTATATGGCATAGAAAAAGGTATTTTAGAGTTCTTGATCGATTAATAGTTCGTAGTTACGTAAAGGGCGCACCCATCGCAACTACGAACCTTGTCAACCTACTCAGTTAAATGTCGCTCAACACCCAACTTACCAAAGTGCGGACGCCAAAGCCTGTCGCCCCAGCACCGTTGTAACCATGCTCTTTATCCGCCCAAACTGGTCCTGCAATGTCAAGATGTGCCCAAGGAGTATTTTTGACGTATTGTTTGAGGAATAATGAAGCCGTAATCGCCCCACCAGCCCGAGGGCCAGTATTCTTCATGTCGGCGATGCCGGATTTTAGACCGTCAAAATATTTGTCATCCATTGGCATCCGCCAAAACTTTTCGCCAGCGCTTGCGGAGGCTTGCTCGATTTGGGTTGCTAAGGCATCATCAGGCGTAAACAGACCAGCAATATCATCACCTAAGGCAACAACACAAGCACCAGTCAAAGTCGCTAAATCAACAATTGCTTCCACTCCCAACTTATCTGCATATACCAAAGCATCTGCCAAAGTCAATCTTCCTTCCGCATCAGTATTGTTAACTTCAATGGTTTTGCCATTAGAAGCAGTCAACACATCGCCAGGGTGCATAGCGCGACCACTGATCATGTTCTCAGTTACAGCGGAAATAAAGTGAACTTCCACATCTGGCTTGATTTGAGCAATCGCCTTAGCTGCACCAAAAGTCGCCGCTGCACCACCCATGTCAATTTTCATGGTTTCGATACCGCTACCGGCACCTTTGATGTTGAGTCCACCGGAGTCGAAGGTCAAGCCTTTACCGATGATTGCTAGCTTACGTCTTGGTGTACCAGCAGGTTTATAAGTCAGGTGTATAAATTTCGGTGGGATTTCACTTGCTTGCGCCACACCTAAAAAAGCACCCATACCTAACTTTTCGCAATCTTCTTGTTCTAAGATGACTAGTTGCAAGCCGTAATCAGACGCTAAAGCACTAGCTGTTTCTGCCATAGTAATTGGTGTCACAGCATTAGCGGGTGCGGCTACAAGTTCGCGAGCCAAAATTACACCAGCACAAATTTGCCCTGCGCGGGTAATCGCCGCTTCTTGTCCGCCCAATCCGAGTAAATCCACCTGTTCGATTTGTGGATCTTTGTCTTCCGGTTCCGACTTAAAGCGATTATCCTTAAACAAACCTAGCTGCATACCTTCAGCAATAGCTTGGGTAGTTGCGGCGGGATTGTCATTCCACACTGGCAAACTTACCGCCAGAGTTTTGCACCTTTCCTTTTTTCCTAACCGCGCCACTGTAGCACTGACTTTGCGGAGAGTTTCCAGTTTTAGCGCGTCTGGTTTTCCCAACCCGACCAAAATCACTTTGCGGGGGCTACCACCAGCGACTCGCGTAGAGACAGTACTACCTTCTTTACCCTTAAATTCAAATTCCGCAATTAGTTCTTTTAAGACTCCAGCGAATTTTTCATCAAGAGTCGCCAGATCGCTTGTTAATACTGCATCTTCAAATATGCCTATTGCTAACCCATCACCCGTCCACTCTAAAAGTGGCGTACTCGTTGCTCGAATTTCCATTGTTGGCTTTTGTTTACAGCTTCTTATACAAGTATTACTTAAATTTTTCGGCTATACAGAGGAAAATACCGATTTTTTAAGTTCGAGGAATCTCAAATTTCGAGGCGATCGCATCAAGAATCTGAAGTTCACTCGGCGTAATTTGACGATCTAACAGAGCAATTCTCTCACACTGAGCCAACAGTGGATGAGCGAAATCACGGTTAAGTTGATTAAGTAACGTTTCTAAAGGCTGAGGTGATTGGATATTTTTAGCTATTGCCTCTAGAGAAGTCGCAGTCAGGTTCAAGCTTTGTAAAGAAGGCAAAATTTCTGTCCAAGTTCGTTCTGGGTAGCTAGCAAGGAACATATGCACTAAAACTTGATCGACCACTGCTTGTTGGGCGAGTGCGGTTTGCAGGTAATCAGCACTTTGTGCCTTCAAGGCGGCGAGAGTCTGCGCCGAATTCAAATTCGTCTGATTATCCAACTTTGCCTCATAAAATCGACAAGCAGCATACCCTAACGAATAGATCATTGTGGCATTAGAACTTGCCCCAATCACCGCCCCCGCAAAGGGAATATTTCGCAGTAAACCTAATCCCGCCGCTTTCATCAGCCGACCGCCACCTAACCCCAAACCAAAAATCCCCAAAACTTCCCCTTTTCGGGCAGGATCTTGTAAATTCAACCCGTAGGCAGAGGCAATCTGATAAATCATTTCTGATTGCAATTGCATCGTCGCCGCTAAATCAACAGCAAACAGTGCCGCAGCAGCTCCTGGTAAAATACTACTTGCTAACCCCAGCCCACCGGCATAAGTTGCCTTCTCTAGCATAATCCGATGAGCAATCTGGCTAGCTGATTCTTGAGGATGCTCTGAGTAAAGCTTTTTGACTGAAGCTTCAGCTTTTTGTAGATCGACGGTATCAACTACACCAAGAAGCCAATTGAGATTTAAGACTCCACTCAAGTGACGGATTAGCCAATTATTCCCCGCAAAATCTACAGCGTGTCCAGCCCCACTAGTCGCCTGCTCAAACAAGGAGTGTGTTTGTTTAATTACCTTGTTTGTTGTCTCAACGATTCCACCTGTGAAAGAAGTGAAAGTCTTCGCCAGGTGTTCAAATACAGAAGGTTTTTCCGTAGGTGACTTAACTATTGGCTCTTCGTTTGGTTTGTTGTTCATTTCGTCTCACAATGAATAGTTCCATCTTTGGTTGTAGCGCTGAGACACTCCCTTTGACCTCTCCCCAAAGACCGCAAATTATCCGGGTACATCTATATTTTGTTTGTAGTATTAATTGATTTGGAACATAGCAGTTCACTCAGATTTAAGTATTTTTTTTCAGGAGATTGTTGATTGACGATGGGAGGGATTTTTAGTTTATCGGCTGAATCTGGCTCAAGTCGAAAAGCTGCTGAGCAATTTGCCAAACATTTTCACTCCCGCTCTTGGCGACTTTCCTGCGGAGTCGAATCAAAATGTGATGCGGGAGTTTTTCAAGACAATGAAAATAACTGGTGGGTGAGAGTTTATCCCAGTGGTGTTAGTCTGGGTATTAATACTCCGCAAGATGCCTATCAGATGACTGAACTGGGTATTTTTTTATATCAGCATCTTTGGTATGCACCTGATTTCCGTTATGCTTTAGTAGGTTTAGAAGTAGAGGAATTTAGGACCTACAGTGAGTTGATGTCTACAAACAGTCACGTAGATTTAGATTTTCCAGGACTTGTATTACACAAAAAATTATGGCAGCAAATGATCTATCCTCCAGGCTTCCAGATTTTCGCTTTGAATTATTTCTGGAAACCTTACGAAGGAGAGTTTTATAAGCCTTTGATGGTATCTACTGAGTTAAAAGATCAACTCAATGATTTGTTAGATATTCGGATTTAGAGCTACTATTTTAGCACTCTCGCCAGAAATCTCCGAACTACCCAGCCTTTATTTCCCTCATATTCTATCGGTACCCAAGTCTCGCCCTCTTTTTCGACACTCTTACCGACAATTTTGATTCCGCTGGTCTCACATTGGATTGTAAAGATGATAGTTTTTTCATCTAAGCTGGGCTGATTATGTATATTGAGTACATCTTTACCAGGGATACAGGCGATGCGATACTTAGGAGTATTAGGTGCTGTAATTGGGATAAAATTAGGCTGTGATTTAGGAGTAGATGGTGTCCACAATGTCAATGCTATACCAGTAATTGCTAGCAACATCCCGGAGATTAACAAAGGAATACTCAAATTCTCGGCAATGCTTGGTTGTTGACTAGTTGACTCACGAACTTTCATTGCCCGCATGACCACTTCAGTGAGAAAAATTAAGCATCCCAATAAAGCAAGCAGACCGGCAGAAGTTAAGAGAGTCTGGGCGATTTCTACTACAGTTATACTCACAATGGCAAGAACAATCCCAGAAATTATCAGAGTCAGACTCAGGATAATATGTGTAGGAGTTAATGGCGTTTTGTGATTTACGTAACCTAAGCTATTTTTTTTGACGGGGATAAAATTAGGAACAAGAATAAACGTTCCTAACAATAAAAATACAATGCCAAAACCGAAAAGCAAAACTCTGAGCGTCGGCAGCATAATATTACAATAGGAATATATATTTTTCTAAATTTTCATAAGGCTTGACTAAGCCAAGTATAGATTAGCACCAGCATTTGAATTTAATTCGTATAGACTAGCACTAAGCAATATAGCAATCCTATTTGTCCGAACATTTTGTCGTGTGCATAGCGCGTTACGTGGCTACAACTAAAAACCCGATTCCTCAGGAACCGGGCTTTGAAAACTTATGAATTTTAATTGATAGATTTATTTCCAATCTGGGATTTGTGCATCCTCTCCGCCAATACCAATCCCCGTATTCACTACGTCGGCATTAGTCAGATTCAGATTGTTCATTGATGCTTGATAAACGTTAGAACCGTGAATCTTGGCGCTAGTAAAATTTACGTTGTCCAGATTGGTTTGCTTCATGTTGACATTGCTAACAAAAGCCGATGTTAGATTAGCGCCTTTAAGATTAGCTCCAGTCAAGTCTGCACCTTCTAAGTTCGCCTTGGTTAGGTTTGCACCTTGGAGATTGGCGTTTCTCAAGTCAGCGCCGATTAAATGAGAGCGGCTTAGGTCAACTCCGGCTAAATTACAACCGACACATGACCCTGTTGACAAGAGCTTCTGTAAATTTTGTGTACTATCAGCCCTAACAGAACCAGCAAAAAGCAGGGGTGTAGCTAATGCAATAGTGGCTAAAATCTTGAGGTTCATAAAATTCCCTCTCCGTAATAAATGGACTTCCGTTCTTTTCCTCACTCTTTTATTATTACACCAAGTTTAGGGAGATTACGGATTTAAATTGCTTGTTAGTTGTGATATCTGTCAATGGTAGTAGTGATCGTTAAGTTTAGTAAACTATTATACTTACCAATGTGCATATCTCCCAAGTTGTGCTTTACCGATCGCATCCAAAGCTAACAATGCAGCACCATAGGCAGGTTCATTCTGTGGAGGTATCACCTTTGCCATTGGCTCAAGCATCGTCACCGTCTGAGCAAATCGCGCCCGCATTTGGGATTCACCGTCCCACACACTCCCCCCTGTCACCACACATACGTCAACAGTACTAAAAAGCCCCTGAATCACCCTCTGTGTAGCTAGTGCCAACTCTTGCACAGCATCTTCAATAATTCCTAAAGCTACTTCATCCCCTGATGCGGCGGCGCGATCAACAATTGGTGCTATAGCGGCGATTTCTCGCACACCCCAGCCGCGTTGATAAATAATTTCCACTAAATCTTCCAGATTGATTAACCGCAGATAGTGTCTGAGACTTTGTTGCAAAATTGTCGGCTGCGATCGCCCATCATATCCTCTCATTGCCGCTTGCATGCCTCGCACAGCTATATAATAAGCACTACCTTCATCACCTAAAACATGACCCCAGCCACCTACACGTTGGGTACGCCCTTGCTGATTACGTCCATATACCATTGATCCAGTCCCAGCTAAAGCCACAATACCCACATCATGCCCAAGTCCGCCAACTAAGGCAATTAAGGCATCATGGCAAACAGCAATTTCCGCATCCTTAAATCCTAAGTGTTCGATAAAACTATGGGCTACCTGGACATCCTTAGGACGGGCGACACCAGCTAAACCCAAGGAAATTGAAGCAACTTCCCCAAATTCTGTAGATTCCATTGCTGTCGCTATTGCTAATTGAATCGAGTCAAAAGCCGCCTCTTTACCAGCACTCTGATAATTAGACCCACCAGCTTCGCCACGACCTAAAACTTGACCAGTACTATCCATCAGCACACAAACAGTTTTTGTGCTTCCACCATCTATTCCTAAAACCAAGCTCATAATTTATGGTTGAAGCTCATCAAAGCGAAAAACAGGTTATTTTATTCTGAGTAATTATAAATTATTACTTGTGCTATTTTCTACATCTAAAGGAATAAAGCCCAGAGTGATCATGCCGGGAATTGTGAGTAAGCAGACGAGAATAAAGAAAACTGGATAACCAACAGCCTGCTGGAGATAACCACTCACAAACCCTGGAAGCATCATTCCCAAAGCCATCAATCCTGTAGAAATCGCGAAATGCGAAGTTTTATATTCACCCCGTGATATGTACATTAGGTAAACACTAAAAGCTGTAAATCCTAATCCATAGCCAAACTGATCTAAAGCCACCAACAGATAAACATATTCTTTAGGCGGTTGGACATAAGCCATATAGACAAAAAAGAGATTTGGGAGGTGGACAGCTAAAGCCATCGGCAAAATACTCTTTTTTAATCCATATTTGGCAATCAATGTACCACCAACTAAACCGCCAATAATCAAAGATAAAACACCAAATGTACCATATGCCAAACCTAAATCAGCGGTTGATAGACCTAAACCACCGACTTCAGGTTTATCTAATAAAAATGGAGAAACTAATTTCAGCAACATTGCTTCGCCGAGTCTATATAACAAGATAAAAGCAACAATTGCCCCAATTTTTTCTTGACTAAAATAAGATTTAAAAATTAGCCAAAAAGGAAGTTTTTCTCGATTTGGGTGAGAATTTTCAATTCGTGGCAAACTTGCAGAGTGAAAAATGGCGAGTAAAGCAAAAATCAAAGCTGAAACACTGATTACTATAGTCCAGCTTAAAGTCACATTTACCAAAGATGCTAACTGACCAGCACAGATAACTAAAAATCCGGTGCCAAAAATAGTAGCAAGTTTATAAAAAACTGAACGAATGCCAACAAAAAAGGCTTGCTGTTGGGTATTTAAAGCTAAAAGATAAAAGCCATCAGCCGCAATATCATGTGTAGCGGAAATAAATGCGGCTAGAATTAAGCTAATTAAAGAGATAGTGAAAAAGTTTGTCAGTTGGAAAGAAACTGCTACTAAACCCAAACAACACATCATGGCTATTTGAGTGCCAATTATCCAACTTCTTTTAGTCGCAAAAGTATCCACAAACGGCGACCAGAACATTTTAATTACCCACGGGAAATAAAGCAAGCTCGTCCAAAAAGCGATTTGAGCATTGCCGATACCGAGATTTTTATAAAAAATTACAGAAACATTATTAACAATTACATAAGGTATACCTTCGGCAAAATACAAGGTTGGAATAAACAACCAAGGAGACCGAGGTATTAAATAATTGCTCATTTCTCTAACGCTACGAAATCACCATTTTTGGGCGTCACTAAGAACATTAACTTATTTTTGTTACTCTCGTCAACTCGGCGATCGCCTGACTCTTTAAATTCAACTTCGACATTTGCACCATTCGCAAAAAAGCCTTTTCTCTTTAATTCCACATATAGCTGTTCACGAGTTATCTTTCCTTTAATATTCCTTAGTCCTTGAACCATTGCTTGAGTTGCATCATATGCCATTCCCGTGAGGTAATTTACATTTCTGGTCTTCCAAAGTTGATTAGACTCTCTCTCAAAATGAGACAAATTATGATCATCACTTCTCCGCCAAGGAATAGCTATAACCACCTTCTCGTCAGCATACCGCGTACTACCTGTATAGATAGAACTTCCACCTAAAATCAGATTTACTCGTGCCTTTAAGAGTGTCAATGCCTTTTCTCGCGCCAAGTCATGAGTAATCAGCGCCAGTATCACCTGTGCTTTTTTACTTTCAGCATTGTTCACACATGAGGACATTTCAGTTCCACTCTTAGAAATTTTACATTCATCCACAATTTTAATACGATTGCCGAGGGTAATTTGCTTTTTAAATTCTTGCCGCAAAGATTGGCTATAAGTACTATCCTCAACATAAAAAATTGCTATAGTCGTGAGATTTGGAGGAATATGGCTGATTAACTTTTCAGCAAAAACAGAATTGTCTGGATCTACGCGAAAAACATATGGACTCAAATTAAATTCCTTGTCTCTGATCGCCGTACTAGTAGGAGAAATAGCTACAAGTTTGTTACCTCCATATACTTTCCCGGCTGCTAATGTAGTATTGCTGCTATAGTGACCGATCACGCCTGAAATATCTTTTTGCTGCACAATAATATTAGCTACAGCTTCGGCTTCACCCTCATTATCTCGATCATTACAAATTTCGATAAATAACATCTTGCCTTGAATCGGTCGAACTTGGCTAACTTCGGAATTTATTTCTTCTTGAACAACCGCAACTCCCCGCAGAAGTTGTTCGGCATTACTATCCCTAATATCCCGGTTAACCTTACTACTATAAATTGGCATACAGGCTGCTATCTTTAAAAAGTTTGTACTATTAGCAGCCCTGGCATTGTTGAGATAAATCCGTGCTTCTGGGTCGTTGCTAAAATTTTGCAGATAATCCTCAAAATTTTTAATTGCATCGTCATATTTACTCTCTTTAAAAGCTTGTATGCCTTTTGTGAAAGGATTTTCTGTACCAGCGTATTTGGATTCAATTTTTTGCTGCAATTGTTCGTCTAGTACAATCAGTCGCTTTTTGCCGCAACTGAAGCGTTCATCATCAATACAAGAGAGGACAGATGGAGTTTGATATAGGGACCACACAGCAAATAGTAAAGCGATCAAAGCCAAAACGATTAATATTAAGAGTCGCCGTAATTTCAGCTTTTGCCACCACTTAGAGAGTGATGGCGATCTTGTCTGGTCATTATCAGTAGGTGGTCGAGTTAACCCACTTTGAGAATCATCAACCGGCGGTGGTGATATTGGTCTAGAAGATAAAGCAGCAATTATTTCTTCTGCAGACTGATACCGATCTTCTGGGTTTCGCAATAGCATCCGGTCTAAAATACCTGCAAGGTGGTCGTTCACCCTGGCATATTGTCTCCAAACCCAAGTGTCATCTCGGCGACGCAGTTCTTGAGCATTTTTATCTGTGAGTAAACAAACACAAGTTGCTGCTAAAGAGTATAAATCTGATGCTGGAGATACATGAGCACCACGTAACTGCTCTGGTGGCGCATAAAATGGAGTACCTAATATACATGATTGTTCGGTTGGGACTCCAGCGACTACCTGCTTAACTGCACCAAAATCGATTAAATATAACTTCCGATTGCTACTGCTACTGCTACTGCTACGCATGATATTGGAAGGCTTGATATCTCTATGTATCGCCCCTTCCTGATGAATATACTGAAGTACTGGTAAAAGTTGCTGCAATACATTCACAATTTCCCGTCCAGAAAATTGTCCGCTCTGCTGTAATTCCTGAGCGAGATTTTGACCTTCGATGTAGTCCTGTGCTAAGTAAAAAAACTTTTGCCGACTCGTTTCCGTCGATTGCTCTTGGGTATCAACAGGAGCTTCCAGGACTGCAAACGCCCATGCTCTGGGGATTTGAGGATTATTAAATTTTTCTAAAGTATTTGCCTCACGTTGAAATAATCTTTCGATCACTTCCATCTCTGACGGCTTTAATTGCGATCGCCCCATAGGAATTCGCGGGTGCAACTGTTTAATCACACGCAGTGGTCGAGCCGGAAAACTCAAATCCTGAGCGATGAAAGTTCTCCCAAATCCACCGCGATCTTCATCCGGTATTAATAACTGTAATGGCAAAAAACGCCTTTCCAAAATCAAAGGCATCCCACAGCATGAGCAAAATCTTTGTCTAATAGAACCTGAAATCAAAGACTCCTCAGGAATAATATTTGTGGGGTGTTGGCAGTTAGGACGAGTACAATAAACTTGATTTTGAGGAGAACTATTAGCCATTGATTAACCTTCGTATCGCGACACACTAGGGAGACGCTCTTTTATACTTAACAAACGCAGTATTTTTAACTGTAGCTTAGCGAAACCATCCGCTTAAGTGAATGTAAACACAAATCCTTATATTGGTAGCCAGTCTGTAAACTGGTCTTATTATCACCCTGATTCAATGTACCACTCCATACAATAAAGTTAAAATCACTTAAATATAATTATCAGGCTTATGCAAACTATAGGGCCTCAACAGGACAGTTCTGCATGGATTTTTCAAACCTGGGCAGCTTTTGTACTTTCGATTTCCCTCACTACTTTAGGTATTGTAAATCTACCTCAAGATAACTGGGTCAAAGGATTTATGGGAATGGGTTTAGCTTTTTCCGTAGGTTCAACCTTTTCTTTAGCAAAAACATCCCGCGACGCCCACGAAGCCAAGAGATTAGCCTCTCGCATTGATGAAGCGAAGGTTGAAAAATTGCTTTCGCAGCATGATTCTTTAAAATAAGATAAAAATAAAGGGCTGTATCTCACAGCCCTCCAAACTCAAGTAACTTTCTTTTTTCGCGCTTTTTGCTTATTGCGCCGCCTTTGAGACTCAATCACAGCATGGTCAATCGGATACCCTGCAATTGGAATGACCTGATACTGACGCTCTGTTTCCTGCCGCTTCAGTTCGGTATAATCCATCCAGTGGATGCAGTCAACGGGACATGTGTCGATCGCTTCTTGAATAATTTCTTCAGCATCTCCATCTTGGCGGACAACACGCGATCGCCCGTAATCTGGTTCAATATAAAAAGTATTCCGAGCAACATGAGCGCAATGTTTGCAGCCAATACAAACAACTTCGTCAACGTAAACACCCTTTTGTCGCAATACTCCACCCAACTCCGGCTCAAAACCAGAACGTTCCGGGTAATCCCGCAACACTCCACCCAACTCTGGTTCAAAACCCGAACGCGTAGCATCACTGTGATTATCTCCTGCAGGCGGCACAATCTCAGACATCACGCACTCCAACGTTGGACGACTAAACGAATCGAACCATCTTGATTTTGCTTTTGCTCAGCGACTTGAAAACCCTGACGCGCAGTTTCCGTCACCACAGTGTGATAAGCATAGCGCTGGGTTACTTGACGCAAAAACCCATCCACAGACAGATTTTGCTGCCAATACTGTAAGTCAGCAACCAATTCATACTCTTGACCATTCCAGCTAAAACCAACGTCATACCCATTCTCCTGCTCAATGGCAATCTCAGCAGAATGAGTCTTACCGCGATAGCCGCGCACAATCTGAGGTCCGGGCTTCCAATCAATACCCAGATCAGTCAAAGCAGATTCTAAAGAAGACAGGTGGCGGATTTGAGTTTTAATTTGGCTAAAGTGTGACATGGTGGTTGTAAGTTAAAAAAAACTAAATTAATTAATAATTACCAGCTAGTAAAATTTGCCTGTGTTGTCGCTACATTCGATTGTACCGCCGTAGCGAAAAACTCCGAACTTTGTTCGTGACTCACGACTTGACCCAGCTTGGCTTCAATTGCCGCAGTCACCTCAGCACAAGAAGCACCAACAATCCCCGTTACTTTTTCTAGAACGCGACCATCAGGATAAATTACAAATTCTAATGTTTCCATACGTCTACCTACTACGATAGTACACTACTATACGGCTGAGCAAAGCCATAAATATAGCCTGTTTGACAGTAATTTACCCTATACAACTAAATTCTCATTAATTAAATAATCTTCCATCTATCGAATTATAGATAGTCATTACTTAACAAAACTTATTATTCAAGGGGAGTGAGCAAATCTATTACATATCAGTTTCTCTTAACTTGACACAAGAGTCAAGGAGGGTACATATAACTAGGATAATAAAAATTGGTTTATTAAAAAATCGACAATGAACGCAAAAGTTGTAAATTCCACCACCATCCCAACAGCAATCCGGGTGGGAGTACTAGGTTTTGGCGGACTAGGACAAGCAGCCGCGAAGGTACTTGCACCAAAACAAGAAATGATTTTAGTTGCAGCAGCAGACCAAAAAGGCTATGCGTGGGCGAATGGCGGCTTAAACACGTCAGAATGCATCAAAACTTACCAAACTCAAGGCTCACTAGGTTATCTAGAACCAGAAGGCACCCTAACAAACAGTAGCATCGAAGAACTAATCACCACCGCCAGCGTAGACGGATACTTTCTCGCCTTACCCAACCTACCCAACAACTTCATCGCCTCCGTCGCCCAACAATTCATCAAATCCGGTTGGCGCGGAGTCCTAGTAGACGCCATCAAAAGAACCAGCGCCGTCGAACAACTACTCGCAATTAGAGAACAACTACAAGCCGCCGGAATCACCTACCTAACAGGATGCGGCGCAACACCAGGACTCCTCACAGCAGCAGCAGCCCTCGCCGCCCAAAGCTTCGCCGAAATCCACCAAGTAAAAATCACCTTTGGCGTCGGCATAGCCAACTGGGAAGCATACCGCGCCACCATCCGCGAAGACATTGCCCACATGCCAAATCATAGCGTCGAAAGCGCCAACGCCATGACAGACAGCGAAGTAGCCACCCTACTAGACCAAACAAACGGCATCCTTACCCTAGAAAACATGGAACACGCAGACGACATCATGCTAGAACTAGCAGGAATAGTCGAACGTTCACGCGTCACAGTCGGCGGAGTCGTAGACACACGCAACCCCAAAAAACCCATCAGCACCAACGTCCAAATCACAGGACGCACATTTGAAGGCAAAATCTCCACCCACACCTTCACCCTCGGAGACGAAACCAGCATGGCAGCCAACGTATGCGGGCCAGCCTTCGGCTACCTCAAAGCCGGTCACCAACTGCATAAACAAGGAATCCACGGGGTATTCAGCGCCGCCGAGATCATGCCCAAATTCGTGAGGTGAGGAATTAGTGAAACGCGGAGTATCGCGGAGGTTGCGCGGAGTATCGCGGAGGTTTCTCTGCGTCCCTCTGCGCTACCTCCGCGCCTCTCCGCGTTTCCCCCTCCCCTAATTAACCAGCGATATCTCCTCCTCCCACTCCACCTGCACCACAAATGGTAAACCTGCCCCTAGTAACCCGCGTTTAATCCGGTCTAAACTATCTGGGAAGAGGACAAACAGAGGGTAAATTGTATTAGTCCCTTCACTGAGAATATGGCTATGTCGTGGTGGCATTAACCATTCATAGTCTTTGTCTAGCCAGACTTGAGTTTGTCGCCAGCGTCCGAGGAATTCGGAGAAGTCTTCTTGGGGGCGATGGATGAAGATGAGAATTTCGACTCCGGTTTTGATTTTCCATTCTGGGTCGCACATTAAGATGGCGACGTCGCAAGGTAAGGAGGTTGTTTCTGTGATTGTGTTGGCAAAGCCACGCGTTTCGACGCTATGGCGGAGGCGGACTATTGGTAGTGGGATGGCGATGACACTTTCGTCTGGTCGGCGCAGACTGGGGATCATTTCTAGGTAGGGGCGGTGTTGTCTGAGTAGAGCGATCGCACTCTCGTGGTTACTGTACTCTGATAGACATATTTCGTAATGAGATTTTTGTACAGGCATATTTTTCGCTTTTTAGCCTAATTTGTCAAACACTTTGAACAGAGGTAGATACATGGAGAGCAAAATTGTCCCGACCATCCCGCCTAAGACGACGATCATGATGGGTTCTAGGACGCTGGTGAGGGCTTTGACTGCTTGTTCGACTTCGTCTTCGTAGAAATCGGCGACTTTCATCAACATGCTGTCTAGTTCTCCGGTTTCTTCGCCGATGCTAATCATCTGAATTGCCATTGGTGGGAAGACTGCTTCTTTTTGCAGGGCGATGCTGATCATTCCTCCTTGTTGAATGTCCGCCCGTGCTAAATCGATGGCGTTAGCGACAACTTGATTTCCGGAGGTATCGCGGACAATTTCTAAGGAAGTTAAAATTGGCACGCCAGAACGTGTTAAGGAACCAAAGGTACGGCTGAAGCGGGCGACTGCGGATTTTTGGATTAAGTCGCCAAATAATGGCACTTTTAGAGACAAGCGATCGATTGTTTCTTTTCCTACACGCGTTTTGTAGTACTGTTTATAGGCGGTGGAAAATGCCATGATTCCCCCAATCAAAACTAAAGACCGCCAACTTCTAAAAACTTCACTACAAAACATCATGAATTGAGTTAATGGTGGTAGTTCTGTTCCTAGATCTTGGAAAATCTTGGCAAAAATGGGAATCAGAAAAACAGTCATCCCAATGAAAATACCTGATGCTAATACACCGACTACGACAGGATAAGCCATTGCTGACTTGAGTTGGTTTTGTAGTCGTGCCATATCTTCTAGGAGTTTAGCTAGGCGGTTAAGGACTTCATCTAGTACCCCACCAACTTCGCCTGCTTGCACCATACTCACGTATAAAGTATCAAAACATTGTGGATGTTTCCGCATCGAGTCAGAAAGGTTAACCCCGCTTTGCACATCATTACTAATTTCTATTAGTGCTAATTTTAATTTGGGATTGGAACATTGTTCTGACAGCACACCTAAACTTCTAACAATGGCGACACCCGCACTTGTCAAGGCTGCAAATTGACGCGAAAATACCGCTTTATCTTTGACGCTGACTTTTGTCATCGCCGTCTGAATTTTTTCAATATTAAAGGTAGACGCGAAATCAAAACCTTTGGAAGCTTTGACTTCTTGAACAAAAAAACCTTGTTGTCTCAAATTAGTCCGGGCTTGTGTCAAAGTGTCAGCGACAACTTTTTCTTGTCTCGATTGCCCATTTGAATCTCGAATCTTAGCGACATAAGTTGGCATAAAAATTTTAGATTTTAGATTTTGAATTGGTGTTATCTAAGTGGGAAAACCTCTCTCCAAACCTCTCTCCTACAAGGAGAGAGGCTTTAATTCCCCCTTCCCTAATAGGGAAGGGGGGTAGGGGGGTTAGGTCTATTTATGAGCAGTCGCCCCTGGTTTAGCGCCTGCGGCTGGCGTGGGCGCAGTACCACCAATTAAGCGTTGCATTTCATCTGGCTTGGAGGTCTTAGACATTGCTGATTCAAATGAAATTGACCCAGCTTTGTACATATCAGCTAGAACTTTCTCTAGTGTTTGCATCCCTAACTTACCGCCTGTTTGAATCGCTGAGTAGATTTGGGCTGTTTTGCCTTCGCGAATCAAGTTGGAAATAGCCGGAGTCACAATCATGATTTCTTGCGCCATAATTCGACCAAATTCACCGGGTTTGGGATTCTTTTTGGGAACTAGGGTTTGACTGAAGACGGCGACTAGAGAGTTAGATAGCTGCACCCGGACTTGGGTTTGTCTTTCATGGGGGAAAACGTCAATCATCCGGTCAACTGTCTGGGCGGCGGAACTAGTGTGTAGCGTCCCGAATACTAAGTGTCCGGTTTCGGCGGCGCTAATTGCCAAGGAAATCGTTTCTAAGTCGCGCATTTCGCCGACGAGGACGATATCGGGATCTTCGCGTAACGCTGCTTTTAGGGCGTTGGCAAAGCTCTTTGTGTCTTCACCGAGTTGCCGTTGGTGGATTAAACTTTTAATTGGTTCGTAGACAAATTCAATCGGGTCTTCTACTGTCAGAATATGTTCTGCCCGCGTGCGGTTGATTAAGTCGATCATTGCCGCAAGAGTAGTTGTCTTACCACTTCCTGTTGGTCCTGTAACCAGAATCAATCCTCTAGGCTTTTCTGACATTTCCCGGACAATTTCTGGCAAACCTAATTTATCAAAGTTAGGAATTTTAGAACTCAACGCCCGTAAACAAGCAGCATAACTACCACGTTCTTTGTAAACATTAACGCGGAAGCGAGCTAATCCCTTGACACCATAAGAACAGTCTAATTCCCAGTTTTGTTCTAGGGTTTTGCGTTGGGTGTTGTTCAGCATGCTAAAAATTAGCCGTTGGCATTGGTCGCCTGTCAGCGCTTCTTCCCCAATTGGCGTCAGTTTACCACTAATACGGAAGTAAGGTGGCAAGCCGGCAGATAGGTGTAAATCTGAACCACCCATCTCAATTAGCTGTTCCATCAAGTCTTCAATCATCATTTCCATAGTTATGCTCCTAGTTTATGTGTATTGCTCACTAAAAATTAATCAAAAAACCGCGATGTCAGACAATAAGGACATTCCAGCCATTCCGGTTTAGATTCAGCACTACAAGTTCGGCATTCGAGGCTACTTTTGCGTTTAGCTTTAATTTCGGCTTCTAAGCCAGAATCTGTAAATGTGACTCGTTCTACTTCTTCCAAAGTAGTTTGACCTTCACGCACCAAATTCAAGCTGTAGGACAACAAAGTGATCATCCCTTCTTCCACAGCGACTTCTTTAATTCGTTCAGTGGGTGCGCCTTCTGTGATTAAAGTTTGCAGTCGTTCGGTAATTCGCATGATCTCGTAAACACCACAACGTCCTTTATAGCCAATACCAGCACATTTGCTGCAAAGCTGATTTTTGGCTTTAGCTGCTTGAATTTCTTCCGGTTGTAAAACGTTAGCTTTGTATAAATTTAATCCTGCCTCGTGGCTAGTGGAAAGCCCAAACTTAGCTAGTTCCGCCGCTGTGGGTATGTAAGAAATGCGACACTCAGAACAAACACGCCGCACTAAGCGCTGTGCTAACACACCAATGAGTGAACTTGAAACCATGAATGGTTCAACGCCCATTTCATCCAACCGCGCGATCGCTCCCGCAGCGTCATTAGTGTGAAGAGTTGTTAAAACTAAGTGACCTGTCAAAGCCGCCTCAATCGCCGTCTTCGCTGTTTCCGGATCTCGCGTTTCCCCGACCAGAATTACATCCGGGTCTTGGCGCAAGAAAGCCCGCAGCGCCGCCGCAAAATTCAGATTCTTCTCCCGAATCACCTGCACCTGAGTAATCCCTGGCAAAGTATACTCAATCGGGTCTTCTACCGTACTAATATTAATCCCCGGATCATTCCGTTCGGCAAGCGCCGAATATAAGGTTGTCGTTTTACCACTTCCTGTCGGACCTGTCACCAGAATCAAACCAAAAGGACGACTTACCATATCCTTGACAATTTGCAAACTTCCTGGATCGGTAATCAACTTATCTAATCCCAGTTGCGTCGCCGAGTTATCCAGAATCCGCAATACCACCTTTTCGCCATAACGGCTAGGTAAAGTACTGACGCGGAAGTCAATTTTTCTCCCCTCAAACATCCGGCGGATACGTCCATCCTGAGGAACGCGGCGTTCCGCAATGTCCAAATTAGAGATAATCTTAAACCGGGCAGTCACTGCCGGGATAATTTTTTTGGGTAACGGGTCAAAAGCCTCGCGCAACATCCCGTCTTTGCGGAAGCGAATGCGTAAATTTTCTTCTTGAGGTTCGATGTGAATGTCCGAAGTACCCTCATGCAAAGCTTTGGCCAAGATTCTGTTCACCAAGTTAATTACCGGCGCATCCTCAGCCTCCTTCATCCCCGCACCCAAATCCGCCTCCATATCGTCAGGTGCGTCTTCGAGGTTGAGATTATCTAAACCTTCCAAGTCCTGATTAATATCAGTAAACTTTTCTTGTTCGATATTTTTCTGGCGGACAGCTAAATCGTCTAAATATTGGTTAATAATCTGCTGGAAATCTTCTGGCGCGATCACCATCCGCTGTAGGGTTAGCCCTTGAGGACGTAAAACGCGATTGAGATCGTCACAAGCCTCAAGATTATCAGGATCGACCATCGCCACCAATACAGAAGCTGGCTGAGTATTCTCGTTTTTTGACAAAGGCACCAGACGATGCCGACGACAGATATCCACTGGGATGAGGGTATCAATTAATTGGCCTACCATGCTGTCGGCAACTTGGCTAATTTCCGGATCGAGGAACTCAACGCCGTAAAGTATTTTAAGTTCAAATAGCTGCTGCTTCTTAAATTGCCTGAGCAATTCGGGCGACAATTGCTTGCCGGTAAGAGCCTCAAGCACTTCTGTAAGCGGTCTACTAGACTTGCGGCTTTCAATTAATGCCTGCTTCATCTGTTCGCTATTCACAAAGCCAGATTGTACTAGCTTGTTGCCAAAAGGCGAAAACTCTGCTCTGGTAGTTAAAGCTGTACTGCGTCTCTGTGATGAGGAGTTAGTCATAAATATGATATAGCGAGTAACCAAAATCTCTTAATCTCAGTGTTCCCAAACCTTTAACCAGAATTTCTATAGAGAAGAAGATCCCCATAAGCAATTTTGAAAATAATTACTTCATCTGCTATCTGACATTTGTAGACTGGTAATGGACAAGGCACAATAAGTAAGCAGTACAGCCCAGCAAATGGGTGACTCGATACAGGTAAACTAAACAATGACGAGCGATTCCTCAGCCCCTACCAATATCAACGAACAAGTTAGTGAAGCAGCGTCTCCCGTGTCTCCCCACAACGAGTCAGGGGACGCAAGCGTAAGTACAGAAAATGCTGCGACCGTGACCAATCCTGCGGCTGTGTCCGAATTGTCTCAGGAAATCGAGTCACTGAAGACTCAGGTAGAAGAACGTACTGGTCAATATACGCGGTTGGCGGCAGATTTTGAAAATTACCGCAAACGCATGCAGAAGGACAAGGAAGACTCGGAACAGCAGGTGAAGCGGGTTACGATTATGGAGTTATTGCCAGTAGTTGATAACTTTGAACGAGCGCGATCGCTCATCAAGCCCCAAAATGAGTCGGAGATGACAATTCACAAAAGTTATCAAAGTGTGTACAAACAGTTAGTTGATAGTTTGAAGCGCCTAGGAGTATCACCGATGCGACCAGAAGGGGAGGATTTTGATCCGAATCTTCACGAAGCAATTATGCGAGAACCTACGGATGAACATCCAGAAGGAACGGTGTTAGAAGAGTTAGTACGCGGATATTATTTGGGCGACCGTGTATTGCGTCACGCGATGGTGAAAGTCGCTGCTCCAGGTGAAGGAACGAGTCCGGATTCGTCTCCTACCGCCAGCAGTTAAGCACAACCACGTAGTTAATCGCAGTCACATAATCACCACGAGGAAATAAACGTCCGCGAAACAAGCTCGCATTCAGGAAATTTGCTACTACCTATGGGAAAAGTTATTGGCATAGACTTAGGCACGACTAACAGTTGCGTCGCAGTTTTGGAAGGTGGTCAACCGATTGTCATCGCCAATTCAGAAGGGGGGCGAACGACTCCAAGTATTGTGGGATTTGGCAAAGGAGGCGATCGCGTGGTAGGTCAACTTGCTAAGCGACAAGCTGTCACCAATGCGGAAAACACAATTTACAGTATCAAGCGATTTATCGGTCGGCGCTGGGATGATACGGAAACAGAACGCGATCGCGTTCCCTATAGCTGTGTCAAAGGGCGAGATGATACTGTTGACGTGCAAATTCGCGGACGTAATTACACTCCTCAAGAACTTTCGGCAATGATCTTGCAAAAACTCAAGCAAGATGCCGAAAATTTCTTGGGAGAACCTGTGACTCAAGCTGTAATCACTGTGCCAGCATATTTTACAGATGCTCAACGGCAAGCGACTAAAGATGCTGGTACAATTGCCGGGCTTGAGGTGCTGCGAATTATTAATGAACCGACGGCGGCGGCTTTAGCCTATGGGTTGGACAAGCAAGACCAAGAAGAGGTAATTCTTGTCTTTGACTTGGGAGGTGGAACATTCGATGTCTCGATTCTTCAACTCGGAGATGGTGTATTTGAAGTCAAAGCGACTGCAGGTAATAACCACTTGGGTGGGGATGACTTTGATAACTGTATTGTGCAGTGGATGAGCGAACGTTTTGTCCAAGAGGAGAAAATTGACCTATCTCAAGACAAAATGGCATTGCAGCGTCTGCGAGAGGCAGCAGAAAAGGCAAAAATTGAACTTTCTAGTTTAGGGAGTACATCCATTAACTTGCCGTTTATCACTGCTAATGAGACAGGTCCCAAACATTTGGAAACTGAACTCACTCGGTCTAAGTTTGAAGAGTTGGCTGGTCATTTAATTGAAAGCACCATCCAACCCATGATTCAGGCGATGAAAGACGCTGAACTAAAGCCGACAGATATCGATCGCATTCTGTTGGTCGGTGGTTCAACTCGGATTCCAGCAGTACAAAATGCTTTAATTAAATTTTTTAATGGCAAAACTCCCGATAGATCTGTCAACCCCGACGAAGCTGTCGCTCTCGGTGCGGCAATTCAAGCTGGGGTGCTGGGTGGTGATGTGGAGAATCTTTTGCTGTTAGATGTGACGCCATTGTCTTTGGGAATTGAAACCTTAGGCGAAGTCTTCACAAAAATTATTGAACGCAATACGACGATTCCTACCAGTAAATCTCAAGTGTTTTCTACCGCCACCGATGGGCAAACCTCAGTGGAAATCCACGTCCTTCAAGGCGAACGGGCGATGGCTAATGATAACAAGAGTTTAGGGAAGTTTCTCCTGGCTGGTATTCCTCCCGCTCCTCGTGGTGTCCCGCAAATTGAAGTCATTTTTGAAATTGATGTCAACGGGATTCTCCGTGTGGCGGCTCAAGATAAGGGAACCCTCAGAGAGCAAAGTATTCGGATTACTAATACTGGGGGATTGAGTGAGACCGAAGTCGAACGGATGCGCCAAGAAGCTGAAGTGTATGCAGAAGAAGATAAAAAACGTCGCCAATTGATCGAACTCAAGAATCATGCTGACACTTTGTTGTACAGTTATGAATCAACGATTAAACAAAATGGCAGCTTGATCGATGAGGATCTGAAAATTTTGGCGCAAACCAAAGTGGTCGAGTTACAAAGCGCGATCGCCAACCCGGAAACTTCACTCGAAGAATTCAAACAACGGTTGGATCAATTTCAACAAACTTTGTTTTCTATTGGTGCCGATGTATACAAGCGAGCTAATAGCGATGAGGGTAGTGCCCATGAATCAGAGGCTGATTTCACATCTGGCATGAGCGATACGATAAAATCAATGCCAGAATCGGAATTTAACTTTGATTTTGAACAAGACAGCACTGTACATGCTGACTACGAGGCAATCGACTAAGTTAGTTGTAGAGACGCGGACTTTCGCGTCTAATTAATAAAGACGCGGATCGAAACGCGTCTCTACTCCACTCCTCCCATAATTACTTTTGCTCTATGGCTCGAAACTATTATGAAATTTTAGGTGTCGCCCCTAACGCCGACAAAGAAGAACTTAAGCGAGCTTACCGCCGTCTCGCCCGGAAATATCATCCGGACGTCAACAAAGAAGCGGGAGCCGAGGATCGCTTTAAGGAAATTAATCGCGCTTACGAAGTATTATCAGAACCAGAAACACGCGATCGCTATGATCGTTTTGGCGAAGCTGGAGTGTCTAGTGCCGCAGGCGCAGGCTTCCAAGATATGGGCGACATGGGTGGCTTTGCTGATATTTTTGAAAGCTTTTTTAGTGGTTTCGCCGGTAGTGCTGGCGGCGGTGCTCAAACCCAAAGACGCCGCAATGGGCCAGTGCGCGGCGATGATTTACGCCTAGATTTGAAGTTAGATTTTCGTGATGCTGTCTTCGGTGGCGAAAAAGAAATCCGGATTTCTCATTTAGAAACTTGTGAAATTTGTAGCGGAAGTGGCGCTAAACCTGGGACTCGTCCTCGGACTTGTTCAACTTGTACAGGTACAGGTCAAGTCCGCCGTGTCACCAGAACTCCTTTTGGCAGTTTCACTCAAGTTTCTGCTTGTCCAACCTGTAATGGTAGCGGACAAGTGGTTGAAGACAAGTGCGACGCTTGCGATGGTAAGGGTGCTCATCAAGTCACCAAGAAGCTGAAAATTACAATTCCGGCTGGGGTAGACAACGGTACCCGCTTACGGATTTCCAGTGAAGGAGACGCCGGTCAACGTAATGGCCCAGCAGGTGATTTGTATGTCTATCTGTTCTTGAATGAGGATGAAGAATTCCAACGTGATGGCATCAACATCATGTCAGCGATTAAAGTCAGCTACCTCCAAGCAATTTTAGGTTGTCGCTTAGAAGTGAATTCTGTGGACGGGCCAGTGGAATTAATCATTCCCGCCGGTACTCAGCCAAATACAGTGATGACGTTGGAAAATCGTGGTGTTCCTCGCTTGGGAAATCCGGTGAGTCGTGGCGATCACATGCTCACGATTATGATCGATATTCCCAATAAGGTGACGCCGGAAGAACGGGAATTACTGGAGAAGCTGGCTAAAATTAAAGGAGATCGCACTGGTAAAGGCGGTTTAGAAGGATTCTTGGGAAATCTATTTCAACGATGAGTTTATCCTCCCTTTCAACTCCAAACACAACTCTCGACTTGCGGGGTACTCCTTGCCCAATTAATTTTGTGCGGACTAAACTGCGTCTAGAACAAATGACCCCAGATGCTTTATTGGAAGTCTGGCTAGACCCAGGAGAACCAATTGAGCAAGTTCCTGACAGTTTGACAATGGCAGGTTATCAAGTCGAACAGATTACAGACTGTACTGACTATTTTTCCCTGTTAGTCCGCCGTCCCCTAAGTCACAAATGAGTGGCGATCAAACTACTGAGCCGCAATTACTCGGTACAGTCGTGGCTGTACAAGCCAATTTTTATCAAGTACGCCTAGAAGAGGGGAGGGTAACTAAGGAAGCTTGTAACTCAGAAAAATCCCCCCCTCCCCTAGAGCTTCTCTGTACCCGCAGAAACCGCCTGAAAAAAATTGGTCAGCAAATTATGGCAGGCGATCGCGTGGTGGTGGAAGAGGCTGATTGGGTAGGAAAAAGAGGTGTAGTCTCTGAAGTATTACCCCGTCAAACTCAACTCGACCGTCCGCCGGTCGCTAATGCTAATCGCATTTTACTGGTGTTTGCTCTCGCCGAACCGCCGCTGGAACCTTATCAGTTAAGTCGTTTTCTGGTAAAAGCTGAATCTACAGAGTTAGATGTGGTTTTATGCTTGAATAAAAGTGATTTGGTTTCATCTGAACAGCGATTGGTAGTTAGCGATCGCCTGGAGGAGTGGGGTTATCAACCAATTTTTATCAGCGTCAAGACTGGGATGGGGATTGAGGAATTATTCCATTCGTTAAACAACAAAATCACTGTCTTTGCTGGGCTTTCTGGTGTTGGTAAGTCCAGTCTCATTAATACTTTGATTCCGGATCTCAAACTGCGTGTTGGTGAAGTTTCTGGGAAGCTAGCACGCGGTCGCCATACTACCCGCCATGTCCAGTTGTTTGAATTACCTGGTGGTGGCTTACTTGCTGATACACCTGGTTTTAATCAGCCAGACCTCGATTGTGCGCCGCAAGACTTAGCTAATTATTTTCCGGAAGCACGGGAACGCTTAAAAGGAGGGAAATGTCAATTTAGTGATTGTCTACATAGAGACGAGCCGAATTGTGTTGTGCGCGGTGATTGGGAACGCTACGAACATTATTTGGAGTTTTTAGCCGAAGTGATCGCACTACAAACTCAAATCAACCACCAAGCTGATCCTGAGTCCAACATGAAATTAATCAGCAAAGGTAAAGGACAGGCTCAGTACGAACCGAAGCTCGAAAGTAAAAAATATCGCCGCATGTCCCGACGCACGCAGTTACAAGCCCTACAGGATTTGTACCAAGACGAAGACGCATGATATCATGAATGAACCGACATTAGCACAATACAAGCAGTTATACCGTCTGACGTATCTACTGACTAAAATGCTGAGACCAGTCAATTTAGTCACTATAGATGACAGGAACGGAAAATTGGTGATTCTCGCAGGGAATGAAATTGATATAACGGTTGACAAAAAGGGTAAGGTAAGTTATGAGCCAACAGAATTTCAAAGCGATGAGTAGAGCCGACTTGCGAGCTTATGTACTACAAAATCCGGATGATCGAGAAGCATTCTACGAATTGTCTGACAGAATTCAAGCTACTGCCAAGCCCATAGATGTTGAAGATTTACCTAATATAATTGCGAAATCTTCAAAAATAGATACTTCTAGATCGTAAGAATTCTATTTTTGTCTCAGTTTCCGAGAAAGAACTGAACTGACACCATAGGTACTGACAGCAAGAATGCCTATTAGTGAAGAAGATTCTGGGACTTTTTTGGAAGCAGTTTTCACAGTAAATCTTGACTGGATGAGGATGTCATTACTACCACTACCGTTCGGATTTGCAGAGACAGACAAATAGGAACCCTTTGACAGGTTATATTTATAAGTCTGAATTGTGCCTAAATTTCCTGTCAACTCAGCTAACAAACTTCCTGGTTTCCCAACCGTGTTACTTCCCCAAATGGTTGCTGTCTCTCCTTTTTGGATACTACTAATCACTAAATCGATATATTCAGTATCTTTCGGTAGTGCTGTCAGGTCTAACTGGATAAACGTGTTTTTGTTGATTTCTCCATCGCCGCTACCAGTTAGCCCCAGTCCAGTCTCTTCTAAATCTCCACTTGTATATTTGCCGTACAAGTTGTTGTTTGCAGTATAAGTAGTTGTCCATTCGGCACCGTTTTTGGGTGCTGGGGATGTTTTACCTGAAGGCAATTTATAGCCTCTAGCCGTAATGTTGTATTTATTTTGAGCATCTGCGAAAGTTTTTGTGTTACCAAAAGTAACTGATTTTTGACCGGGAGCAAAATCCCAGGTAAAAGTACTTGCGTGCGCCATACCTTGACCAAGAACAACACTAGATGCAACAACAACACCAACAAATAAGCTTTTAAAAGTTTTCATTTACTTAATGCCAATCAAGTTTTTCTGTCTTGCTTACCAATTTAGTCAGAGAAACTAAATTTGAATAGATGTATTTGAGTATTTTTACTGATTCTTTAATGAACAGCATTCTCGCTTACTACAGTCTTTTTATTTAAGTATTTACACGGTATTACTTCATAAAAAATTGTTAAAGAATTCATGAAAAAAATATTGAAAATTTATTCTATAAATACATAAATAGATCTGACTTTTTACGTCATGTGGAAAAACGAATGCAAAGCCTAACCTCCCAGCACCCGTACCGAAAAGAGAAATGGGAGAATTCAAAGCTGCTCAAAAAGCCGGAGAGAGGTTTTCGCTCTAAGGAGCGAAAAGTCAGATAAATAGATAAGCAAAATCAAATGTAACGAAATGTAAAATCTCTGAAATCGGCTTGTAATTGAGCTTTAGCGCTAAAGCTCAGCTACGAACCAACAATAATTTATTATTTAAAGTCCCACAAAAATCTGATGAGGGTGCTATTTTCTAGCCGAGGAGAAAGTATGATTTTCTCCTCAACACCCCATTAGTTACCCTTGACCGGAACTATATTTAAGAGATTAGTCCCGGTAGAAGACTTGACAATTCGAGAGTCTAATATATTTGCGATATCTTTGACTGATACCTGTGGCTTAGCTTTATCCATATAGGTTACAGCGGTCAAAGCGCCGACACCTCCACGACGAAAGGAAGTGATATCCATTCGCAGTGGCATACCTTGCATCGTGATTGTAAAAGTCATCCCGGCTGAGTTATTGCCGATTTTACCGTCTTGAGGAATTATTTGCGGCTCGGAAACTTGAATTCCGGGGACTTGCAGCATTTGCTGCTTGAATTTAGCCGCGAACTGTGCTATGCCTTCCGGCTTTTGGAGATTTTGCAAGGTGGCGTCCAATTGCGCCTGCTGTGGCTGTGCCAAACTATCGGTAAATCCCATCACCACTTCTAGCTTATTGGGCTGCACAAAAGCGAACAAATTCTCTAGAGGTACTTTATCGATTGGCAATGTAGACTTTAAAGCGGCTAAACGGTTAGTCAGCATTGATTTGACATCTGGTGGTAACTCCTGAAATCCCTCGGGTAGGTCTTGGAGGGTAAGCTTAACAGGGGCTGTCGTGGGGGTGGGGGAGAGGGGGGGAGTGGAAGAGGGGGAGAGGGGGGTAGTGGGGATTACAGGCGCAGCTTGAGCTGGGGTGACTGCTAAAACAGCGCTGGTTAATAGACATAGACTATTTGTGGTGAAAAATTTCTTGAGAGTCATATGCGATCGCACGATATATATTTACAGCCAATGTGTCAATTTATAGCAGGAAAATCTCTTTTTGCGTACCTAGTTTAGTTGATGGGGCGAGACCAGCTAAGTTGTGATACCAATAAAGTCTTAAAATATTCTAAATTTCTGTAAACACAGATGCTTTTCTCCTGCCACACCTATTTACCTTAAAAATCATTATGGCTATCGGCTACGTCGCCCTGGTACTCCACGCCCACTTACCTTTCGTTCGTCACCCGGAAAGTGACTACGTACTAGAAGAAGAATGGCTCTACGAAGCTATTACCGAAACATACATTCCTTTACTGAAAGTATTTGAAGGATTAAAAAAAGACGGTGTTGACTTTAAGCTAACGATGAGCATGACACCGCCATTAGTGTCAATGTTACGTGACCCTTTGTTACAAGAGCGCTACAACGATCATTTAACCAAGTTAGAACAATTAATTGGACTTGAAGCTGAGCGTAATGTCAACAATGGGCATATGCACTATTTGGCTGAACATTACATTGAAGAGTTTAGCCAAGCCCGCAAACTTTGGGAAAGCTACGATGGCGATTTGGTCAAAGCTTTTAAGAAATTCCAAGATAGTAACAACTTAGAAATCATCACTTGCGGCGCGACTCACGGTTACTTCCCGTTGATGAAGATGTATCCGCAAGCTGTTTGGGCACAAATTCAGGTAGCATGCGAACACTACGAACAAAATTTTGGACGCCCACCTAAAGGTATTTGGTTGCCAGAATGCGCCTACTATGAAGGAGTAGAGCGGATGTTAGCCGATGCGGGGTTGCGCTACTTCCTCACCGATGGGCATGGTATTCTCTATGCGCGTCCGCGTCCACGCTTCGGTAGCTATGCGCCAATTTTTACGGAAACTGGGGTAGCGGCTTTTGGTCGCGATCATGAATCTTCGCAACAGGTATGGTCTTCGGAAGTTGGTTATCCTGGTGCGGCTGAATACCGGGAATTTTATAAAGATTTGGGTTGGGAAGCAGAATATGAGTATATCAAGCCGTATATCATGCCTAATGGTCAGCGTAAAAATACGGGGATTAAATACCATAAAATCACTGGTCGCGGTTTAGGTTTGTCGGATAAGGCGCTTTATGATCCTTACTGGGCGAAGGAAAAGGCGGCTGAACATGCGGCTAATTTTATGTATAATCGGGAACAGCAAGTTGGACATCTCCAGGCAATTATGCAGCGTCCGCCGGTGATTGTTTCACCTTATGATGCGGAGTTGTTCGGACATTGGTGGTATGAAGGTCCTTGGTTTATTGATTATCTGTTCCGGAAATCGTGGTACGACCAAGGTACTTATCAAATGACTCATTTGGCAGATTATTTACGCGAAAATCCCCAGCAGCAAGTGTGTCGCCCTTCTCAATCGAGTTGGGGTTATAAGGGTTTTCACGAGTATTGGTTAAATGAAACTAATGCTTGGATTTACCCTCATCTACACAAAGCTGCAGAAAGGATGATTGAGTTGGGGAAACTAGAACCTGAAGATGAATTGCACTGGCGGGCGTTGAATCAAGCGGCGCGGGAAGTGTTGTTGGCGCAATCTTCTGATTGGGCGTTTATTATGCGGACAGGGACAATGGTACCGTATGCCATCAGAAGGACGCGATCGCACCTCATGCGCTTTAACAAGCTTTACGAAGAAATTAATCTGGGCAAAATTGACAGCGGTTGGTTAGAAAAAGTCGAATTAATCGATAACATCTTCCCAGAAATCAACTATCGTGTCTATCGTCCGATGGCATAGTCATTTATTGGCAAGCTACAGTAAGGTGGGCAATGCCTGCCTTATTTTTGTAGTGAGGGCTACATTTAAATGAATAGACGACAATTTATAAGTACGGCTGTAGGTGCTGTAGCATTAGGTCTGATATACAAATATTTAAATCGCGTCTCTGCATCATCTCCACCTCCAATTGATATTTTAAAGTCGGATAAAAATCTCAGTTTAAAAGTAGCTGCTAGTAACGTCAGAAAATTATATGGAACAGCTATATCCGAAACAGCTATCGCTCAAGATATTAATTATGCTAATTTGATTAGTCGTGAATGTTCGGTTGCGGTGACTGAAGGTGCATTTAAATGGATTGTCATTGAACCATCACCAGGAAAATTTAATTTTGCCCCAGCAGATCAGGTAATCAAGTTTTGTGCGCTGAATAATATTAAATTACGAGGGCATACACTAGTATGGCACATGGCTAAACCTGACTCTTTAGCTTATCCACCACCATTAGCAGATATTCAACGCCACTTTAATGGAGTCATGGGGCGTTATCGTCAGAATCAAACATTGTATTCATGGGACATTATTAACGAAGTTGTTGCTGATAGACCAGAAGATGCCGAAGACCAGAATTATGGGTTGCGAAAAGGTGTCAAGCCTGAATATGTTCGCGATATTTTTCAGATAGCTGCAGCGATTGATAGTACTAAAGAATTTGCGCTTAATGATTATGGGTGTGAAGATACAGGTTGGAAACAAGAAAAGTTTTTAAATCTCATCAGATATCTGAAAAATAGTGGTGTCAAACTAGATACAGTCGGTTTGCAATCACATATGTGGTTCTCGAAAAGTTATGCTTGGAATGAAACAGGATTTAAAAGCTTTCTCGCGCAACTAAAAAGTATCGGCGTCAAACCAATTATTACTGAACTTGATATAATTATTGACACTCCTTTACCAAAGACAATATCTGAATTAGATTCAATGGTTGCTGATAGCTATAAAAGATATTTAGATGCTTGCTTTGCTGGCGGGGTTGACACAATTCTTACCTGGGGATTGAGTGATAAGTATTCTTGGCTGCGGCATCCAGATTATATTCCTAAGAA